>Ga0272441_10006633_pt1 | contig 19257 bp, 10 predicted proteins | sample SSMProp6N_FD_193582 | JGI IMG/M metagenome (GOLD analysis project Ga0272441, IMG submission 193582) | Marine sediment archaeal communities from Little Sippewissett salt marsh, Falmouth, MA, United States - SSM-Prop-6N | ecosystem: Environmental > Aquatic > Marine > Wetlands > Sediment ... | reverse complement strand
GAAAATTTGGAGTAAAATTCTTAGGCCATCCTTGGCTGACGGAAACCTGCTGCGCCGAAAAAATCTGCCCCCCGAGGTCCGCTGAAGAAGTCGCAGTACGCTTGTTTTGGGGCTAGTGTAAAGCGTACTCCGCCACTATTGTCGCCGCCGTTGGCGAAGATCGTGCCTCTGTCAATCTGTGTCGTTTTGATCCATGCGGTGATGGTCCAGTCATTCGTCCCAAAATTGAGGATGTCCTGATTCCCACAGTCGAGATAATCGTCGCCATCGAACTCCAGGCCGGCGCCTATTTTCGCCACCACCCATTGGGGATCCCCTTGGAAAGTGCCGTCGTTCCCGTTTCCTGTGACATCGATGGCAACCGTTCCAGTGCCTTCATCGAGTGGCCAATGCGCCACCAGATCCGCCGAGACATTGCTGGTCATCGTTAGTACTATGACCATGATCATTATTGGAAGCAAATTTTTGTACATAACTGACCTCCTTCAACAAAAGTTCACACGGATTTAGACATTCATGTTCTGTGATTATGGTTGCTCGAGATCATGCTTGTTGCTGTGGCACCACCTCCTTTTAAAGCTCTATACCACTCGTCGTTTGGAGGATAAAAGCCGTAACAAACTCTTGAATCGGTTATGAAACCAAACATTCGTGCAATCTACCTTATTCCACTATACGGGATGAAGTGGCTTTCAGTCAAGAAAAAACCTCAGATCATGCATCGGCACATCGTCGTGCGTTCTTGATGAGATTTCGTCGGAATATTGGATTTTTCGTTTGGAGGAACTTACTCGATCACCCTGATCTGAAACTACCCTCGTAAAAAGCAATGGGGCCGATACCGAATGGCTCGGTAGAGGCCCCGAAAGAGTGCCAAATCGACGGTTGACCGGGAAACTGCGTTACTGGGCCACAGTTTCGGCCGGTCGGTACAGCCGGATATCATCAATGAACATCGTTCCTGTACCACCAACCCCTGCACCGCCTTTGCTGCCCAGGCCGATGGCGATCTTGTCCACGTTGGTCATATTGATCCCCTGATCGGCGAAGGCCTGTAGCGGAACCACCCACTGCGTCCAGTTACCGGCCTGTGCGGCGTCCGCATTCTCGTGAGCCACGACAGCCGGTGTACCGGCCGTGTTGGAGACGGCCACGTACAATGGATCGGCGGCGTTGTCGAAGTAGCCACGGAACCAGAGCGACAGTTCCCCGACGCCTTCCTCGGTCCAGTCACGCGGCGCCGTCAACGTCAGCGTCGCCTCCGAATTCGTCACGCCGGCTTCGTTGATGTAGATCAGCGGCATGGATTGAGCATCGCCATGGACAATCGTCTGCTCACAATACGGGGGCACCAAATAGCCAACCTGGGCGCCGTTATCCGCAACGCCGAAGCCGTCGATCCAGGTCTGCCAGATGGCTTCGCCGGCTGCGTCGTCGTCAGTATAATTCTCGAAGTCGTCAACGAGAAGGAAATCGGCGGTCGTGAAGCTCCAGATTGGGCCTTTGACCGGGCCTGTATTGTAGACCTCATCCACACGCCAGAAGTACGTTGTATGCCAGGTGAGTTTGCCGGGATCATAGCTCTCTGAACCCAGGGCTACGCTGCCTTTGTACTCCGGCGAGCTGCTATCAGCAATTCGCACAGCTTCCTTATCGAGTCCGAGATACACATCGTGCGAAGCGGCGTTGGTCGCCGGCGTCCAGCTCAGGGTTGTGGTCATCGCCACACCGGCAGCGCCATTGGCCGGCTGGGCGTTCCCCACGGCGCCTGGCGTTGTAAAGGTCCAGACGTTACCTTTGTGCGTCTCGAAAGCGTCAAACTCGTCCACGCGCCAGTAATACACCTTTTCCAGTTCGAGGGGGCCGGGTTTGTAGGTTGCAACGCCCACCATCATGCCTCCGGTGGCGTTACTCACTTCGTCATAATCATCGCCAAGATACACCGTGTGCAACTTGGCCCCATAGCCCGGCGTCCAGCTCAACGTCACGTCATCCGGGCCCACAAACTCGGCACCATCGGGTGGATCGGGTTCGTAGGCGGTCTTGGGCGGAAGCGAAAAGCTCCAGACGTCACCCTTGTGAATCGTCGTTCCGTCGGCCTCGATTTCATCAATGCGCCAATAGTACGTCGTACCCGGCACAAGACCTTCCGGAAACGGAAATCCAGGGAAACCAACGACAAATTCTGTTGAGACTTGATTGACCCGAAACACCTCGCTCGTATTGTCGCCATCGCTCACCGCTTCAAGATGATCCCCAAAGTACACATCATGGGAAACGGCCGTCTCTCCCGCTATCCAACTCATGTACACCCAGGTATCGAAGTACATCGAGCCGTTCGGCGGATTAGGTTTCGTGGCCTTGACAACGGGCTCGGAGGACTCGATCTCAATGAAACAAGGTTTGACATACGAGCCCGCTGGCTCCGACCAGGTCAGACGCCCGTCGGTTACCGGTATGACGAATTCAAACTCGTCGTAAGTGTCCGGGCCGTCCGGGTCGTCTGACACCAACTCACCTTCCAGCACGATTTGGTTGTTCGAATCGTCATACGAGGGATCACCACACACGATAAATATCCGATAGGTACTCGGGGGCAGTTCGATCTCCCATATGGCGCCGAAGTCACGGAAGTGAATAAGCGTGTCATATCGTTGATCGGGCGCGGCCGCATTATTGCGATCCCGGGTCTCACCTGACATATCCTGCGACCAGCCATACGTGTAACCGTTGCCCCGTTCACCATATTCGAGGCCTGTGTCCGGCAGATAACCTTCCGGAACCGGCGCACCTGCCTGCTGGAAATTGATCTTAATAAGCTCGCCGGCGGTGACCATGCCGGCCCAGCCTAAGACCACCAACACCGTCAAATAAATCGATTTTCTGCACATCATAGTCCTCCTTCAAACAACATGGTTAATCATGATTTGAAATTTATCGACATTTGTGTATACTCTCCCAAGGTAATGCTTATCGATATGGCATTACCTCCTTTCTCCAAATCCGGCATGGCTCGTTAATGGAAGCAAATCTATGGCACGCGATTTAGACGATAATAAAAGCCAAAAATTTGTACCATTTACCTCGTTCCACTATAAGAAATTACGTCGCATTTTGTCAAGAGAAATCTTCAGATCATGCATCGGCATATGGGCGTATCCGCTTAACGAGAGTTTACTCACAACTCATCCGTGTCGAGGTCGCCAAGATCCCAATATGGGATATTGGCCGCCTGCCGCCTTTCGGCAAGCTCCTCTGCGGCCGGGCTCTATGGGTGGATGTTCGAGAGTTGTTCGATGCCGTAATTGCGGCGAATGAATTGGTCGGCGGCGGGCAACTGCTCTCGCGGGATCACGACGACCGGGTTATCCAACTCGAATTCGATAATATCGTACTTTGATTCGGGATTGAGCTTCTGCGCCGTGAGGATGTCCTCGATGGAACGTATCTTCATGCCGTTAAATGTGCTGACGACCATCCGGCCCAGGCCGGTATAGCCGATGTTAATGGGAGACGGCAGCACGTAACTGAGTATGACAATGTCCCGGCGTTCCAGCGTCGGCTTGAACGCATGATCGCGAAAGTAGTGGTACAAGTGGGAGGGGCTCTGGCCGGCCAGGTCGTCGCCGAATATCATCAGATACTCGCGCGTGAGTTTCTGCAAAACAAACCCGGCCGTGATGATGTACTCGGGCTGTCGGTCATTTTCGTGATAAGGGACCAACATCTCCGAGACGTCAAAATTCTTCACCGGTTGTTGGAGTTCCGTTTTCTCGCCGTCGCGCCAGAGTTCGAATCGGATGTGTTCGCCAACCGCCTTGCTGGTGATCAGATGGTCGTACGAGAGCTGTTGATACCTGGCGTGCATAAACCGGCCGTGAGGATCGAGCGCATGGCCGTCGATGCTTAAAATCACATCCCCCTTCCGGAAGCTGTCACAGCCGGTCCCGAGGTTATCCACGTCGGCCACATAGGCGCCGCCGGTCATGGCGGCGGGCATCTTCAGGAAGGACCGCATGGCCGGATCGAGAAGCTCCGAAAGCACGAAGCCGATTTCTCCGAAGCCTTTGTAGGTGTCGCCGGTAGCGACTTTCAGAAATCGATTGATCGTTTCAGCCGGGATCAGTGCGCTTTCTTTCTCGCGATTGGACCAGTAGGCGATGCCGATGGGATCGGCACCGACGCAATAGACTTCTCCTCTCGAGGTGCGTTGCGATGTATTCGCGGCGATGAAGCACAAACGCCGTCCGTGAGAAATATGCGTCGGTTCCACACTTGCACGGTCGATGTAGCCCCGCCCGTTGTACAGGCGGTTATCCGACGAAAGCCAATAGAAACCGACTTCGGCGCCCTTCTCGTAGTTTTCGGAAAACGTCAGGGGTTTCAGCGGTACGCTCAGCGTATTCGGATCCAATCGGATCAGGCAAAGATTCGTGTCGTAATCAACAACTTTCAGCGAGGCGCCGACATATTCATTCTGACCGTATCGCAGCGCTCTGAGAAAGGCGAGGTTCACAACGCTCTCGGCGGTTGTCACCACCTCATAGTCCCCCACGGCGCAGGCGCACGCCCAGCTCTCCGAAGGGCGCTGGTGCTTCCAGGGTTCGCTCTGACTATAGCCGTGAGTGGTGATTTCCAGATACACGATGGAATCTTTCATTGTCTCGGTGATATCCGGTCCGTTGCGGTTCGCGGCCAATGCAACCGAGCATGTTGCGATGATCGTGCTCGTTAAAATCGTGAGGGAAAGGCTCTGTTTGTTCATGGGGTCGTCTCCAGACGCGCTTCGGCGGGAATATGGTATTTCTTTAATATCAGCGGGTGTCTTTGTCGTGCGGCTTCTGCGTCAATCGGTAAAATACGATTGTTGCCCATAAACTTGATGGTGTAAAAACGGTCGGTCGTTTGTTTAAAGGCTTGAAGCACCTCGTTGAGTCCGTGGATTTTATTACCGTTGATGCTCTCGACGACGTGGTATCGGAATTCCTGGGCGTAGGCGTTGACTTCGTCGGCCATGATCGCGGAAAGGACCACATATTCCCGTCGCTGCCGATCGATGTTGAGTTCCGCCGAATGGGAGTAAAGATATCGCAGGGTGAAGGGTATCTCTTGGGGCCACTTGGGTCCCCAGCTTTCGAGAAGATTGCGACTGGCGGGGGCAAACACCAGGCCGGCAAAACACACATACGGCGGGGGGCGGTCGTACTGTCGCGCGCGGTCGAAAATGGGTTTGTTCAAGGCGATGGTCGCCGTTGCCGTCATGCGTTCACCCCGGCGATAGAATGTCACTTGCACCGTTTCGCCGATTTGCTTCGAATCAACGATCTGCGTGACAGGCAGTCGCAGACCGTGCATTTGAATCATGCCGTCGTTGTCGATGTTGTAATCATCGACCCGGGTCATGACGTCGCCGGCTTGCAGGATCGATTCGATCGAGGAATGCATCAATGTCGCGAGGATCACGACGCCGTCCTCGTCCGGTGGAACGTGCAGGTAGTCCTTGTAACTCGGATTGCGCAGGCCGGGATAGGACATGGTTCCCATCAAACCAAATCCGTCGTAAGTCCCATCTTCAATATCTTTGAGGAAATGCCCGATGACGGTGGTGGGAATAAGATAGCCGATGTTATCCGCCTCCCGGATACCTTGAAAGGCGACGCCGACGACGCGGCCGGCCTGAATGACCGGTCCGCCGCTATTGCCCGGATTAATCGCGGCGTCGGTTTGTATGACGAGGTGTCTGCCGGAGGCACTATGGGAGTAGGTGTCCGCCTCGATCCGCGAGACGACGCCTTCCGTGACGGAGATCCGGTCGCCGCCGACGGGAAAACCGTACGTCGAGACGGTGCTATTGACTTCCGGGATTCCGGCCAGCTCGAGCGGGGTCGTGCCTTCGAAGAAACTCGCATCATCGACGGTCAGCAGGGCCAGATCGCAATCGTGCCCGACGTACAGAATTCGGGCCGGGTAGCCTTTGGCGATGTTTTCCTTTGTCAATTCGACGTACCTGCAATTGCTGACGTTGTGTGCGTTGGTGAGGATCTTCCTGCCGGCGATAATGAGACCCGATCCCGCGAGCCGGGTCATCGGATTCCTCTTCCAGCCGGTCACATAATCGAAGTCCTGCCGGACGCTTCTGATGAGAACGACCGATTGATCGGGGGTTTGGAGTCCCGCGCCCTGAGATAGGCCCGGAGGGACATAGACCGCAAATACCGCAAGCAACGCAACGAATACCCGTTTGTGATCACGCATGACAATTTACCTCGCGAATACCGAAAGGTCTTTGAATTTTGTCCGACATCGTTCCGACGATGCCACCCCTATCATATTAGGTTCTTTTGCAGAAAAGATCAAAATCAAATATAAAATACTATTTTGGGGATCTTCATGTCCTAAAAAAGAGGATTTTATGAGAACCGCATCATAACCGAATCGTCAGCTCGCATTTTTCCTTATGATTCCGCCGACAGGCGGATTTCCAGTCCGAGGTCTGTTGGAAACTGGAAATGGGATGGTCGATATGCTACTCTATTTGCGTTAAGGGCCCGGGTGAGCTGCCGGGGCGCAAGAAAGATCATTTGTGAAAAAAGAAGGAGTCCATGCACATGAGAATCCCCCGAAGAGTTTTATTAGTTATCGTCGTTGTTCCACTATTGTTTGCTGCGTTGGCTATCGGTCAATCGAGGCGGGAAATTCATTTTCCCGATATTCTCGGTTACAAAACGCTCAAGTGTGACCTCCATATGCACACGGTTTTTTCAGATGGCATGGTGTGGCCGACCGTACGGGTGGACGAGGCCTGGAGAGAAGGGCTGGACGTCATTTCCATCACGGATCATATCGAGTATCAACCCCATAAGGGGGATATTCCGACGAACCACAATCGTCCGTACGACATTGCTCTGGGACGCGCCCGAGAAAAGAACATCCTGCTGATCCGGGGTACGGAGATCACCCGGGAGACGCCGCCCGGGCATTTTAACGCGATCTTTCTGAAGGACGCGAATCCTGTGGATACCAAAGAACTGACCGATGCAATGAAGGCCGCCGACACACAGGGTGCCTTTATCTTCTGGAACCATCCCGGCTGGAAGCCTGAGCACAAAGGATGGTTCGACATTCACACGACGCTGTATGAGAACAAGTGGATGCGCGGTATCGAGGTCGCCAACGGCGGGACCTATTACCCCGAAGCCCATCAGTGGGCGCTCGAGAAGAATCTAACGATGATGGGAAATTCGGATATCCATTCGCCGGCCCTGAAACTGGAGACAACCCCTGACGATCATCGGACAATGACCCTTGTCTTCGCAAAAGAAAAGAGCGCGGAAGCATTGAAGAAAGCGCTCATTGAAGGGAGAACCACCGTCTGGCTCGACAAACAATTGATCGGCCGGAGAACATTCCTTCGTGCGATATTCAAGGAATCCGTCGAAATCGGCAAGCCCCACAACAGCTATCGAGGGACCATATCAGTCGAAATTAAAAATCGTTCCGATATTGATATCGAGATGGAAAGAACGGGTAAGCAAGGGCCCCGTGCAGTGACGCTGGCCGCGAATGCGACGACGATATTTAAAACCAGAGTAGGCAAAACCGCAGAGGTAGTCGAATTGTCCTATGTCGTTCGCAATTTCAGGATCGCTCCGGATAAGGGTTTGCCGGTTAGTCTGACAATCGATCTGAAGTAAAAGACTCGTAGGGTGTAAGTACTTTATTATCAATAAATTAGAATAGAAGTCTGCATATAAGATAGAATTTTTGAGACGATTAAGTTGTATTCGTAATGTCTTTGTACGATAAATAAGGTAAGATATATCATATGGCGTAAGGTAGAATAGGAGAGTTGTCGCATATTTCGAGTGCAAGCTCTGTTTTAGATCGAGTAGGGAAATGAAAGTAAGACGTGTTTCGGCGTGTGGCCGGGGCATTATTATCGACTATCGGATAACATCACTTTTTTGAAGGAGGATTATTATGTGTAGAAGAAAAGTGCATTGGATTTGTCTGGCTTTGGTGCTAAGTTTTGTTAGCGCCGGCAATGCCGGCAATATCGACCCGGACCTTGTCGGCTGGTGGACGTTCGACGATGGTTTCGGCTCGGTCGCCAAGGACCTCAGCGGCAACGGCGTCGATGCCGTGTTTTTTAATGGGCCAACCTGGGGGACAGACGTCGGGCATGGTGGAATCCTTGTCTTTGATGGAACCGATGATTACGTTTTTATTGATGGTTTCTATTCGGTCCCCGTCTATACGGCGACGCTATGGTTTCGAGTGGATGGAGGCACGGCTCAGCGAGATATCTTCTCCGCCTATGCTCGCGGGGTTTTGCATGGCATTTTTCTCGAACTGCAGGCCGGGGGCACCCTGCGCTATTTGCACCGCTATCCCCTCGGGACCGGTGGAGGCACGAATGTCTATTCGACCGAAACCTACGACGACGGCGCCTGGTACCACGTGGCGATGGTCAAGAGGACGGACACCATTACGTTGTACGTCGATGGCGTGGAAGTCGCCTCCGCGGCCGATAGAAGCGTTTTCAATCCCGGCGATGCTTTCGGCGTCGCCCTGGGCTGCCTTGACGATGAGAGGGGGCTTGCCCGAATGTTTCCCGGTGCGATGGACGACGTCCGGATTTACAGCCGGCCGATGGCGCAAGACGAGATTTTGCCGATCATGGAAGCCAAGCCGTGGCCGTATGCCTACGGTCCCACACCGAACGACGGCACTTTGCATCCCGACACATGGGTGAATCTAAGCTGGCTTCCTGGGGCGCATGCGGTCTCACACGATGTCTATATCGGAGATAATTTTGACGATGTCGATAACGGTGTGGGCGATACATTTGCCGCCAACCAAACGGATACGTATTTTATCGCCGGTTTTCCCGGATTTCCTTTTCCGGACGGCCTTGTTCCCGGCACGACCTATTACTGGCGCATCGACGAGGTCAATGATCTGAATCCTGACAGTCCCTGGAAGGGCGATGTCTGGAGCTTCACGGTGCCTTCTAAAAAAGCCTATCATTCCGATCCGCCGGATGGGGCCAAATTCATCGATCCGGACGTGACTTTGAGCTGGACGCCGGGTTTCGGCGCGAAACTGCACACGGTGTACTTCGGGGATGATGCAGATGTTGTCAGTAATGCTACGGTAGGTATTACTGCCACTATCGCAACTTATAAGCCCGATGCCCTTGAATTAGGTAAGACCTATTACTGGCGCGTCGATGAATTCGACGGTTCAGCAACGCACACGGGCGATGTCTGGCGCTTTACAGTCGCCGTCGCCGGTGGAGGGGTGCGGGGAGACTACTATATTGGCGAGAATTTCAATACGTTCGTGCTGAGCCGTACTGATCCTCAAATCAATTTCAACTGGCCAGATGGTACAGCACCGGATGGGGCAATAGGTGACGATAACTTCTCGGTCCGATGGACCGGTGAGATCGAGGCGGCCTTTTCTGAGACCTATACCTTCTACACCAATAGCGACGACGGCGTGCGTCTGTGGGTGGACGGCCAGCAGCTTGTGGACAACTGGACCACTCATACGAACATGGAGAATAGCGGGAACATCGATCTCGTCGCCGGCCACGTGTACAGCCTCCAGATGGAGTATTATGAAAACACGGGCCCCGCTGTGGCGGAGCTTCGCTGGTCGAGCGCTCGCACACCCAAGCAGTTTGTGCCGCAGGCAGCATTGTCGCCACCCATCAAGGCCAGCAGTCCAAGCCCGGCCAACGGCGCGACGGGAACCAAGATGGCGCCGATTCTCACGTGGGGCGCAGGTGATTACGCGGCTTCGCATGAGGTGTACTTCGGCACCGATGCCGACGCTGTAGCTAATGCTACCAAGGCCTCGCCGGAATTTGTGGCGACTCAGGCCCTTGGTAACGAAAGCTACGATCCGGGCAAACTCGCGTGGGCGACGACGTATTACTGGCGCGTCGATGAGATTAACGACGTGCATCCCGACAGCCCATGGGTCGGCAACCTCTGGACCTTCACGACGGGTGATTTCCTGCTTATCGATAATTTTGAGGACTATACGGATGACGATGCGGCCGGCGAGGCCATCTGGCAAAGCTGGATCGATGGCTTTGGCGTCCCCGATAACGGCGCCCAGGTCGGCTATTTGCTTCCACCCTATGCCGAGCGTACAATTATTCACAGCGGCTCACAGTCTATGCCACTGATGTATAACAATACAGCCGGTGTAACGAATTCCGAAGCGGTCCTGGCGCTCACGTCGCCGCGTGACTGGACCGACGAAGGTGTCGCGGAGCTGTCCGTGTGGTTCAGAGGCCTTCCGGGATCGGTGGGCAGCTTTGTGGAAGATCCCGCCGGCACTTATACGATCACGGCGAGCGGCTGGGATATCGCGGGTACGGCCGATGGGTTCCATTATGCTTTTAAGACGCTCACCGGCACCGGCTCGATTGTCGCCCGGGTACTCAGCGTCCAGAACACAGACCAGTGGGCCAAGGCCGGTGTGATGATTCGCGAAACGTTGGAGCCCGGTTCCAAATTCGCTGCGGTGTATATGACGCCGGGCATGGGTTGCCGGTTCCAAACGCGAAGGGATACGGACATCGCCGTCGTGAGTGATACCCAGGAATCGGTCGCGACGGATGAAGAGCTGGCCCTCACGGCGCCGTACTGGGTGAAGCTCGAGCGTACTATTACGGGCTTCGATGCTTACTATTCCAATAATGGAACCTCATGGCAGGCGATGGCGTGGAATCCGCAGACCGTCTCGATGACATCGAACGTCTATATCGGCTTGGCGTTATCGGCGCACAATGCCAACGCTGTTTGCGAAGCCGTGTTCTCCAACGTCCAGACGACAGGTAATGTTGCGGGCCAGTGGCAAGCTCAGGATATTGGCATAGAAAGCAATGCAGCCGAGCCGCTTTATGTGGCGGTTTCCAATGCCAGCGGCGCTCCCGCACGGGTGGCTCATGACGATCCGGCTGCGGCTACGATCGACGTCTGGACCGAATGGGTGGTTCCATTGCAGGCCTTTGCCGATCAGGGGATCAATCTGACGAATGTGGATCAGATCGCGATTGGTCTGGGCAGTAAAGGCGGAGCCGCGGCCGGCGGTTCAGGGACGATGTACATCGATGACATCCGGCTGTATCGGCCGAGGAATTAGAAAGTGCTCTCGGATAAACACACTGGACATGTATGAATTCGGGGCCTGTGCTGATTGAATCGGTGTAGGCCCCGTTTGTTATATTGCCTGTGGCCGCTATTTGTCTTGACGTCGAGACGTCTGATTTGGTATAAATGGAAACGGCTAAATAGCCGATATTGTATCAATCATGCTATGTGAAGGAGGAGTATTATGTGTCGAAGACTGATATGCTTAGCGGCTTTTATTTTCTTTCTTGGATTTTGCGGTTCGATTGCCGGCGGTCAGGAGAACCAAATCGTCAACGGCGAGTTTGACGACGCGCTCAATTCCTGGAACAACTACGGGGCGGCGGGTTTCACGCTCAGCGTCGTGCAGGGGGTCGGCCTGTCGGGAAAAAATGCCCTATTGATCGATGTGGCCGACGCCTCTGCAACGAGCGCTATAGGGATAGCACAAGGGGGACTTGGACTCGTGCAGGGCCAAACGTACCAGATCGGTTTCACGGCTATGGCGGAGCAAGAGAGGGAAATGGTCGTTCTGTTCCAGATCTACAAACCGATTCCTCAGTATCTGACGCCCTGGGAGGTAACGGTCCAACTGACGACCTCCCCGCAAGATTTTAAATTCGAGTATACACATGATACCGAAACAACGACCGAACAACCGGGTTGGTCTGTGGATATTTATCTGATACTCAAAGGCACCTACTGGCCCATGACCGGCGATGATTTGAACAAGAAAGTCTGGATTGACCGCGTGTACTTCGGCGCCGAAACTCCGCGTCAAAACGTTGGGGGCGCGACGAATCCGGAGCCGGCCGATGGCGCCGTCCACGAGGACACATGGGTGACGCTTCGCTGGACGCCGGGCGATTTTGCCGCCATGCACGATGTTTATCTGGGCGACAATTTCGATGATGTCAACAACCGCACGGGCGGAACGTTTCGAGGCAGCCAGTCTGCGTCGAACTTTCTGGCCGGCTTCCCCGGTTTCACCTATCCGGAGGGTTTGATTCCGGGCACAACGTACTATTGGCGCGTCGATGAGGTCAACGATCTGCATCCGGATAGTCCGTGGAGAGGTCCCGTATGGAGCTTCATGGTTCCTCCGAGAAAAGCCTATGCGCCGACTCCCGCTGACGGCGTGAAGTTTGTGGATCCGGATGTCACGCTGAGCTGGACCGCCGGATTCGGTACGAAGTTACACTATGTGTACTTCGGTGACAACGCCGCTGATGTGGAAGCTGGAGCGGATGATGCCTACAAAGGACCTTCGGTGGATCCGTTCTTTGCCGCCGGCGTCCTCGAGCGCGAGCGAACGTATTATTGGCGTATCGATGAGTTCGACGGCGCGGTTCGGCATACAGGCGATACCTGGAGCTTTACGGTCGCAAGAGAAGGCGGTGGGCTCAAGGCGGAGTACTTCAACAACACTACGCTCGCCGGCGAGTCGGTGCTGGTCCGTGAGGACCCTGAGATCGACTTTGACTGGGGCAATGGTGATGTCCCCGGAGAGAACTCGCCGGACGCGAGTATCAATGTGGACGATTTCTCGGCTCGCTGGAGCGGCGAATTGGAGATAGACCTGACGGACACATACACGTTTAATATCACAGCGAACAACGGCTTCAGGCTATGGCTCGATGGCCGGCTTATCATTGACTTCTGGGATAATCCCGGGACGAACAGTCGTGCGAGCGAACCGATCGAACTGATAGGGAGCAGCAGTAGCTCCATTCGGATGGAGTATTTTGAAGGCACGGGCATTGCGATCGCCCAGTTGTTCTGGGAAAGCGGCGCCCGGGACCAGCAGATCATTCCTCAGGCGGCGTTGTCGCCGCCGAGAAAGGCCAATACACCAAGCCCGGCCAGCGGCGCCACCGGTGTACCGATGGAGCTTGTGCTGACCTGGGGATCCGGAGATTTTGCGGACTCGCACGATGTGTACTTTGGCACCGATCCGGAAGCCGTCCGGAATGCTACCAAGGCTTCGCCGGAGTATAAGGCGACCAAGGCGCTGGGTGATGAAAACTACGATCCCGGCGGGCTTGCCTGGGGCACTACGTACTACTGGCGTGTGGATGAAGTGAGTGATACGCACCCCGATAGTCCGTGGATCGGGAACCTTTGGACTTTTACGACGGCGGACTTTCTGGTTGTGGATGATTTCGAGAGCTATACGGATAACGATTCGGACGGCGAGGCGATTTGGCAGCACTGGATCGACGGCTTCGGTGTCGCCAATAACGGCGCGCAGGTGGGTTATTTGCTCCCCCCGTATGCCGAGCAAACCATCGTCCATAGTGGTTCGCAGTCCATGCCGCTGCTTTATGCCAACGAAGCCGGCGTGACGAATTCGGAGGCGATCCTGACGCTGACGGCTGTGCGTGACTGGACCGAAGAAGGCGTTAGTGAATTATCGCTATGGTTCCAGGGCGATGCGGCGAATGCGGCCGAGCCGATGTATGTAGCACTCTCCAATGCCGCCGGTGGGCCTGCCGTGGTGGTTCAAGATGATCCGTCCGCGGCGACAATCGACGCCTGGACCGAGTGGGTCGTCCCGTTGAAGACCTTCGCCGATCGAGGGATCAATCTGACGAATGTAGATACGATCGCCATCGGCCTTGGTAGTCAAGCCGGAGCGGCGGCCGGCGGTTCGGGAACGATGTTCATTGACGACATAAGGTTGTATCGACCCTGAGACGCTATCGGCAATACAGAACTGCTCTCGCAGATACAAATCGAGCATAACGCCAAATAAGAAATAGTGATGCGATATTCTTAAATTGTTGAATCCTTTTTTCTGAAAGGAGGACTATCATGCTTAGAGAATCAGTCTGTCTCATTTCTGTGGCACTCGTATTGGGCTTGGCCGGAACGAACGCGCTCGGACAGGTGGACCCCACCCTGGTGGGCTGGTGGCAGTTCGAGGAGGCAAGCGGAACCCTATTCGATCAGAGTGATAATCATAACGATGGCACACCTAACAACGGCGTGCTTTATCAGCAGGCGGGTCAGGTCGGGTACGCTCTGGGGTTCGATGGTGTAGATGACTATGTTATCGTAGGAACCACTGGGAGACCGAGCGACACATTTAGCTTTGGAGCGTGGCTCAAAACAACCGCGACCCACGAGATAGAAGCTGAAGCAACGTCAGGCACGGGTGGGGTCAATAATCAGAGGTATGCCTTTGATCCGCGACATGGAGGAGAACAGAACGGCGGAGCCGGATTATCCATCGGAACCAACGGCATTGCCGTTTATGAGCATGGAAGTAACTATATGCCTACAACAGCGGCTTACCCCACGGAATTGGGAGACGATTGGAATCACGTCATGGTCGTTTACGATAACAAGCTACCCACCATCTACCTGAATGGTCGCGAGGTTCATACGGGCTTAGAATCTCCAAGAGAGATCGTATATGCCCCGTTTCAATTTGGTGGAATGACGTATGGTTATTTTGAGGGCCTGATGGATGAGGTTCGCATTTACAACAGGGCACTGAGTGCCGCCGAGATCAAGAAACTGGCGCCCCGTGCAACAGCCTGGAGCCCCGTACCCGCCGATGGTGCGCTGTACATGGAGACGTGGGTGAGCCTTTCCTGGGAGCCGGGGGATTTCGCCGTCTCACACGATGTGTACTTGGGCGAGGATTTCGATGAAGTAAGCGACGCCACTCCGGCCTCGAATGTATTTCGTGGCAACCAGGCCGGCACCTTTTTTATGGCCGGCTTTCCCGGGTATCCGTATCCGGAGGGTCTTGTGCCCGGAACGACCTACTACTGGCGAATCGACGAAGTTAATGACGCCGATCCAAACAGTCCCTGGAAAGGACTCGTCTGGAGCTTCTCGATTCCACCCAAGACCGCGTACAATCCCGATCCGGCCGATGGGGCCGAGTTTGTCGATCCGAATGCTGTCACGCTGAGTTGGACGCCCGGTTTCGGCGCTAAGTTGCATACGGTGTATTTCGGCGACGATTTTGAAACGGTCAGAGATGCCGTAGGCGGTTTCCCCGGTGGACTTATAACCTATAGCCCCGGCCCACTTGAGTTGGAAAAGGTTTACTATTGGCGCGTGGATGAATTTGATGCCGTCACGACTTATCAAGGAGACGTCTGGTGCTTTACGACGCCGGGCGCCGTCGGAAATCCGCAACCGGCGAACGGGGCGACCGATGTGGGGATGGCAACCGTCTTAAGTTGGACGCCGGCAGATAACGCTGCGTCACATGAGGTCTATTTCGGGCTGGACAAAGATGCCGTACGCAACGCCGATTCCGGCTCGCCCGAGTACAAAGGCTCCAGGGCACTGGGCGCTGAGAATTACGATCCCGGATTACTCGAACTGGATACGACATACTACTGGCGAGTGGATGCGGTTTATAACGGAAATGTGGTCAAAGGCCCCGTCTGGATCTTTACAACGGGGGCCTTCCTTCTTGTGGAGGATTTTGAGAGCTATACCGATGACGACACGGCAGGCCAGGCCATCTGGCAAACCTGGATCGATGGTTTCGGCATTCCGGATAACGGCGCGCAGGTCGGTTATTTAATGCCCCCCTATGCCGAGCAAACCATTGTCCACGGCGGCGATCAGTCCATGCCGCTTTTGTATGTCAACGAAGCCGGCGTGACCAATTCGGAAGCGGCGATGACGTTAACGGCGCCGCGGGATTGGACGGAAGGCGGTGTTACGGAACTGTCGCTCTGGTTCCAGGGGGCTTCGGGCAACGCCGCCGAACCGATGTACGTCGCGGTTTCCAACAGCACCGGCGTTCCGGCGGTCGCGGCCTATGATGATCCGAGTGCGGCCACCATCCGAACCTGGATAGAGTGGCGGATTTCGCTTCAGGATTTCACCGATCAGGGGATCAATCTAACCAACGTAGATAAGATCGCAATCGGCCTGGGCAGTAAAGCAGGTGCGGCAGCCGGGGGATCCGGAACGATGTACATTGATGACATCCGGCTATATCGGTAAAAAAAAGTGAGCTAAAGTGAACTAAAGTGTCTAAAGTGAGCTTAAGTGTGTTAGCACGACTCAAAACTTTAGGCACTTTAGTCACTTTTAACTTTAGTCACTTCATCAATAGTCTTTGCCGTTAAGACTGCGAACGACGGAGGCCAGCCAGGCTTCAAGCTCGGATTTCATGGACTGCACCCGATTGCTTTCCCGTGCAGTGAGGTTTTTTTGCTCCATGGGATCATCGACAAGATTGTACAGCTCCAGCTTAATGTTTCCTTTCTTGTCGTGGATGCGGTGGAGCTTCCAGGGCCAGTCGAGCCAGGCGGCGTGGCCCGGGAAGGTGTCCTCCGGGTATTGCTTGGCGATCTTCCCGGCGTCCAGACGCAAGCGGCTTTTCTCGCCGGTTTCGTCGCCCGCCTTTTGCGCTTCAAGCAGTTCGGCCATCCACTTGGCGCTCGGCGTGCTGATCCCGCCGGTCGGATGATTCCAGAAGCCCATCGGTTTCGGCCGAGTTTTCATTCGGCCGTTGATCAGCCGGACCAGACTAATCCCGTCCAGCGGGGGCTGGTTGTCCATCCGCACGCCCGCGATATCGAGAAGCGTCGGATAGATGTCCGAGGTATTGCAGGGCACGTCGGTCGTATGCGGTTTGGCAATGCGCGCGGGCCATTCGAGAATGGCCGGGACGCGAAGACCGCCTTCGTAAACCTGGCCCTTGTTTCCACGTCCGCCCGTCGTGCCGACTTTTGGAAGCCCTCCGTTGTCGCTGCAATACCAGAGAATGGTATTCTCCCGGATGCCGAGAGTGCCCAGCTCCTTGCGCAGCTTGCCGAAGGCGCGGTCCATGCCGGTGATCTCGCCGTAAAAGTGCTGGAAATTCTTCTGCTGGTCGGCGTAGCGTGCGGCGTCGGCTTTGATGGCCTGGTGCGGCCCGTGCGGAGAGCCGAACCAGACGACCGCTAAGAACGGTTGGGGTGTTTTTGCATGCTTGCGAATAAATTCGAGGGCGGCGTCCACCGTCACCATCGAGCTTTCTCCCTGGGTCTGAACGGCGACGCCTTCCCGACTGAGAATAGGATCGTTGTCGAAAAAGTTGGGGGCTGAGAGCCATTCGTCGAAGCCGCTGGCCCCGGGATTGACGGGACAGCCCTTTCGGACGGAGCCGAGGTGCCACTTGCCGAAGTGCCCCGTGACGTATCCGGCTCTCTTCAGCGCTTCGGCGACGGTTATCTCCTTCGGGCGAAGCGTATGGCCCCACTTGAAGCATCCGAAGCGATTCGGATGGCGGCCGGTCATGACAGAGCCGCGCGTCGGCGAGCAGACCGGCGCTGCGGCGTAGAAACGGTCGAAGCGCAACGCGACCGCGGCCATGGCGTCGAAGTTGGGCGTCTTGAGGACGGGATGATCGTTGTAGGCCATGTCGCCCCAGCCCTGGTCGTCGGCCATGCACAGCACGATGTTGGGTTTTTTAGACGAGACGGTGCGTGCCGTCGAAATGCATCCGGTCGCCGCCAAACATACGCCGGCGCCTGCCGCTTTTAGGAATTCACGACGTTTCATTAGCATGTGATTTCTCCTTTGTCTGCCTGAAATACTCAGTTCTTCAATGTGGGTTCTCCCTGGAGGTAACCGAGCGAGGCCAGAAACTTGTCGGCTTCGATCACTGTCTGGTCATAGTACGTATTCTTGCCATCGCGGTAATTAAAAAAGCCGTGCGGCTGTCCCTCGTACAGGTGCAGATCGCAGCGCCGTCTGGATTTCGCCATCAGGTCTTTGTATTTTTCCGCCGTCGAGACGGGAATGAGCTTGTCCTTCGTGCCGAGAAAAACAATCGTGGGCGGCGTGTCTTCGTCAATGTTGTGCATCGGGGAAAACGCGCGCCAATGCTCTTTCACGCGATCATGCCCGTAACCTTCGGGGCCGTTATCGTAAACGGGATTAAAAAGAACCAAGGCGTTCGGCTTCGAGCTGATGGCGGTGTCTTCGCCGGGCTCTTCGAATGTTTTGACGCTTCCCGTCGCCGCCGCGACGTGCCCGCCCGCGGAACCGCCGCCCGCGGCGAGGCGCCTCGGATCGATCCCCAGTTCTTCGGCGTGCAACCGCACCCAGCGGATGGCCGATTTGCCGTCCTTCACACATTCGTAAGGCGTCGTTCCGTGTTGATTCTTCACCCGGTATTCCGCGGAGATGGCCACCATTCCGCGAGAGGAGAGATAGCGGCAGTGCGGATAGAACTGCAACGGCGTCCCTCCGACCCAACCGCCGCCGAAGAAGAACACGATACAGGGTCTTTTTTCAGTGGCCCTGTGATTTTCGGGCTTGAAGATATGCAGTTGCAAGCTGACGTCACCCACTGTTTTGTAAGTGACCTTCTCATCCGGAACGTTTTCCGCGGCTAATGTGAATGCGCCGGTGGAGAAGAATAGCATCATGATAACAACATGTTTGTAATCTTTTGGTTTCATATCGACTCCTTATTGGTTTCTATGATGCAATATACTCGGCCCCGATTTTATCATCGATGCTTTCGACCCATCCTCGCAAAAGCCCGCGATGTGTATTCAGAACATCTTGGTATTTTTCGACCCCGGCAAGGTTCTTCATTTCGCCCGGGTCGTTTCTCAGGTCGATAAGCGACTCGGCGTGTTGTCCGGAATCATGGATACAATATTTGAAGCGATCCGTTCGCACCATCCGGCCGTAGTGGCTCTCTACCGCGATGCATTCCCGCCAGTTATTAACCGGCTTGCCTTCCGCCAGAGGGCGGACGCTGTGGCCGGGCCGGCCTTCGGGTGTTTCTATGCCCGCATAGTCGCAAAGCGTCGGAAGAAGATCGAGACCGTTGGAAACCAGGTGCGTATCGTCCACCTGGCCCGCGGGGATGGCTTCTTTGTAGCTCATGAGGAATGGAATGCGCACGGACTCTTCGTACAACACCTGCTTGTGCTCCAGCCGGTGCGACGAATCCATGTCACCGTGGTCACTGGTGAAGACGACGAGTGTGTTCTCTTCGAGTCCGGCTTCGCGAAGGGCGTCGAGCAATATCCCGATTTTTGCGTCCACCATTTCAGTCAGCCGGCAATACGCCCAGCGGTGCAGACGCCACTGATGATCCGTCCATTTCTTGCGGGTGTAGGCCTGG
>Ga0272441_10006632_pt1 | contig 19258 bp, 14 predicted proteins | sample SSMProp6N_FD_193582 | JGI IMG/M metagenome (GOLD analysis project Ga0272441, IMG submission 193582) | Marine sediment archaeal communities from Little Sippewissett salt marsh, Falmouth, MA, United States - SSM-Prop-6N | ecosystem: Environmental > Aquatic > Marine > Wetlands > Sediment ... | reverse complement strand
AGTATTTCGAGGTGGAGGACAGCCGCCAGCGCCAGGCCCCCGCCACCCGCCTGGGCTGAGGAGTTCGGCTCGGCGCATGGGCCCCCCTCCCATGCTCGCCATCGCCTCGCCACCCTCGCCCAGCGGGAGAGGGAGGGGTGAGGGCCGCCAAGGCGAGGAGCACCGAACACCAGAGGAAGAAATCGCCCCCACCGAGCTTGCCTCGGTGGAGCGGAGGTTTCTGCACTACAGGCAGGCCCCCTCCCCTCCAGCCCCGAAGCGGGCGGAAGAGGCAGGCCTGCGGTGAGCGGGAGATTGCGGCTTATCCCCCGAACAGCTTCCTGAGGCCCTCGAAGGCGCCCGAGTAGACGCCGCGCACGATCTCGCTGGCCTCTTCCTCGGCCGCGCCCGCGGGCTCGAACGTTGAGGACCACTGGATCTCACACACGTCGTCGCCCTGCGGGCGAACCGCCACGGTGGCCAGGTAGCTCTCGAGCGGCAGCGGGGAGCGGACAATCGAGTAGCTCAGGGTGCGGGCCGCATCGTCCTGACTCTCCAGCCTCTCGACCACGGTTCCGCCGCCCGCCAGGGTCAGCGTCCGCACGGCGCCGAGGCCCGTGCCCTCCATCGTGCTGGCCGCGATGGCGGCGACGTACTTCGGCAGGCCGTTGAAGTCGCTCACCAACTCCCACACCGCGTCCGCCGATGCCGCGAGGGTCGTTTTCATCGCCACGCTCGCCATGGCTCACTCCTTGTCCTGCTTGTCCAGGAACGCGTCGATGGTCGGCTCGCCGGTCAGCCAGCCGAGCGACGCGAGGAACGCATCGGCCCGTCGCATGGTGTCGGGGAAAGGCTTGCCGTCGCCGCGTCCGAAGTTGAAGAACCCATGGCCCAGGCCGTCGTAGCCGACGAGCTCGCAGCGGCAGCCGGCGGCTTTCATGGAGGTCGCGAAGCGCTCGGCGGTGGCGTAGGGCACCGTCTTATCCGCCTTGCCGTGGAAGACAATCGTCGGCGGGATGCCGGCCTTCACGTGGTGGACGGGGGAGATTTCCCGCGGGTCGCGGCCGCCGAAGCGCTGGCGGAGCTGGGCCACCCGCGCCTCGGGCAGGCCCGCCTTCTTCCACTCCTCGAAGTCGAGCGCCAGCACGGGGTTGAAGAGCACCATGGCGTTGGGCTTCGAGCTCACCGCCGCATCCTCGCCCGGCTCCTCGAGGCCCTCGATGGTGCCCGTGCACGCCCCGACGTGGCCGCCCGCCGAGCCGCCGCCCGCCGCCACACGCTCCGGGTCGACCCCCAGCGTCGCCGCGTTCGCACGCACCCACCGCACCGCCGACTTCCCGTCCGTCACACACTCGAAGGGCGAGACCTTGTGGCGGCTCTTCACGCGATACTCCGCGCTGATCGCCACCATGCCCCGCGACGCCAAGTAGGCGCACTGCGGGTAGAACTGCCCCGGCGTGCCGCCCACCCAGCCGCCTCCGAAGAAGAACACGATGGCCGGGCGCTTCTCCGACGCCTTGTGGCCCTCCGGCTCGAAGACGCGGAGCTGGAGACGGACGTTGCGGACGGTCTTGTAGACGACGCTCCGGGTCGGCTTCACGCGTAGGCTCCTTGCATTCCGCGCCAGCGCGGCGGCAGACGCCGCCGTCGCCGCGGCCCACATGAGCACGGCGAACACGATGCACGTGCTTCGGCTCATCGGCGTTCTCTCCTGATAGGGCAGGCTGCTCGCCTGCGGATAGGTATTGCCGAGCATGCATCCTCGCGGCCGCCCTGTCAAGCCCCACGCGCCAGCCCCACGGCCTTGAACGCACACTCGATAGCAGCGATAATGGAGCCGCTGGTGCATCGTGGCAGGCAGTCGTTCACAGGCAACGAACGCAAGGCACGCGCCATGGAACTCCTGCGACCCTCCGCCCCCTTCGGCCGCCTTCGCCACGCTCTGTTCGACTTCGATGGCACGATTTCCGTGGTCCGCGAGGGCTGGGAGCGGGTGATGGTGCCACTGATGGTCGAGATCCTGGCGGGCGACGAGGGCGACCCCGACGGGGCCATCCGCCGCGAGGTCGAGCACTACGTCGACGCGTCCACCGGCATCCAGACCATCGTGCAGATGCAGTGGCTGGCCGAGGCCGTGGCGCGGCGCGGCGGCCAGCCTCGTGCACCCGAGGACTACAAGGCCATCTACGCCCGGCGGCTCCACGAGCCCGTCTACGAGCGGCTCGCGCGGCTGGCAGGCGGCGAATGCTCCCGCGACGACCTGATGCTCGAGGGAGCGGAGGACTTCGTGCAGGCCCTCGCCGCCCGCGGCCTCACGCTCTACCTGGCCAGCGGCACGGACGCCGAGGACGTGCGGCACGAGGCCGCGGCGCTCGGCGTCGCGAAGCACTTCCAGGGCGGCATCTTCGGAGCCATCGGCTCCATCGCCGACTACTCGAAGGCCCAGGTCATCGGCGACATCCTGGAGACGAATGGCCTGCACGGCCCCGAGCTGGTCGTCCTGGGCGACGGCCCTGTGGAGATTCGCGAGGGCAAGGCCCGCGGCGCCATCACCGTGGGCGTGGCCAGCGACGAGGTCCGCCGCCACGGCCTCAACCCCCGCAAGCGCCAGCGCCTGGTCGACGCCGGCGCCGACACCCTTGTCCCCGATTTCACCGCGGCCGACGAACTGCTCTCCCTCCTGTTCCCTGCCCCCCGTTGAGCGTCCGCTCTCCGCTTCGCGGCTCGGACCTCGCCATGCAAGGCGGCGCGGCGAAGGGCATCGGGATTGGGGCTTGGCTGCACGAGGCGGGTTCGTCGTGGGGCTATGGCGGGGAGAGTTCGCCAGGCTCGATGGCGGCGAGGTTCTCAGGGGAGAGGGCGCGGCTGTAGAGCCGCACTTCGTCGATCTCGAGGGGTGTGGGGATGGACTTGAGACCGGCGTCGTTGCCCACGAGCACGGGCTGGCGACAGCGGAAGATGGAACAGACGATGGGGTTCGCCGCGGGGCCGCCCACGAGGTCGAAGTCGTCGGCGGTCTTCGGTTGGTCGGTGGAGGATGCGTACCAGCGCACGGCGAGGTAGCCGCGTCGGGTGCGGGCGACGACCATGGCGGCCTCGCGCCACTGGCCGGTGGGGATCAGCTCGTCGCCCTTGATGTAGGCCACGCTGGCCTTCCCCGTGCCATCAACGGAGACCTGTCCGCCGACGGTGAAGCTCTCGCGGCCTCGGAATGCGGGGGGGATGTAGAAGCCGTAGGAGCGCTCCTCGGGGCTGCGGAAGTGGCGCTTGTCCACCAGGCTCACGAAGCGGTCGGGGCTGCGCTCGACTCGCAGGCGCACCCAGATGGTCAACTCGCCGGTCTGCTCGAGGTCGGGCGAGGTATCGGCTCGGAAGGCGCTGCCCTGGTCGGCGGGCACGATGCCGATGCCCTTGGCCACGCGTGCCTTGCCGAGGGGCTTGAGGGGGTCGGCCACGGCGCCGCTGGTCGCCTTGTCGGCCAGCGGGCCGCCGCGGGCCTGCTCGAAGTCCCAGGCGGCCACGAGGTGGCCTTTGGGCTTGGGCAGGGGCTTCGGGCCGGCGGTCTCGGCGGGGGCGAAGTTCTCGAGGTAGTAGAGGAAGCCGTCCTCGGCGCCCGCCAGCAGGTCGGGCGCGCCGTCGCCGTTCCAGTCCACCGTGCACGGGCAGGTGGTGTGGCCGGCGAGCTGGCGGACGCCGGTCTGGCCGAGGCTTCGGAACACGAAGCGTCCGTCGGTGCCGACGTTGCGCAGGAAGCTGACGTTTCGGCTGTTGACGAGGAGGTCGAGACGGCCGTCGCGGTCCCAGTCCGCGAAGCAGAACTTGCGGCGTCCGCTGCGGCCGGCTCGGCCGCCGTTCAGGCGCAGCGGCTTGCCGTTGGTGCCCAGGAAGATGTGCTTGCCGGGGAGGAGTTGGAGGGCGTCGCCCGCGCGGCGGCGCTCGAAGAAGGCCAGGGTGCCCTCGGTATCGAGCATGACCAGGTCGTTGAGGCCATCGCCGTTGATGTCGAGGACGGCGGGGGTGGTGCGCCACTGGGTGACGAGGTGCTTGCCCTGGGGGGTCCACCAGTTCCAGGCGGGCTTGGGCGGGGGGCCGGGCCACTCGACCTCGACGGGCTGTGCGGCGGCCAGCTTCGGGGACGTGCGGGAGCCGACGTTGCGGAACCAGACGACCTTTCCCCAGATGGAGTTGACCACGAGGTCGGGGAGGCCGTCGTGGTCCCAGTCGGCGGCGTTGAGCACGGTGTAGCCCCACTTGGCCTCCGCGGGGCCTTGGATGGAGCCGTTGTAGCCTGCCTGGATGCGGACGACCTTGCCGTCGGCCTCGAGGGTGCGCGGCGCGGCCCATTTCGGGGGGTTCCCGCCGTCGAGGTTCTCGACGAAGACGATGTATCCTGCGGTGTTGCCCGAGAGGATGTCCTCGTCGCCATCGCCGTCCCAGTCGAAGCTCACGGGTGTGGCCAGGGCTCCGATCTTCAGTTCATCGGCCTCCTGCTGGAAGAAGCGGGGGAGCAGGAAGTCGGGCATGCCGTTCACCAGCTTGCCTGTGTTCTCGATGAGCGCCACGCGGCCATCCTCCTGGCCGACCACCAGGTCGACGTCGCCGTCCTTGTCCCAGTCGATGGCTGCGGGCAGGATCATCTGGAGGTCCATGCGGAGCACGTGGTCGTCGTGGCGCAGGAAGCGGCCCTCATCGTAGGCGGGCTTGGTGCGGGAGCCGATGTTCTCGAAGTAGGTGAGCTTGTCGAGGAACTCGCCGCAGACGATGTCGAGGTCGCCGTCGCCATCCCAGTCGGCCAGGTTGGGGCTGGGCATCCCGAAGACGTCGATGGGGTCGCCGCAGGCCTCGATCTTGGTGGCTTCTTCGTACTTGGGCTGGTCGTTGGAGCCTGCGTTGCGGACGACGTAGAGCTCGCCGTGGATGGGGCCGCGGGTCCATTCGCCCTTGGGGTTGAACGCGTTGTCCCAGCCATACTCGCGCCAGTCGCTCGCGCCGATCACCAGGTCGTTCACGCCGTCGCCGTCGTAGTCGGCGAGCCGCCAGTGGTTCGAGCGGCCGGTGTAGAAGGTCTCGCGGTAGTGCAGGTGCTTGGGCTTCTTGAGCACGGAGGCGCGGAAGTCGGGGTAGGCGCATCGCGGGATGAGCACCCAGGGCTTGCCTCCGACGAACGAGACCTGCATGTTGCGCACCGCCTGGCCCAGGCGCACGGCGGGCTTGAAGACGGGGAACTTCACGTTGCCCCCGGTGTTCTCGAAGAAGTAGATGCCGTTGTAGGGCACGTCGTGCGTGGCGACCACAAGGTCGTTGTCGCCGTCGCCGTCGTAGTCCATCGGCAGGGGCATGGCCCACAGGCCCACGCCGAGGTCGACGGCGAGGCCTGGGTGGTTGTAGCGCACGCGCTGGAAGTCGAAGGGAGCCATCATCTCGCCCGCGCGCGGCGAGCCGGCAGCAATGAGGATGAGGAGGCAGGACGGGCCGAGCCTGTTCACCACGAGACCTCCGGTAACGGCACCCATGCCCCGTGCCGTGGCGTGTGGAGGGAGATCCCCGCCCACCATAGGTGCATTCTAGCGCATGAGCAGCCCCGCCGCGAGGAGAATGCGAGCAACGCACTGCGGCGCGGGCCGCGGCGGGGTTCAGAAGGGGATCTGGGCGATGTTGCGGGCGGTGACGACGAGGGGCGGGGCGAGGACGATCTGGCCGTCCGCAACGGTGAGTTCCCCGAGACGGCCGGCCCGCACGGTGCCGTTGCGGGGCAGCTCGCCGCGTCCGAGGTGGACGGCGGCATGGACGGCGAGATAGCCGACATCGACGGGGCTCCAGCACGCGAAGGCGGCGACCGCGCCGTCGCGCACGTGGACGCGCATGTCCTTGGGCAGAGCGACGCCGGTGACGGATGGGCGTGGGGCGGTGGGTGCGTCGAGGACGGCGGCGACGGCGTCCCGTGTGGCGTCGGGGGTGAGGCCAACGACGGCGCTCAGGCGGGGGATGCGGTCGAGGGCGTCGCGGACGGCCTTGCGGACGGCGCCCTCGGCGTCGCCGGGGAACAGGGTCTCGACGATCTCGCAGGCCGGATAGTCGGCGGCCGCGGCGCGGATGTGGTCGGCGCAGGCGGCGGGCCGGATGGCGGCGGCGTCGCCGCCGACAAGCAGAATCCTGCCCTTGCCCCCGATGGCGTCGGCGGCAAGGCTCAGGAGGCAGCGGGCCATGGCGTCGGTGGGGGTGGGGTCGATGAAGACATCGCGAAGCTCGGGGGCGGGGTCGGCGCCGCACACGACCACGCGGAGGCCCTTGGCCCTGGCCTGTTGGAGCCAGGGGGGCACGGCGTCGCGGCTCGTGGGTGCGAGGATGGCCACGCGGTGGCGGCCGCCGCTGTGAGGGTGGCGGCGGTGCGGGTCGATCTGGTCGGCCAGCTCGTCCTTCGCCTGGCGGACGCCCTCGTGGAACAGGGCGCCGAGGGCCGTGTCGGCGCGGGGCGGGGGAGCGATGGCAAGGGAGACGCGCGGGGCGTCGGAATCGGCGCACCCGAGAACGAGGAGGAGGAGGGGGAGCAGGCGCCGCCGGGTCATGATTCGTGTTCGCCGAAGACCTCGGCGGTGTAAACGAGCACTTTGGCCTCGCCCGTGCGCCAGGCGTCGGGCGGGAGGCCGGCTTTGTGGGAACAGCACGTCGAGAGGAACTGCTCCTTGCTCATGTGGTGCTCGGTGGCCACCTGGGGGAGGAAGGTGCCGCCGCGTCCGCCGGGGCCGCTGACGTAGATGCCGTGGACGCCGAGCTCGATGTCGAGGGGGTTCTCGATGGGGGTCATGGGGGAGAGGACGGAGATCTCGACCGAGAGCTCGGGCAGCTCGTCGGGCGCGATGGGGTCGTTGAGGAAACGGAAGTCCTGCGTGGCGGCGGAACGCGCCATCTCGGCGACGACCTGCCACAGGGGCTTGTGGGCGGTGAAGCGCCCGATGCATCCGCGCAGATGAGGGCCGTTCTTGAGGGTGACGAAGGCGCCCTGGGGGAGCTGGAGCTCGGGGTCGGGCACGTCGAACGCGGGGGCGGGCTGACGCCGGATGGCGGCCTCGGCGCTCTGCCGGGCGATCTGGAGCAGACGCTGGCGGGCAGCCGCGCTCAGCGAGTCGGCCATCACGAAGCCTCCTCAACGCTATGGGATGGATCAGGAGTCGTCGGACTCGGCGCCGCTGTCGGCCGCCTCGGGCCCATCGGGCTGGTCACCATCGTCGTCGCCGCCGTTCTCGTCCTTCTCGAGGACTCGGGAGACGGCCACGAGGCGGTCGTCGTCGCAGTTGATGAGGGTGACGCCCTGGGTGTTGCGTCCGATGGGGCGGGTCCCGCTGACGGCGGTGCGGACGATCTTGCCGCCGGCCGTGATGAGCATCACCTCGTCGTCGTCGTAGACGGTGAGGGCTCCGATCACCTTGCCGTTGCGTTCGGTCGTCTTGATGTCGATGAGGCCGTATCCGCCGCGTCTCTGGCAGCGGTAGGCTCCGAACTCGGTGCGCTTGCCGAAGCCGTTCTCACACACGGTCAGCAGGGTGGCCGTGTCGTCGACCACGGCCATGCCCACCACGTGGTCGTCGTCGCGCAGGTTGATGCCCTTGACGCCGCGCGCCGCGCGCCCCATGGGCCGCACATCGGTCTCGGCGAAGCGGATGGCCATGCCGTTGCGGGTCGAGAGCACGATGTCCTGCTCCCCGGTGGTGAGCCGGGCGTCGATGAGGCCGTCGCCGTCGGCCAGGCCGATGGCGATGATGCCGTAGGAGTGGGGGTGGCCGAAGGCGGCAAGCTCGGTGCGCTTGACCGTTCCGTCGGCCGTCGCGAAGATGACGTAGCGGTCGTCGAACTCGCGGACGGCGATGGCGGAGGCGACCTTCTCGCCGGACTCCAGGGTCAGGAGATTCGCGATGGCTCTGCCCTTCGACGTGCGCCCGAGCTGCGGAATCTCGTAGACCTTGCGCCAGTAGACCTTGCCCTGGTCGGTGAAGAAGAGCAGGTAGTCGTGCGTGGAGGCCACGAAGAGGTGCTCGAGGAAGTCGCCTTCCTTCGTGCCGGCTCCCGTGATGCCCTTCCCGCCGCGCCCCTGGCTCCGGTAGGTGGTCAGCGGGATGCGCTTGATGTAGCCCTCGTGGCTGAGGGTCACGGCGACCATTTCCTCGGCGATCAGATCCTCGTGAACGAAGTCGATGGCCTCATCGCTGATCTCGGTGCGCCGCTCGTCGCCGTACCGCGACTTGAGCTGGATCAGATCGTCCTTGATGAGCCCGAGCACGAGGGCCTCGCTGGCGAGGATGCCCTCGTACTCGGCGATGCGGTCGAGGAGCTCGCGATACTCCTCCTCGAGCTTGTGGCGCTCGAGCCCGGTCAGGCGCTGGAGGCGCATCTCGAGGATGGCCGTGGCCTGGCGGTCCGAGAGGGCGAAGCGCCCGACGAGCTGGCTGTGCGCCGTCTCCACGTCGGGCGCCTTCTTGATGAGCTCGATGATCTCGTCGATGTGGGCCAGCGCGATGCGCAGGCCCTCGATGATGTGGGCGCGAGCCTGCGCGCGGTCCAGAAGGAACTGCGTGCGCCGTCGGATCACCTCGATGCGGTGCTGGACGAAGCACTCGAGGATCTGCTTGAGGTTGAGCGTGCGCGGGCGGTTATCCACCAGGGCAATCATGATCATGGAGATGGAGGACTGGAGGGGCGTGTGCTGGTAGAGCTGGTTGAGGACGATGTGCTCGTCCTCGCCGCGCTTGAGCTCGATGACCAGGCGCTGGCCGGCGTTGCCGCTCTCGTCCCGGATGTCCGCGATCCCCGGGATGTGGCCGGCGTTCACGGCCTTGACGATGCGCTCCTTGATGGCCGAGCGGGTCACCTGGTAGGGCACCTCGGCCACCACGATGTTCTTCTTGCCGTTCTTGGCCACTTCGGTGAAGGCGCGTGCCCGCACCTGGATGATGCCGCGCCCGGTCAGGTAGCCCTGGATGGCGCCGCCCCGCCCGCAGATCACCCCGCCCGTCGGGAAGTCGGGGCCGGGGATGATGCGGATGAGCTCCCTGATCGAGACCTCGGGCTCGTCGATGAGCCGCACGAGAGCGTCGACCACCTCGCCGAGATTGTGGGGCGGGATGCTGGTGGCCATGCCCACCGCGATGCCCGTGGCACCGTTGCACAACAGGTTGGGGAATCGCGCGGGCAGCACGCTCGGCTCCGTGCGCGTCTCGTCGTAGTTCGGCACGAAGTCCACCGTGTTGTACTGGATGTCAGCCAGCATCTCTGTGGCGGGCGCGCTCAGGCGGGCCTCCGTGTACCGCATCGCCGCAGGGCCGTCCCCGTCGAGCGAGCCGAAGTTCCCCTGCGCGTCCACCAGCGGGTACCGCGAGTTGAACGTCTGCCCCATGCGCACCAGCGTGGGATAGACCACTTCCTGGCCGTGGGGATGGTAGTTCCCCGAGGTGTCGCCAGCGATCTTCGCACACTTGCGGTGTCCGGACCGTGGCCCGAGATTCAGATCGTTCATTGCCACGAGGATGCGGCGCTGGGAGGGCTTGAGCCCGTCCCGAACGTCGGGCAGGGCGCGCGAGATGATGACGCTCATCGCGTAGCGCAGATAAGCGTCCTTCATGTCCTCTTCGATAGCAACGTCGCGGATTCGTTCGCCGGTGTGGTCCATGCAGTTGGCCGTCTGTCAGGCGACATCCTATCTGTTTGATTGCGCGAGACTTACGCCTCATGCTGGAAGGCGGGATGCGAGGTGGCCCCACGCGGCTCTTCCGCCCGGCCCAGGCAAGCCACATTATAGCGCTTTCGGCCGTCTCGGGCAAACGTTTTTTGGCCTCCCGGGGGCTCCCTGGAAGGGGGCCCACGCGCCGAGCGCGAGGCGTGCAGCGGCGTTCGCGCTACGGCTCAGATTGCCCGAAAACCCCGGCCGGAGGCCCGCCCCGACAGAGGCGGGGCGGCGGGCGGGGGACGTCGCAGCCGGCTCAGGCAGGCTGACAGGACGAGAGTGTGGCCCCCCCCTTCAGGCGGCCGAGGGCCGATGGCCAGCCCCGGTGCCTTGCTCCGTCCTCGCCCCCTCCCCCGTGGACTGGCAGGCTCCCTGTGCGCGCAGCCTCGAACCGCCCGTCGTGAACCGTTGCGAACCCCAACAACCAGGGCCAGACTCTGGCGGCCAGGAGGGTTTGACTCCCGGGATGGGTTGGTGTACCATGGCGCGGACCGGAGCGGCGTATGTTCAATGGCTCTTTGGCTGGCAGGACGCAGAGGCATGACGCGCGACGGACATGACGCGGACGAGCTGTTCGAGAAGTACGGCGGGCTGACCTACGACGACTTCAACCTTCTCCCCGGGCACATTTCGTTTGCACTCGACGACGTGTCGCTCGCCACGAACCTGACCGAGCGGGTTCGCCTCCAGATCCCCATCCTCTCGTCGCCGATGGACACCGTGACCGAGAGCAGCATGGCCATCGGGCTGGCGCTGCTCGGCGGGATCGGCATCATCCACTACAACAACACGATCGAGGAGCAGGCCCGGCACGTGTGGCGGGTGAAGCGCTTCGAGAACGGCTTCATCACCGAGCCCGTGGTGCTCTCGCCCGACCATCGCATCGAGGACATCGATCGCATCAAGGCCGAGCACGGCTTCTCGGGCATCCCGATCACCGAGGACGGAACCCTCGCCTCCCGCCTGGTCGGCATCGTGTCCAACCGCGATATCGATTTCGAGCCCGACCGCACCCGGCGGCTTCGCGAGGTGATGACGATGGACCTGGTGACGGCCCCCGAGGGCGTGACCCTGACCGAGGCGAACCGCATCCTGCGCGAGAGCAAGAAGGGCAAGCTGCCGATCGTCGATGCCGAGGGCCGCCTCGCCTCGCTCGTCTCGCGCAACGACCTGCGGATCAACGAGGACTTCCCCCTGGCTACCAAGGGGGCCGACAAGCAGCTCCTGGTCGGCGCGGCCATCTCGACGCGCGAGGACGACCGCGAGCGCCTGGCCGAGCTGGCCCGCAACGGGCTGGACGTGGTGGTGATCGACTCGTCGCAGGGCGACTCGGTCTACCAGATCCGCATGATCGAGCACATCAAGACGACCTATCCCGACCTGGGGGTGATCGCAGGCAACGTGGTGACCCGCAGGCAGTGCGAGAGCCTGATCGACGCGGGGGCCGACGCCCTGCGCATCGGCATGGGGCCGGGGTCCATCTGCATCACCCAGGTGACCACGGCCGTGGGGCGCGCCCAGGCCTCGGCCGTCTACGAGTGCTCGCGCTACGCGCACGAGCGGGGGATTCCCGCCATCGCGGACGGCGGGCTCTCCTCGAGCGGCCACGTGTGCAAGGCACTCGCCCTCGGGGCCGATTGCTGCATGCTCGGCTACCTGCTCGCGGGCACCACGGAAGCCCCCGGTGAGTACTTCTACGAGGGCAACGTCCGCGTCAAGCGCTACCGGGGCATGGGGTCGATCGAAGCCCAGCTCGAGGGAGGCGAGAAGCGATACTTCTCGAAAAAGACGAGAATCCCCGTGGCACACGGCGTCAGCGGCACCGTGGTGGATCGTGGGCCGCTCACCACGTTCATCCCCCACCTGATGCAAGGGGTGCGCGACTCGTTCCAGAAGGTCGGCTGCCGCGACCTGGCCGCGCTCCAGGCGGCAATTGAGTCGGGCGAGCTGCGCTTCGAGCCGCGCTCGCCCTCGGCGCAGGTGGAGGGAACGGTTCACGGGCTCCATTCGTTCAAGGAGCCGACGCTGCCGAGTCGCTGAGCCCGACGCCCAGGAGGTCCTCCTGCACATGCCGCCGAGTGGATCACGCCGCCCCGGAGGCTCTGGACGACGAAGCGGGCGCTCGGGCCGCGCGCCGTCGAGTGGTCGCTCGCGGTCGACGTCCTCCCAGCGCTCGAAGGACTCGGCCGACGCCGAGCGCCCCGAGCGCCCGTCCCCCCCCCCACCCCCCGCGCCGCGGCGCAAGCGCGACCCCCTCGTAGGCCGCAAGGTGGCCGGCTACGAAATCATCGAGCGAGTCCGCTCCGAGCCCCTGTGCGTGACCTATAAGGCCAACCACGCCGCCATGGCACGCCTGGTCTCGCTCAAAGCCCTCACCCACGAGGCGGACGAGGCGGCCGTGGCCCGCTTCTACCAGACCGCCAAGCTCGCCGCACGCGTCCACCACGCCAACATCGCGAGCATCTACGACGTGAGCTCCTCGGGCAGCCTGCACTTCTGCACGATGGAGCACGTCGAGGGGGTATCCGTGGGCGAGCTGTTGCGCTCGCGCCAGAAGATCGCCTCGGCCGACGCGGTCCGCGTGGCCATCGACGTGGCCGAAGCCCTGCGCTTCGCGGCCTCGAAGGGCGTGCCCGGCTGGCGACTGTCCGCCGACCGCGTGTTCCTCACCCCGCGCGGCGAGGTGAAGCTCCTGCCGCCGAGCTTCGCCGCACCCGATGCCGCGCCACTCAGCGACCACTACATTCTCGCCGCCGTGGGCCTGCTCCTCTATGCCATGCTCTCCGGCGGCAGGGTGCCCAAGCTCGAGGCCGCGCTCGAGCCCGGCTCGCCCATTCCAGGCCAGCTTCCCAGGCTCAAGACCGTCGCACTCGGCACGCGGCAGGACATCGCCCGCGCCGTCGACCGCCTCCTCGGTGTCGGCGACACCCCATTTGCGTCCACCCAGATGGGCATCGCGGGCCTGCGCGAGCTCGTGGCCACCCAGGAGCGGCTCGAGAGCCGCACCCGCAGCGCCACCGAACGTGCCCGCGAGCGCAAGAAGCGAAGCCTCTACGGAGTCCTCCTGGCCGTCGGCCTGGCCGCAATCCCACTGGTCATCGTCATCGTGCTCATCCTCGGCCGGGCGCTCTCCCAGGGCGACGTGGCGGCCGACTTCGAGAAGTTCAACGCCACCGCACAGGGGCACATTGCGGCCTACGACGCCGCACGCAAGGTCTTCTTCCACAACCCCACCGAGGCGGGGGCCACGACCGCCGTGGCACACCTCCAGAACGCCCGGGCCGCCTATGCCGCCTTCTACGCCCAACACGCCCACCACACCAAGGGCAACATCGCGGCGCACAACATCCGGAGCATCGACGACGGCATCCAGAGCTTCCGCGCCGAGGCCCGAGTGCGCATCCTCCACGCCGCAAGCCTCCGCCGCATCAAGGAAATCGACAAGACCTTCGAGCGCGAGGTCGCCGCCAAGCTCCGCACCGGCGGCCGGGTCGACCTTGCCGCCTGGCGGGCCCGCTACCAGGCCCTCATCAAGCAGTTCGCCCGCGCACCCAAGGCCCAGGAGGCCGTCGCCTCCCGCCTGCGAACACTCCCGCGCCGAGTCCAGCGCGCCCAGATGGAGATCGAGACCAACCAGCTCGACAAGGATTTCAACGCCAAGTACCGCCCCGCCCACCGCTACCGCGAAGCCCTCGCCGCCTGGGAAGCCTATCGGCAGAAGTACGACGCCATCGACTTCCTCCGCAAGGAAGCCCTCCAGAACTACCAGACGAAGACCGACCTGATCGAGCGCGACGCCCGCGAGCAGTACACCCGGCTCACCACCCAGGCGCAGCACTTGACAACGAAGAAGGACTACGCCGCCGCCCGCAAGCTCTACCAGAAGATCGTCGACGACTTCGGGGTGCCCACGCTCGTCGAACGGGCGAAACGCAAGCTGGCAGGGCTGCCGAAGGGCTAGTCCTGCGACACCATGACTATCGACATCGCAAACCACCAGGACCACGCCCCGCTCGACCGGAAGACCCTCCGCGCCCTGTGCAGGCAGGTCCTCCGCAGCCACCAGCGCGAGGGCGACCTGAGCCTGTGCTACGTGGACAACGCGGCGATCCGCGAGCTCAACCAGCGCTACCTCGACCGCGACGAAGTGACCGACGTCCTGGCGTTCCCCCTCGAAGGCGGGCCAGGCCCCGATGCCGACCGCCTCCTCGGCGAGATCGTCGTATCCGTCGAGAAGGCCGCCGCCGAGGCCGCCGCACGCGGCGTCCCCGCCGAGGCCGAGATCGCTCTCTACACCGCTCACGGCCTTCTCCATCTGCTCGGCTACGACGACCACGACCCCGACGAGACCCGCGCCATGCGCGACGCCGAGCACAAGGCCCTCGCCGACGCGGGCCTGATCTGACCCGTCGCCCCGCCGCGCGCCACCCGCGCGGCACCCCGCTCCTCTCGTGGAGGCTCACACGTTGGACCCCGCGACCGCCGTTGCCCTCGCCGTGTGCGTCCTGGCGTCCGTCCTCTTCTCGATCACCGACAGCGCACTCACCCACTTCTCGCGCTCAGGCCTCGAGGACCTCGGGCGCAACGATGGGGAGCTCAAGCGCCTTCAGCGCCTCGTCGAGCGGCGCCACGACTATCAGCTCGCCTGCTTCGCCCTCAACTCCATCGGCAACGTTCTCTTCGTCGTTCTCCTCACCCACTCCTGCCTGACCCCCCAGGCCACGGCGGCCGGCTTCCTGGCCGCGCTCGGCTATTCGCTGCTCTTCATCCTCGTCGTCGGCGAGGTCATCCCCCGCGCCCTGGGCGCCGGCATCGCCGACCGATGGCTCTACCGCACCGCACCCGCCCTCGGCTACGTCGTCATCGCCGCCTGGCCCCTCACCGCCGTCCTCGGCCTCATCAACGCCGTCGTCGGACGCCTCGCAGGCGTCCCCATGGAGCGGTCGGGTGCCCTCGAGCTCAGCGAAGAAATCCGATCCGTCGTATCCGAGGGCGAGAAAAACGGAGCCCTCGAGGAAGAAGAAAAGGAGATGATCGCCTCCATCTTCGACCTCCACGACGTCGACGTGGCCGAAATCATGACCCCGCGCACGGACATGGTGTGCATCGAGGCAGACGCCGCCCTGGCCGAGCTGCGAGCCCTGGCCACCAAGTGTGGCTTCTCGCGTATCCCCATCTTCGAGAACACCCGCGACAACATCGTGGGCATCGTCCACGTCAAGGACCTGCTCGCCGACGAACACCCGCCCGAGCTCAAGGCACGCGACGTGGCCCAGAAGCCCTACTTCGTGCCCGAAACCAAAAAGGGCCACGAGCTGCTCCAGGAGCTCCGCCAGCAGAAGACCCACATTGCCGTGGCGCTCGACGAATACGGCGGCACAGCAGGCCTGGTGACCCTCGAGGACATCGTCGAGGAGATCGTCGGCGAAATCGAGGACGAGTACGACGAGGAGACCGCTGCACCCCTGCGCATCGTCGACGACCACACCGTCGAGTGCAGCGGGCGGCTCGCCATCGACGATCTCAACGACCAGCTCAACATCAAGCTGCCCGAGAACGAGAGCTACGACACGGTGAGCGGATTCGTCTCGGACCAGCTTGGCCACATCCCGCGCAAGGGCGAGACGTTCAACTGGGGGAATGTGGAGTTCGCCGTGCTCGACGCCACGGTGCGCAAGGTCCGCCGCCTGCGCGTCGCTATCCGCCGCGGGAAGGAGGCTGCGGAGGGCGGATAGCCGCCGCGGTTCCGCTCACCGGTGTTCGCGGCTCAGTGGGTGCGCGCCCACCGCTGCCACGCCTTCTCGACCACAGCCAGCTCCACCTCGAACACCGCCTCGAACGCCGCCTTCGACGCCCGCCCCTCCTTGATCGCATCGACCAGACGCACCGTCTTGTTCGGGAACTTCTCGACCAGCCACGAGACCACGCTGATCGACATCGACCACTCGACCACACCCATGTCCCCGATGGCCAGCTCGAAGAGCCGCTCGAAGCTCGGCAGCTTCTTCCGCCGCAGGGCGTCGCGCACGGTCTGGCGCCATTCGTGGGGCGGACGCGGCTGGTTCCCACCGCCCACATACTCGATGCAGTAGACCCGCGGCTTGCGCAGCGCCTCGATCTCGCTCCGGCACGCCCACCCCTCGCCCAGCCACGCCGGCGTCTTCCCGTGCACGTTCGTGTTCTCGATGGCCAGGTGCCCAGCCCCGTGGGCGATGCGGTGGAGCAGCATGCTCTCGTCCGCCTTCGCCCCCTCCGTCTGCGCCCGGATGAGCACCTGGAGACGGTCGGTGATCATCCGCACGCCCCGGCCCCCGCGCAGGAAGTCCTTCTTGTTGGCGTTCGCACCCGGATGGCGGGTCTCGTAATACCAGTCCAGGAAGTCGTGGTACTGGTCGCGGGAACCCACGATCAGGAAGTGCGCCTTCTCGTCCCAGCACAGCTCGTCCACACGCTTCTCGCCGAACACGCGGGTGAACAGCGAGAGGGCCTTCTCGGCCACGGCGTGGTAGCGGTGGCATTCCTCGTGGGTGGCTGCGGCCTTGAAGCGGAAGTGCTCGCAGGCGGCGCAGAAGAACTGCTTGCCCCAGGGGTAGAAGCCAGCCCCCGCGCGCTCCTTGGCATACAGGGCCGCCACCCGGGCAAACTTCTCGCGGGTGGCCTCGTCGGCGCACGCGGGGCACGGCGTCCAGCCCACCCCCTTGCAGCAGGGCGGCTCGGGGCAGGCGGAGCAGAAGGGCTTGTAGCGGCGGCTGCGGCGGTCGTGCGCGGGGCACGGAATGCGGCCGGTGCCGCCGCACTTCGGGCACGGACCCTGCTTGCGCGGCGCGCGGGCCGCCGCCAGAGCGGGAGCCGCCTCCAGCACGGCGCTGCCAAGACACACCAGAGCCGTTCGTCGTCGCATGCGAATTCCCCCAGAAGCGACCCGCCGGGCCGAACGCGGGCATCGTAGCGCCCCGCCGCTGGTGGATCAACCGCCTTGGCCTGCACCTCGACCTCGATCTCGTCCTCGTCCTCGATCTCGACTCTTCTCCTCTTCTCTTCTCCTCTCCTCTCCCCCCGGCCCCAGCCCACGGTTGACGATGGGGCGCGCCCGTGGTACACTTCCTAACGGGAGGCCACATGGAGGTGCGCCATCATGTTCCAGTCCCGATCCCGCCGCCGCGCCGCCGCCTTCACCCTCGTCGAGGTGATGGTCGTCTCCGGCATCATGTCCAGCCTCTACAGCCAGTCCAACTACACCTACGGCATCAGCAAGGCCAACGAGATCAAGGGCGTCCACAACCTCCAGCAGATCTACACACTGCTCAACGTCCAGTGCATCGCGGGCGGCCTGCCCCGCGCCGCCTTCTACCCCAAGGGCGACCCGCGAAAGGACCCCAAGTCCATCGTACGCCTCATCTCCGGAGCACCGCCCGAGCTCTTCGTCTCGCCCTTCGCGCCCCCCCCGCTCCAGAAGAAGGGCCTGACCTACGTGTGGAACGACAAGATGAACGGGCGCGACATCGACTCGGCGAGCAACACCTGGCTGCTCATCGACGCGGCGGCCTTCATCGCCGACCCCAAGGTGCCCAAGCCCAGGAAGTACCTCATCCTCTACGGCAGCGGCAAGGCCATCGCCACCTCCACCCTGCCGCCCGACATCGTGAAGGCCGTCGCCAAGGCCCGGGCCAAGGCCGCCGCGGCAAAGTAGCCATGGCCCCGATTGACCGGGAGCCCGCCGTGAGGCACGCTGTTCCCGCCCCGCATCCCCCGAATCCCCGGTGCGACCCGCAGGAAGACGCCTCTCCATGATCCGACTCGACACCCTCCTCGACGTCCAGGCGCCCCCAGGCGCCGACCTGGCGCACCAGGCGTGCAGCCGCCCCGCGTGCGGCGCCACCTACCCCCTCGACGCAGCCCTCCAGCGATGCGAGCACTGCGGTGCCCTGCTCGATGTGGTCTACGACTGGGAGCGCGCCCCAGTCCCCGCAAGCCTCGAACTCTTCGACGCCCGACGAGCCAACGCCCACGACCCCCTCGACTACAGCGGCGTGTGGCGGTTCCGCGAACTCATCCCCTTCGCCGACCTCGACCGCGTCCTCACCATCGGCGAAGGCCAGACCCAACTCCGACGCACCGACGGCGTGGCCGCCTACGTCGGCATCAAGCCCGGAAACCTCTTCCTCCAATACGAAGGCCTCAACCCCTCGGGCTCCTTCAAGGACAACGGGATGACGGGCGCCTTCACCCACGCACGCATGGTCGGGGCCAAGTATGCCGCCTGCGCCTCCACCGGCAACACCTCGGCCTCCCTCGCGCTCTTCGCAGGCGTCTCCGGCCTCCTCAAGGCCGTCGTCTTCGTCGGCTCCGGCAAGATCGCATACGGCAAGCTCTCGCAGGCACTCGACTACGGCGCCGCCACCCTCCAAATCGATGGCGACTTCGACGACGCGATGCGCCAGGTTCAGGACGTGTGCCGACAGACCCAGCTCTACCTGATGAACTCGCTCAACCCCTTCCGCCTCGAAGGCCAGAAGGCCATCATGTTCCGCGTCCTCGAGGGCCTTCGCTGGCAGGTGCCCGACTGGGTGGTGGTTCCGGGGGGCAACCTGGGGAACAGCTCGGCGTTCGGGAAAGCCTTCAGCGAGCTCCACGCACTGGGCCTCATCGACCGCATCCCCCGCATCGCCATCATCAACTCCACGGGCGCCGACACCCTGACCCGCGTGGTCAACGGCCTGGGCCTCCGCTGGAACGGCGGCGACATCGACGACGCGGCCATCGCCGCCTTCTACCAGCAGATGGACGTCGAGGGCCGCCGCGCCCGCACCATCGCCTCGGCCATCGAGATCAACCGACCCGTGAACCTCGAGAAGGCCCTGCGCACCCTCGAGATCACCGACGGCGTGGTCCGTGCCGTGCCCGACGAGGCGATCCTCGACGCGAAGGCCCAGGTGGGCACCCACGGCTTCGGCTGCGAGCCCGCATCGGGCGCCTCCGTGGCGGGCGCCAGGCTCCTCCGCGAGCAGGGCCTCATCGCCCCCGACCACCGCGTCGTATGCATCCTCACCGGCCATCTGCTCAAGGACCCCCACGCCACCGTCGGCTACCACTCCTACGACCGCGAAAAGCTCCGCGCCGAATTCGCCGAATTCGGCATCCGCGAAGCCCCCCACGCCAACCACCCCATCCCCGTGCCCGACGACATCGAGGCCATCCTCCAAGTCGTCCGCGGCCTCTAGCCCGCATTTCTCACCAGCTCTGGCCGTGCGCCACGGGAGGGCGGGGCCTCTGCGCCGAGCCGGACCTGCCACCCCCCGGCGCCGCGCATGCGCCACGCCCTCCCGGCACACCCCTGGCACACCAAAACCGCAATGTAGGGGAGGGCCCCCGTGCCCGCCCGCCTCACGCCAGCCGCGGCGCCAACGCTCCGGCAGGGCATTGCGGACGGCTACGTTCCGCTTCTCCGTCCACACAGTCCATTCCCTCCACTCCTCGCCCCGCGAAGCGAGCGGCTCCGGCCCGTAGCTCGCAGCTCACAGGAACCTTTCATAATGTTAAACCCGACTTTAACATTATTCAAGC
>Ga0272441_10006631_pt1 | contig 19259 bp, 19 predicted proteins | sample SSMProp6N_FD_193582 | JGI IMG/M metagenome (GOLD analysis project Ga0272441, IMG submission 193582) | Marine sediment archaeal communities from Little Sippewissett salt marsh, Falmouth, MA, United States - SSM-Prop-6N | ecosystem: Environmental > Aquatic > Marine > Wetlands > Sediment ... | reverse complement strand
CACGCCCATCAGGACCATAACCAGCGCCCTGGGGACCGAGATGGGAGAGGCATGGGGAGTTCACCGGGCCGGTCTGTTTGCCCTGGCCATAATCCTTTTCGTGATAGTTCTGGTGATGAACTTCCTGGCATCCTACCTGCTCAAGCGCATCCAGGAAAAACAGATGGGCATTCAAAAAAGGATCACAAACAAACGGAGGTTCTTCGGTCTCGTGGCTCCCGCCAGGCAGCCCACGGCGAGACAAAAGGAGAGGGCAGTGCGCATCAAGGAAACCGTGAGTTTTGCCCTTTTTGCCCTGATAACGGTTCTGATGCTGCGTTCGATTATGGGCATGGGGGCACCGGGACTGGGTCTTGCCGTGATGGCCGTGGGGGGAATCATGGGCCTGGCCCGTTCAAGGATCATATCCTTTAGGGCGAACCGAACTTCCCTTTCCATACTGGGGGCATTATGGGTTTTCATCCTGTCCCTTACTGTCATTATTGCCAAGGGCCATATCTCATCCCAGGGAATCCTGAACGGCCTGCGATCCTTCGGCGTGATATTGATATTGATCTGTATGTTCATATCCATGGACAACGCCAGCAAGACCCGCAATGCCCTTCCTTCTGCCATGGTCTACTTCATGCTCTGGGTATGGATATCCTGGTTTGAATTCTTCGAATGGTACGGAGGCGCCTTTGCCGGGGTCACGTTCTTTTATTCATTTTTCATGATATCCATAATATACAAGCAGATCAACATCAAGCTGCAGGAGAGATTGGCTCTTGGGTTCGTCAACCTGTCGATTATAACCGTGGTCCTGTTTTTGGGTATCATCATCTTCTACATCGTCAAGACCGGGATCGGGGTCATCAGCTGGGAATTTTTAACCGAACCTCCCAAAAGCGTCACAAGACAGGAGGGGGGCATATTTCCGGCCATAGTGGGAACCCTGTACCTGGTGATGGGGGCCATAGCCTTTGCATTCCCCCTTGGCGTGGGGGCGGGGATATACCTGGCCGAGTATGCAAAAAAGGGCAGGATAATGGGGCTCATCCGGGCGGGTATAGACAACCTCAACGGAACCCCCTCAATCGTATTCGGCCTGTTTGGATACGCACTGTTTTTGATATTCTTCGGGTGGCAGAGGTGCCTGCTGGCGGGCCAGCTTACCTTAGGTTTCATGATACTTCCCACCATAATCAAGACCACCGAGGAATCCCTTAAAACGGTCCCTCAGTCGATCCGTGAAGGAAGTCTTGCCCTGGGCGCCTCCAAGTGGCGGACCATATACAGGGTGGTCCTGCCCCCGTCCATGCCCGGGATAATCACCGGGTCGATCCTGTCCATCGGCAGGGCGGCCGGCGAGACGGCCCCGATCCTTTTCACCACCGTGCTGGTGTCAAAATCATCCATTGCCTACGATTCCTGGGAACCCGTGATGGCCCTCCCTTACACCACCTACACCATGGCCATGGACATTCCCGGCGGCATGGAATGGGCAGCCGGGGCGGGGCTGGTGCTGTTTGTTATCGTGGGTGTTATCTACGGCGTGGCCGCATATTTCAGACAGAGGTTCATCCGGAAGACAAGGAGTTGAAGAGATGGTAAGAAAGGACAACGCGATGGAGGTTAAGGACCTCAATCTGTGGTACGACGACAACCATGCCCTCATCGACGTGAACATGAGGTATCCCCGGTACAGGGTGACCGCCCTCATCGGGCCGTCAGGGTGTGGGAAATCCACCCTCATTCGGACCCTCAACAGGATGAACGATGTCATCGTGGGTTGCCGGGTAGAAGGTACAATCTTCTACAATGACAATGATATATACAAATCCCAGATGGACGTGATAGATCTCCGATCCCGGGTAGGGATGATATTTCAAAAACCCAACCCGTTCCCCAAATCCATATTCGAGAACATCGCCTACGGGCCCCGGGTGCACGGCATCACCAGTAAAAGAGAGCTGGAGAAGATAGTGATCCGGTCACTCAAACAGGCCTACCTCTTCGATGAGGTCAAGGACAGGCTGAACGAGTCTGCCCTGGGGCTTTCCGGGGGCCAGCAGCAGAGGCTTTGCATAGCACGGGCCCTGGCTGTGGAACCGGAGATACTGCTAATGGACGAACCGACCTCCGCTCTGGACCCCCTAGCCACCACCAAGATAGAGGATCTCATTTTCGAGCTGAAGAAGAGATACACCGTAATAATCGTCACCCACAACATGCAGCAGGCGGCCCGGGTGTCCGACTATACCGGGTTCATGTACCTGGGTAAGATGATCGAGACCGGTATGACAAAGCAGATATTCGAAAAACCCAAAGAGGAGCTGACCGAGAATTACATAACGGGCAGGTTCGGATGATAACTGAAAAGGAGGATGAAAAATGACGGAGAAGTTCTTGCAGGAACTTGAGAAGCTTACAAACGAGCTAATAGACATGGCCCACCTGGCCCAGGACATGCTGGACGATTCGGTCAGGTCGCTCAAGGACCAGAACGTGGACCTGGCTCGGGAAGTGGTGTGCAAGAAGACCGAGCTTGCCGAGATGGACGTCAACATCGAACAGCACGCCTTTCGCATGATCGCCCTTTACCAGCCCATGGCCAAGGACATGCGTCGGGTTGCTTGCGCACTCAAGCTCATCACCTATCTCAACAGGATAGGTCGTTACGGAAAGGATATAGCCAACGTGACTATCGAGATATCCAACAAGCCCCACGTTGCCAAGATGGTCAGCCTTCCCCACATGTCAAAGATGGTCCGGTCCATGGTGGACGATGCAATAGAGGCGTACAAAAGCGAGGATATATCCAGACTGGATGATTTTGCCGATCGGGACGATGACGTGGACGCCATGCGTCACTCCATATTCCGCGAGTGCCTCTCCTACATGATGGAGGACCCGTCGTACATAGTACGGTGTACCCATTACGTGATGATCGCCCGGTACCTGGAGAGATGCGCCGATCACGCATGCAAGATGGCAGAGAAGATAACCTACATGAAAACCGGGGAGCACATTGAAATAGAGAAGAAATCCGAGAGCACGCCGGAGTACTGTCCGGTGAGAAAGCAGGGCGGGGGACTGACAATCTGAAACATACCATTCTTTTCATCTGTACCCACAACTCCGCCCGCTCCCAGATGGCAGAGGGGCTCACTAACGCCCTGCATGGGGAAGATTGGGTGGCCTACAGCGCCGGGACGGAACCCGGATCGGTGCATCCCCTGGCGATTGCGGCCCTGGCTGAGCTTGACATTGACATATCCCATCACCGGTCCAAACACCTTCGGGAGTTCTTGGGAAGGGAAATGGATGTGGTGGTCACGGTGTGCAACAGCGCGCAGGAGGCATGCCCGTTCTTCTCGGGTGGTAAAAGACAAATCCACAGGTCCTTTATCGACCCGTCATCGGTGGAGGGTACGGACCAGCAGCGGTTCCGGGCCTTTGCCACGCTCAGGGACGAGATGATCGAATGGCTGGAGGGTTTCCTCCGGGAAAGTAAGGGGAACGCTCCGACCAATATTGGAGTGAAGTTCAGTCCCTGATCTTCCCGATCAGGTTCCTGACCGACTCCTCCACACGGTCCATGGACTCCTCGACATCCTCTCCGATTGCCTCGGATATCCGTTTGCGTCTTCGGGCCGCCTTCTCGTTGATCTCTTCCAGGTCTTCCACGATGACCGCCAGCCGGGTCTTTGCCTGGTCCCACCGGTTGTCGGCGTACTCGTCCATGTCGTGGGTTATCCTAGACAGCATACCGTCCAGGTCCGCAATCGCTTCCCAGTAGGCGTCGACGGACTCGTGGCTTACCCTTCGGGCCTTCTCCACCCAGTCGTTCTTCTGCATCTCATTGCGGGCCTTTCGCAGGCTCTCACGGGCATTCGCCAATTCCTCTTTGATCTCGTCCATGACGTGGTCCATTTCAACACCCCGCAGGTATTATCCGGGATCAAGGCACCGGGGGTTGATTAAGCTTATTGCGATGTGTGCGAACCACACGCATGTTCCACCCCCTGCCAAAAGCCTTCGAGCGTGGAAATCCTCCGGGCGCGAGTTCGGGTGCGTATGCACCCTACCATCATGATCGCTCTCGCAATCGTGATGCATGGGGCCTAGTCTGTTGCAATTTTGGTGCCATACGTGTGTTACAGCCAGGCGGGATATCAAATTTTACTCAGGTATAAACCTTTGATCTTTTGTCGATATCGACTATCAGAACAACCAGTTGATCATTTATTACCATATACAGGATTCTGTGGTTGCCACTCCGAATCCTGAATATTTTTTCCTTTCTTCCAACAACTCTCTTTGCATCATGTGGAAAAGGATTTTCTGATAATTTTTCGATCTTTTCTATGATACGATTGAATGTGTTGTCATCTAATTTATTGAGGAATTTCGTGGCCTTCTTACTGAATTCGATTTGGAAAGCCACATCATCTCCTCTTTTTCATTTGATCAAAAGATATGGTTTCGCCATTTTCAAAATCCGAAATGGCCTCCTCTACGGATTGTTCTTCTTCTGGCGTGAGGAAAGTATCTACATCGATCATGTGCGATCTTATATAATGAAGTTCTTTTTTTATTTCCTGTAACTCATGGATGATGGTTTCTTCCACTTCGGAACCCATGGTGATAATCATGTACCGAGTGGTAAATATATTTTTCTTGATTGCTGTCGTGATGAGAAATAAGCGTTATAAATTCCAAAGCGGGCTGAACCGGATTATCCAACGGCTAATTCATCCCATCTCTCTCATCCAGGAATTTCCCCTCTCGATGATCCCATGCCTTAAGTCTATCTCAGTATCCGATGACCGGATATCATGTCCCACGATGGTCAAAAGTAAAAGCGTTTAAGTTGGATGATGTATTCCCCACAAATTGAGGGGTGAACGGTCTGTGTGGTTTGAACATGAAATAATGAGGAAAGTGTCGGGAAAAAGATATACAGTTTCTTTTATTATTTTATTTATTTTAGTTGTCCAAACACTAAGCTTAGTGTCGTCGACATCGATTGGTTTCCATGAATATAGAGATGTATCAGTGGAATTAGTTGAAATCAATAAAACAAAAACTGGAGATTATTATACTTATCACTTATTGCTTCTCGTTAAGGAATCAACCCCAGACGAACACAACATTGATAAAATGAATAAAAATGAAATGATAATTGGAACCATCAATGAAGAAAAGATAGAAAGATTTCCAGAGATCATTGAAGGGAATGATTACACAATATCTTGCACTTGGCCCCAAGGCAGCAAATATTGCATCGATGGGGAGAAATCTTACCGATATGTCCGAATTGATGAAATGAAAAAGGATTATCAGAAACTTTATGTCAATCTATTTTTTCTGGTAATGGCATCCATAATAGCACTATTATCTTTTTACATTCTGATGAAAATGAAGAAGAATATTACTGAAAAAAAATGGTAGGAAAAAAAAAAGGAGCGCCTCAATAAAGAGAAAGCATCGAACCCTTATGAAAAACGCCACCAATTATGCCCGTGAAGACGCGGGAAATCCTCTGGAGCAAACGTGTCAGCGCTAGGCGTTATTTGTGTCGTCTTTCCGCGCCCGGGGCGTAGGGGATTTGTTTTGGTGTCGACAAGACCTCAAAAAAAACGGTTAAATATCCCCTGCTCATTGGCAACGCCCATGATATACGGTGACCACGAGCCGCCCCTGGACCTGACGGTGAGGGATCAGAGGATAATCGTCACCAAAGAAGGACCGGGGCTTCACTACCGTCGAGTGTCCACCACCGATCCGGACGCCATCGCCTTTGAGATGGCCACCTCCGCAGGAGGGACCATCATGATCCATCCCGTGGAGCCCTTCCGCTGTCCGAAGGATATCGCGGGCCATCTTCTGGTGGAGCTCAGGAGCCCTTACCGGATCAAGCCCCGATCCAACGGGAAGATATTTCTGACATTCCCCATCGAGATAGGGGTGTTCATAAAGACCGGGAAGGCGATCAGGCTCATGGACGTGTTCTGTTTTAGCAAGCCCAAGTTCACGGTCTACGGGAATCTACGGGCTGGCCATCTGTCCCGGTACCATAAAAGCGATATCCTGTTCAAACCCAGCAGGCCGGACCCGCTGGAGTTAGGTATCATGGCTGTAACCATCAGCAATCACACCGGGGAGTGGATCGACGTTAACCGGATGCTGTTCGGCGGTTACGACATGAAGATATACTTCACATCGAAAACCGTCACCATGAACGCCTTGATGACCATAAAGACCAGGGCTCTGGCGATCACCGATGTCAAGGCGATACCATCTCAACAGGGGGTGTGCCGTTCCCGGGACATCCTCAATCCCAAGCTAATCCCCGAACGGACAACCCGCTCGGTGATGGAAGGAGGGTTCTAGTCATGTTATCGATCCTGGATACCGTCCTGTTCAACGGCGTGACCCTGGGGGACCTCATCTGGGTTCTGGTGTTCGTGATCGTGTGCCTGCTCATCGCCAAGGTCATCAACATGTACACCGCCAGGGCGCTTCAGGGGAAGGCCAGCCCGGATCAGCTGGCCATGATAAAAAAAACCGTCAACGTCACTATCGTCATAATCATAATGGCATCCATACTCCCCACACTGGGGTTTGACCCATTGGGGTTCATTATGGCGGCGGGGATATTGGGTATCATCCTGGGTTTTGCATCCCAGAGCACCATAGGAAATCTGATCGCGGGCATATTCCTGATGGCAGAAAAACCCATAAAGATAGGGGACGGGGTGAAGATCGACGGGTACGAAGGTATCATAGAGGAGATACGGTTCATGTCCGTGATCGTTCGGGTATGGGACGGGTACACGGTTCGTATCCCCAACGAGAAGGTGTTCACCGAGAGCCTCACAAACTATTTCGGGACCATAGCCCGCAGGTGGTCGTACACCATCGGCATCCGGTACGCGGACGATGCGGACCGGGCCGCAGAGATCATCAAAAAGCTAATTGAAGACCATTCACTGATACTTGTCAACCCACCGCCCCAGGTGTTCGTGGACAGCCTGGGCGATAACTCCATGAACGTGATCGTCCGCCTGTGGGCGCCGTACAACGAGTGGTACGGCGTCAAGATGGAGATGCTTAACCGGTTCAAGACCGCCCTGGAGGCAGAGGGCATCCAGATCGCCTTCCCCCAGAGGACCGTGTGGCTGGGCGACCGGGGTACGGATAACCTTACCCTCCAGGTGGAGAATAGGGGGCCCGGCGCCCGTTCGGTCCGCTAGATCAACACGATCACAATAGCCGAAAACCCCTTCAGAAATAGTTATCCGAGCTCCGGTATACCATCAGCTTGGCCAGAACCACCACGCTATGCTGAACGTTGTCTATCCGGATTGTTTTTTCACTGTGGGAGAAGGGTATCCCTCCCACGGTGGATTCGGGATCGGGGAACTCCTGGGCATCATCATGGTCATATTGGAGGTTCATGAGGAATTTTCCCGCCTTGATTATCCCTTCCTCCAGCTCCGATACCATGGTGTCGTTGCCTATGCGCTTTGCCAGAAGATAGGTGTCAACGGGCCCCTCCACCCGGCTGGCGCTGGATGATCGCGGGTCTGACCCCCACCCTCCCACGTGCAGGGGATCGATGTCCTCCCAGTCATTGTTCTGTCCCCGCAGGCACGCTCTGGCCATCCGGTGGCACAGATCCAGGTATTCGGGTTTCTCCAGCTCATCGTAGGCATACAACATGGCCTCGGTCCCCCAGGGGGTAAAGGAGGTGTACTCTCCCTCACCGTAATAGTCAACGTAGAAATCCAAGGACTTTTCAAGTCCTTCCAGGTACCGCTGCTCGCCTGTATATCGGTACAGCCGGGCCAGGGCCAGCATGGACTCTCCCGGGTAGTAATCGTTGTGATCGTCCTCCCGGGTCTTGTAGTAACACTGCATCTGTCCGTTATCCTTCACCATACGGAACAGCAGCTCTCCCAGGGCGTCGATCTCCCTTTCGTAATCTACCTCCGGATCCACCTCGGACAGCTCGATGAGCGCCATGACACCCAGGGCGCTGGTGCCAACCTTGGCGTCCTCGTGCTTGTACTTGATGTAGGCAAGCTCGCGCTCACCCACCTTCTCGTATTCCATGGTCTCGTGGATCATCCAGTTGATGGCCAGTACCGTGGCGTTGTAATGCTCCAGGTCCCGGGTGTACTTGAACACCACCGCCATGGAGTAAGCGGTACCCGCGTGTCGGACAATATTGTAGGTGGAGGGAACAATGTCTTCCACCGGATCGTACTCGTAATGGTACTTGCCGGTGGATCGGGTGTGAAGGGACAGGTAATCGCCGGCCATCTGCAGCGATTCCAGGTAACTTTCATTCTCCAGATATATTCCGCTTCCGGGAAGGATGCCGTCATGTTCCTCTGAATGAACGCCAATTTCGGGAAACGCAAATCTCTCAGTGTCGTAGGTGGGTATGAGCTCGTGGGTATCGCCCCGGGGCCTGAAATACGGGTAGACAAGTGTAACGGATATCAGAACGGCCACCAGGACGATGGCGATCAGGGCGAGTTTGCGGCTTCTGTGCATGGTCGGTGAGTCGCGTCCTTATTCCTTAAGCTTTTTGACATCAATCCATGTAGCCCAGGGCCCTGAGCCGTTCCTTCACCGCCTCTTCCTCCTCCTCGGTATAAGGGCTCTCGTCGCTTTCATTGGCAACGGGTTTCTCCTCCTCTTCAATGTTGGAGAGAACCTCTTTGAGAACGTAGGTCACGTACTGGGAAACGTTCTTGAACTCGGTCTGGGGAAGCCGTTTTTTGATACGGATGTAAACCTTGGCGGGGATCTGGACGGATCGGGTCTTGGCTCCTTTCTTTACGGGTCCTTTGTCCATGCTTGCACTTCCGCTTTGGGGAAATGGAGATGTTGTATTTCAAAGTGGCCCCTGGCCCCGATAAGCCAATCCGGCGGATCAACCGGAGCATGTCTGATAGTACAAAAAAAAATGGGAGGGGAACTATCGTTCCCCCCGATCTTGAGATGCCATCTCGTTTATGGTTTCACTGTTTTCTGCGCTTGGGGGCGGGTTTCTTCATGACCAGGAACACCAGGACCAGAAGAAGAAGCACGAACAGCACTCCGAAGGATATCATGGCCGCGGTCATGCTGGTTTCTTCCCTTTCCTTGCTCTCCAGGTCCCGGAACTCCAAGAGCGGGTCGCCATTGGAATCATCGCCCACATAGGTCACCTCGACGTCGTCCACGCCGTCACCGTCGCTGTCGATCTTGATTGGTCTGTTCTTGGTGAGCTCCACCTCTTTTTCGTCGCCGATGTCCACTATGGCCTTTCCTTCCTTGACCTCGGTTACCTTCACGGTGATCTCCTCGTCACCTACCTCGGTATCCACCGATGTGCCGGGTTTGAAGCCGTCGGTGACCACGGGCTGTTCATCATCATCGTCCGAGGTATCATCGTCATCGTCGGTATCATCGTCATCGTCCCCGGCGGGTTCGGTGATCTCCTCGATCCACTGGATCTCGGTGACATCGGCAGTCAGGGAACCGGTGTCGTCCTCGGGCCAACCGCCATCATCGCCTATGTCCTCTGCTATGATACTGACAGTACCTTCCAATATGACGCTGTCGTCCTTTTCCAGGGACCATTCATAATCATCCTCGGGCACCTCCTCGTCGAAGTTTGCGTACCCTTCACCATCGGTCACGGTGGAAAACACTGACCGGGTATTGGTGTATAGCCTGAACAGTGCACCGTTGATGGGCTGTCCATCAGACCAGGTGAAGGGTCCCAGTCTGGGTTTGAAGTACTTGGCCGGCGGGTTCGGTGGTGACAGGTCATTACCGCTGGTATCAGGTGCGGGGTTGGAGACGGTGATCTCCTTGTTGGCAACCCCAACCGCGCCATCGTTGTCCATAACGGTCAGGATCACGTCGAAGACTCCGGCGCTGGTAAAGGTATGGGTGGGGTTCTCGTCATAGCTGTGGGAACCGTCACCGAAGTCCCAGCGGAAGGAGGTAACTGTGCCATCTGGATCGAAGGCGTTGCCGGTGAACTCCACGGTAAGCGGGTTGAGACCGGATTCCACATCAACCTCGATGGAGGCCACTGGTGGTTTGTTATCGATTGTTATCTGGTATGTGAGCATTAGTGAGAAGTCCTCGGAAAGGTCTTCCAGGTTGGTGTTTTTCCAGTGCAGTTTCCATTCACCGGCCTCGGTGGTTGTGAAGGAGCCTGCATCCTTCTTCTTGTTGAAGACCTCGTAGGGCGCCCCGTCGGGGTTGCCCTTGGGGTCCTCGAGCCAGAAGTCCACTGTGTACTTGTTCACGAACCAGTCCCAATGGAAGGTCTTTCCCTTGGAAAGGTTGTACTTGAGGGTGTAGGTCTCTTCGGGCTCCAGGAATGTGGATTTGTAAGCAGCTGCCACGTTGCCGCTGGCAGCCAGCAAGCCCAATGTCAGGACGATTAACAGGGTCATGATCACTTTTTTCATGGGTTTTTCACCTCATGTCTATTAAATGTAGGAACATACTTGACAATATATATACTTGCTGATATAAAAGGGGGTGATATTGCCCAGCATCTGGATATTAGTGATGCATCAGAGCCATCCAGACCGGTCTTAAAAAGGTTAAATACTTCCCGGGCACTGAACTGTTCAACAACCTCCGGGCGGGTTTTATAATTGAGCTTGATTGGGACCTTATGGAAGGACCGGTTGCTACGTTCCGGATATATAATAATCCTGGGCTCCATTATCGCCGGAGGCATCAATTTCTTCTATCAGATATACATCAGCCGTGCCCTTGGCCCGGAAGACACCGGAGAGTTCGGTGCTCTGTACTCTCTATCGTTTTTTTTATCCTATATACTGCTCCGCACCATCCGTGTGAGCACCACCAGTTTCGTATCAAAGCTCAGGGGGCTGGGTAAGGATCGTTACATACCCCTCCTATACCGGACCATCTTTTCAAAGCTGCTGATCCTGGGTTCCATATCAACCGTGATATTCGTGGTGACCAGCGCAATGATTGCGGATTTTCTCCAAATAAATTCTGCATACCTGGTTGTATTTGTTGCGTCTACCTTCATTCTTTCCTGGCTATTTCCTATCAACTTGGGCATCCTCCAGGGCATCCAGGGCTTCAAAGATATGGCCATTGCCAACGTGTCCCAGTCTGTTGGCAAGATGATCAGCGGCACTCTTCTGATATTCTTGGGCTTCGGGGTATTCGGTGCGCTGGCCGGGCTCGTAATGGGCGCGGTTGTGGCCCTGGTACTCTCCTACTTTTTCATAATCCAGTACTTCCGAATCCAGGGATGGGAATCCCAAAAAAAGGGAAAAATGAAAAAGGAGGCAGCGATCGGAGGATCCGATCGAAAACTTCTGGACGGTTCATTGGGATACTCGGAGATGTTCCACTTTTCTGTGATCACCCTGATAGCCGTCATCTGCCTGGGCGTTCCCACCAACATAGACATGCTCATGGTGAAACATTACTTCAGCGATGAGGAATCGGGCCTGTACTTTGCCGCCACCATTTTCGGAAGGATGGTTTTCTTCCTGCCAATGGGTATAACCATCGCCATGTACCCCATGGTGGCCGAGGCCCATGCCAAAAAGGAGCCCACCATGGGACTTCTGAAGAGGGGTATGCTCTATACTGGGGCCCCCACGGCGGCGGTCGCTGTTTTCTTCTCATTCTTCCCCCAGGTATTCATCACTTTCTTCAGCAGTGAATTTGCGGATGCTGAGGACTTCGTGCGCTACTACGGCATCTTCATGCTGTTCTTTTCCATGTCATCTGTGTTGGTATACTACAACCTGGCCATGGGCCGGTTCCTTCACGTTTACATGTTCTCAGCATTCACGGCCATCTCCGTTGTGCTGGTGTATCTCAACCACGACTCTCTCACAGGGATACTCACAACCTTCCTGTGGGTGAACATTGTGTTCTTTGTCATCAGCATCATCTATACCTTCATGGAGGGGGATTCCCACATCAAGGGCGCATCCGTGGATGGATGAATACCCGAATCATTCATCTGTCACATCAACAACCGCTCAATCCAACAACATCCCACTTCAACAGCCGCTCACACCAACAGCCGCTCACACCAACAGCCGCTCACACCAACAGCCGCTCACACCAACAGCCGCTCACACCAACAGCCGCTCACACCAACAGCCGTTCACACCAACAGCCGCTCACACCAACAACCGCTCACTTCAACAACCGCTCACTTCAACAACCGGTAGCCAAGATTAAAAACCCAGCCTGACCCATATCCCCGGTGCGCAGCGCGCCGTTGTAATGCGACGCGTCCCTTTGCTTCTTGTGCGCCCCAGGAGGTATCGCTTTCTTGGAGCTATCCGTTATCATGCCGTGCCACAACGAGGCACCATCCATCCGTTCCAATCTTGAGAGGACATTGAGCACGCTCGATGAAGGGGGTCTGGAAAGCTTCGAGATCATCCCCGTGGATGACGGCTCGGATGACGGCACCTTCCGGGAGATTTCCTCTTTTTCCAAAAAACATCCCCAAATAAGGCCAATTGGGTTGGATCGCAATTTCGGCAAGGGCCATGCCCTGAAAATGGGGTTTTATGCATCCCGGGGACGGCTGGTGGCATTCCTGGACGGTGATCTGGACCTGTCACCGGATCACGTTCTGGAGTTCCTGGACGCCATGGAGGAATCGGGGTCTGACGTGGTCATAGGGTCGAAACGTCACACCGATTCCAAAATCGATTATCCCCATGACCGGAGACTGCTGTCCACCTTCTACCATTTCTACATCCACACCCTGTTCGGGTTGTCCATATCCGATTCCCAGGTGGGGGTGAAACTGTTCCGGCGGGAGGTTTTGGACGATGTTTTCTCCAGGGTGCTTTGCAAGAAGTACGCTTTCGATATCGAGCTTCTGGTTAACATCAACTATCGAGGGTACACCATAACCGAGGCCCCGGTGGAGATGGATTTTAAATCCATAATGGAAAGCGGGGTCAACAAGTGGGCGGTAATGCGCATGCTTGTGGATACCCTGGCCATCTTCTACCGTCTCAATTTGAGTAAGTACTACGACCGACACCATGCCGATGACGACGGCTCCGATACCGTTGTATCTTCCGGGGACATTGACGCTCCAGGGAACCGGTCCCAAAAGGAAAGCCCGCCAAGAAACGATGCGAGAAACGATAAATAGCGATCCATGAATAAACGACATGCGGGGCGAGGGCCAAGACCGCCCCCAACGGAACGGTGCAGACCTTGAGGATACTGATATTCAACTGGCGGGACATCGAGAACCCAAGGTCCGGGGGCGCTGAGGTCTTCACCCACGAGATAGCCAGGCGGTGGGTGGACCGTGGCCACAGGGTATCCATGGTGGTCTCCGCGTTTCCCGGTTCCGTTCCACGGTGCACCCTGGACGGCATCGACATCCACCGGGCCGGCAACCATGTCACGGTCTACCCCCACGCCAACCGTATCTATAAAAAGCACCTGGAAGGGAGAGTGGACCTGGTCGTGGAGGGGTCCAACGGTCTCATCCCCTGGTACTGCAGGTATTATGTCCGAGAACCGCTGGTGGGGCTCAGGCATCATTTTGGTCGGGATCATTCGAAATGGGACTTCCCCAACTCGGTGTCCCGGCACATGTTCCCCCCTCCCCTGAACTTCTTCATATACTCCGCCGAGCCCCACATATTCCGGTACTACACCCGTTTTCCCGTCATGGTGGTATCGGAGAGCACCCGCAAGGATTTGCTGGACCTGGGAGCAACACCGGAACACGTCCGGGTGGTGTCCGAGGGCATAGATGTCAAACCGGTTCCCAGGCCTTCAAAAAAACAGGGTCCTCCATCCTTCATATTCGTCAGCAGGCTCGTCAGGGACAAACGTGTGGACCATGCAATACGGGCCATGCAACCGGTGGTGAAGAGGCATTCCGATGCCCGGCTGCGGGTGGTGGGCAGGGGTCCCGATCACCAAGACAGATGGCTACGCGCTCTGGTTAAAGAACTTGGGCTTGAGGACCATGTATCCTTTGAGGGTTTTGTCAGCCAGGAGAGGAAGTACGAACTTCTCCGCAGATCACATTGCCTGGTCATCACATCTATCAGGGAGGGGTGGGGCCTGGTGGTCACCGAGGCCAACGCCATGGGGACCGTGGCGGTTGGATACGACGTCCCGGGGGTGCGGGACTCCATACAGGACGGGAAGACCGGCCTGCTGGTGCCATCCGGTGACGTGTCCGCCCTGGGCGATGCCATGATACGCATGATCGAGGACGAAGATATGAGAGACGGGCTTGCCAGGGCGGGCTGGGAATGGTCAAAGAGCCTGAACTGGGACCGGGCAGCTGATGTGACGATGGACGCCGCAACGGACCTGGTGCAAAGCTATTACGGGGTGAGCTTGAAATGTTGAGGGATGGAAGTTGACAGTTCCCAACGCCCTCACAATCGATGTGGAATCCTGGACACACAAACACTTCATAGCAGGGGACAGCACCAGGCTCAAGCGCCTGGACAACGGGTACGTTCGCAGGGCCACCGCAGATACCCTGGACATATTCCGAAAGACCAATTTGAAGACCACTTTTTACGTGGTTGGGGAGATATTCGAGTGGTACCCCGAGCTCATAGACAGTATACGCGAGGATGGACATGAGATAGGGTTCCAGAGCCACACCCATTCCCTGATCCACAACCGCCGGGACCTTGAAGCTCAGCTCAAACTGGGCCGCCGCGTTATTGACGAGATCGGTCCCGCGGGTTTCCGCTCTCCCCAGGTCATGATGAAAAGGGAATATCTCCCGATCCTGAAAGACCACGGATTTACATACGACTCTTCCGTGTACGCCCCCTTCAACGTGGAGGAGGTGCTGGACGGTCTTGTTGAGGCCCCTGTGTCCACCTATCCATACGGTGCAGGCGCATCAATTCGGAACGTTCGATACCCCACTGAACTGGACATGCGGCTGCTGGCCAGGGAGTTCCCCTTCGGGTCAGGTCTTTTCGTGGGGCTTCTTCAGAAGAGGATAGGCGGTTTCATCCGCCGGGTGAACCGATCGGGCATTCCCGCTTCTCTTATCCTTCATTCATGGCAGATACATTCACCTTCATCGGACCCGGGCAATCCACAAGACGGTTTCCTCAGAAGAGCCGCTCTTGTTCCCTACAGGCTCAACTGCCGGGGAACCCTTATCCACCTGCTCAAAAACCACAGTTTCACCACCATGATAAATCTTATAAACAAAACCAGGAATGGTAACGCCGTCCCATGACGGGAAAGGTTGGGATCCCACCGTGAACCGATCATCTCTTGAGGCCATGAACCTCAATTTGAAGGAATATTTCATCGTACTGTTGATGATGGCCCTTCCCTCCCCGCTCAAGGTGGGGCTGATGAAACTGGCCGGCGCCAAGATTGGAAAGAAGGTGAGGATCGGGTTCGGATCGGTGGTGATGGCCGACAGCTTCAAGGACGTGGAGATAGGGGACTACTCCTTCGTCAGGAACTTCACCATAATCATCTGCAGGGAGGTCAAACTTGGACGTCACACCCAGGTGGCCATGAAGAACTGGATATGGGGATCGGGTCGGCTTGTTTGCGGGGACAAGTGTTACTTCGGCGCCGAGTGCCGTATCGATCTTAGGACCAACGATCTGGTCATGGGTGAACATTCCGGATTCACCACGGGCTGCATGGTCTACACCCACACCCATTTCAATTCCTATGTCCAGGGTTTCATGCATCGGAGCGCTCCTGTCCGAATGGGCAACAATGTGTTCGTGGGCCTTCGGACCATCATACTGCCCGGTGTCAATTTGGCCGACAACGTGGTGGTGGGCGCCGCCTCGGTGGTCACCAGGGACATACCCACCAACAGCTTTGCCTGCGGGGACCCCTGCAGGGTGGTGGGGGAGTATGGCAAGTTCATCGATAAGGTGGATGACGGGGAGGCCCACCGTAGGGTAACGAAGGTTGGGGAGGACATGGTGGATTTCTTCGGTTTCAAGAAGGTCACTTCCCGCAACACCGGTAACACACGGGTGATCGGGTTTGAAAAACAGGGTTGGGGCGGGAAGGGGTGGCACCTGGTGGTGACCGATGCAGAGGGCCTGAAAAGGGAAGGTGACCACTCATCACTGAACTGCAAGAAAACTGTCCTGTTCTCTTCTGATAGGGTCCCCGATGAAACCCGAAAACATTTCCCACTTTGGTTCGACCTGCGCAACCAGGAGTGCGGGTCGCTTCTGGACCCCTTCGCCCGGGACATCTGGAACTTCCTCCGGGACACCTGGGTGATCATCTGCGATGACGAGGACTGACGGGGGCGGTGGATGGTGAAGGTTGCACTTCTGGGCATTGACGGGGCCACCTGGCGCATTGTTAAACCTCTGGTGAAGAAGGGGAAACTTCCCGGCTTTGCCCGGGTGATGAAAGAAGGCGCCCACGGCACCCTGCGCAGCACCACTCCACCGGTGTCCCCCGCCGCCTGGACCACCATATTCACAGGTGTCGGGCCGGGGCGTCACAACATATTCAATTTCGTCCGGCGCAAGAAGGACTCCTATTTCGTAACCCCCGTATCCTCCCGGGACCGGACCTTTGATCCGATCTGGAAGACCCTGACGGACAACGGCGTCCGGGGCGTGTTTTTGAACATCCCGTTCGCCTACCCCCCTGATCGGGTCAACGGAGTGATGACCACTGGTCTTGGCACCCCGTCCCGGGACTCGGAGTTCACCCATCCCCCATCACTACGGAAGGATATTCTCAAACGCTTTGCGGATTTTGACGTGGATTTCAACGAGGACACGATCCTGCTGGGAACCAGCAAGGACCCCAGAGGCGAGATCGAGCGGGTGTCCCGTGCCCAGGTGGAGACGGCGAAATATCTGTGGAGGTCCCAGGAATGGGACATATTCGCCACGGTGTTCCGGTCCACCGATGTGATCCAGCATTATTACCTGGATGACGACGAGGCCATTGCTGAATGCTACGCTCTACTGGACGGATTCATATCATGGGCGGCGGACCGGTTGGGAGATGACACGGTGATGATCCTGGTCTCCGATCACGGTTTTTCCAGGGTAAAATGGAGATTCATGGTGAACAACTGGCTTGAGAATATGGGTTTGCTGGTGATGAAGGATGAGGCCCGTTCCGGAGCTAATGGGCTTTCAGCCGAATCGGTCCAGGCCATGTTGCTGCGGTTGGGCCTGCGTGACCTGGTGTGGAAGATCAAGCGCAGCGGGCTGGCCGAACCGGTGCTGCGGCGGATACTTCGCTCCGAGCGGGCGGGTCACATGTTCCTCATCGACTGGGGACGGACCAGGGCCTACTACCAGGACGGTTCATACGGATGCATAACATTCAATATGGCAGGACGGGAACCGGAAGGCATCGTGAAAATTGACGAGGTTGACGGGATAGCCAACGGTCTGATACAGAATGCGGGCAAGCTTGAGGGTCCTGACGATCAGCCGGTGATCACCCGGGCGATGCGAGGGGTAGATGCCTGCCCCGGGGACGCGCCTGACATACCGGAGGTTGTGATCCTGGCGGGTGAGGGTATATCCCTGTCCGGTGGATACGACAGGGAGGGTAGGCTGTTTGTACCAGCGGACGACCGCTGCGGCGAGCATGACATGGACGGTTTGATAGGTGCACTGGGACCTGGAGTGGCAAAGGCGGCTGCAATCAAAGAAGCGTCCGTGGAGGATATCACCCCCACAATGTTCAGAGCGCTGGGCGTCAAGAGCCCCAAACCCCTGGACGGAAAGGCGCTGGATGAGGTCTTTACCTTTCGAGATGGGGAAAGTGCACACTCCGAGCGTATGAGAATGGACCGGGGCATAGCCGGTGCAGTGAAGAAGGGGAAGATGTGAACCCGGTTCGATAGGAACGGTCCCGTTGAATATCGACCACCCTTCAAAATTTAAATACCCACATTGCCTGCCAACATGAGACCTGGTCAAGGTTGATATCGGTGAGCGTTCCATGGGTAACAACGCGGCAGGACGACTGGCAAGACGGGTCCGGAAGGACGGGTTTCACATATTCTACCTGGGCCTGTACGGCGTTTGGACCAAGGTGGCAAACCGTTCCCTTTCCACGTCCAGGGCGGTTCATGTGATGGACGAGCCCTGGGATCATCTGATCCTGCTGGATGCATGCCGTCACGATCTTTTCTGCAGGGCCGTAGGAAAGGACGTACCCTTCCGTATTTCCGGAGGCAGCGCCACCCAGGAATGGCTGTCGTTCAATTTCAAGGCCCGTCACGATGACGTGGTCTGCATTGCCGGGAACCCTCACCTGTCATCCGTCAACCTGAAAAAGACCTTCGGCCGGGTGCCGTTCTTCGGGGTTGTGGAGGTCTGGGACTTCGGATGGGACGGTTCAGTGCGCACGGTTCCCCCGTCAGCTGTCACCGATGCGGCGGTGAGGGCCCTCAAAAGGTACCCTGGCAAGAGGCTTTACGTTCACTACAACCAGCCCCATCACCCGTTTTTAGGTGACCCGGAGCTACTGGAAGGGGACGACGGCACGGGTCACAGCCTGGAAGGAGGAGTGGATTACGGCACCAAGACCACGGTGTGGGACCGGGCACGAAAGGGGGAGGTGTCAAAAGTACGGGTGGAAAGGGCATATCTGAACAACCTCAAGATGGTCCTGGATGAAACGGAAAGGCTACTGGATCACCTGGAGGGCAGGGTGTTGATCACCTCCGACCACGGTAACCACATGGGTGAGAGAGGTGTGTGGGGACATTATCCCCATATCAGAAGCGAACCCCTTGTCAAGGTGCCCTGGCACTTTGAAACCGGAAGAGGTGGCGGACAGATCGGACGGAAAGGTGACGGTGAGACTGCAGCGGCCAGAGAGGTTGCGGGAAGGGGGCGCTTTTGAAACGACACGATGCTTCCAGTCACTCCCGGGCAACACCACCTTTTAAAAAAGGGCATGATGATGAAAGAGGGATGGCCATAAAGGATACCGGAGGAATTGGGAGGGAAAAGAGGACTGAAGGAATTGGGAGGGAAAAGAGGACTGAAGGAATTGGGAGGGAAAAGAGGACTGAAGGAATTGGGAGGGAAAAGAGAACCGGAGAAATTGGGAGGGAAAAGAGGACTGAAGGAATTGGGAGGGAAAAGAGGACTGAAGGAATTGGGAGGGAAAAGAGGACTGAAGGAATTGGGGGAAAAAGGGGGACTGAAGGAATTGGGAGGGAAAAGAGAACCGGAGAAATTGGGAGGGAAAAGAGGACT
>Ga0272441_10006628_pt1 | contig 19263 bp, 17 predicted proteins | sample SSMProp6N_FD_193582 | JGI IMG/M metagenome (GOLD analysis project Ga0272441, IMG submission 193582) | Marine sediment archaeal communities from Little Sippewissett salt marsh, Falmouth, MA, United States - SSM-Prop-6N | ecosystem: Environmental > Aquatic > Marine > Wetlands > Sediment ... | reverse complement strand
GTTTGTCATATCCTGTAACAATACCAATGTACAGCCCCCTGTTCCCGGGCCGATCCCGTGATATGACATCCTCATGGCGGCAGCCGTGGAAATACCCAGGAGTAAACTCCCTGTTGAAAGCAAGTGCCATCATTCCCCGGTCTTCTGCCGAAGGTACAAACTCTTCCCTGAAGAGGGCATCAAGGGCCCGCCGGTATACATCCGTAACCACGGCAACGTATTCAGGGGACTTCATGCGCCCTTCGATCTTCAGTGAATCGACCGGGGCGCCTTTCACCTCACCAAGCACATCATACATACAGAGATCTTTCATGGACATGAGGTAGCCTGAAGAGAGCACTTTGCCCTGTTGCATCCTGCCGTAGCGATCCTTTTTAACCTCCGTAAGGCGGTAATTTTTCCGGCATGGCTGGGCACACATGCCCCTGTTTCCGCTCCTGCCCCCAATCATTGCAGATAAAAGGCAGTTGCCCGAATAACCAAAGCAGAGGGCCCCATGTATAAATATCTCTGTTCCCGCATTCTCAAGGCCCCGGGATATCCTTGACACCTCACCTCCGGTAAGCTCTCTTGCAAGAACGATCCTTTCAAAACCCAGGCTTTCCACGTATCTGGCTCCTGCAAGATTATGTACCGTCATCTGCGTTGAGGCATGAAGATGCAGGCATGGAATCATGGCACGGGCAAGAGCAGAAAGCCCAAAATCCTGTACAAGAACCGCATCAACCCCTATCGAGTACAGGAAAAGCAGATATTCCATCACCCCCGGGAGCTCACGATCTTTGATGACCGTGTTTACGGTGGCGTATACCTTCACTTTACGCAGATGCGCATATCCGACCGCCTCCTCCATCTCTTCGGGTGAAAAGTTACCGGCATAATGACGTGCACCATAGCTCCTTCCTCCAAGATACACCGCATCTGCTCCTGCCGCAACGGCGGCACGGAGCGCCTCCGGCCCACCGGCGGGAGCGAGCAGTTCCGGAATTTTTCCTGTCATCTTTCAGTTACATCCTGAATTACTATCTGCATGCTATAAAAAATTGGTTCGCATGTGAAGATGGAATGGATTAATAAACAGTAAAGAAAAGACTCTGAATAGGATGAAAATCGCCGTCTCCATAACCAAGCCCGATGAGATCATGGCTGCTGAAAAAACAGGCGCTTCGATAATAGAAGCAAGGCTTGACCTTATTGGCGGTACAAATACAGACACCATGATTGCACTTTTGGAGAGATGCCAACTTCCGGCCATATTGACTCTCAGAAGCATTAATGAAGGAGGAAGATTTTCAGGAACTCAAGATGAGTGGTACAATACAATTCAACCATATGTAGATCCCTGCGATTACGTCGATATCGAAAGGAGATATGCAGCATATGCACCGGAGATCAGGGAGAGGGGGAAACTCATCGTGGCATCCTCGCATCTCTGTCACATGCCCTCCACTGAAGAGCTTATTAAGCTCTATAAAGATCTGCGCCAATATGGGGACCTGGCAAAGATCATCGTAACGCCCAAAGACAATAGGGACCTCCTCTCCCTGCTCGAATTCACTGAAAATGCAGAAAAACCCATTATCACCGGAGTAATGGGCTCTAAATACCGTTATGGAAGGATAATGTGCTCGCTATTCGGATCAGAGATCATCTACTGCCGCCTCGATTCCCCTACAGCGGAAGGCCAGTACACAGTAGCAGAGGCATCAGGAATATTCGCCATGCTGTGCTGAAGGCAGATGCCGGGGAAGATTCATAATGATCTAATATCCATTTAACAATTAAAGAGAAATCCGCCTTTTGGTGAAAGTTATGCCCGAAGATAACCAGCAGGAAATTAAACAGGATGATATCCCAAAACCGGACGGGAAGGTAGTAAGCAAACAGCTTCATTTCTTCTGGATCGCCGACTGTTCGGAGTCGATGAGCGGGAAAAAGATAGCCACTCTCAACCAGGCAATTAAAGAGGCAATTCCTGCAATACAGGAAGCTCTTGAAAACTATCCGCAGGTGGAAGTGATGATGAGGGCGATAAGGTTCTCCGATGATGCTGAATGGCACGTAGGACCCGAACCGGTTCCGCTATCAGAATTCAGCTGGGAAGATATTGAATGTGGAGGGCTGACCGCTACCGCCAGAGCGATCGATCTTCTCATATCGGCACTGGATATTGAAGAAATGCCTCGAAGAGGGCTTCCACCGGTATGTATACTAATATCCGACGGTTACTGCACCGATCCGACAAATGAATACAACGCCGCAATTGAGAATATCGACTCGGTTCCCTGGGGAGTTAAATCAGTGAGGCTCTCCATTGCCATCGGCAATGAATCGGAATACAATGAAAAAGAGCTGTTAAGGTTTGTTAACCAGGAAAATGTCGGCCTTCTGAAGGCCCATTCACCTGAAGAACTTCTTTCATATATAAAATGGGCATCGGTATCCGCTTCGGTTGCATCATCCACCGGGAGGGGCAGTTCAGCAGAAGGAAATCCATCAAATGTCAACCTGACAAACCCCCCGGTAGTAGTGACATCAAGTACAGATCTCTTCTGACATGCAAAACAACAGATCAATCTTATTTCCACCGGTATATACTGAGGACACGGGTCCTGCAGGGGGTAGTGTGGTTCAGGGCCTCTTTCATCTCAAAAACGGAATGCCATGCCAAGACGCGTTATTTATATCCTCAGACCTTCCTGGCGACCCCTCCGTCGCCATGGCGGTAGCAGACGGTCACGGGGACAAAAGGCACGATCTGAGTCATTTTGGATCTTCCCTTGCAGTGCATGCAGCAATCGACGAGATGGCAGAGTTTAATATCTGGATCTCGTCCATGGAAGGCGATCCCTCATTCTGGTCCAACTTCCCGCGCATATCAACCCGCCGGTGGAGGCGTTATGTCAGGGAGAACAGTGAATTTTCTTCGACCGATACCGATTATACAAGATATGGTACAACACTTATCACAGCCCTAATCACCCCTGTTATGATTTATTCGGCGAGGATAGGAGACGGCAATGCGGTTGTCGTATACAAAGACGGCACCACTGAAAATATATTCAGACAGTCAGAATTTGAGAACGGAAACGTTACAAACTCATTATCATCCGACGATGCCAGCCTGCGCTGGGAAACTAAAGTTTTTCAAAGAGACGAATGTGCATTCATTGCATTATTCACGGACGGACTTTCGGATTCATTCGAAAATGTTGATGAACAGGAGTTGCTAATATTTGTAAAAAGCCTTTATGAACGAATTATTGAATACGGGCCTGAAAAAATATCAGATTTGATACCGGTCTGGCTATGTGAATTTTCCGACATGGGAAGCGGTGATGATATATCCCTTGCGTTTGCAGTAATGGAAAGATAAGGAAGGTCAGTGCAGATGTCGCTTAAGAAAGGGGAACTGATTAGAACGCCCGGACTCGGACTTGAATTATATGTTGTAAAAAAGATAGGTGAAGGCACACAGGGAGAAGTTTTTCTCGTCGAATCGGGGGATACACAATACGCTCTGAAATGGTACCGCCCTGAACAGGCGACAACCGGACAGAAAAAAGCGATAGAAGATCTCGTCAGGTCAGGCGCCCCTGCCGGAGAGGCAGGAAAGAGATTCGTATGGCCGCTTGACACTGCGGAATCGGAATGGCGCAAAGGAGAGCTTGGATATATTATGCCTGTAATCGATAAGAGTCGCTTTGCAGAGCTTGGGGAGGTCTGGGCCCATATAAAACCTCTTCCCGATCTTGCCGCAATGTGCGAGATCTCATACCAGCTCGCAAACAGTTTCAGGGGTCTTCACCTCTCTGGTTACTGTTTTCGCGACATATCGGCAGGGAACCTCAGGTTCGATCCAAAATCAGGCGACATTGTAATCTGCGACAATGATAATGTAGCCGTCAATAAGGACCCGGATTTTCAGGTATGGGGCACCATGGAATATATGGCCCCAGAACTAATCACCGGAAAAACGGTCCCTTCTGCGGAGACCGACCTGCATTCACTTGCAGTTCTCCTGTTTCATCTCTGGATCTGGCACCATCCAATGCATGGCAGACTTGAATACAACTATCACTGCTGGGACATCGCATCAAAGAAAAAAGTATACGGTGAAGATCCTGTTTTCATCTTTGACCCGGTTGATACCAGAAACACCCTCCCGGCTGATCCTGATTACTACATTGCTGAAAAACGTTGGAGCATATGCCCAAATTCATTAAAAATGTTATTTATAAAGGCTTTCACAACAGGACTGAAGGACCCGGGAAAAAGGATCACGGAGGGTGAATGGCAAAGGCTTTTCATTCAGCTCAGGGACTGTATAGTCCCATGCCCGTCCTGCCATGTACTGAATATATGGGAACCCGGACGCACAACCGATTGCTGGCACTGCCAAAGGAGAGTAATTCCTGGGACCTTAGTTGTATTTAGGCATGCAAAAACAGAGCAATACCTTATTCCAAGGGAAGGATGCATTATCACCGGGAGACATATTAACAATGGAATCCATGGACCCAACGGGGATTATACGGTTGGAAAGATAGTAAGAAATCCTGACAACCCCGGTATTTTCGGGATCAGGAATCTTTCAGGGAAAACCTGGATAGCCAGGATCGGAGAGGGTCAGTCTATTGAAGTACCTGATGGAAAAGCAGTGCCGATAAATTCCCGGATCCGGATTGAAATCGAAGATACCGAATTACAGATCAGGAGAAATGAATGATATGGACGATACTCCAAAATATGTTCTTTGCAGCCTGATCAACAAATACGGCAGATCGATCTGCGGTGAGGCAGGCAGACTTGAAGGGATGCTAAGAGATCTCTGCGGAGAATATAAAAAGGAGATATTTGTAATGGTTCATGCCCTCAAAGGCGGAGTAGCCGATGCCCTGATTGGTGCTGAGGGACAGATTCCCGTGGTTGCAATTATTAACACGCAAGCGGCCAGACTTAGTGAGAGATACGGCTTCTCTATGGAGATCTCACTGTGGGCAACCGGAACATGGGCGGAGGCCCTTGGTATTCTGACAGATGCACCACCATTCCCATCCGGACTGGAGAACAGCGTCGCCAAATGCAGGGCTGTAGATGATGAATTAATAATGGAATCGATCATGATGCTTGGCGACAACCGGCTTGACGTCCGCACCGATGCAGCCATGAGACTGATCGATACAGGAGAATACGCTGTTCCGTTCCTAATAAGCTGGATATCGAACCCAGATCAGGGGATAAGATGGCGCATCGCATTCATACTTGGAGAGATCGGTTCACCTGAATCAATAAAATCGCTTGATAAAATGGTCAGCGATCCTTCCGGGGCGGTCAGGGAGATTGCCGGAGAGGCGATTTGCAAAATTGATCACAAGAAGAGATAAATTAATACGGTTCCGTATCAGTTGCTTTCATCTTTTTTCTTTATTTCATCGATATAATAGAAAGAGACCATATTGCAGATGGGTTTTTCGTCATCGTCCGTGACAACATTAGATAACCCCATCGCATAGAAGACGGAGGAGTCGCCTTTGGGCAACATTGTAAACGCCCTCTGTCTCCCCTGAACAGGAGGATTGATATTTACTTCAGCATTTTCTCCGAGATGATTTGATATTGCATCAACGGTCACTTCTCCGGGGACATTGGCTGAGGCCCCGGATAACAAATGTGAATTAAAACCGTCATCCCGTTTATCCACTGAAACCTCTCCTTTTATGGTAGTTTTGATATCATTTCCCATCATCCTGAGATTTTCCTTTGCATCCCGGATATTTGAGATATCCGTATGGACTCCCACTATACGGAGTGGCTTTCCGTCCTGATCCCGTTCAACAACCTTTCCACGTCCTGAAATCCATTTATAATCCCCATTATTTGTCTTTAACCGGAATTCCTTCTCATAAGTGCCGGTATTTCCGTTTATATTTTCAATAATCTTACTGATTGTATCATCCCTGTCATCGGGATGAATAAGATCTTTCCAGGATTCATAATTGCAGTGGAATTCATCAGGATCATAACCAAGCATCATACAATAATTCGGACTGAAAAATGCATTACCCTTCATACAGTCATAATCCAGCAGCCCGATATTGGTTGAATCCAGAATCAGGGACAGACGCTCATTATATTCATTCAAAGCATTTTTATACTTGTTTTTCGTCACGGCTATCCGCAGTTTGTGGACAAGTTCTGCAAATTGTGATTTGACATCGCTTCCTTTCTGTATATAAAAATCAGCGCCAAGGTTGAGCGCCTCCATCACGACCTCTTCCCGGCCTCTTCCGGTAAAGATGATAAAAGGCAGAAACGGGTATTTCTTTCTTATGATCTTTAAAAATTCGATCCCGTCAATTTCAGGCATCTCGTAATCAGAGATGATAGCATCATACGTCTTCTTCTCTGCTATCATCTCCAGTGCATCTTTTGCTGACGCAGCCGTGTCAAGATCGATATTGGCATCGATCTTCTTCAGGAACAACCGGGTGACGTCAAGAAGATTTACCTCATCATCTACATACAATGCATGAATCCGGGAATAGTTCATTCAATTTAAGTGTTTGTAATACTTGCATATATGATTTGAGGTGACCATGACCAATGATCACCGGATTCCCAGTCTGTCTGAAAATTATTGCCCTGACCTAAACAGGAAGAAAGATTACATTAATTTATTCACATACCCAAGATATAGAAGTCCGTTGCCGCTGTGGCTTAGGGGTATAGCGGCTGATTCGTAATCAGCAGGCCGGGGGTTCAAATCCCTCCAGCGGCTTTCCTGCTAAACTAATCCTTATCTGCTTGTTAGTTATTTTAATAAATGAAAGTATTCTTACATTCCATGATATTTGGCTACTAAAAATCACCGGTCACTATAGCCAAGAAAAAGACAATCACATTTCTGATCCTGATCCTTGCTCTGAGCACTTCAGGAGTCCGTTGCAATGATACAAGACATATATAGGCTCAGACAGCCTATTATATTACAGCCAGAAAAAAATCTGGGCATTAAACGCCTTTTCATGGAATTTGAAAAAGAAAAATTCCATCATTGAACGTATGCCGGGCGCATAACGCATGTATCGGAATATGATTATTCAGATTGGATGATGTTACAATCTATTCACGAAAAACATCTCACAGATTGATACAATGATGAAAAGTTCAGTAAAACCGGTGGTTTATGGAACCAGAACCGGATATGAAATTCGTTACACCTGTCCCAATTGTCTCAAAGAGAATTCAATTATTTTCAATATGCCAAAAGCCTATTTCAAAGAATCCAGGGACGCAACTTGTGCACAGTGCAAGAATCATTACACGGTTCTCACACCCGGACGGAATTAAAAAATTCAAATAATGACGAGTGGATCTATACTCATATTTTAGATCCTTTATATTCATATATGTGAAAAATCCGTTCTGATTAGCTACAAGAAACGGACTTTTTTTAGCTTATACTCAAACATTCTGTAAAGTTTAGTATCAAAATCCAGATGAAAGTCCTTCTTCCGAACGCCTCAAGAAGTCACGTATTGCCAAAAGGTACTCATCGGTCTTCTCGATATGATGCATGTGAGAGGCATTCTCAAATACTGTCAGCTCCGAACCTTGTAGCATACTATGATAATATGATGTCGATTCGGGTGTTGCCTCGTCGTATCGTCCGCAGGTGAACAGAACCGGCACCGTGATCTCATGGAGATCCTTTGTACGATCGAAATCCCTCAGGGATCCTGTGATCGTAAACTCACTCGGCCCCCACATATTATTATAGACCGCAGTTCCCATCTTCTCAAACGTCCTGTTCAGGGAATCAGGCCATGGATCAAGCTGGCAGACATGCAAGTGGTAATACTCCATCATCGCATCCTGATATGCCTGTGAACCGAAATCACCTGTTTTTTCGCACTCGATGATGACGTTTTTTGTTTCCTCCGGTAATTGATCAAGATAATTTCTCTGGTCCACCTCCCACATATTCGCCGAGAGACAGGGAGCGGACAAAATCAGGCTCATTACCCCGTCAGGCGTTTTCGTGATCATATATTCCGAGGCAAGCATCGTTCCCCATGACTGCCCAAGTATATGAACATCTTCTGGGGCCAGTTCATTTCGTAGCTGCACGAGTTCTTCAACGAATCGATCGACTGTCCATAAAGATACATTATCAGGGCGGTCGGAATAGCCACATCCAAGCTGGTCATAGAATATCACCGGCCGCTCATCGCCCAGAGCTTCGAGCACCTCAAGGTAGTCATGCGGTGCTCCCGGCCCTCCATGCAGTACAAGAAGGGGTGTACCGGGAGAGTCTGCTCCCACAATCCGGTACCATACCTCCCCTCCTGTCACGTTGATCCTGCCCTCCCGAATATAGGCGGATGCAGATTTTTGGAATATACAGCCAGATAAAGGAATAAACAAAATAAGGTTAATCAAAGCCAAAATGAAAAAAACCGAACGCACTGATAAACGGGAAACCATAATGATTTATTATCCCGTCGTTTAAAAAAATGCCCGTTTTCCATAGTGAATATGTAAATCATTTCGTGGATTTCAGCCAAAGACAACAAAAAGATTTTTACATGAGATCGTAATTAAAAAATATATGATGAAAATGTTTGAATTCAGTGATAATACAGGGGGCAGTGCCCATTGACGGAAATAAAAGAGGGCTACATACCGGTGGAGGACGGCAAAGTCTGGTACCGGATTGTCGGTACCGATCAGACAAGAATTCCCGTCCTGTGCCTCCATGGAGGACCAGGTGCAGCCCATGATTATCTGGAGACTCTTGAAGGTTTTTCAGACGAAAGGCCCGTCATTTTCTATGACCAGATGGGGTGCGGAAACTCGGAACGCCCACATGACCCCGAGCACTGGACGATCGAATGTTTCGTAGAAGAGTTGGTGCAGGTCCGCGAGGCGCTTGGCCTGTCCCGGATTCATCTGCTTGGGCAGTCATGGGGCACTATACTTGCCGCCGAGTACCTTTTACGGGAAAAACCGGATGGCGTAGTATCCCTTATCCAGTCAAGCCCTGTCATGAGTTTTTCGCGATATATTGAGGACCAGCGGAATGCACTGGAAAAATTACCTGAAGAGCAACAGAAACTGATATATGATGTGGAGGCCAATGGCGATTTTACCAACCCCAAATATGAGAATTTGATGATGGATTTCTACACAGAGCACCTCTGCCGACTTGACCCATGGCCCGATGCGATGATGAGGACCATGGAGAAACTCGACCATGGAGTATACGAGTACATGCAGGGACCAAGTGAGTTCACCGTGACCGGCACGCTGCGTGATTATGAACGTGTAGAGGACCTGAAGGATTTGACCCTCCCGGTACTCTATACGTGCGGCGAATTCGATACCTGCACTCCGTCCACAACCGAATACTTCCATCATTTGACTCCAGGATCGGAGATGATTGTCTTCAGCGATGCCTCCCACGAACACCACCTGGAAAAACCGGAAGCTTACCTGGCTAAAGTCGGAGATTTCATGAGAAGGGCGGAAAGAAGATTATAATTTTTTTGTGCTGTCAGTTCAACGTCTTTTTCGGTTAGTAGATACTATAACCGATATATCGGGACATTGCTTTTGCAGTGATGCAATAATGACTGCAATCATGTATATAGACAAAACACCCTAATACTCTTCCAGAACATACAGGATGATAGATATGTTCTCCATTCGGTTCTACAGGATATATGATATCGGAAGGGATATCGATCTTAAAAGACTTGAAAGATCACTGGAACGTATTTTTTCAACTGCAAGGACAAGTTTTACCCGCATCAAACCCAAGTCAATCATGATCGATGCGCCTCCGCTGCTGCTCAGGCTTAAGCCGGTAATTGTCCTGAAGGACGATAAAACGTATTCGATGAGCGCATCGGTGAGGATCTATGGAATTGGAGCGATCAGCCTGTGTTTTACTTACGAAGATGACAAGATGGAACCTTCCGAAATGGAAGAGATCGCACTGTCATTTGCAGGACACGAAGGGCTTTCCGAACATTTCAAACTCTGCCTGAATAGGATACGGGAGTCCCTCTCCCCTCTATCACCAGAGATCTCCATCGATCCGGACTTTTTCGAGGATTATACAATATATGTAACGGGCCGCATGGATACTCCGGACGATCCGGTGCCGATCCTGCTGGGTGAGAGAACCCCGGTATCCCCCTAGATGAGAGAGGAGATACTAAAAAACACTCTCAGTTACAGCACCATGGACCGGGTAACCATTTCATGGGACGGATCTATCATATATGGTCCCGATTCTCCTAACGACATAATTGACCTGATAGAATTTGCATCCGTGCAGGTATTTGAACTTCAATATTATGACAGGGAACTCGTCCGCAGGAGCGAGAAAATGTATGATGATATCGAACTCGCAGACAGGATGTCACGTTTCCGCAGGATGAGCAGATATCATGATATAATGTCCCAGATCATGGAGATACATGTCGAGATCTCGGAGATCATAGAGAAGGTCAACAATCTGATCAAGGTCACTGAAGATGTATATTACGCAAAGGTGTATGCAACCGCACTCAGGGAGTTTCGAAGCGCACAGTGGAGCGACAGCGTTACAAAGAAGATTGAGCTGCTTCGAGATAATTACTCCATGCTTTCGGATGAAGTGCGGATTCAGCACTCCTACTTCCTGGAATGGGTAATCATAATACTAATCGCCATGGAATTCGGATTCGCAATATGGCAGTATATGGGAATATCTTCCTTATTTTGAAAAACGGAAATGGCCTGCAGGAACCCTGATGCCAAAGCAGGCGCCGCCCTCTCCACTACCACATTCAAAGATCTCCATGCAGGTCATGGCCAGCACTTCCTTGACAAAAAACAATCCCAGACCGGTATTTGCCCCCACACCAGGCTCAAAGACCGTTTCCCTAATATCCTGCGGAACACCCGCCCCATCGTCTTTGACATATAATGTCAGGCTTTCAGCATCACTGCTGTATGAAATTGTTATTTGGGTGACGTCTCCACCATGGCGAAGAGAATTTTCAAAGAGGTTGTATATTGTCTTGCTGAACATGGGATCGGCAAGGACTTCCAAATCCCCTGTGGCAATATCCAGTTTAATGCTGTCAGGAAGAATCAAATCCCTGATTTTCTCTGCGATTTTTTGTATATTCTGCCATTCCGGCGGAGCATCCCCAAGCAACTCGAACTTCCGGGTGTATGCGATATCCTCCTTTATCACATCTATGGATCTCCTGATCTCTGAAAGATGCCTTTGAACCTCTTCCGTGGCATAATCATCATTATCGATTATATCGATCAGTCCTTCTATTACGGTAAGTTGGTTTGCAACATCGTGCCTGGTAAGCCTGGAGAGTATCTTAAGCTTCAGATTCGCGCTTTCAAGCTCCTGATGGATCTCTTTCTGATCAGTGATGTCATGGCTAATCCCCACAATCCCCTCGATCTCGCCATCTTCGTTGCGCATCGGGTTTAGTACCGCCTGATAGTAATGAAACCTGTTGTCCGCCAGTTTCATATTCATAAAGGCACTGATCTTTTTGCCCTCGCTAAGGACCAGAGCCTGTGCATCTTCCCACCTGTCAAGCATCTCCCTGGGAAAATTCAACTCATAATTTGTCTTTCCGATGATTTCTTCAGGATTTTTATGAATTGCTCTGCACAGGGCCTGGTTCACCTCAGTAAAACGCCCTTCCGTATCATATGTATACACAAAATCCTCAATAGAGTTCATTAAATTTCTGTAACGTCGTTCGCGCTCCCTTAAACGTTCATCGACGATTTTTTTATCTGATATATCCCGGATGGTCTCTATCGCACCGATTACAGCCCCCGATGAATTAAAAAGCAGCGACGCCTTCGCCCACAGATAACCTCCCTTTCCCCCATATATATACGGAGAATATACCTCTTTATAGCTGGAATACCCGTTTTGATTTGATTTTTCATATTCTCCAAATGAATCGGAAGCGTCTGAAAGAAGGATATCTGCTAGCAAATGCCTGCATTCTTTGTAAAAGGCCGTGGAATAGGCTTCATAATTTTTCCCAATCATATCCTCCCTGCTGATACCGGTCATATTTTCAATCGCATTATTCCACACAATCACACTGCCGTCCGAGTCAATAGCGAATGTGGCATCAGGCAAAAAATCAATAATCTCCCATAGCTCATTTCTGCTCTCGACAAGTTTCTGCTGGAACTCGTTCAGATCCCGACAATATTCAGTCAGGGCTTCTTCAGCCGCTCTTGCCTCTTCCAATGCCGCGGCCATCTCATCGTTTGTTCGTCTGAGCTCTTCCTCATACCTGATCTTTTCCGACATGTCAATGACCGATGCAACACTCCTGCGGGTTCCGGGGATCACTCCCACCATTACATATGCCTGCTTTTCTTCCCCGTTTCCTGTTATATAAGTAAACTCATATTTGTCCGGAACTGAATCAGGATCAATCCTCCTTGCCCTGTGGTATTCATACATATCTTCAATGTCATCAGGGGATACAAACTCCGTCCACTTCTTAATGCCTTCAATTTCACTGCGGGGGTAGCCGGACAAACTAGAAAAGATGTCGTTTGCCAAGTAAATCGTGGCGTCATCCTCTATGATGATGGTCGCTGATCCGGTATGCTCAAAGATGCTCCTGTAACGCTGTTCAGATTCCTCAACATCTTTCTTGGCCCGGTATTCATTTACCGCATGACGTAGCTTGTGTTCAAGTTCGGCAAACTGGGATCTGGGATCTCCCCCCTTCTGAAGATAAAAATCAGCACCAAGGTTTATCGCTTCAATGACGATCTCTTCCCTGCCCTTGCCAGTAAAAATAATGAAAGGGATATCATAACCACCTTCCCTTAACTGTTTCAGGAGCGCGATGCCATCTATATCCGGCATATCATAATCTGCTATTATAACATCGTAATTGCGTTCCTCCAGTTTGTCCAGAACTTCCCTGGCCGAAAGCAAAGTGTCTACATAAAGGTCACTGCTACGCTCCAGAAATATTTTTGTAAGCTCAAGCAGCGAGGGTTCGTCATCTATGCACAGGACATGAATACCAGCCATATACCTTAATGAAAAGTTCTATTATTACAATATGAACTTATGCAATCCGGTATCCGGATCTACCATAAGACCATGTTTCGAAACAATATCGATCACCAGATAATCCGGTTTATTTATCCTATCCTGAGCTCAGTCAGGTCATCCGGCTGTATCTCCCGGGCTATTGAACAGAAGTATGTCCTGTCGCCAAACTGTAAGAAAGTACGTGACACCTCAACTTTTACTACTACACCTGATTTTTTCCTGTGAATAGAAACCGTACGCTCCCTTTTCCCGGGAGATGATTCCAACCACATATTCTCCCATTTTCTTCTTGTGATCGAGGGATTGACATCATACACCCTGATCGAAAGAATCTCTTCGGAGTCATAGCCCAGCAGTCTGCCAGACGTCCTATTCGCCTTGCAGATCCTGCCCGCCTCATCAAAGATTAGTATGGAATCAGAGGCATTGTCAAACGCAAACTGGGTGAAGATAAGTTCCCGTTCCAGTTCTTCCTTTTCAGCGATGACGGATATAAGGGATCTGTTCGCCTCCTTCATATCCGAAACACGTTTTTCAATCAGATCTTCAAGATTATCCTGATATTGTGTCAGCTGCTCCCGACAGTGATCGAGTATTGTGTTATCCGTTCCTAACGCATGATAGCCCTCTTGTTCACCATATTCACCAAATATTCCTTTTATCACCCAGTGTTCCTTCCGGAGAGTGCCATCGGGGTGTACTGTCCTCGCATCGAATGAAGACACAGGATCAGCTGTAGTAATCATGTTGAGTGAATTTTTCGCCTTTTCTCTTTCTTCTGTACTGAACAGGGAGAGAAACGGGTATCCGGTGAACATCCCAGCTGTCTTTTCCGTATGGTTGCAGAAGGCATCATTTACAAATTTCATGGTAAGATCAGGACGAATATGAACTATGAATTCATTCTGCCCTTCTGTAAGAGTCCGATAGAGTTTTTTGCACCTTTCCAGTTCAAGTACTGCATCTTTGTAACCGGTATCATCAAGCATCACAATGGCGCATCCGTCCTTTCCGGTGTCAAAAACCACCGGAATCAGATGAACCCTTAATTCGCATCTTTTGCCACCGATCGGGGATTTTATGTGTATCAGAGCCTTCATACCCTGCACCGTCTGGTGGTATCGGTCTTCCGTTAGATCTTCCCTGAACAAAGGGAAGGGCAGCTCGGTTATTTTTTCACCGTATAGAACATCCAGGGGGCAGCCAAGCAGATCAAGCGCATCCTTGTTGACATATACCACCTCGAGCCGTGAATCTATGACAACAACAGGGTTAAGGCTGAAGTGAAGCAGGGTTGATACCGGCATACGGTGAACAGGAAAATAATTTTTTGCTGTCCCTATCCGTTTTCTGTCCACCTCACCTTTCAGTTTGAGCATATCTAGATATTTTGCGCTCGTGTTTCGATGCATATGCAATGCATTAGATATTTCAGAAATGCTCAAACCCTTTGGATATTTTTTTAAAAGGTCTTTTATCCTGATTGTTTCCTGGAAATCACTTACCATTATGAACAAAACCTCTTTGAGTGCCGGAATCTGTATGCACTGCATATATGTTGTGCGTAAAGAAGATTTATACATTACCATTATAAATCCTTAGTCAAGTGCACAACACAATGTGCATCGATTCTTCGAAATGAGGGTTCGAAGAAGACAGATTACATGAAATTATACATGATTAATCATGTAGGTGGAGCAAATGGAAGAGACATTTGACGTAAAACTTGAATCAACTTCGTATACACCTGAACCATCGATCAAAGAGAACTCATGGTTAGGTGGCTGGGATGCCGCCTACCAGAGGTTCCTTGATAACCAGGAAACCTTCTGGGAAGAGATCGCCGGAGAGCTTGAATGGTTCAGAACATGGGATCAGGTAAAGGAATGGAATTACCCCTATGCAAAATGGTTCACAAACGCAAGACTGAACATCACGCACAACTGTCTTGATCGGCATGTCAACAGTGAACGCAGAAACAAGGTCGCCCTGATCTGGAGAGGGGAGGAAGGAGAGGAGCGTGTACTCACCTATCGCCAGTTGTACAGGGAGGTCAACAGATTTGCCAACGCACTCAGGGTGATGGGCATCAAAAAGGGCGATACCATCTGCATCTATATGCCGCTCGTACCCGAACATGTGGTGGCAATACTTGCCTGTGCACGCATAGGCGCAGTTCACAGCATCGTATACGCCGGATTCGGATCATCAGCTCTCAATGCAAGAATCCGTGATGCAAAGGCAAAGATCGTCATCACCGCCGATGTAGGGTATAGGCGAGGGAAACAGGTACCGCTAAAAACAATCGTGGATGAAGCCGTAGTTAATGCCCCGAGTGTTGACAAAATAATCGTATTGAGAAGAGCCAAACCACAGCTCGAACTGATCTCGGAGATGGAAGTGGACTTCCATGAGGTAATGGAATGCGTCGGACATGACTGTGAGCCCGAAGTCATGGATTCCGAGGACCCGCTCTTCATCCTATACACCAGCGGCACCACGGGCGCTCCGAAAGGGATTGTTCATACATGCGGAGGATATATGGTCGGGACGTACTACACCACGAAATATGTCTTTGACATGAAGGATCGTGATGTACACTGGTGTACGGCCGATCCCGGATGGATTACAGGGCACAGTTATATCGTTTACGGGCCCCTTGCCGTAGGCGCCACCATCCTGCTTACGGAGACCGTTCCCGATTATCCTGACCCGGGAGTCTGGTGGAGGATCATCGAGGATTTTGGGGTAACGATCTTCTATACCGCTCCGACAGCTATCAGGATGTTCATGAAATTTGGGGAGGAGTGGCCAAACAGGTACAACCTTGATTCGCTGAGGGTTATCGGATCGGTGGGAGAGCCACTCAATCCGGAGGCATTCGAATGGTACTACAGGGTAATCGGCAAATCATCCTGCCCGCTGCTTGACACATGGTGGCAGACCGAAACAGGCATGCATATGATCACAACGGTTGTGGGAGAGACAATGAAACCTGGTTTCGCCGGCAAGCCCATACCCGGCGTTGTTGCCGATGTCGTAGACAAGGACGGAAATCCTGTTCAGCCCGGCATCGGGGGATTGCTTGTGATGAAAGAACCATGGCCGGCCATGATGAGGACCATATACAACAATGACGAGAGATACAGGCAATACTGGAGCACTATAGAAGGATGTTATACCGCCGGGGATCTTGCAGTCAAGGACGAGGACGGTTATATCATGATCCTTGGAAGATCGGACGACATCATCATCGTTGCAGGCCACAACCTCGGGACCGCAGAGGTGGAAAGCGCACTGGTCTCACATGAAGCGGTTGCCGAAGCTGCGGTAATAGGGGTGCCCGATGCACTCAAGGGTCAGGCCGTAAGGGCATTTGTAATCCTGTGTCTTGGTTATGAACAAAGCGACAAGCTTAGGAATGATCTCATGTATCATGTGAGGATGAACCTTGGTCCGATTGCAATGCCTTCAGCGATCAATTTCGTCACCTCCCTGCCAAAGACCAGAAGTGGGAAGATCATGCGTCGTGTCCTGAAAGCCCAGGAGATGGGCATCGATCCGGGGGACATCTCAACCCTGGAGGAATAAAACTCCTTACTTTGACATGATTCAAGGAGAACTGAAAATGCAGGAGCTAACAATACTTGGAATGAAAGCTGAAAGCGGCAGATGGGTGCTTGTAGCTATGGGCCTGCTCATCAACCTCTGTCTGGGCACCATATACTCATGGAGCGTATTTGTCAAACCGCTAACCGATTACTTTGCCACGGAACTTGGAACGGAAGTGACCGCAAACGAGGTGCTAATGCCTTTTTCCGTCTTCCTGGCGTTCTTTGCAATTGCCATGCCTTTCACCGGCAAGTACATTGATAAGTACGGCCCCAGGACGATGACCGTCATCGGTGGCGTGCTCACCGGCATGGGCTGGTTGCTGGCATCAACAGTGACATCGGTAGAGATGCTCTATGTAGTATATGGAGTGATCGGAGGACTGGGCGTAGGAATCGCCTATGGTGTCCCAGTGGCCGTATCGGCCAGATGGTTCCCGGACAGGCGTGGCCTTGCAGTCGGCCTTACGGTCCTGGGATTCGGTTTTTCCGCATTCCTAACTGCGAATATCGCGGGACTGTTGATCGAGAGCTTCGGCGTCATGAACACATTCAGGATCTTCGGAATCGCATTCATAATACTGATCGTGCTCTTTGCACTGCCACTTTCATTCCCTCCTGCAAACTGGATTCCCCCAGGATGGACACCACCGGCAGGAGGAATTCATGAGGTCTGCGAGTGCGACAGGACAGCAATGCTGAGGGCACCGGCATTCTATGGCCTGTGGATCTGCTACTTCATCGGCTGTCTGGCCGGGTTGATGTCGATATCAATTGCAAAACCCGTGGGGACCGAATTCGAAGTTGCTCCTGTCCTGGCAACAATGCTGGTCGGTTTTTTCGCCATCTTCAACGGCGGCGGAAGACCAGTATTCGGCCTGCTCACGGACAGGTTGAACCCAAGAAATACCTCAGTTATGTCATTCGTCCTGATCGGGGCGGCATCGGTTGCACTCTGGCAGGCATCATCGGTCATTGTGTATATCATCGCATTCGCGATACTGTGGGGCTGCCTTGGGGGGTGGCTGGCGATTGCGCCCACCGCCACTGCAAAGTATTTCGGCACATGCGACTACCCCAGATGCTATGGAGTGGTATTCCTCGCATATGGTGCGGGAGCCATTGCCGGACCTCAGTTGGCCGGATTTATCAAGACGACAACAGGAGATTATATCGGCGTGTTTCCGTTCGTGGCGGCATTTGCCGTGGTGGGGATAATAATCGCCAGCCTCCTGCTTAAACCGGTTCAAAAAACCGGTTGATTTTTTTTACAGACATTTTCATGCCTTGTAGAAACTCAATGAGAATGCTGCAATTATGCTGTAAACCGGACATAACGTATCGCCGTATTGACAAAGACAGGAAAAAGGAGTATCCCCTCACCTAAAAAACCCTCCATTTTGCAGTATTCACCATGGTCAAATGAAAAAGATAGAGTGAGAATTGACTAAATGAATTATTTTTTTCCGGGAAATGTTTCAAACCGGCCCATACATCTGGGCAAAACGAGCATTTGATGCCTATAAAAAAAGATTACAACATCCTGTCCTCTTCAATGACGCCGTCCTTGAGCCTGATCAGGCGATCAAAGAATTCCTGATGCCACTCCTCGTGGGACACCATCATCACCGTCTGTTTTTTTTCCTTATTGATCTTCCTGAAAAGCTCCAGGACATGTCGTGAGTTCAGGGTATCGAGATTGGCGCAGGGTTCATCGGCAAACAGAATATTCGGCTGGTTCATGATCGCCCTCGCAACCGCCACCCTCTGCTGCTCTCCTCCCGAAAGGGCGGAAGGAAGGTGCTCCATTCTCTGATCAAGCCCTACTTCTGCCAGGATTTCACTGCCGCTTCCGATGGACATCTCCATGGGGATTCCCATGGCAACCGAAGGCAGGATCACATTCTCAAGAGCGGTGAGTTCCTGAACAAGGGCATAATCCTGGAATACAAAACCAAACCTGTTCAGCCTGAAGATCGTTTTTTCCGCATCAGACAACGACAACACATCCATATGGTCTATATGTATCGAACCGGCAGAAGGAGGATCAAGCAGCCCCACCATGTGAAGCAAGGTGGATTTGCCACTACCCGAATAACCCATGACACCCACAAACTCCCCCATTTCAACGGAGAATGAGACCCCATTCAGGGCATTTACATCCACATCACCCATGTGATAGGTTTTTTTGAGATCCGATACTTCAATGATCGCCATTTTCATCCCCCCCTCATTGAATCCAGAATCTTCTCGTTCACCACCTTCCATGCAGGCACATAACCGGATATAGTCGAGGCAAACAGGAGAATCAGGGTGTTTTCAATCAACGAACCTATTTCAATGTAAGGAACCACGTTTCCATCAGGAAACTCGATGGGATGCACCGAAAAGTAGGCCACCATCAGGAACATCGTAATATAACCGATCAGAATTGCAGTGATACACACGATCAGGACCTGCATCACGTATGAATTGATGATGATGGACTTTTCTATCCCTATTGCTCTTAAAATCCCTATCTGCCGGCGG
>Ga0272441_10006627_pt1 | contig 19263 bp, 17 predicted proteins | sample SSMProp6N_FD_193582 | JGI IMG/M metagenome (GOLD analysis project Ga0272441, IMG submission 193582) | Marine sediment archaeal communities from Little Sippewissett salt marsh, Falmouth, MA, United States - SSM-Prop-6N | ecosystem: Environmental > Aquatic > Marine > Wetlands > Sediment ... | reverse complement strand
GATTGTTTTACAAATTGTTTTATTTGTTCTGTGATATCAATAATATCAAGTTCTTCCTTAGTATTCAGTTCTATAATCATTCTTGATTCATGATGTTAATTATTGTAATATATCTATGGGAAGGAGGGGATAACCTTGCTACGACCCTTTGGAGAGCTGGCTCCGAACACAGGGTATTACATCGAGATGGGTGGTAGGGCAGTTCCTTGTCTCAAGCTGGAGAATGGGAATGGCGACCCTATCGTGTGCGCTGCAAGAGTCGGTTCGAAGGGACTACTTTTCGACGTTCCAGTCGAGACTCCGGCAGAAGACACAATGGTTCTGGTGGAGTAGTCCAAGCGGTACGCTGGGGCCGGATGTCGGCTTCAGCGTTTTTTTTCTATTTCTGTATTTAATTGTTCAATAAACTTATTAATAGTTAAATCCTGAGTTTTTCCTTTGTGTCTAATATTGAGTTTTTTAGATTTAATTTCTTTATCTCCGATAACAACAATATAGGGGATTTTCACTGATTCTGCATTTCTTATTTTTTTGGACAAACTTTCATTTTGGTCGATTAGTTCAGTCCTATATTTTTTTAATTGATTATAGGTCTCTTCAGCGTATTTCTTTTGCTTGTCAGTGATAGGAATAACATGTATTTGAACAGGGGAGAGCCATAATGGAAATGCTCCAGCATAGTGTTCAATCAATACAGCAAAGAATCTTTCGATGGAACCCAATAGAGCCCTATGTACCATGATTATGGTTTGTTTTTCACCATTTTTATCAATGTATTTCATTTCGAATCTTTCGGGTAGATTGAAATCAACCTGGATAGTGGTACATTGCCAATCTCTGCCCAAGAAGTCTTTGATTTTAATATCAATCTTTGGTCCATAAAAAGCACCACCACCCTTATCTTCCTTATAGTCAAGTTTTAATTTATCTAAGGTATTCTTTAGGGCCTTAGTGGCGTCTTTCCATACTTTGTCTGACCCAATACATTTAGTCTTGGGCTTGGTAGATAAATATATCTCATAATCTTTAAATCCAAAATCTTTGAGCATTTTCAAGCCCAATTTTGTTGTTTTATAAAGTTCGTCTTCTAATTGTTCTGGAGTACATAAAATATGAGCATCATCTTGTGTAAAACCACGGACTCTAGATAATCCATGTAGGGTGCCTGATTTTTCATACCTATAAACAGTTCCTAGCTCAGCATATTTTATAGGAAGATCTTTGTAGCTCCTTAGTTGAGAATTATATATTTTTACATGGAAGGGACAATTCATTGGTTTGAGAATATATTTTTCATTTTCAATCTCAATAGGAGAATACATACTGTCTCTATAGAATTTCCAATGGCCTGAAGTTTCCCACAATTTTAGATTTGCTATATGAGGGGATTTAATCCACTGGTATCCTGCTTCTAATAATTTATCGTATAGATAATCTTCAATTATTTTAAGCATGGTAGTTCCTTTTGGTGTCCATAAAGGCAAACCAGCCCCTAGTTCTTCATCAAATAAGAATAGATTTAATTTCTTGCCAATGATTCTGTGGTCTCTTCTCTCTGCTTCTTCCAATTTATGAAAGTAAGCGTTTAAATCTTTTTTATTTTCCCAAGCAGTTCCATAGATTCTGGTGAGCATTTTGTTTTTTTCATCTCCTTTCCAATATGCTCCCGCTATTTTGATGAGCTTAATCCCGTCAATTGGAATTTGTTTGGTAGATTTAATATGGGGCCCCTTACATAAGTCTGTGAAATTGCCAAGAGTATAAACACTAATTGTTTTTAAATCCTTAATTAAATCTAATTTATATGGTTGGTCTTTAAACAATTTTTTGGCCTCAGCTTTAGTGATTGTTTTTTTCTTAAAAGGCAAATCTTTTTTAATAATAGTTTTCATTTCTTTTTCGATTTTATTCAAATCTTTATTAGAGATTGGCTTTTTGAATTCAAAATCATAATAAAAACCATCCTCAATGTCAGGCCCAATTCCAAATTTTACATTTGGATAAAGATTTTGTACTGCATGTGCTAAGACATGAGCAGTTGAATGTCGTAATGTTTCAAGTTTCATATATTATGATTCTACTACTTCTTCTATGGTTTCTGCAAGTATTTTGGGGCTTGCTTCTTTTAAATCTATTCTTCCCGACACTGTAATGATATTGTTTTCAACTAATGCGTGCTGATATCTCTCTGATGTGCCAGGGAAAACAACGATTTCTATTTTGCCAGTTAAGTCCTCAAGTTTTACAAAAAGCATTGGCCTTCCACTTTTAGTGATGATTTTTTTAATATTAGTGATTAGCCCGCCAACATTAACTTTATTCCCGGGCGTTAATTTTTTAGCAACAATAGGAAGATTAATAGAGTGGTCTTGCTTTAAGTCTTCTAATATTTTTCCAATATTTGTTACTTTTTTTAATTTAAAATTTTCTAGAGGATGACCTGATACATAAATCCCTAATAATTCTTTCTCCCAAGTTAATTTGTCAGAAATATCAGCAGGAGTAGATTGCTCTAGTTTAATGGATGGAGCAGTAGAGGCAAATAATCCTTTTTGGCCATTGTTTTTGTGGTTTTGAATTTCTTTGGCAAAGCATAATATTTTTTCTAGATTAGAAAGCAGTGTGCCTCTTTCTTCTAAATTATCAAATGCACCTGCCTTGATTAGGGCTTCCATGGATTTTTTATTTAAGTCCTTGGAATGGATTCTATTTAAGAAATCCCCAATAGATTCAAATTTGCCGTTAGCTTGTCTTTCTTTGACTATAATTTCTACAATATTCTGACCCACATTCTTGATGGCCAATAATCCAAATCTTATCTTTTCTTTTCCAATAACAGTAAAGTTTTTAAAACTCTCGTTTATATCAGGAGGAAGGACTTCTATTTTCATCCTCTTGCATTCTTCTATCAGGAAAGCAATTCTTTCTACATCTTGTTTTTCTGAAGCTAGGACTGAAGCCATGAATTCAACAGGGAAGTTGGCTTTAAGATAAGCGGTTTGATAGGCAATCATTCCATAGCCAGTAGCATGAGAACGATTGAATCCATATCTAGCGAAGGGTAAGAACCAGGACCAGATTTTTTTAGCCACTTTTTCATCAACCTTATTATTAACAGCTCCTTGAATGAATTTAATCTCTTGTTCTCTTAGAAGAGAGTGAATTTTTTTACCAATTGCCTTCCTTAAAATATCTGCTTCGCTCAACGAGAAGCCAGCAATGGCTTGAGCTATTTGCATCATTTGTTCTTGATAAATAGGCAGGCCATAGGTTGACTTTAATATTGGTTCTAACGAAGGATGAATGTATTCGATTTTAGATTTTTTATTTTTTCTAGCCACATATTCAGGAATGAATTGCATAGGCCCAGGCCTATACAAGGAGAGCATTGTAGAAATATCTTCAAATTTTGTTGGCTTTAATTCCTTGAGCCATCTTTTCATGCCCCCAGATTCTAATTGGAAGACACAAGTTGTGTCTGCTTTTTGTAATAATCTATAAGTTTTCTTATCGTCTTGGGGGATGTTATCAATATCAATATCCTTATTTTGGATTATTTTTACAAGCTCGATTGTTTTTTCAATTGTTGTTAGATTTTTTAATCCCAAGAAATCCATTTTCAATAAGCCAAGGTCTTCAACAGCATACATATCATATTGTGTAATGATAATCTTTTCGTCTTGGGATGGGTGTTGCAAAGGAACTAAATCGTGTAACGGATCTTTAGAAATTACAACTCCACAAGCATGGGTGGAAGCATGTCTGGCAACACCTTCTAGTTTTTTAGCAATATCAATTAATCTTTTAATCTCGTCGTCACTTTCATAGATTTCCTTGAACTCTTTTATTTGTTGTAATGTTTTGTCTAAAGTAAATTGGAATGGAATCATTTTCGCTATTTTATCGCAAACATTGTAACTCAAACCAATTACTCGTCCTACGTCTCTAATGGCAGCCCTGGCAGCCATGGTTCCAAAGGTTATAATCTGAGATACATGATTCTTGCCATATTTTTGAGAAACATATTCTATAACTTCATCTCTTCTTTGGTCTGCAAAATCTAAATCAATATCAGGCATTGATATTCTGTCAGGGTTTAGAAATCTTTCAAAAAGTAATTCATGCTCTATTGGATTAATATTAGTAATACCTATTAAGTAGGAGACTAAAGAGCCACCGACTGACCCTCTCCCCGGGCCCACAACGATTTTATTTTCCTTTGACCAATTAACAAAATCTTGGACTATTAAGAAATAGGAAGCAAAGCCCGTTTTTTTAATAACCTCTAATTCATATTCTAATCTTTGGTTAACGTTTTTTAATTGTTTTTTTTCTAGTCCTTGCAAGCACATTTCTTTTAATACATCGTCAGGAGTTTGTCCTTGAGGCACTTTATAATGGGGGAGTCGAATATTATCTAAATCAAATTCTAAATTGCACATGTCTACAATTTTTTGAGAGTTAGCGATAGCTTCGGGAATGTCCTTGAAGTCCTTAACCATTGCTTCGGGACTTGGCATGGAGAAATCATCTTGAGCCATTGATAATCTATCGGGGTCGTCTTTTTGAGCTCCAGTATTTATTAACATTAAAATATCTTGAGCTTCAGCGTCTTCAGGATTCAGATAGTGGCAATCATTGGTGGCTATTAAAGGAATATCTAATTTTTTAGACATTTCTATTAATACTTTATTTACTTTGCCTTGCTCAGGAATGTTCGGATGGTTTTGTATTTCTAAATAGAAATTTTCAAATGCTTCTTTGTATTCTAATGCTAGCTCTTCGGCCTGTTTCTTTTTACCAGCTAAAATCATCCTAGGGATTTGTCCTTGTAAGCAAGCAGTCATGCAAATTAAACCTTCAGCATGTTGAAATAGGTTTTCTTTATCAATCCTTGGCTTATAATAGAATCCTTCTAAATGTGCCTTAGTGACTATTTTTACTAAGTTTTTATAACCAATCTCATTTTTAGCCAACAACACAAGATGATATCTCTTATTATCAATATTAGGTCTTTTCTGAGTCATTGACTCATTGGCCACATAAACTTCGCATCCAATAATTGGTTTAATATTGTTTTTCTTAGCTTTTTTATAGAATTCAATAGCTCCATATAAAACACCATGGTCAGTAATGGCCACAGAGTCCATGTTGTTCTTTTTTACGTGTTCAATTAGTTGGTCTATCTTAGGAAGTCCATCGAGTAAGGAATATTGAGTGTGAACATGTAAATGAGTAAATTTCATAAAAGGTGGGCGATTAGATTTTTACATTGTAAATCTTGAGCATCCACCTCTCCTTCAATATTTGTCCCCGTTAAAATGACAACTTCTTTGAAGTGAGCATCCCTTAAGCTAAGATTTTGTTGGATTGTTGTGTTTTCTAAGCTTCCTAGTCCGTCTACATTCATTTTTTCTAGATTGGCCGAGCCCTCGATTGTAGCATTTCTAAGATGAAGGTCGCCTTTAATAATCCCGGTGCTAGAATCAATGTCTGTTATTTTTGCTCCGCTAATATTTAAATCTTCTAAAATATGTACCTTATTTAAACCTAGATATCCCTTTACACTAATATTTTGCATGTCAACGTCTTTTTTAAATAAACTAGACATCATATTCACAACCTCTCTGACATTAGCTCTGCGGGCGATAAGGTTTCCTTTGACCTGACAGTTGGTTATATAGAGAGTTCTATAAATAAGTGTTTTTTCTAAGATAACATCTCCTTTTATTTCACAACCGTCTAAATAAATTGCACCTTGGATTGTTGAGCCAGTAAAGTTTAGGGAGGCATTTATTTTCCTTTTAGTAAATGAAAACTCAGGCAGTAGTTTATTACTTAAATTAGCTGCCCGTCTTTCACGCTCAGCAGTTTCTAATTCCCTCAACATATCTCTCTTCGTCCAACGTTGAAGAGTTTGTTCCATATATTATTAATCTAGATTAGTATATTTTATCTGAAATTATCTAATTCTCAAAATGTGGATAAAGTTGTATTTCATAATATATTTTTCTTGTGCTAAAATATGTTAATGAATCGAGGAACTAAGTTTTTATATTTAGTAATAGCTATAGCAGTTATTCTTACTGCTGTGGCTGTTTTGATTTATCTTTCCTTAAAAACAGAGAGAGATATCATGAGCCCAGAAGTTGTTGAGCAATTAGAGGAAGAAACAACAGCAAAACATATTAATACAATTCCTGATGAAGAATTTAATGAGATTATTGATTCTTTATCAGCACCCCAAAATTAAAGCAATTTTATGAAGAAACAAATTTTAATCGCAATTATCGCAGGTCTTATAGTAGGCACTTTGGTCTGGGCGTGGTCTGAGCCGACCGTTGCTCCTCCGGGGGGTAATGTTTATGTGCCACTTAACACTGGTCCTGGAGGACAGAGCAAGGAAGGAGGATTGATTCTTAATACTGGCGGGGCTACTAACGGGTTGATTGTTTCTAGTGGTCGGGTGGGTATCGGGACCTCTGCCACAACCCAATCATTAACCATCAATGGTAATTTAGATATGCTCAATGGAAAGATTTATAATGTTTCAGAAATAGACCCTGTGTTTGATTTTGGTGGAGTTAAATATGTAACATATTTGCCAGATTCTATTGGGCAGAAGATAGAGGTAGTTGGACAAGCTAAGGTTAATGAACAATTAATCATTGATTTAGAAAATGAATCAATTGGTAGTGATTTATGGTTGTTTTGGAAAGCAGTAGACAAAGAATCAGTAATACCATTTGTTTCTCCTCAAGGAGATTTTGATACTTATTCATATATTAGTGGAAATGATTTTATAATTTATGGTGAAGGGATAGTATCTTATAGATTAATTGGAACAAGGATCGACCATAAAGGAGAAGACAATCTTTATCACGATCAAGACACAAAATATTTCATTGATTTAAATCAATATGAATAATATTTTGAAAATTATATTATTAATAGCAGTTATTGCTATTGTTGTATTGGCAGTTGTTTTATTGTTGTTGCCGGATAAAGAAGACGACAGAATAGGTGTATTTAACATATCTGGCGAGAAAACAATTCCTGATTTTGAACAAGAATTAATAATTTATCCTTTCAGAGAAGCCAAGCTAGGAGAAAAACAAACTTTTTCCATTTGGGTGAGTGACGAGCAAGGAGTAGAGAGCGTAGTGGTAAGAGTTGCAGATAGCATCATAGATTTAAGTTTAGCAGAAGGAGACAATTTAAAAGGAAGATGGCAAGGTTCTTGGACCATCAAAAACCTTCAATCAGGAACAATTCCAGATTTAATATTTGAAGCTACAAATATTAATCAAGAAAAAGCAGAGCTTAATACATATTTTTATTTAAAGGAAACATTATTTAATAATATCGTTTATGCTGCTGTTGAATGTTTCCCTAGTGGTAATACTGCTGGAGATAGTACGTTTTTAAATTGTTTGATTAATCAAAATTCTACTGTAGGAGTTGACCAGGGTAATATTACATTATCAGGCACTATTACCATGGAGAGGGGCTCTACTTTAATATTTGAACAAGGACAGAGTGTATATATTCAAGGAGATATACTCAAAGAAGCTGAAGTTGATGGGTCAAGTAGGGCAAGGATTCTGAAGAGTGATGTTACCTTTGTGCCACCAACATTAAGTTTGAGCTTGTCAGTCAGTCCTAGCTCGGGCACAGCACCATTGAATGGCGTAGATTTTACAGGAAATGTGTCAGGTACTGCTATGGGAGATATCAGATATTTATTTGATTGTAATAATACAGGTGAATACGATTCAGATGATACCGTGTCTAGTGACCCATATACAGTAGCTGATTTATGTGACTATACTAACCCTGGTACGTATACAGTTAGGGCAATGGCTGTGAGGCAGGGGGTTTCTGATACAGATACAGCTACGGTTATAGTAGATTCACCTCCGACCCTCAGCGTTAATCTATCTGCAAATCCAAGCTCGGGCACAGCACCATTGAACGATGTAGACTTAACAGCAAGTGTTGGTGGTACAGCAACTGGGGTTATCACATATGAATTTGATTGTGACAATGATGGAACATACGATAGTAGTAATTCTTCATATAGTACTACATATACAAAATCAGATTTGTGTGATTATTCCACAGAAGGAACATATACTGCAAGAGTTAGAGTGACAAGGCAAGGACTTGTGGCTACGGATACGGTTAATATTAATGTGGGTGCGGCTGCTTCTGGAGATCTTTCATGTAATAGTTCTACTGAAACATCGATTATTCTAAATTATAGTTTCAATAATACAGGAACCGTATGTATTTTTAGAGGAAGTACCAGATTAGGTTGTCCGGGCAGTGGCTCTGGTTCAGGAACATATACTGTTTCAGGATTAACTGCGGGAGAATCATATAATTTTTATCTTAGGGAAGGATATTATTCTAGCTCGCCGTTATTGGATTCAGTGGCTTGCACCACGCAAGATGCTGATGCCTTGGGGACTTTAACCTGTGCTGGTTCTGGGCAAGACTATATTGATTTAGATTATAGTTTTGAAAATGCAGGGAGTGTGTATTTATTCAGGGGGAGTACGATGATTGGTTATCTGGGAAGTGGTACGAGTTCAGGCACGCGTAGGGCCACAGGATTAACCGCGGGACAATCATATGCTTTTTACCTTAGGGAAGGATCCTCGTCCAGTTCACCATTGTTAGATAATCAAACCTGTAGCACGCAAGACCCCGATGCCACGGGAACCCTATCTTGCAATAGCTCAACCCAGACATCGATAACCGTAGGGTATGCCTTTGATGATGCAGAATATGTGTATTTATTCAGAGGAAGCACTCAATTTGGATACCTTGGTTATGGTTCTGGTTCAGGATCGCGTACTGTTTTAGGTTTGTCTCCGGGACAATCATATGCTTTCTATCTTAGGAATGGTAGCTTGTCCAGTTCGCCATTATTAGATAACCAGACCTGTAGCACGCAAGATGCTGATGCCTCCGGCACGCTCTCTTGTGATTCTTCAACCCAAACGTCTATTACTTTAAATTATGATTTTGATAATGCAGGAACAGTTTGCATTTTCAGGGGAAGTAGTGTATTGGTTTGCCCGGGCAGTGGCTCTGGTTCAGGGCCATATACTGTTTTAGGTTTGTCTCCGGGACAATCATATACTTTTTACCTTAGAGAAGGATATACATCTAGTTCACCATTATTAGATAACCAGACCTGTAGCACGCAAGATGCTGATGCCTCCGGCACGCTTAGTGTTGCTTCTACAACTGAAAATTCAGTTACCCTAAGCTATGATTTTGATAATGGAACCAATGTTAGTATATTCAGGGGGAATACTAGGATAACGACATTTTCAGGAACCAGTGGTTCCAGTACATATACAGATACAGGAAGAAGTCCGGGAACTACATATATATATTATTTGAGGAATGGCGTATATTCCAGCTCGGATTTGTTAGATAGTGCGACGGGTACTACTGATTCTTCAGCATCAACCCTTAGCGTCAATCTATCTGCAAATCCAGATTCAGGCACAGCACCATTGAACAATATAGATTTAACAGCAAGTGTTGGTGGTACAGCAACAGGAACTATTATTTATGAATTTGATTGTGATAATTCGGGTTCATATGACACATACAATACTTCTAGTAATACTATGTATACTCAGTATAATCTATGTGATTATTCTACGGCAGGAACGCACACAGCAAGAGTAAGAGTTACAAGAAATGGCCTAACGGCCACAGATACAGTTAATGTTAGCGTAACAACCCCTACTCCAACAGCAAGTGGAACCCTAACATCTACAAATGTTACCTCAGATTCTGCTACATTTGGTTATTCATTTAATAACGGAACCAATGTTAGTATATTCAGGGGTTCTAGCTTTAGAATTAATTTGGGCAGTGGCACTGACTCAGATTCATGGACTGATACTGGTTTAAGCCCAAACACTTCTTATGCATATTATCTTAGGAATGGAAACACTCCTAGTGCGACAGAACTTGATAGTGCCAGCATTACTACGGGTGCTGGGGCTAGTGGGAGCATTAGCGTACAAAGCGTAGGTGAAAATCAAATTACTTTAGATTATAATTATTCTAATGGAACTAACGTAAGTATATTCAGGGGTTCTAGCTTTAGAATTAATTTGGGCAGTGGCACTGACTCAGATTCATGGACTGATACTGGTTTAAGCCCAAACACTTCTTATGCATATTATCTTAGGAATGGAAACACTCCTAGTGCTACATTAATTGACAATACTACGGGTACCACGAGTGAATCTTGCGAGTGTACTTCAGGGGTTTGTTGTGATGGGTGTGATTATAGGCCAAGTACATATGTGTGTGAAAGTAATGCTGAGGTGAAGTATGTCTGCGCTGGAACAGATTGCGGAGATGATGTTTATAGGCAAAAAAAAGATAGGTATTGTGATGGAGTAAGTAGTGGTTGTAATGGTTCCTTGAGTTCATGGAGTAGCCCTAGTGTTTATACAGATTGTGATAACACTGAAACATGTAGCCCTGGTTCTAGTAGTTGTGTTTCTTGTCTGGGTCCGGCAGGGGATATACCTAGCTGTAGTGACTATGGGGTATATGAGGGGCAGTCAATAGTGACTGGCACTGCAGATAGTGGACGAATACTATTTCAAAATGAAGATGGTCCCACTTACAAGGATGATTGGATAGAGGTGGGCGTTAATAGTGTATCTGTTAATAGTGAAACTGTTTATGATGTTTTTGCTTGGACCACAGAAGATGGTAATCCTATCTGCTTATCAGAGAATGTTTCGGGAGGCACATGTATTGATGAGGGGGTTTGTATCATGAGCGTAATGAATACAGAATGTATATATTGTATTGTTCAATAGAATTAATAAATGATTATGTCTAATATAAAAAACACAATAATATCATTAAGTGTAATATTATTAATTCTGATAATATTAGATGGGAATGTTTTTGTTCATAAGACGATTAATTTTCTTGAAGGACTAACAATACAAAAAAAAGATAATTCTGTTTTAGCGTTTGACCCATTAATGGTTAATAATTTACCTCCTTGTCCTTTTTCTGGGGTAGAGGGCGATATTTATATTAAGAATAAGTTTTGTAGCTGGAGTGATTATAAGTGTACCTTAACTGATACAGATAAGTGTAATGGCTATCCGGGATATTATGGAGAACCAGTGCTTGATGCTTGTTGGTGTACGCCAATTCCAACAGAGGGAATAAGTGTCTGTGCGATTGGAACCACTAGGGCGGGCAATTCATATTGTTATTCTGATCGTTATAGCACGAATCTTTATTCCAACCCTTGCGAATTATGTCAAATTAAATAATTAAAATATATTTATGAACAATATTTTAAAAATCATTTTAACAATCTTAGTCATAATTATTCTTTTTATATTAGGATATTTTATAGGAAGAACACCTGTGCTAAATACTGAAGTGAGTGAATTTATGATTCGGAAAGAGTTCTTACAAGAATTAAGAGATGATGGCCACCTAGTGCCATTACCTGATGAGAGTGAGACTATTGCTGGAGAAGTGTTAGAATTTTCCCAGAGCAATTTAAAACTTTCAACTGTCGCTGATAGCACGATTAATATTTCGGGAGCTTTTTATCCAGAAATTCTAGACATCATTGTTAATCAAGAAACTCTGATTAGTTTTGCCAGAGAAAAAGATGCAGAAATTTATAGTCAAGAGAATGAGGAGTTTCAAGAATTATCTGCCCAATACTGGGAAGAAGGTAAGGATTTGTCAGAACTAGAAAGACCAGAACCTTTTATTTATGAACCAGTAGATAATATTGAAGTAGGCAATATGGTCAATGTGGTAGTTGACCAGAATTTGATAGAAACACACGATAATTTAGTTGCCAAGGAGGTTAGAATCATGGATGAAGTCGCTCAATATTTGCCACAATAATATAATGTACAAATCTAAAAACTATTTTTTGATTTTAATTTTACTAATAGTTTTTAGTTTTTCTTTCAACATTGTAAAAGCAGAAACTGCATTAATACCTGCTAGCTCTGTGTATTATAAAACAAATGCTAGTTATTATTCTTGCAATCCAGTAGAGTGGTCAGCTGCAACTGACCATAGTACTTACAGATATGAATATCTGGCAGAAATGTCTTTTAACTTAAGCTCTATATCTAGTTCAGAGACTGTATTTTCAGCGAGAGTGTGTTCTTATGCGTATTATTTAAGCGGTACGCCTAGAAACTATATTGAGAAATTGTCAGAGATAAATTGCGCCTATGCAGATTCAGCAACTAGGGTTCCAAGCAATATTGGATTTGAATATATAAATGCTTCAAATGCTTGGAATTGTATAGACATAGATATAGAGGAAGTTGACCTTGGAGAATATTTTTATGTTAGATGGTGGGGCCAAGACATTAATGGCGCCTATTCTCCGTATGCCTCATTTAAGGGGCCAGCCAGTACGGATTGTTCAAGTAATCCTTCTGGTGCTAGTGATTGTAGGTCATATATTGAGATAGTTTATGGTATTCCAACGCCTGAGATTTCAGTAACACCATCATCTAGAAGTTTTGGGGAAGTAAATATTGGGTCAAGTGATAACGAAACATTTATTGTCGAAAATGTAGGGACAGGAACGCTTAGTGGTTCTGTCTCTGGACTAGCGTCTCCATTTTCGTGTGTATCAGGTTGTTCATATAATTTATCTGCAGGGCAATCCCAAACAACAACTATTAGGTTTTCACCTACATCTGAAGGTAATTTTAGTGATACGGCTATATTCTCAGGGGCTGATGGAAGCAATAATAGTGTTTCAGGCGTAGGAGTAGAAGAAGAAACAGGAGAGAGGATTTTTTATGAAATTTTTCCAAGCGCTGATTATTCTTGGCAGGGTTCAGGAGATACTAGTCAGTCAGAAGATGGTTGGGTGACAGAACAGGGCAGTGCTGATTGGGATGATATACAAATATCAAATGAAGATGTGTCTGCTGGTACACCTCCACCATCAGGAGGGAATCATCTTAATTTTGAGGATTGTGATGATGGTTTCTATTGGACTGAAATATATGATTTAGCATATGTGCCAGTAGATTTAAGCGCATATGAAGATGTCATTCTAAAATATTATTGGCAATCTGACGATGTTGATTCAGGAGAAGGATTAAGGGTGGCTTATTCTATAGATTCTACGGATGGTATGGATGGGACGTGGTATTTACTGGACGAACATATTAATCCTACTGATGACAGGTGGCATAAAGAAACAATAGATATTCCAAATTCAGCAACTGTTTCTAATTTTATGTTAAGGTTTTCCTCTTTAAGTAATTTAACAAGCGAACATATATTTGTAGATGATGTTGAATTGAGAGGTACTTTTGTGGGTTCATGTAGCGGAGAAGGGGAAGTATGTGTTATAAACGATGATTGTTGTTCTGGCCATTGTGCTCATGATTATGATTCTGGTCAATTTTGTTGTGATGTTGGAGAATGTACCCATGATGGTACATGTTATACTAATTCTACGTGCCAAGGAACATATATTTGTAATTCAGGAACATGGCAAGACCATTGTACTAATGGTGTTCGAGATTGTGATGAAACTGATATAGATTGTGGGGGGGCAGATTGTGGTGAATGTGGCACTCCTTGTGAAGACCATGATATTTGGGGTTGGGCATGGACAGGAGATACGGGTGGAGATGGCATAGGTTGGATTAGTTTAAGCTGCAAAAACGAGGGAGCTAGCACTGATTATGGTATTGATATTGAATCAGATGGTAATTTAACTGGTTATGCCTATTTTGACATGAATGATTCAGTGACAAGCATTGAAGAAATAGGATGGATTGATTTTAATCCTGATTTGTCAGGAAGACCAGGTGGGCCAAATTATACAGCTAGGATAGATATAGATGGGACCACTTGTGGTCAAGTGGGTAGAGTTTGTGGTTGGGCCAGAGCATTGAATACAGATTCTTCATGGGATGGATGGTTATTGTTTAATGAAAATCCATCTCATTCATTTACGAGTTATAGTGTGAATCTTAACTCTGTGCCTAGTATTTCTACAATTACTGGTTATGCTTGGGGTAGTGATGTGTTGGGATGGGTCAAGATAGATGCTCAAACGAATTTTAAGCTTTCAACACCAAATCCACCAACAGCATCAGGTTTTAGAATGGATGGTACGCCAGATTATTGTACTAGCATTCAAAGGAGGGGTTATGTTACATTAAGTTGGCTGTATCAGAGTGATGGAGGATATAGTCAAGAACAATATGAACTACAAATTTCAACGAATTCTGGATTTTCAGGGGCTACATCAATTGCTGGGAATCAAAGCGTATCTCCGGGCGGGAGAGGAACTACGGGTTTAGCCATTATTCCAAGCCCTATATTTTCTGACTATGAGATTGGCTACAATGATACATATTATTTAAGAATAAAGGTTAAAGATACTGAGAATACTTGGTCTGATTGGTCTAATACATTAGTAGTTTCTACAGCAGCGCATGCATACCCATATCCTGATTTTGATTGGGACCCAACAAGTCCAGCAGTAGAAGAAACAGTAATTATGGATAATCTGTCTGTTTGCTATAATATCTCCAATAACCCAACAAGTTGCTCTACATATACTTGGACTATTCCTGTAGACGCTACTTTTGTAGATAGCACTAACAGCTCTAGCTTTGAGCCACATATTCAATTTACCTCTACAGGAAGTGGTGATGTGGAATTAGTGGCTAGGGATAGCAATGGGTATTCTTGCGATATTAAAAGCACGATTGGTATTCAATTACCATTTCCTGATTGGATTGAAATTAATCCAGAGGATTAAATCACTTGATTTTTTAAAAGCTTTTTGCTATATTCACACATACTATGGCAGTTCCAAAACAAAGAAAAACAAAGTCTAGAGTTAAACAGAGAAGGGCTAATATTAAATTAAAAGCTCCTAGTTTGGGTCTTTGTCCCAAATGTAAAACCCCTGTTGTCAGTCATACGGTTTGTAAGAATTGCGGATATTATAAGGATAATATGGTGATTGATACTATGAAGAAGTTGAATAAAAAAGAAAGAAAGCAAAAAGAAAAAGAAATTGAAGAAAAGAAAAATAAACCATTGAGCATGGAGGAATTAAGTAAATAAAATGGGGAGTCGTCATCTTTCACGTAGCATTGCAATGCAATCCTTATATGAGTGGGATTTTTCAGATAAAAAGAAGTCATTAGATGAAATATTAGAAAGAAATGTTCACGAATTTGGACCTGGGTTAGAAGACAAGGAATATGCTAAAGTTCTAGCAAAAGGAGTTTATGATAATCTTAAGAGGATAGATGATATTATAATTAAGGCAGCTCCTGATTGGCCATTACCACAAATTAATATGGTTGATAGGAATGTCTTAAGATTAGGTATATATGAATTAATCTATGAAGATAAAGAAGCGGTTCCGCCCAAGGTAGCTATTAATGAGGCCATTGAATTGGCCAAGATGTTTGGGGGAGAATCTTCAGGCAGATTTATTAATGGTGTGATGGGTACGGTTTTTAAAGAAATAGATGAAAAATCTTAAACAATTGGAGAAAAAATTAGGCATTGAGTTTAAGGATAAGAATCTCTTGACCCAGGCATTTTGTCATAGGTCCTATATTAATGAAAATCCATCATTTGATATTGGCCATAATGAAAGATTGGAGTTTTTAGGAGATGCTGTGTTAGATTTAATAATCACAGAATATTTGTTTGATAAATACCCTGACAAAGAAGAAGGACTGCTAACCATTTGGAGAGCATCTTTGGTCAATGGTTCCATGCTATCAGAGATAGCCAAAGAATTAGGATTTGATAATTACCTTTTGCTTTCTAAGGGAGAAGAAAAGGAGACAGGAAAAGGGAGACAAGAAATACTAGAAGACACTTTTGAAAGTTTTATTGGAGCATTGCACTTAGACCAAGGATATGATAAGGTAACAGAGTTTATTGCTAAGTATATTATTCCTAAATTACCCGAAATCATTGAGACTGAAAGCTTCATTGATTCAAAAAGTAAATTTCAGGAATTAGCACAGGAATTAAATAAGATTACCCCAACTTATAAGGTTGTAAAAGAGTGGGGGCCAGATCATGATAAACACTTTGTTTGCGGCCTATATCTAGAAGATAAGCTTGTTGCTGAGGGCGAAGGAAGGTCAAAGCAAGAAGCAGAAACAGATGCAGCCACTAAAGCATTAGAATTAAAAGAATTTAAAAATGTTAGTAATTAGATTTTTAAGACAAGGAAAAAAACATCAACCATTTTATAAGATAGTTGTTGTTGAAAAGAATAAAGGACCACATAGTGGGAAATTTGTAGAACAAGTTGGTTTTTATAATCCATTTACCAAAGAAAAAGATTTAAATAAAGAAAGGGTTCTTTATTGGATTTCTAAGGGAGCTCAACCCTCTGATACTGTACATAATATGTTAATTCAAGAAAAAATTATTGAAGGAAAGAAAGTGAGTGTTCATGCTACTAAACCAAAAGAGGAAGTTAAGGAAACTCCAGCAGAGGAGAAGCCAGCTGAAGAAGCTAAGGAAGAAGCCCCTCAAGAAGAGAAACCCGTTGAGGAGTCAAAAGAGGAAACTGTAGTGAAAGAGGAGCCGGAGGAAGAAAAGAAAGAAGATGTTCCCGTTGAGGAAACCAAAGAAGAAGTTAAAGAAGAAAAAAAAGAAGAATAAATTTAAAACCGCTGGAAGGCGGTTTTTGGTTTGACAAATAAGTATTCTTCTGTTATTATATAAATATTAGACGCTATGAAAGGAGGGCGTATGTCAAGTTTGGCAGACGCGCTAAGGAAGGCAAACCTGGTGACAGAAGATGAAGCCAGGGAGGCGGAAAAGAGGAGAGTCGTACGTGAAGAAGGGCAAGCTCGTGAGAACTTGCGTTTCGCCAATCGAGGAGTGAGTATGATTACGCTTCTCGATCAAGGTGCTTCGATAGGTGAGATTCGGGATTACACCTACGAAGCTTTAGTGGGTGAACCGAATAAGGTATTCCCGATCCTTAAGGCACTCCACTCTCTTCCAAGAGACGATCAGAGGCGCAGGCGATTGGTTCCGTTTTTTTTGACGTTGCGCGAGCAATTGAAAGGGAACTGGAAACTGCACGAGCGCACTCCGATCATCGAACAAGCGTACGTCGACGCCGGCGCGACCTTCGACGAGGTCGCCGACTAACAATCACGCGAGGAGGTCGCGCGATGAAGATAGCGAACTAAAGCCCCCTCTGCGATTATCGCATGGGGCTTTGATATTTGACAAACCCTAAAAAAATACTAAAATTAAACACAGAACGAAAGGTCACAATTAATTAAGAAAAAGACATGGCAGAAAAGACACCGGATAAGGATTTCTTAGAGTTAATAGTAAAAACTCTAGTTGACAACCCTAAGGATGTTAAGATCGATAGAAAACTTGATGAAATGGGTGTACTTTTAACCCTAAGCTTGAACAAAGAAGACATGGGCCAAATTATTGGCCGTCAAGGTTCTACAGTTAGAGCTATTAGAACTTTGTTAAGAATCATTGGGTTAAAGAATCACGCAAGAGTCAATCTAAAGATTGAAGAACCAGAGGGTGGTCAAGCTCCTTCAAAGAAGGAAAGCGAACCTACAAAGCTAGAAGATATAGAGATATAAAAAAACAAAAAACCGTGTTATAGTGAAATAATGCGGTTTTTTGATATTATTACAATATTTCCCAATGTTTTAGATTCTTATTTCAACGAGAGTATTTTAAAGCGTGCTCAAAAGAAAAGATTAGTTAAATTTAAAGCATGGGATTTAAGAGATTTTACTAAAGATAAACATAGGACTGTTGATGATAAGCCATATGGTGGGGGAGTGGGCATGATTTTAAAAGTAGATATTATCTATAAAGCAGTTAAAAAAATAATACGCAAGAATAAAAAAACAAGAATTGTTCTTTTGTCTGCAAAAGGTAAAACTTTTAATCAAAAGCACGCTAAAAGATTAAGTAAATATGATCAACTAATACTAATCTGTGGGCACTATGAGGGAGTGGATGAGAGAGTGGCGAGATATATTGCAGATGAAGAGATTTCTATCGGAGATTATATATTAACAGGCGGGGAAGTTCCAGCTATGGTGATATGTGATGCAGTCGCTAGATTGATCCCAGGAGTTATCAATAAAAAATCTTTGGAAGAAGAAAGCAGTGTAGATTTAAAAGAATATCCTCAATATACAAGACCAGAAGTATTTAATAAATGGAAAGTTCCAAAAGTATTATTATCAGGTCATCATAAAAAGATACAAGAGTGGAAGGAAAAAAGTGTTGCAAAATATGGGAATTAATAGTATTATCTTGATATTCGGGCAGATGCCAGAGCGGCCAAATGGACGAGACTGTAAATCTCGCGGTTTCTAACCTACGGGGGTTCGAATCCCTCTCTGCCCACATGATTCCGAAGAAGAAACTTGAACAATTATATAATAGAGGATTGTCAATGATGGAGGTTAGTAATAAGCTTGGTTGTAATTACAATCAAGTAGTTTATTGGATGAAAAAATACGGGATACCAACAAGGAGTTGGAGTGAGGCGACCTATAGAAAAAGGAATCCCAAGGGAGACCCGTTTAAAATAAAAAAACCTAAAACGATTGAAGATATAAAACTTTTTTATCTTGGGATTGCGTTGTATTTAGGGGAAGGGGACAAGAAGACTAAGCATAGTACAAAATTAGCCAATACAGATCCTGAGATATTAAATATTTTTTTAAAATTTTTAGTGAGTTTATGTGGGGTCGAGAAAGAGAAGATAGGTCTTGAAATAAACATGTTCGATGATATAAATAAGGAGATCGCCATGGCTTATTGGGTGAAGGCATTAGGACTAGATAGGTCTCATGTCAAAACGGTTATTATTCGTAAAAGTAAGGGAGGGACATATAAAAAGAAGAGCCAATATGGAACCCTAACTATATATGTTTCTAATGTAAAGCTCAAACAGATAATTAATAATTGGTGTGAGGAAATAAAAAACGAATTTGCCGGGGTAGTTTAGTGGTAGAACATTTTCTTGGTAAGAAAAAGGTCGTGGGTTCGATTCCCACCCTCGGCTCATATAATTAAGCAATATTATGGCAAAGAAAAAGAAAACAATTGTAAAGCTTCAATGTACAGATTGCAATAATTATAATTACAATACTAATAAATCACATACTCCAACTGTTGATGGGGTTAAGTTGGACTTAA
>Ga0272441_10006626_pt1 | contig 19264 bp, 17 predicted proteins | sample SSMProp6N_FD_193582 | JGI IMG/M metagenome (GOLD analysis project Ga0272441, IMG submission 193582) | Marine sediment archaeal communities from Little Sippewissett salt marsh, Falmouth, MA, United States - SSM-Prop-6N | ecosystem: Environmental > Aquatic > Marine > Wetlands > Sediment ... | reverse complement strand
AATAGAATATTTTGATTTAAATAAAAGCGATAGATTAAAGAATTATATAGTAGACGGAAGAAGGTTTTTAAAAGATACAGATAAAATTTATGATTTGATTTTTATTGATGCTTATTCTTCCCCTTTAACCATACCAACTCATTTAATCACAAAAGAGTTTTTTGAGTTATCAAATTCTAAATTAAACACTAATGGAATATTGTTAGCTAATGTTGTAGGAAAAATTGATTCCTTGGCTGTATCTTCCATAGTTAAAACATTTAAATTAAGCTTTCCTAATTCATATTTTTTTGCTACTGAAGATCCAGAAGGAGATGCTATGCAAAACATAGTTTTTCTTGGCATAAAATCTGATAAAAAAATAGATTTTACTAATTTAGAAATCATACAAAAGTTTTATCCATTAATAGAGAATGTAAACGAGATGTTAATTAATGAAGAACAATTTAATAACGGAATAATATTAACTGATAATTATTGTCCTATTGATTATCTAATGCATAAATCATTCCTTGACAGAAAATAATTAATTGTCTAACATTAAGTAAGAATGATTGGTCCAGTGCATGGACCATTTTTTCTAGAGATTATTAATGTAAATTAATGGAAGATTTAAAAGCACTCACAGCTTCTGTTGCTCAAATAGCAGAAGAAAAAGGCATTGAAAAAGAAGCTATACTAGAGGTTATAGAAACAGCATTAGCTGCTGCCTATAAAAAAGATAATGATCGTAAAGGAGAGAATATCCAAGCTAAGCTAGACGCCAAGACTGGAGCAGTTGAGTTTTGGCAGGTTTTAGATATTGTGGATGAGTCAATGATTTATTCCGAAGAAGAGCTAGAAGAGTTAAAAGAATCAGAAGAAGAGATTCCAGAAGAAGAAAGAAAAATTAGATTTAATCCTAGAAAACACATTTTAATTAATGAAGCCATTCAAAGAGAGAAAAATGCTAAGGTTGGAGAAGAATTAAAACTTTCTTTAAAAGCAGAAGCAAATTATGGAAGAATCGCAGCCCAGACTGCCAAGCAAGTTATTCTTCAAAGGTTAAAAGAGGTAGAAAGAAATGCTGTTTTAGAAGAATACAAAGACAAAGAAGGAGAAATTATTTCAGGAACAGTTCAAAGGGTTGAGGGAAAGAATGTTTTCTTTGATATTGGTAAGACATTAGGAATATTGCTTCCTTTAGAACAGATTCCAGGAGAACATTATGGGGTTGGTGATAGGTATAGATTGTTTTTAAAGTCTATTGAGCCAGGTCCAAGAGGACCTTCTATTATACTATCACGAGCCTATCCTAAGCTTGTCAGTAAACTATTTGAAATTGAAGTTCCAGAAGTATCTGCTGGTCAGGTTGAGATTAAAAGTATTGCTAGAGAACCAGGTTATAGAACAAAGATAGCAGTAGAGGCTACTGAAGATGGCATTGATCCTATCGGAGCCATGGTTGGTCAAAGAGGAACAAGGGTTATGGCAGTGATAAATAGTTTGAATGGAGAAAAAATAGATATTATTTTGTGGGATGAAGACCCAGAGCAGTTTATTATCAATTCCCTTTCTCCTGCCAAGATTACAGAAGTTAAAATAAAAGAAAAAGATGAAGCATTAGCAGTTGTTCCAGAAGATCAATTGTCTTTAGCCATTGGAAAAGGAGGACAAAATGTAAGACTGGCTGCTCGTTTAACTGGTTGGAAAATAGATATTCAAGCAGAAGGTGCTTCTGCTCCAATTCCAGAGGAAGAATTAGAAAAGATAGAAGTAGAAGAAGCAGAAGAACCAAAAGAAATTATTGAAAAAGTTGAGGTTGTGGAACAACCGGAAATTAAAGAAGAAAAAGAATAATTAAATATTAATTAAAAATATGAATAATTTACTTATACCTTTAATAATCGGTATCCTAGACTTAGGATTTGTTGGTTATTTAATTTATAGATTGAAAAAATCTAGTTCTGGTGATCAGAATATACAAGAGATAGCTAAAGCTATCCAAGAAGGAGCTAAGGCCTTTTTAAAAAGGGAGTTTCAAGTAATGGCAATAATATTAATTATACTTGCTATTGGTTTAGGAATATTAAATTCTAGTATAATCCCTCCTATTATTTTTTTAATTGGTGCTATTATATCCAGTCTTGCTGGATACATTGGAATGATGGTTTCTACTATTGCTAATGTTAAGACTACAAGCGCTGCTCAAAAGAGTTTTGCAGAATCATTTAAAATAGCAATCTGGGGAGGACAAGTAATGGGATTCTTAGTAGTAGGCTTAGGTCTATTAGGAGTATTATTTATCTGGCAAATATTTGGAGATGTTAATCTATTAATTAATTATGCTTTAGGGGCATCATTAGTTGCTCTATTTATGAGAGTTGGTGGAGGGATCTTTACTAAGTCAGCTGATGTTGGTGCAGATTTAGTTGGAAAAGTTGAAAAAGGTATTCCAGAAGATGACCCAAGAAACCCTGCAGTAATTGCAGACCAAGTTGGAGATAATGTTGGAGATATTGCAGGTATGGGAGCTGACTTATTTGAATCATATGTATCAACCATTATTGCGGCTATGGTAATTGGTGTTGTTGCATTTGATACTATTGGATTAATTTTTCCATTGGTATTAGCAGGAATTGGGGTTTTATCGTCTTTAATTGGAACATTTTTTGTAAAAGTAATGAAGACATCTCAAGATTTTGCTCATCAAACACAAAGTGTAAGAAAAGCCATGGAAAGAGGTGTTATTATTGCTAATATTTTAATGATTGCAGGAGCGTATTTTTTAACTTCTGTTATGTTCCAAGATTTAAAATTATTCTGGGCAATAGTTGTTGGTTTATTAGCAGGATGGATTATTGGAAAAGCCACAGAGTATTATACAGATGAAAAAAAGAAACCTACTCTATCTATTGCTAAAGCAGGACAATCGGGTTCTTCTAATGTAATTATTGAAGGAATGATTGTGGGAATGAAGAGTACAGTAATTCCTGTGCTAGCAATCGGTGCGACAGTAGTTCTTGCATATTATTTAGGTGGATTATATGGTATTGCTTTAGCAGGTTTAGGTATTTTAGGAGTATTGGGAATTAATTTGTCTACTGATTGTTATGGACCTATTGCAGATAATGCAGCAGGTATTGCTGAAATGGGCGGGCTGGATAATGAAGTAAGACAAAAAGTAGAAGCATTAGATGCTGTTGGTAATAGCACAGCTGCTATCGGAAAAGGATTTGCCATTGGTGCTGCAGCCCTAGCAGGCCTAGCTTGGTTAGCTACATATTCTGATAAAATTAATCTTGAGTCCATTGATTTATTAAAATCAAATGTTCTAGTTGGGGTATTCGTTGGAGCCATGTTGCCCTTTATATTTTCTGCCCTAATTATGAAAGGAGTAAGTAAGGGTGCATTAGCAGTTGTTAATGAAGTAAGAAGACAATTTAAAGAGAAATTAGGATTAATGGAAGGAAAAGAAAAAGCTGATTATAAAGCATGTGTAGATCTAGCTACCAAGTCAGCATTAAAAGAGATGGTTGTCCCAGGAATTATGGTTGTAGCAGTACCAATCATAATAGGGGTAATTCCTTTTTTGGGCAAAGAAGCAGTGGCCGGGACATTAGTTGGAGCACTGAGCTCGGGATTCGTGATGGCTTTATTTCTCTCTAACGCAGGGGCTGCGTGGGATAATGCCAAGAAATATATTGAAGCAGGCAATTTAGGAGGTAAAGGATCCGAGGCTCACAAGGCCGCAGTTGTCGGAGATACCGTGGGAGACCCGGCCAAAGACAGTGCAGGTCCCGCAATCAATATTTTAATCAAACTTCTTAGTGTCGTAGCATTAATATCATTAGCTTTGTTTGCATGAAAATAAATAAAAAAGAACTTAATGAAACAGAAATTGAATTAACAATTTCTATAGATTTTAAAGATTTCAAACCATTTATTGATAAATCTTTAGAAGACGCAAGTAAAGAAATAGAAGTAAAAGGTTTTAGAAAAGGACAAGCTCCTAAGGAAATAGCTGAGCAACAAATTAATAAGACAAAATTGCTTAATATCGCAGCAGAGAAAGCAATACAAAAGTATTATCCAGAAGCTATTAAGGATTTAGAACCAATTGGAATGCCTGAAATTAATATTACTAAGCTTGCTGATAATAATCCTTTAGAATTCAAAGCTAAAATATATCTTCTTCCTAATTTTGAAATAGGAAACTATTCTTTAACTAAAATTAAAAAGAATGAAGTTAGGGTTGAACAAAAAGATGTTGATCAAGCTTTTGACAATTTAGTTAAAAATAAAGATAAATTACCAAAAGAAGAATTAGAAAAATTAAATTTTGATAAACCAGAAGACATTAGAGAAATTATTAAACAGCAAATGCAAAGAGATAAATTTTTTCAAGAAAAGCAAAGAATTAGAAATGAAGTTTTAACAGAGATTCTTAAATCATGTGAAATTAAAGTTCCTCAAAATTTAGTTCAAATAGAGCTTTACAGAACGATTGAAGATTTAAAAAGAAACGTTATTCAATTTATGCAGATTCCTTTTGAAGACTATTTAAAGAAGATTAAGAAAACAGAAGAAGAAATGAGAGAAGAATTAAAGCCAGAAGTAGAACAAAAGATAAAGAGGACTTTACTATTAAAGGAAATACAAAAAAAAGAAAACATCTCTGCTACAGATGAAGAACTAAAAAGAGAAATAGATATTTTTATAGCTAATTTTCCGGGAGAAAAAGATAAGCTTGATATGAAAGAAGTAGAAAGCTATATCAAAGAAAGAATAGATCAAGAAAAAACATTGCAATTTTTAGAGGATAAAGTTAAATAATATGAAAACCGCTGTGAAGCGGTTTTCATATTGAAAAACCCTAAAAACAATGCTAATATTCAATAAATCATTAATTTATGCATATGAATCTTATTCCCACAGTTATAGAAAAAAATGGACAAAGAGAAAGAGCATATGATATTTATTCAAGACTTTTGGAAGATAGAATTATTTTTCTCGCAGGACCTGTCACAGACGTCTTAGCAAATTCTGTTATTGCTCAGATTTTGTTTTTAGCATCTAAGGACCCTAAAAAAGAAATCAAGCTATATATTAATAGTCCTGGTGGTTCAGTGACAGCAGGAATGGCTGTATATGACACTATGCAATATGTTGATTGCCCTATTTCGACTGTGTGTGTAGGATTGGCAGCTTCCATGGGAGCTGTATTGTTAGCTGCAGGAGAAAAAGGAAAAAGATATGCTTTACCAAACAGTGAAGTTATGCTTCATCAGGTTGCAGGTGGATTTCAAGGAGAAGCCTCTGCTGTAAAAATTACAGCTGATCAGATTCTTAAAATTCAAGAAAAAATAGCTAAGATTTTAGTTAGACACACAGGACAGAAGTTAGATATTATTAAGAAAGATACTGATAGAGATTTTTATTTATCAGCTCCAGATGCTCAAAAATATGGAATCATTGATTCTGTTATAAAATCAAAAAAATAGTTTACAAAATCCTTTTATTTTGATACATTTAGGACATATTAATAATTAACCCAACAAACACATGCAATTTATGACACTAATTGTAGGGTTTGTCGGGATTGTTGTAGGTTCATTCTTGGGTTATCTCACTCGCCAATCTATTGCTAAAAAGCAGGTTGGTAGCATAGAGATAAAAATTAAGAAAAAAATCCAAGAAACAAGAGAACAAGTTGATAGACTATTAACAGAAGCTAAAGATAATGCTTCTAAGATAATTGGTCAGGCTCGAAAAGAAGAAGATCAAAGAAGAAACGAACTTAATAAAACAGAAAAGTTCCTTTTAAAAAGAGAATCTAATCTGCAAGAGAAAATTGCAGAAATAGATGAAAAAGAAAAAAAGGTTTTTTCCAAGTTTGAAGAAGTTCAAACAGCTAAAGAAAAGTTAGATGATTTAATTGAAAAAGAAATTGTCAAACTTGAGAAAATAGCAGAGCTTAAGAAAGAACATGCTAAAGAAGAGCTATTAGACAGAGTAGAAAGAACAATGCAGAGAGATATTATGGAAAGAATGATGAAGCTAGAAAGAGATGGAGAAGATCAACTTCAAGAAAAAGCAAAAGAGATTTTAACCTTAACAATCCAACGATTTGCCCTATCACAAGCACAAGATATTACTACCACAACAGTGCCACTTCCTAATGATAAAATTAAAGGAAGAATTATTGGTAAAGAAGGTAGGAATATCAAGGCTTTTGAAAAAGTCACTGGTGTAGAAGTATTAGTAGATGAAACCCCAGAAGTGATTACTATTTCTGGTTTCAATCCATTAAGAAGATATATTGCTAAAGTAGCAATGGAGAAATTAATTGAAGATGGTAGAATCCAACCATCAAGAATAGAAGAAGTGGTTGAAAGAGCAGAAGAAGAAATTGCCCAACAAGTAAGAAAAGCAGGACAAACTGCGGTTTATGAAACAGGAGTTCTAGATCTAGATCCTAAAATAGTAGAACTTTTAGGAAGATTAAGATTTAGAACCAGTTATGGTCAAAATGTTCTCTTGCATTCCATAGAAGTATCAATACTTGCGGGAATGCTAGCAGAAGAAATTGGCTTAGATTCAAGGGTTGCTAGAAAGGCGGGATTATTACATGATATTGGTAAAGCTCTTGACCATCAGGTCCAAGGGTCTCATACTGACATTGGTATAAAAATATTAGAAAAGTTTAATGTAGAGCAAGAAGTGATTGTAGCCATGAAGTCACATCACGAAGAATATGCTTATGAATCCTTAGAGGCTCATATTATTCAGGCAGCTGACCAAATTTCTGGAGCTAGGCCTGGAGCTAGAAAAGATACACTAGAAAACTACATTAAAAGATTAGAAGAATTAGAGGCAATTGCTAATGATTTTGAAGGAGTAAACAAGTCTTATGCTATCCAAGCTGGTCGCGAATTAAGAGTATTTGTTGATCCAGCCAATATAGATGATATCACTGCTCAAAAATTAGCCAGAGATATTGCACATCGTATAGCAGAAGAGTTAAAATACCCTGGAGAGATAAAGGTGGTTGTCATAAGAGAGAAAAGAGTGATAGAATATGCTAAATAATAATTAAATCAAAGGTCGACTAAATTAATCCTTTGATAAAACAATGACAAAACAAGATTTAATCGAAGCAGTTGCTAATAAGGCAGGAGTTTCAAAAGCTGTTGCTGGTGAATGCTTAAACACAATTATCGATGAAATCGGAAGATGCTTAGCAAAGGGCAATGAGGTAGTATTAACTGGTTTTGGTAAGTTTTCTACAAGCAAGAGAAAAGCTAGAACTGGTAGAAATCCTCAGACAGGTGCTGCTATCAAGATCCCTGCTTCAACTGTTCCTAAGTTTAAGGCAGGAAAAGCTCTTAAGGATTTAGTTAAATAGAATAAACTAAAAACCGCCTTCAGGCGGTTTTTGGTTTGATAAGCGGGTGAAGGGAATCGAACCCTCATCATCTGATTGGAAATCAGAGGCTTTACCATTAAGCTACACCCGCGTCGGGGCACCCAGACTCGAACTGGGACTAAATCCTCCCAAAGGACTCGTGCTACCAATTGCACTATGCCCCGATATATATTGATTATACACATTTACAAAGACTTTTCAACATTTTTATGTTAAAATATTTCAATGTCTTTATTTAAGGCTTGTAAAAAGAAATACAATGTTCCATTATGGCAATGCCCTCAATTCTTGTTTTTTATAATGGGAGTAATAATTGCTGCCAGTACAGTATTTTTTTATGTTTTAGGAAGAAGATATTTAATTGAACCAGAATTATTAGCCCTAATAGTGTTATTAATAGCAACTGTGTTATTGGTAATTGCTTTTGTAGTGACAAGAAGTTTTGAAGGATTAGCTGAAACCAATAAAGTAAAAGACGAGTTTATTAATATTGTTTCACATCAATTAAGAAGCCCTTTAACTAGTTTAAGATGGGCAAGTCAATTTTTAAGTAAGCACAAAGAAAATAATTTAAATCCTGAAACTTGTATTGAATATTTTGATTTAATTAAAGAAAACAGCATTAGAATGGAAAAATTAATTGATGATTTATTAATTATTACAAGATTAAATGACAAAAAAGTAGATAGGAAAAAATCAAAATTTTCTTTATCTGATTTGGCAAATGAAGTTGTAAAAGAGTATGAAGCATATGCTGGTAAGTCTAATGTCAAAATTAAAATAGAACAAGAATCAGTTCCTAATGTTTATTCCAATGAGTATTTAATTAGGATAGTTTTAAGAAATTTAATTGATAATGCTATTAGCTATAGTCCTAAAAATTCAGAAGTCAAAATTAATTTTAAGAAAAAAGGTCACAAGCTAGGACTTACTATTACTGATTATGGGGTTGGAATTCCTCAAGATAGCAAAAAAAGAATTTTTGAAAAGTTTTTTAGAGCTAAAAATGTCATTCATAAAAAGATTCATGGAACTGGCCTTGGCTTATACATTTGTAAATTAATAATGAATACATTAAAAGAAAAAATTTGGTTTACATCTAAGGAGGGAGAATCAACTACTTTTGGATTTTCATTAACAATTAATTAAAAAATATGAAAAAAATACTATTTATTGAAGATGATATTGCTATACAAAAGACCCTAGGAGAAGGCTTAAAATCTAAGGGATATGATGTTGTTACCGCTGGCGACGGTGAGGAAGGATTAAAACTTTCAAAAGAGGTCACTCCTGATTTAGTGATTTTAGATTTAATTTTACCTAAATTACATGGGTTAAAGGTTCTTGAAAAAATGAGAGAGGACGAATTAACAGCAGATACTCCTGTGATTATTCTTACTAATTTAGAAAATATAGTTGAAGTTGAACAAGCCTTAGAGTTAGGGGCTACTACTTATTTAGTAAAGGCAAATTATAGCCTTGAAGAGGTTTTAATAAAAATAGAAAATTCTCTTGAAAGTCAATTATGAAGATAGATCAAAAAAGACTTAAAGATTTTATCTTAGACACAGATTTTGTTAGTCAAAAAGATTTCGACAAAGCTCAGAGATTGGCTAAAAAAACCAAAACACCCTTGGAAGAAGTTTTGGTTGCTCATAGATTAATTACTGATGATGATTTGGCTAGACTAAAGGCCTATATTCTGGGAATTCCTTTTATTGATTTAGAAAAGACAATGGTGGCTCAAGATATTTTAGATATTATTCCAGAGCCGTTAGCAAGATCTAATAATATTGTTCCATTTAAATTAAAGAAAAAAGAGCTAGAGGTAGCCATGTTAGATCCCGAAGACTTGCAGACTATTGATTTTATTAAAAAGAAATCCAATTTAAAAATATTACCAAGACTAACTACCCCAGAAGGGATTAAAAATGTTTTATCCCAATATAGAAAAACATTAAAAGCAGAATTTAAGGATTTTATTGCCAAAGAATCTGCTGATGTTAAGACTATTAAATCCAAAGATGGAGTTGAAGATCCAAAAGATTTAGAAAAAGTAGCAGAGGAGATGCCTGTTATTAGGATTGTTGATACTTTATTAAAGCATGCTGTTTTAGATAGGTCTTCTGATATTCATATTGAACCAGAAGAAAAAGAAGTTATTGTTAGGTATAGAATAGATGGTATTTTGCGCGATGCCATGACACTGCCAAAGCAAATTGCTCCAGGTATTGTTGCTAGGATAAAGGTTTTATCAAATTTAAAACTAGATGAACATCGTTTGCCACAAGATGGGAGGTTTAAATTTGAAACAGATGGAGATAAGTTCTCTGTTAGAGTTTCTTGCTTGCCTGTTTTAAACGGAGAGAAAATTGTTATGAGATTATTATCAGAGAATGTTAAGGGATTTTCTTTAGAGGAATTAGGTTTAAGAGGTGAGGCCCTAGAATCGATTGAAGGCTCTATTAAAAAACCAACAGGAATGATTTTGGTAACAGGCCCTACTGGTTCTGGTAAAACTACAACTCTTTATTCTATTTTAGAGATTTTAAATACTCCAGAAGTTAATATTTCTACGATTGAAGATCCTATTGAATATCAGATTCCAAGAATTAACCAAACACAGGTTAGGCCAAAGATTGGTTTAACTTTTGCCAATGGATTACGTTCATTATTAAGACAAGATCCTGATATTATTATGGTTGGCGAGATTAGAGACAATGAAACAGCAGCATTGGCGGTTAATGCTGCCTTGACCGGGCACCTAGTATTATCAACTATTCATACGAATGATGCTGCTGGAGCTATACCAAGGTTAATTGATATGAAAGTGGAACCTTTTTTATTAGCTTCAACCTTAAACGTTATTCTTGCTCAAAGATTAGTGCGAAAATTATGTGAAGGGAAGAAACAAGTTAAGATGAATGCCTCTACTATGAAGAATATTCTAAAGAATTGTGATGCTGATGATTTATTGAAAACATTAAAAGCAGAGAAGATAATAAAATCGAAACAGAAATTAGAACAAATTAAATTCTTTCAACCAGAGAAGACTAAAATTTGTCCAGAAGGATTTAAAGGAAGGTTGGGTATTTTTGAAATTTTACCTATTACTGAAGATATTAAAGATTTAATTATTAAAGGAGCATTTTCTGATCAAATAAAAGAACAGGCTGTTGCTCAAGGAATGAGAACAATGATTGAAGATGGTTTAATAAAAGCAGCTCAAGGAGTAACCACTATCGGAGAAGTATTAAGAGTAATAATGGAATAATATGCCTAAATATTTCTATATTGCTACTTCAAATAATGGAGAGCAAAAAAAGAGTCAAAAACAAGCTAAAGATAAAAAGGAATTAGCTAAATTATTAAAAAAGGAGGGATTTTTTCTTATTTCAGCCCAAATAGCAGAGGATAAAAAATCTAAAAAAACTTTTTCTTTTAGATTTAAAAAAGTAAAGCTATCTGAAAAATTAATGGCTACGAGAAATTTACAGGTTATGATAAGCGCAGGGGTTCCCCTACCAAGAGCATTGGAAACCTTATTATTACAGACTAATAATAAATATTTTAAGGAAGTTTTAAATGGGATTAAGGAAAAGGTTATTAAGGGATCTAGTTTATCTGAATCATTTGCTCAATATCCAAAGGTTTTCCCTGAAATTTATTCCAGCATGGTAGAGGTAGGAGAAAAAACTGGTAATATGGAAGATGTTTTAGACATTTTGGCTATTCAGCTAGAAAGGAGCTATAAATTAAAGGCAAAGGTTAAGGGGGCTATGATTTATCCAGCCGTGATTCTTTCAGCTATGATTATTATTGGCGTTATTATGTTAATAAAGGTGGTTCCTCAATTAAATGAAACATTTACAGAACTTAATTTAGAATTACCAGCTATTACTACATTTATTGTTAATCTTGGATTAACCCTTCAAAACTATTGGTATATTGTATTAATTGTTTTAATTGGAATTCCATTTTTATTTGGTTATTTAATGAGAAAAAAGTCATTTAAAAATCATATTGATGGCTTATTGCTAAGAATCCCCTTTATTAAAGGATTAGTTAGGAAAATAAATATTGCGTATGGTTCCATGGCTCTTAGTGCTTTAATTAAAGGAGGTGTGCCAATAGTTAGTGGTTTGCAAATATCTTCAGGAGCGGTTAATAATTTAAAATTTAAGAAAGCATTACAATATTCTTCTGAATTAGTAGAAAAAGGAGAAAAAATGTCTCAAGTATTTAAGGACCAATCTAAACTATTCCCTGAATTATTTGTTCAGATGATAAAAGTTGGAGAAGAAACAGGAGAAACCTCTCAAATGCTTTTAAAACTTGCTGATTTTTATGAAGATCAAGTTGCTAATACTACGAAAAATCTATCTTCGATAATTGAACCAATTCTTTTATTGGTGATTGGTGCTACGGTTGGATTTTTTGCCATTGCAATGGTTCAACCTATTTATTCCATAATGAGCGGACTGTGATAAACAGCAGAAAACAAAAAGGCTTCTCTTTGGTGGAGGCGTTGGTGTCCATCTTTTTAGTATCTATAATTTTTTTAGGTATTTTCGGAGGATTTCAATTATCTATTAAGGTTTCTACTAGAACTAAGATAGAGATTCAAGCAGTTTATCTTGCTAATCAAAAAATAGAAGAATTAAGAAACCTTCCTTATTCTGAGATAGAAACCTCTAGCGAGATAGTGACTGTTAATGGTGCTAATTATACCATTCAAACCTTGGTAGAATCTTTTGACGATTGCGCAGATGGAACAATTGAAGGCTTAGATTGTGATAATCAAGCGACAAATATTGACTCGGCCCCTGATGATTATAAAAAAATCAAAGTGATTGTATCTTATGAAGACAGGCAAACCATATTAAGTTCATATATTGCTTCTAAAAGCCTAGAAACAGGAGAAAATAAGGGAGCCATAAGAATAAATTTGTCTAATAGTTCTGGTCAACCAATAAACATTACTACTGGGGATCAATTAGCTCCATGTCCTAACGAGACTATTAATATAATTAATAGTAACTATTTTTTTGATCAGTGTTATGGAACAGACACAGGCTCAAGATTATTAATTTTAGACGAATCTATTGAAGCTGATGATTATAAGATAATTATTACTAAAGATGGATATTCTAGAGAAGAGACATTTCAGTCAGGAGACATGTATAATGGGATAGAAGTTATTGTTCCAGACAAGAAAAATCCTACCATTAACGAAGGAGAACTTTATCCTATTACATTTATTATTGATGAAACTAGTGATTTAAATATTACAACAGCACTTACTTGGAATGGCGATAGTTTTTTTGATACATTTTTAGACACAAACAATATTCTATTATCTAATAATATAGAGATCAATGATGGTGATGTTGCTCTAGAGGAGATCAGTCCTATTCTTTATTATACTTCTGGCTATCTAGAGTCTATTGAGATTATTCCGCCTGCAATAACAGAATGGCATCATTTAGTGTTTAGTGACACTGAAGACATAGATACTGATATTAGTTATCAGATATATTCTGAAACAGGCATTATTCCAGATGTAGATTTGCCAGGCAATAATGTTGGATTTGATTCTAGTCCTGTTGACTTATCAGGATTAAATATTATTACTTATCCTAAGTTGAAAGTTAGGGCTAATTTATCTACTGCGGATAATTCTAAAACACCAATTCTGCACGAGTATCAATTATCATGGAAAAATGGAGTAGCCACCCCTCTCTCCTATGTTAATTTTAATGTGAGAGGAAATAGATCAGTGGGCACAGATTCTTTAGAACAGCCTATTTATAAATATTCTGATAATTTAACTACCAATGCGTATGGTGTTCTTAATTTTACTAACCTAGATACAGATAATTATTATTTTTCTAATTTTTCTAGATATGGTAGTAGTCTAGATTTAGTAAGCTCTCTACCAATTACATTATTAGCAGGAGAGACAATAGAGACTACTCTATATTTAAGTGCAGATAATTCTTTACTAGCCCGAGTTTATGATAGTGAAACCCTTCTTCCTTTATTTGGAGCTCAATTACGACTTACTAATTCAGGTTTGGGCTATGACCAAGCATTAAGTACGAATGATCTAGGAGAAGCCGTGTTTATTCCATTACAGGTTAGTTCTTTATATAACTTAAACATTCAGTTACCTGATTATTATGAACAAGATGTTCCAATTTCAATAACAGGAGATAATTTGCAATCATTTTATTTAGAAAGATATGAATAAGGGTTTTACTTTAATCGAAACATTAGTAGCAATATCCATTCTAGGAATAATTTCTGTTGCACTTTTTAGCATTATCCCCTCTCTTTATGAAGCAGACAGATATGCCATACAACAAACTTCAGCCGTTGATGAGGCAAGAAGGGGTATTAAGGTAATGCTTAGAGAAATCAGAGAGGCAAGGTCAGGTCAAGATGGGTCTTATATGATTGAGCATGCTTCGGGTAATAAATTAATATTTTATTCTGATATTGATCAAGACGATAAAACAGAAAGAATAAGGTATTTTTTAGGAGATGTTTCTGGTAGCGAAAATATCCAAGATGTTGTTAATTATGATGATGGAGGGAATTCACTGGTAGTATTTGAGAATTTTACTTTTGGCCAGATTAATAGTGCTCAATTGCAAATAGGTGTAGAGGGTGATTTGGGCAGTTCTAGTGAATACATTGACATTACAATAGATGGCTATAATATGGGAAGATTTTGTGATTCTTATAATGATTGTCAGGATTGTGCTGGATATTTTCAAGATATAAAATCTTTTGATGTTATTGATTATATTTTAGATGATAGGTTAGAGATTTGGTTGGACTCTAGGTATAATGTTAATGATTTTTGCGATTGGCAACACAATAATCATAGTTTTATTGGGAATTTAGTTTTGACCTTGGTTCAAGAAGTTGTTGGGTCTGATAACCAATTTCAAAAAGGTACAATAGATCCTACTAATGATTTGATTCCCGAGTATGATCTTGAAGAGGAGAAGCTCTCAATAATTTCTAATTATGTCCAGAATAAAATAGACACTCCGCAGAAAAATGTGTTTTATTATTATGATGTAGATGGTAATGAAATTGAAAACCCACAAGAGAATCTAGAAAAAATTAGTCTAATTAAATTAAAATTAATTATTAATGTTAATCAAAACATTAAACCAAATGATTATTATTTAGAAAGCAAGGTTAAATTAAGAGCCCTTCAATTAGATGATGAACAATAGAGGATACACAATTACATATATTTTAGTATTTGGTACGGTTTTTATGATTTTATTAACTGGGCTTTTAAGTTTTGTGCTAAATCAACTTAAAATGACAAGGGTAGAGCTGGCTTACGAGCAAGCCTTACATATTGCTGAAGCTGGTTTAGATAGATATAGATGGTATTTAGTACATAAGGCTGATGAGATTGCTTCAGGCATGGAGGTAGGGTGTCCTGATTCTGATTGTGTTGATTGCGCAGAGTGTGAGTATGAAATAAATTTACCTGGGTTAGGCTCTGTTGGGAGGTATGTTTTGGAAGTTGATGAAGAAAGATCGTGTGATATTACAACCTCTATTTCTGTTAGGGCTACAGCATGGACTCTTGAGTATCCTAATATTGAAAGAGTTTTATCAGTAAATTATATTAAACCAACAGTGGCAGAATATTCCTATATTATTAATGATAATGTTTGGGCGGGTTCTGATAGAATAATTCTTGGGCCTTATCATTCTAATGGAGGCATTAGAATGGATGGTGAGAATAATTCCCTTGTAACATCTGAACAAGAAGAATGGATTTGTACAAGTTCTTTTGGTTGTTCTTCTTGTTCTAGTCCTTGTTATTATAGTGGTGGATGTAGATGTCCTGGTGTTTTTACTACGGAAAATGGAAACGAGGACTTATTTAGGACAGGAGTTAGTCATTTTGACTTTGATGGCATTACAGTTGACTTAGGAGTTGTTAAAGATCTAACCCTAAATCAAGGCAAGGGCCTTTATCTTCCTCCTTCTAACGAGAATGGTTATCATGTTATAATTAATGACAGGCAGTTAACTGTAAGTAAGGTTAATCATATTAATAGTGTTAGAGCATATAATAATGAGCAAGGTTATTTTTGGGAATATTCTATAATATCTAGCGAAAAAGACACTCATCATTACAACCTAAATGAATGCGGGTTAATTTTTATAGAAGACCAAGTGTGGCTAGAGGGTGATATTGATGGAAAAATAACAATGGCTGTTGGGGATTTGATTACCCCGGGGCTGGACAGGGGTGCATGGTTATTAGATAGTATTACCTATAATGATGATGAATCAGGATTTGTTTTAATGGTTCAGGACAGTATTTTAATTCCACCTCAAGGATCAGATGACATGGATTTAAATGGAATATTTATTGTCCAAAACGGTAAATTTGGTCTTAATCATTATTCAACATGGAATTATAAGAAGGAATTATTAACAATTAATGGTACTATAGTAAGTAATGGTAGGGTGGGAACCAAATGGAGCTCAGGGAGTGTATGGATATCAGGATTTCGAGAAAGAAGAAGCATATATAATCCCGACATGAGTTTTAGCCCCCCTCCATTTTTACCAACCCTTTCAGAAGAGTTTGATTTTAAGGGGTGGGAAGAATTATTAGGAGATGAAATTTGATTATTTAAATCTTAAGCCTGAGATATTTGGATTAGATATATCTGATCGGTCTTTAAAATTAGTAAAGATTAATGAAAAAAACAAGATTATTGTTTTTAGAAGCAGAAGAATTAAAGATGAGATAATTGATAAGGGAGAGATTAAAGATATTGAGGCTCTTGCTAGAGAAATAAAAGAAATTACTAAAGGCCTAGGTAAATATGTTGCAGTCTCTTTGCCAGAAGAAAAATCATTTATTAGAGTGATGCAACTACCGAAAATGCCATTAACAGAAGTTAAAAAGGCGGTATTATTTGAGGCTGAAAATTATATTCCATTTTCTATTGATAATGTATATTTTGATTCTCAAATATTGAAATCATTAGATAAGAAAAAGCATATAGAGGTTTTACTTGCAGCCCTACCTAAGGCTACAGTAGATCCCTATGTTGAGGCTTGTAAAATAGCCAAGCTAATACCAGTATTTTTTGAAACAGAATCTCAGGCTACTGCAAGAGCTGTTATTGGCGCAGGGAAATCTAAAGATCCGGTGTTTATAATAGATATTGGAGAGACTTGTTCTAATTTTAGCGTATTTTCTGGAAATGGTTTACGTTTTGCATCATTTATTCCATTTTCTAGTGCTCAATATACTAAATCTATTGTTGAAAATATGAAGATAGATTTTAAAAATGCAGAAATTTTAAAACAGAGACATGGCCTAGAGAATGTTGTGGGCGTTGGGCAGAAAGTTTATAGAGCATTATCTATTCCAATGAAAGAATTTATTAATCAAATATCTAAACACATTGATTATTATCAGGCACATTCCAATATTAAGTTAGACAACCCTACACTAATCTTATGTGGAGGGGGAGCTAATTTAAAGGCATTAGATAAATATTTAAGTAAAGAAATGTCAGTCAACGCTGTTAAGGCCAATCCATTAATTAATGTTAATAAAAGTAAGATACCGAAAAATAAGTTATTAGCATATACCACTGCTATTGGTTTAGCCTTGAGAAAATATGATTAATTTATTACCTCCAATTGAAAAAAGAAAAAGATTAGAAGAGAGAAATTTAAAGATAATTTGGAATATCGGGATTTTATTAGTTGCTTGTTTTCTTATTTTAATTCTTTTTTTATTGGGAATAAGATTTTATTTATTAAACCAGATTGAATTACAAACAGCTTTAATTGAATATGAGCAAGATAAAAATGTTCAGGTTCAAGCATTAAAAGAGAGAGTTGATGCCATTAATAACACTTTAAACAACCTTAATAATTTTTATGAAACACAATTTTTTTCTATAAAATTGATAGAAGAAGTAGAAACATTGCTTCCAGAGCAAATATATTTAGATACTTACCTATATCAAAAAGATAAATTATTAGTTTCTATATCAGGCTATGGGGATAAAGTAGAAACTATTTATAAATTGCGTGAAAATTTTAGAAAATCAGAACTATTTAAAAATATTGATTTAAAATTATCAGATTGGCTAGAAACAGACCTTATTAATTTTAGCGTGAGCTGTAACTTAGATTATGAATTATAAGTCAAAAATATATTTATCAATAGGGATATTCATAGTTATTATTTTTGTAATGTTCTTTTTTAGTATCTATCCCTTGTATTCTAGTATTAGACAAGACTCTGAATCACTTTTAAACAATAAGAAAGAATTAGCCTCTATAGAATATTTAACCAAGAGTTTTGAAGACTTTGAAAGGAATTTTCTTTTATATGAAGAAGGATTAAAAGAAATGGAGGGATTATTGAATAAAGAATCTTTAATTGATCCGGAAATTCCAATCGAGTTTATTAACTTTTTTAAGGAAAAATCCCAAGAATTAGATTTAAATTTAAGAATTACAGCTCTTAGTACTGATGATGTAGAAGATAACCATTGGAATACATTAAAATTTAGAGTTACAGGGGTTGGTAGAGTTGATCATGTCAGAAATTTTATTGAGAAACTAGAAAATAGTAAATGGTTGCTTAGTGTCGTAGAGTTTACAGCATCTAGTCATCAATTGGACGGAGAAGATGTTTCTAGAAACTATATTTCAATTAATATGATTATTGAGATTTATGCCCAAGATTAAAACTAAAAAAATAAAGAAAAAAATATATAGATTTTGTGAAATTTTAGCACAAAGAACTTTTGTTTCTTTCTTGGTTTTATTTTTTATAATTCTTTTTATTTCAGGAATCATTTTTTATATTTATGGTTATTTAATAGTGAATCAAGAAGTAGAAATACAAACAAAACAAATACAGATTAATGATGAATTATATAATCAATTTTTAGAATATTATATTCAAAGAAAGGATGTGTTTAATTCAACAGATATAAAGGAGTATGATAATCCTTTCAAATTTTGATTTTTAAAGTTTATATGGTAGTATTTTGGATATTTGCTCCCGTAGCTTAATCGGATATAGCGACTCCCTTCTAAGGAGTAGGTTGCAGGTTCGAGTCCTGCCGGGAGCACCATGGTGACCGTAGTGTAGTGGTTAGCACAAGAGTTTGTGGAATTCTTAGCGGGAGTTCGAATCTCCTCGGTCACCAAAAATCCCAGGAGCCCTTGCGTAGCAAGGGTTTTTGGCTGTTCGTAAATAAAAAATTGTTTATTTTTAATTATGGACTATAATAATATTAGATTCTTGTTTGGGAGGTGATTGTCGTGACTGGAAGCGGCGAGGGTGTATGAGAGATCGTCGTGGGTCATCGAGGGCATTGCAGCGAATCATGTTGCAATGCCCTCTTCTCATCTAAGACAAGTTATAACAATTTCCCCTAGACGACCTGTCGACCAAAGCCCTTGCGCAGCAAGGGTTTTTGGTTATACCGTTGAGGGGGAATAAGATCTTTGATAAAATATAGTAAGAATTTAAATTAAAATTAAAATATGAATTTTAACGAATACCAGAAACAAGCAAGAAAAACCGCGATTTATCCCAACAAAGGAAATAATTTTATTTATCCAGTGCTTGGTTTGGGCGGAGAAGTTGGAGAAGTCACTGAAAAAATAAAAAAAGTTTTAAGAGATAAAAATGGGATTATTAATAATGAAGATAAAGATTTAATCAAAAAAGAATTAGGAGATGTTTTGTGGTATCTTGCTAATTTGGGAGCAGAACTAGATATAGATTTAAATGATGTTGCTGAAACTAATTTAAAAAAACTT
>Ga0272441_10006625_pt1 | contig 19266 bp, 20 predicted proteins | sample SSMProp6N_FD_193582 | JGI IMG/M metagenome (GOLD analysis project Ga0272441, IMG submission 193582) | Marine sediment archaeal communities from Little Sippewissett salt marsh, Falmouth, MA, United States - SSM-Prop-6N | ecosystem: Environmental > Aquatic > Marine > Wetlands > Sediment ... | reverse complement strand
GATTCCACCGCCCGCAATTCCTTTGCAGGCACCATCACGGATATCGCGGATAACGGGTCAATGGTGCGTATCACCGTTGACTCGGGCCTCCCATTTATTGCTGCCGTCACCCGGCAGGGTTGGCAGTCACTCGGTGCAGAAATTGGAGATACGGTATATCTGACAGTCATGGCACAGTCGGTACATATCTTCTGACCATTACCCCTCCACACATTTTTACCCATATGTTCAATATTTGCGGCACCGTTCTTTGAGCCCCTGCAAAAACGGCCATACAGGGCCACGATACATACCCCACAGAACCACAATCTGCGCATGAATATCCGGCACACATCTCTTCTGCCGGTATGACACCAGGCATTAAAAACTCCCATGGGCGTACCGGGTTCATTTATGACAATTTTGGATATATCTGTTTAAATTCATAATACTACGCTTAATTTAAAAGACAACCAAATCAAACCAATTTTAAAAATAAAAATAAATTGACGATATTTACAGATTTTAAGAGACATAATAGCACATATCAATTTTCAGCGCAATTAAAACCGGCAAAACCTTTAAATCTTCAATTATATGATATATTGATACAACATTATGTCGGAGCAGACATGGAACAAACAACAGTAGTAACCACATCTGATGACAGCATCATCAGAGAGTTCAGAGAGACAGATGCCTGGGGTCTTGCGACCGCAGTCGACCTCAAGAAATGCAATCCGGAGACCATCCGGGATGCCGATAAGATTCGTGAGTTTGTCGTGCAGCTGTGTGAGCTCATTGATATGAAACGGTTTGGTGAAACACAGGTCGTTCATTTTGGTCCAAATGACCGGGTTGCCGGATATTCCATGACCCAGCTGATAGAAACCTCACTGATATCAGGCCACTTTGCCAACGAGACAAATGCGGCATACCTCGATATCTTCAGCTGTAAGGAATACCCCCCTGAGGTAATGGCAGAATACTGCAAAGATTTCTTTGAAGCAGAGTCCTGCACCATGCAGGTCCTGTTTAGAAAATAGACATCGAGAAAAGCTGACACTTCTTTTGTGCAGGACCATTCCTGCACCCAAATCGTAATTATATCCCTGCAGGACATTTCTGCGGCACTCCGATGCATACCACGGCAGAGACCGCTCCCGATTCTTTTCCGGACGAATGCGTCAGAAATTCACCACATAATCCGGAATACTACAGAGAAATGGAAAGAAAGGAGGGTTGAATGGAACGTCTCCGGAGGAGACATAATCATACGGGAGGAATCTGTTAGCGGTACACATTCCCCTCGCATGCAGAGGTGTTGAATGGGGGTGTCCTCCGCCCCATTTCATACTTGCATGTCGCCCTACATAAATACTGGCCGGGCGGGGTGAAAGTATTCTTCACACTGCTTCGACAGCATACGTTGAGACCAACCGACCCCCCGGTTCATACAGATAGGCCACATCCCCGTCATTATTCCAGACATCCTGCACCCGCCCCCAGTAAAGTGAACCCGGCACCTGATCACCCGCCCCGGTATACACGGTGACCATCTCGCCCGGACCAAGGGACACGTCAGGGAAGGTGTAGCGGTTTTTCCCGGTATCATCCGTGAGCACCCATCCGGTCATATCCTGCGACACTCCGCCGGTGCCGGTGTTCTGTATGGCAACCCATTCGTCCGTTGGACTCACCCCGGTGATCACCACCGTCCATACCTCCACTGCTTCCGTTGGCTCCTCTTCTGTACCAGAAAGAGGGAAAACAGGTTCCACTATATCTGCAGGAACTACAGAATCAGGCAGCGGAAGCGTCAGGTTCGAGAGGAATGACTCAGCGCCCGAAAATGCCGAACCTTCCGAATCCCCCGTTGAAAATACCGCATATACCGGATAGTGGTCTGACACCTGTGTCAGAAGGGGAGGGGTAACCCCGAAGAGGTCATCATACCGAAATACCCCGGCAGTCCCGGTATATTCATCATCCAGAGAACGGGTGATCACGATCCGGTCGTAGGTCCTCACTGTATCACCGGTCGTGGTGTCACATTCATTTCCGATCAGCCAGTGATACCCCGTTGCACGCAGCGGAGACGCTGAATCCTCGTCAAAATACGTACCGTCCGCATTGAAGTCCCCCATCAGGATCACGTCCGGTTCGTCCGGATATGCGGTCGCAATCCAGTCCACCACTGCCGGGAGAGCATTGATCTCCTCTGTCGCCTCATCCGGATCGGTGTGGATGACCGCACATACCGCACTGACCGGGTCCTCGGTGCCGACAAAGCGGACAATAAACGGTTCGCGATGGAAGGGGTCGGTCCCCTCCGGCTCCGGATATGTCTGGGGAGCACCCGCGAGTCGCACCGTATCCATGTTATAGAAATAGGCATACTGTTCCTTTGAGACCGTGCGCCCCAGTCGTTCGGAGGCCACATACGCATACCGCGATCCATCGCTGTTCACCTCTTCCAAGAGGGCGGGGAGGGCCGTTCCCGAACTATCACGGACCTCCTGGATGGCAATGAGATCATAGGACCTGACGACCTCTCCCAGAACATCCATCACATCCCCCCGTGATGCCTTGGTGGTGCCGAACACCTGCACGTTGAATGCACCGACAACGAGCCCCTCATCCTCGGGAGCAAATATGCCCGACGGCACAAACTGCGAAATGTCATCACTGTAGTTCAGTGCACCAAAGATACCCGCAACGAGCAGGACAAAGATGCCGATCTTTCCCATCCGTGAATATTTCCCCATCTCTACATACATCAGAGCGGGAACCTAAAAAAGGATACAGGCAAACCTGTTTCGGGCCCGTCAATGCGCTCTCAATACATATCCTGGGAGACAACCGTCTCTTCAAACCGCCCGTCACAGAACACCATTACACGCACCGCTTCCCCCCGGCAGAAATCCCGCATCGCAAGGTCATACGTCCGGCGGACATACCGGAGCCCTTCCTCTTCAAAGAGAGAGAGGAGTGTGCTAAAGAACGCGATCTGCTGGTCAAGGTACGCCTCTTCGTACCGGATGGTCTCTTCTGCGATGGATGCCGCTTCTTCAGGAGAGATCGGTGTATGGTATTCGCCATGCGTATTCAGGCCGGAGAGATGACACCAGCGCAGGGTCCCTGTTGCGTCCTCCTCCCGGTGCAGCATATACGGATATACCCGGCAGATGAGGGGGCGGTCTTTGTAAATACGGCACCGCATCGCATCGTCCAGAAACACACATCGATTGCCGTCCCGTGTCTTCAGGGCATACCCGGACACAAAGAACCGGCCATTCTGGTCACACGCCTCAAAATACGGCGCCGGCACCAGCACATCCGGGTGCGCCGGACGGATACGGCGGAGATCCTCATCCAGCAAATAGACATGGTCATTGACTTCCTTTGTGCAGCACCGCCCGCAGCAGGTGCAGGAGAAACCCGTCTCCCGGACGATGTCCCGATATTCTTCCACCGGATAGTCTGCAAGAAGCCTACGCTCCTCTTCCAGTCCACTCAGTCGTCGTTGAAGCACTGCCTTTGAGATACGCTCACCTGAAGATATGTTTCACCCGGAAATACTTGCACCTATCTTTCCTGACCATGCGTCACCAATCACGCCTCATAAATCTGATGAACAAAAAACATACCAGTGAGAAACACGGGGTGTGCATGACAAGACCATCATCCATTGAAACGGACCGGATCTACCGGATGGACTGCCTTCGCGGCATGAAACAGATGCAGGCGGGCACCGTGGATGTGATTGTCACGTCACCCCCCTACAATATCGGCAAACCATACGCCACCCATAACGACACCATGCCATATGATGACTATCTGGCATGGATGCATAAGGTTGCGCACGAATCACGCCGCGTGCTCCGCGAAAACGGCTCATTTTTCCTCAATATCGGCGGAAAACCACGTGAACCCTGGGTGCCGTATGATGTGATGCAGGAGTTTCGCGAAGATTTCGTCCTGCAGAATGTGATCCACTGGGTGAAGTCCGTCTCCATTGCAAAAGAGGATGCCGGCAACTATGACGCCATCCAGGGCGACATCTCCGTCGGGCATTATCAGCCGGTCAACTCTGACCGCTACCTCAGCCAGTGCCATGAACATATCTTCCATTTCACCCCAAAGGGCACCACAAAACTTGATAAACTCGCAGTGGGGGTAAAGTATCAGGACAAGACCAATATCGGCCGCTGGAAACAGGCAACTCAGGACCTGCGGGACAGGGGAAATGTCTGGTTCATCCCTTACAAGACGATTCGCACCTCCCGCCCGCACCCCACCAGTTTCCCGGAGAAACTGCCGGAGATGTGTATCCGCCTGCACGGACAGACGCCGGAGATGGTTGTCTGTGACCCCTTCATGGGTATCGGGAATACCGCCCTTGCCTGCATCTCTCTCGGCGTGCACTACATCGGTTTTGACATCGACCCGGCATACTGCGACTGCGCAGAGGAACGTATACAGGAACGCACCGGATAGTGAATATCAGATGGACCCTGTCATCGCACTTCTAATCACCATCGCGGCGATCGCTCTCGTGGCCGCCCGTCATGCCGTCCCGCCGTTTCTCACCCTCACGGGGGGGGCACTGCTCTTTGCTTTGCTCACCGGCATGGGAGAGACAGCGGTGACGGCGTTTACCGGCGGTGCCGGGGCACTCTTTGCCCTGCTCGGCATACCCGTCTATTGTGGGTCGGTGATCGCAAAATTCCTGAAGCGTGACGGCGGTGCCGAACGTATTGTGGAAGATATCGGTCAGATCGCCCGCAGACCGGTTTCTGCTGCCGCCATCGCCGGGTACCTCCTCTCCGTCCCGATGATGTGCTGCATCACACCGTTTATCGTCCTCTCACCGGTGCTTGCCGGTATTCGCAGAAAACTTCACTGCACCACTGCACTCTACTACGCTGCCGCATGCGGTTCCGTACTCTCATTCGTCTTTCTCTATCCCCTCCCGGTCACCTATGCGATAACAAACAGTCTGCAACAACCGGATTTCAGTGCAGGCAGTTACCTGCAGGCGGCACTCCCCCTCTCACTCTTCGCACTCATCATCGTCGCATACCTCTCCGGACGGCACCATGCATGCAGCACCGGAACCAAAGACAACGACCATGCATCCCCCGGCAGTCGCAGGCAGGCATGGATTCCCGTCATGCTGCCTGTCGTCTGTCTTGCAGCAGGCTACCTCTTTGCACCGCTCTCGATTCTCGCAAACATCAATATCGCTCTTTTCGCAGGCCTTTGCGGCGCCATCCTTCTCTCGCCGGCCCCGTCCCGCATCCCGGCGCTGGAGTCCGGCACCAGACATGCAGGGATCATCATCTTTGATCTCTGCGGCGCAGGTGGTCTTGGCGCGGTCATCGCAGCAGAAGGGGGCATCGCGTCCACCCTCCCGACACTTTCCACCATTCTCCCTGCAATCCTGGTCCCCTTTGTCATCGCTGCACTCTTCCAGGCGGCACAGGGCTCCCGTGTTGTCACTGCGGTCATCACCGCATCTCTCCTTGCAGGAACAGAGATCATCACCACCGTCCCCGCAGTGCCGCTCGTCCTGATGACTGCCGCCGGGTGTATGATGTTCAGTTTTGTCACCGACCCCTTCTTCTGGCTCATCCACCGTACCACAGGTGAGAGCGTACGGGAGGTATGCATGCACTACACCATGCCGCTCATCTGTGCAGGAATACTCACTGCGGGTGTCACCACCCTCATCTTTGGCTAAAAAAACTCAAAATTCCGGCAGAACGGATACAAACAGAAATATTTCCCCTTTGACGTCGCCCGCCTGCAGCAGCACATGCCCCTTCTGAAATCCGTTCCGGTCCATCTTTCCGGTATTAAGGGTGACATGCACCTGCCCATCTCCTTCCAGCGGCACTGCACTCTCTGCAATCTCAATCCAGGGGACGTCGGCAGTCACGTGTACAAGAAGGGGACCGTCCCCGGTAACGCTCACCGGAAACCGGCACGGAATGGTGATATTCCGGGCCACATCATGCATCGTTACATGAGGTTCCGGAACGTGAATTGCGGGGGCAATGACAGAGAGAGAAGGCGTGTCCTGACCGGTATGGAGCTCTGTTCCTTCGCCCTCATCCGCACCGGATGTATCGGCTACCGTATCAACCGAATCCACCGGGTCTACCACATCTCCCATAGTATCAGGAACACGGGAGACAGCACCGGGTGAAACAGCAGACAGGGGTTGTTCAGGGACAGATGATAGTGGAGGGGATGCAGCAGAGAACGAAGGGGGAAGCGGTGCAGAAGGGGAAGGGTACGCACCATCATCCGACACCGTGTCCGCCTCCTGTGCCATATCATCTGCCATCCGCGACACCTGATGGGGATTTTCCGCGGGAAAGAGGTCATCCCCCCCCTGCCCGCACCACGGGCATTCCAAAAGATGCCCGCCAAACCAGTGATTCGCATTCTTTTTGCAGTGTTTCATTGCCATAATCTCTGAGAGAAGGCATTCCTTCCATTCTCCGGCAGACGGGCGGAGCCGTGGTTCTCTGATACCTGCAACAAAACACCGTGAAAACAGACCACGGATGGATGGTGGGATAATGTGGTAATCCGGCGCAAATGCGGGAGGATAAATCATTTCATCCGGTGCGTCAAAGGCAAAGACACCGTTTTGTATCTTCTGTTCAATCCCCGGGAAGGCAGAGACACCCTCACCTCCCGACTGAAACGGGTGCACACCACCCATAAGGAGTTTGAATATCATCACCGCCAGTCCAAAGAGATCACCCGGATAGCGGTCACGCCGGACCTCTGAAAAATTCAGCCCCTGTAATTCCGGCGGGAGATATTCTCCGGTACCGTCACCGGACGGGAACACACGACCGGATGTGGCATCACGCACCTGGAAGGAATCACAGTCAATGACAGCAACGGCAGCCGTGCGGGCAATAAGAATATTTCTTCCGGAAAAATCGGCCACACAGTGCCCGTGCCGGTGGATATCATCGGTTACAGTCGCGATATTGTAGGCAGCGGTAAGGAGGTATCGCCATGAGAAGGCCCCGCCAAACTCCCGGATACGATCCCGCGGGTCATAATAGAAATGGGCCTCCCGGAATAGACCGGTATCAATGAGAGACATCGTATAGCCGATAAAATTCCTGCTTCCCAGAGGTGAATCAAAGAGCAGGGATTGCGGCCATGCCAGCACAACAGAACCGTGGGATTCCCTTTGGTCTGTCAGACCGGCATCCGGAGGGTTTGCCACCATCGCTGCAACTTTCTGAAAGAGAGTTACAGTCAGGCGTTTTTCATAAAAGAGTTTGGCACAATAGTCCGGCCGCTCTTCAATACCAAATAGTTCTCCTTCCCCACCGGATGTCAGAGAACCCGTGAGAGTGACCGCCGCCCCGGATGCACCATACACAACACGTTTATCAGGTATCTTCATCTCTCCCTTCATCTGATACTGCAACAACCAGCGTCTTATCATCTTCTGAAAAGCTTATGAATGTATCTGATACCGGCAGGTCAGCAACGGCAACGGTACCACTTCATTCGCGTACCTGCGTCCCTCCACTGCTGACAGAAGTGTATGCATGTCACCCTTGCAGGCATACCCATCCAGAGATATACCATATGCCGACATGTGACGCAAAACCGCATCACACGCGCTCCGCAGGTCACCCCACCACAACCTATATTATATACTTACGCACATTCAGGAAAGAGGATTATATATGAGAACAGGAGGCAGCATCAGGGGTTGCTGCACAGTCCTTGCAATATTGGGGGTCGCCATATGGTGTATCGGGGTTGCATACGCAGAAACAGGAACATACCCGGATTCCTTTGACTGGGCAAATGCAGGCGTTGCATGTGCAAATGCCGGCGATTATGAAGGGGCGATAGGGTATTATGATAAGGCACTGGAAAACGCCCCGGGCATTGCTGAAATCCACCATAACAGAGCATTGGCACTGGAACACCTCGGCAGGCAGGAAGAGGCCATTGGGGAATATCAAAGGGCCATTGAAATCGATCCCAATCTCATTCAGGCACACTTCAACCTGTTTCTTCTCACAGCAGATATCATCAACCCGCTCACCATTTCAATCATCGTCCCCGGTGCATGCATCCTGGCGTTTCTGCACCACCGGCACCGGAAGAAGGAACAGCAGGAGAGTCGGGTGATGCAGGGAATCACCCATGAATAGACACCCCCCAAAAATAGTCATTCACAATCCTCCGGTATGTATTACAGGGCGAATCACGAAATTTCATGACGATGGCTGGATATTGAACTCGCACCCGAGTTTCCCACGATAGATGGTGGGAAGGCTGAACACCGTCACTTCTTTTACATTTCCGTTGATATCCAGCAGTCGCTCTTTCATCGGCGATGCAGCCTCTCCCGTCGAATACACATGAGCCATCCTCTTCGTGACAAGTGCAAGATCATCAGGATGAATAAACGCATGCATAGACCAGTCATCCGGTTCCACATCATTCTGAATACCCAGGAACTCCCTGAGGCGGGGATTTGCATACACAATCATCCCCCCTACATGAATTCCGATCATACTCTCTGACTCATCCAGAAGAGTCTCATACCGGTTATCAGCAAGGACCATCGAATCCAGCATACGCCGATTCTGCATCATCACAGCCGTCTGGTTGATCATTGTCTCAACAATAGAATTCAGACGCACGTTTTCTCTTTTTCCCGAAACAAGGATACACATGCCCATGATGTTGTTCCCGGAAACGATCCCCATCGACCGGCAGGCATACTGCTGCATCACGGCACGCATAACACCACCCACCCTGCCACCGCATGCGTCACAGAAATGTGCTGCACATTCACCGGAAAAATCCTGCATCTGCGACGGTGATATGAGCCGGGCAGTCTCAACGGAGCATGGAAACGTGAGCCCGACACCATCCATCAGGGCATCTGCAACACCCTTGTTACGCCAGTATTTTCCACATATCACCTCACGAAACCGAAAATTTCCTTCCTGATACATAAACAGGATTACAAGAGAGTAAGAAACAGCATTTCTGAGACTGCCGACCATATATTCGATGACATCATTATCCTCAGACGCCATCACAAGTCCCCCCGAAAATTCTGACACTATTGTCAGCGTATTCAGGAGTTCATCTTTTGCTCTCTGAATGCGCACCTGCTCTGTAATATCCCGTCCAACTGACTGGTACCCGACAATGGCACCATCATCACTGAATATTGCCCGGTTTGTCCATTCATGCCACGCTTCCCCCCCATCGGGCATAATGACCGGGTTTTGGAATGAAACTACCGGATTTTCAGGCGTTAATTTACACAAATGCTCGGCAATGCGTTTCCGGTAGGCTGCGGGAATGGAAGGGGCAAAGACCGTCCCGACCACATCAGGGCGGACGAGACCAAATGCCCTGCAGTATGCATCATTTACAAAGGTGATCGTTCTGTCAGGACTGTACCGGACAATAAATTCAGCCTGATCTTCAACAACTGCACGGTACAGTGCCTCCTTCATTCTCAATTGAGACTGACATTCACGTCTCTGTGTGATGTCCTCACAGATCAGTGTTGACGCACTCCCACCATCAGGAAGAACAGTACCAATACATTTGGTTCTGAATATCTGCGATCCGGAATCAGTCTGTACCACCACCTCCTTCTCAAATATATTCCCGGGGGAAGGGGAAGAAATCCTCTCCATCATCTCATCATCAATGAGTAATGATGAGACATCAGACAGGGTTTTTCCGGCAATATCTTCCATCTGCCACCCCTCTATCGCCAAAAATCGCGAATTTGCATAATCAATGACCCCTGACGCATTGAGAACAAGAATGGCGTCAGATGTCAGACTGAGCATATCCAGAAGAGGCACCCGATCCGAGATAAAATACAGTTTTGCAGTGCACACTTTCTTTACATCCACCTCCCCTGCCATCTGAAGCACATCAAGATATTTTGCAACAGAGTTTCTGTTGATCCCGATCCTTCGTGATATGTCAGTGATACTCAGTCCCCGCCGATTGCTCCTGAGCATCTGTTTTATGCGATCAAGTTCCGGAGAATATCTCTGCATTTAACACCCACAACAATCAGTCTAAATTTAATCAAATATATATATTTGCTATGCAAAAGAGATATGCACATAAATTATATATGTCATGCAAGGAGCGCAATAAAGACATTAGTCACGCCCACCCCCACGATTACCCCCACCCCACTAAAAGGATGGGAATCACCCCAATTCAAATGAAGTGACGCCAAATATCTCCTGAATCGGAAGCACCGGTTGTTCATGTGAATACATCCGCGCCGTCCCGAAGACCTCTTCCATCTGCCGGTTGCGGGCCATTGCCACTGCCACAGTGTTTGGTTCCGGGGTATCAAGGAAGAAGATCTCACCGGCTACCGATTCCGTGAGACCTTCAAGGAGGTTCTCAGCGATTTCAGGCGTATCAGCAAATATCGGGCCAATCTTGTATCCTTCAAAACAGCGACGGATCACCCCATACCCCCCTAACGACTCATCCGGATGCAGATATGCCAGTGACCGCGTGTCCTCCCGGGAGATCCATTTTTCAATAAAACGGGAGCGCTCAGCAGGAAAATGCCGCCGGTCATATGCACTGATCACATCCAGCGGAAGATCTGTTGCAGGGATCAGGTCGGGCTGCATTTGCCCGTCTGCCACACCCTGCCACCGGATATTTTGGTATGCATAGCGAAGGCCCACATTCTCGGCATACTTATTCTGCATCTCATAGACACCGTCTCCGCCAAAGTTCCTCTCACCTGCATGATTCATTCCATGATGCCAGAGGTTCCAGCCAACCCCGCACCCACGTACATCTTCACGGATGATATAAAATCCGCCAAAGGAGAACGTTGCATCATAGTTTGTCACCACAAGGGTGCCGACAATCTCCCCGTCTGCCTCGGCGACAAACCACCCGTCCGGGTCGACAGCATAATGACACTCACCATCGTGGATACCGGGATTCCACCCCTCCTGTCGTGCCCATCCAATAAACACCGGAACGTCCTGTTCTGTCGCGTTGCGTATCAGCAGCTCATCTGCACTCCATCCTGTCATATCAGTCACCACCTCAACCCTGCCGGCCCTGATATCAGATACCGGGTACGCACATGGTTCTACACCAGATGCAGGGTCATTGGCTATATACAGAGAATGCGAAGAGCCACCTGTTCTATCTTTTGAAATGACACTGCCCCCTCCTGCCGCACGCCGTGAATTTATTCTCCTCAGAAGACGGACACTATTTTATGAAAGGCTGCAAACCCGGCGATGTCATACTGGCACCGTTTTGTCTGGGAAACAGCACATACACCCGCCCCCTTGTGATACTCTCTGTTGCAAAGGATGACACCCTGCGGGTATGCCCGTTCACATCAAAACGCCCCATGGACAGACCTGCTATCCCGTGCGCAATCCACGATTTTTGTGAAGGAGGTCTCGACCTGTTTGATGAGAGCTATATCCTGATCCATGAACAACGGACGATCACAGACCATTCCGTGCGGCATAAAAAAGGCACTCTTGAACCGGAATATTTCAGAGCGCTACAAGACAGCGCACATGCGGTGCAGTAACACACCCAAAATCACCGCCCACCCCCATTCTGACCATCCAGCGGGATTCAGTACACATCGCCCGCACACAGCACGCAGGTGTTCTGTTTAGGTGCAAACCCCCTGCATCAAAAGAGGTCCTCATACATGACGTATGGCGCCTCCTCCATCCCCAGCGTGCGGTACGCCGCACGGGCCGCCTCGTTTTCCCGTTCCACATACAGGCGGAGTCCCACCACACCGGGACGATGGCGCGCGGACGCGGCAACCCATGCGTACATCGCAGAGAACACCCCCGTTCTCCGGCACTCCGGAAGGATGTAGACACTCTGAACCCACCAGATCTGGCCGCATCTCCAGTCACTCCATTCGAACGTGATCATACACTGACCGATGATCACTCCGTCGGACTCGGCGACCAGGTACCACCCCTTTGCCGGGTCTTCGATGACTGCCATTGCCCCTTTTTGGGCTGTTTCGCAATCGAGCTCGCGCCCTTCTGTCTCAAAGGCCATCGCACAATTTCGTGCAGCAATCAGGTCACCATCTGCAGGCACTGCCACACGGATCTGCAGGCCATTTTCCATTCGATATTCATCTCTTACCATCACAAACCACGCACCTGTTTCTCTGCCACACCGATGAGCATTCCGAAACCTCAGTACGCATCTCCGGCATGTTCAGATGCACACATATATGCCCATATGAGTAAAATTCAGTACCGGAGAGTATCCGCTATGAAAGTATGTATCACATCAAAAGGCGATTCACCAGAATCTGCTGCAGAAAACCGCTTTGGAAGGACACCGTTCTTTGTTATCTTTGACGATGAGACCGGAGAGGTCGTTGAGGCAATCAACAATGCAAGTGCAAACGATGCAAGCGGTGTAGGACCAAAGGTTGTCCAGATGCTGGTCTCAAAAGGCGTCAACGTGGTTGTTACCGGACAGGTCGGGGGCAATGCAAACAAGGGTCTTGAAATTGCAGGCATCCCTACCTACGCATTCGGTGATGCAAAGACTGTTGCAGATGCATATGCTGCATACAAAGCAGGCACCCTGAACCGCATCGTCTGAAAGGAGTGACCATTCATTACCACTGGTATGAATATCGTTGTTGCAAGCGGTAAAGGCGGCACCGGAAAGACCATGGTCTCTGTGAACCTCGCATGGACCATCGCGCAGTCGCAGAAGATTACACTCATCGACTGTGATGCCGAAGAACCCAATGTTCACCTCTTCTATCCCGGGGATGAGAACGTTGGTCCGGTGACCATGGACGTGCCCGAAGTGGACAGCGAAAAATGCACCCTCTGTGGTGCATGCGGGGAATTCTGCCGGTACGGAGCAATCTCTGTGCTCACGGACACCGTGATGTTTCAGCCGCATCTCTGCCATTCATGCGGAGGGTGCATGTTGGCCTGTCCGGTGGACGCGATCACCGAGGTGCCCCGCCGGATCGGGATGATCACGAAAAGCGAACCCTCACCCACACTTACCGTCATTTCAGGGATTCTTGACGAGGGTGAGATCGCTGCCCCTGCGGTCATCAAGGCTGCAAAGGAAGAAGGAGAATGGGAGGGAGTGTCCGTCCTTGACGGCCCGCCGGGGAGCGCATGCCCGGTCATTGAGACGATGGAAGGTGCAGATGTCTGCATCCTTGTCACCGAATCAACGCCTTCGGGACTTGCCGACCTGAAACGTGCCGCACGTCTCGCAGAAGCGCTGGGTGTTCACACGGGGGTTGTCATCAACCGGAGCGACGGCGAAGACGCCCCGACACTCGAATTCTGTGCAGAAGAAGGAATACCAGTCCTCCTGACCATCCCCTTTGACCGCGAAATTGCAGCAATACAGAACAGGGGCGGTATCCTCTGCTCCGAAAAAGAAGAGTGGAAAGAGGCATTCATGCAGTTGTATGAGGACGCCCTCTCGATTGCAGGAGGCACAGCATGAAAACGATTGCAGTGATGAGCGGCAAAGGCGGCACCGGGAAGACCATGGTCGCGGCCGGATTTTCCGTCTTCTCCGATGAAGACCTGCTTCTCGCGGACTGTGATGTCGATGCGGCAAACCTCAGCCTGCTTCTTGAGACGACGGATACCCAGTGCCGCCCGTACATGGGACTGGAGTGCGCCGTCATCGATGAGAACAAGTGTGTCGGTTGCGGCATGTGCGAAGTCTACTGCCGGTTCAATGCGATCAGCCAGGGGGATGACGGAATATACCATGTCAACCCCCTGAAATGCGAAGGATGTGCAGTATGTTCCATCGTCTGCCCGGAAGGCGCTGTTGAGATCATCGAACGCCAGAGCGGCGAGGTCTGCCATTCAGAGAGTCCACACGGTCGTCTCTTCCACGCAGAACTCTTCCCCGGATCCGGTACCAGCGGCCGGCTGGTATTTGAGGTTAAAAAGGACGCACTGGACGACGATTCCAGCACCCATACGCCTGCATTTCTGATCGACGGACCGCCGGGAATCGGCTGTCCGGTAATCTCTGCAATAAGCGGCGTCGATGCCGTTGTCCTCGTGACAGAACCCGGCATCTCCGCCCTCCATGACCTCAGGCGGCTTGTCACCATCTGCAGGCAATTTGGCGTACAGATGTTTCTGGTGCTCAATAAGGCCGATCTTGACGAGGAACGTGCAGAAGATGTCAGGAAATACTGTGCAGAGGAAGACATTGAGATCATCGGTACAATACCGTTTGACCCTGCGGTGATCGAGGCTGCCCGGCGCGGTGAGTCTGTCGCAGGAATGGAAACTCCTGCTGCAGTGAGCCTGAAAGAAGCGTGGAAGAAACTCGCTCGTGCAATGGAGATCAAACAATGAATTATGGCAGCGGTGGTGGCGGTGGCGGCAAGGGAAACCGTCGGCGCGGACGCCCCCGCCGCGCCAGAATGATCGAGACAAAAGGTCTCTGGCGCTGTTACGCCCCCTGCTGCGGCAGGGATGAACGCCCCCGCGAGATTGTCACCCTCCTCCCGGAGGAACTGGAAGCCTTCAGACTGGTCGACAATGAAGGACTGGATCAGGAAACTGCTGCGGAACGGATGAAGGTCTCCCGCCGCACCCTCTGGCGTGACGTCCATACGGCCCGTAAAAAGGTGGCGGATGCCCTCTCCGAGGGAAAGGTGATCGTCATATCACACTGCGGGCACACCGATCAGGAGACCTGCATCCTCTCCGAAGCCGGTGATGATTCTCTGCCGCAACCGGAAGAGTAATTATGCACATATGAGTAATAATGATCTGTCAAACGGATAATTGCTCATATGAGCAATAATACTCTGTCTGACAGGAGCGATAGAAATGCCAGGATTTGACGGAACCGGACCCACAGGTCGTGGGGCACGGACAGGCCGCGGGCTGGGGCGGTGCCCCCCCGCAGAACCAGTAGCACCGGAAGAAGGAGCAGCAGCCGGATCACAGGAGAACGTACCTCCTGCACCCGCCTACCAGTTTGGAAGAGGCGGAGGATTCGGCATGGGTCGGGGCAGAGGCGCAAGAGGACGCGGCATGGGTCGCGGGTTCTGGCGCAGATAATCATCTGCTATGCACCAAAAAAGAGAACAATCTCTTTCAACTCCACCATTGCAGGAAATAGTTCTGCATTCTCCTCCATCTTCCTTTCTTCAGTGAACCGATTTTGCATTCTTCCCGTCCGGACGAGATATCCATCCGTTCACGGGATCATATGATAACAGCACCGAGCAACCGCGTTTTCCTCCACTAAAACACCTGCGTACCTGCAGATCCAAAACCACCCGGATGCCCGTCACACCGCAACCGGACGATCCCATATTATTAACCCTGACCACGTGCCAGGTACGTATATCAATGAAAATTCGTGACCAGCAGATACTATTCCTTGCCGCCATCTGCATTCTCACCTGCATTATTGCCTGCCTCATCCTCAATCCCATCATACCAGAGACAGATACGGCACAGACCGGCACACCAGACATGCACGACACACTCTACCAGGTATCCACCATAAACGCCCTTCTCCAGAGCGTCTATGATGGCATCACCCCTATATCAGAAGTCAGAAAACACGGCGACACCGCCATTGGCACCATTGACGGACTGGACGGGGAGTTAATCGGCGTGGACGGAGACTACTATGTCATCCGCACCGACGGGGTGGCATATCCGCTCGAAGATACCACCACAACCCCGTTTGTCACCGCGACGTTCTTTGAAGCGGACAGTAATATCCATGCCGAATACACCGAAAATATCAGCCGGTTTGAAGAACAACTCGAAGGAGGACTTCCGTCTGCAAATATGGTCTATGCGATTCGTATCGATGGACCATTCGACTATGTCAAAACACGCAGTGTGCCAAAACAGTCCCGCCCGTATCCAAAACTGGCGGAAGTAGTACAGGAACAGACCGAGTTTGAGTTCTATAATACCGGCGGGACGATTGTGGGGTTCTGGTCACCCGAATTTGTGAGCGGCCTGAATGTCCCGGGATATCACATCCACTTTATCACAGATGACCGCACCGCAGGCGGACATGTGCTTGACCTTCGCATGACAGACAGGGATATTCAGATCGACATCACCCCCGACATGTATATCGTGCTCCCCACAGAGGGCGACTTCTACCATGTCGATCTCACCGAAGACCTGGGTTCAGCGCTGGAATCGGTTGAGAAGAACTGAAAATCCCTTTTCCCTTCCCGACCATATCCACCGGAAACAAGACCCACACATTCAGGAAATCGTTACGGCATGCACCATTCCGATATCAAACATCCATGAAACAACAGTGCAGTCCGGCATCAGTCGCCTGCATCATCCACCACCACATGTCCCGGGGGCGGTGGGGAGATGCCCTGCCGGGCCAGTTCCCCCCATGCCCTCCGCGTCACTTCTGAGCTGAAAGCAAACTCTGAGCGGAGATCATTGACATACCCTTTGGCACGGACTCTCCGGTAAAAGGGAAAGTCCTGCAGAAGCACGGTATACGGTCGCGAAGGGGAGACATATACATATTTGGAGGTGATAAGCGCATCTTTGACAATATCCATCGCCAAATCTGCATCCGACCGGGGGTCAATGAAGATATCAATCATCACCAGCATCTCGGTCTTCCCGGCATTCTGACTGGCGGTCGCCTCCTGAAATACCACATAATTCGGAATGGAAACAACCGCATCACCGGGTGTCACCACCCGCGTTGCCCGCAGACCGATGTCGGTGACCTCCCCATAGGTGCCACTCACCTCAATCTTGTCCCCAATCTGATAGGGCCTCTCAAACGCAATGACAATACCACCGACGATATCCGCGAAGATATCCTTGAGTCCAAACCCGATGGCAGCACCAAACAGACCGGAGAACAACGCCAGTTCTGTCAGACCGGGATCAAAGATCGTCAGAATGATGAAATACACTGCCGAGACATAGACAACGATCTTTATGAGAGGGATGACCATCGTGACCGTAATGCGGTATCTGCCGGCACGCTCCGATATCCGGCGCAACAGGAAATCAGCGATGCGTACAATGAGATATGCAACAACCAGTGTCAGAATAATGGTCAGTATCTCATCCGTGCCCGGCATCGCTGATGCAATCTGTGAGGTTTCGGTGCCAAGTGTATCATTGAGTACGGCCATCTACCACACCATCCTGATACGTCTCAGATACCCCTTCACACAACTGAGCGATTCGGGTTTAATCTCAAAGTATCCCTTATTTTCATTGACCAGTCCCTGATTTGTCAGCCGGAAGAGTGTCTGTTTCAGATGGATCTCGGGCCCTGCGATCTCTGCCAGGTCGACCATACTCACAGACTCCATCGACAGGATGGCAGTGAGCAGGAATGATTCATTGATATCGAGGTTGATTGTACAGGGAATCTCCGGAATGTCTGCCACCCTCAGGGTATTCCCGTCGAGGGAACGCTCCCAGATCCGTTCAGCCACCCCGTAATTGCCGTCTGCGATACGGATGATCCTGTCAAACGCAGTATCTTCCGGATTCCCCTGATGTACTCCTGAAATTCCGTTTCGCCCCGTTTCACTCCCAAATATGCGGGGGAGTGTGAGAGAAAAATCTTTCTGGAAAATGGAAAATTTCACTTCCCTGTGCCGACCATTTTGCAGGGAATTTTCATGGGGAGGTTCTTCTGCGACAAATTCAATCTCGTCCGTATACCGCGACAATATAAGATTTTTCAGGGTTTTACTATTTATTTCGGGAATGTCAATGACCACCGGAAAGAAGGTATCGATGTGTCGGGTAGCCGTGAGATAGGACCATGTAAACCTGTTCCACTGGGTAATAAAGAGCCGATCAGATGTCGAAAGCAGGTCCAGAAAGGCATCCAGCATCGCAAACCCGCCAATCTTTCTTGTTGCAAGAAAATGACAGTGCTCCATCACCACAATATCCCTTCGCCCCGAGATCTGCGCGAGAAAATCCTTGTTCTTTACAATGGAGAAGAAAGGGAGGTGGATGACACGCTCCGGATTGCGGCGCAGTATGCCTTTCATGAGCACATCCTGACCGGCAAACGGTTCTGAAATGACTGCGATATGGGACGGTCGGCCTTCTTCGAACGCATCAATACCAGCAGTGATCCGGTCCCATTCCTCCTCATAGAGAATGGGATGGGTCAAATCTGCTGCAAAGTCCGGAACGCTTCCCATGTATCTGATAACAACAGCGAAGATAATATGTGTATGCTCTCAAACTTCTTGCAGATGGTCCACCCATGCACGAAGACCGCATGGGTCATCGGTGACCCACCCGTCCGCACCCGCTGTACGGGCACACCGGTATGCGTCCGGCGTATTGAGCGTCCAGACAATAACGAAGAGTCCCAGTCGGTGCGCCTCGTCGACCATCTCCCGTGTGACCTTATCAGTACGCGGGACGATGGCATCCGCACCAACTTCCCGGACGGGGGAGAAGGGATCACGACAATCAGTGGAACAGATCAGCCCCGCCTTCACACGGGGAAGCAGACGCTTCACCTCACGGATACTCTCCGGGTGAAAGGAGACCACCCAGAGCAAGGCGGGATCATATGCGGACAAAATGGAACAGACCGCCTCTTCCGAACCCCGTTCTTTGATCTCGGTGACAATGCCGCAGGACGGCAGACAGAGATCACAGACCTCCTGCAGTGTCGGGACCGGATGACCATCCCCCGCATCAAACACCCGCAATGCACGAAGGTTCATATCACCCACCGCACCGGTGCCGTCCGTCGTGCGGTCAAGGGTTGCATCATGCAGCACCACCGGGATACCATCCTGTGTCAGGTGGATGTCAATCTCGACAAAATCAGCACATTTCATCCCTTCTTTCATGGCAGCGATGGTATTCTCCGGCTGAACGGCACGGGCCCCGCGGTGTCCGATGATAAACATACTACCTTCTGTGTGTATTCATGCACAATGAACCACACGCCTGAAACCGGAGAGAGACAATCATTTGAGAGATGAATCTCGCAAAAATACGGGCACAATGCAATCGTCGAACAACAGGAAAACCGCAATCCGAACGTCCATCAGGCAACCTACCGACGATGATCAAGGTTGATACAAAGACAAAGCCTCCGGCTCATCACCGGGGGGGTTCACCAAACAATATACGCGCAGCGCCTGACAAACCTGCTGTCGCGTTCGCCTGATGATATCCGTGATAACAG
>Ga0272441_10006624_pt1 | contig 19267 bp, 11 predicted proteins | sample SSMProp6N_FD_193582 | JGI IMG/M metagenome (GOLD analysis project Ga0272441, IMG submission 193582) | Marine sediment archaeal communities from Little Sippewissett salt marsh, Falmouth, MA, United States - SSM-Prop-6N | ecosystem: Environmental > Aquatic > Marine > Wetlands > Sediment ... | reverse complement strand
AAAATCGTTATAAAGTGCACTGTATTCATCACTGGACTCATTATAGGGACGCAGTAACATAAGCAGGTCATTGAGAATGATCTTTTGTTCGCCTATCCTGTTTTTCAGATCCAGGTGAGGATAGTCACTAACTATCTGGCATGCCAGGTATTGTGCTTCCAACCAGACACCTGTGATCATCAGGGCTGATAAATGTCCACGTTGATTCTCGCGGAGATATTTATCAATCTCATTATATGAATGAACAGATAGGAAAAGAAGTGAATCAATATTACTTTTGTTTATAGCAAGGTTTTTCAGTGTTTCGAAATCAAAGAATTGTCCCACTCTTAAGCCATCTGCAAGCTTGTTGATGGTTGATAGTGTTTCTACCGCAGTACCTGTTTTTTCATAAATATTCAGGTAGCCCAGATCAGCCCCATAGATCCCAAGTCGCAGTGCTTTCTGGAAATTTGTACTCAGGTTCTCTGCTTCTTCAACTGACGCCAGGTGTTCGGTAATAAATGGAACCTTGAGCTCGAGGAGAAGGGCAGACATTTCTACCGGTGATCCAATATTCTGTACAATATCGTCAATGGCTTCACGGCTTAACATCTCAGCTTCTTTAACGGGAATTGAGTCTGCTTCTGGGAAAACAAATTCTGATCCCTTTCTTCCTGTGTTCTTACAGGAATATAAAAGAAGCAGAATTAGAAATATCGTAAAACTGCAGAGTATTTTTTTCATATTGGAGCATTATTGACTTTAGATTACAAAAGTAAGAAAATAATCATATTATTAAAGTTACAATACCAAATGATTATTTTTTTGAGAAAGAATTGACAATTTGCTCTAATGCGTTAAAATACAGAAGAACATAGAACACCAGAGACATGACCCAGACGAATAACATGTTAAATGCATAGGTGTCAAATCTTAAACCCAATAACACTTTGGTGGGAGCGTAGAAATGACTCCTGAATGAAGGAAAATCATCACCTAGGGGATCCCGGTAGACAGGATCAAAGTTCTGAACAAGACTGTTCCTGTAAACCAGTATTTTATTTTTTTCATATATATTCCTGACTATTTCTTCAAGCCTGTCGTTGTGATACTGGTTATATAACCTGTCAAGTTCTTCACGGTTTTCACTTATGAACCTATCTTTCCTTATGTCAGCCGAATTACTTCTTCTGAGGAAGATAGTATATACAGAGTCAAGATATTGAGACAGTTTTTCAGCCACAATGTTATTGAAATATGAATGATTCAGTTGATCAATCTCATTAAACTCATAGAGCGACTCATTTTGTGACAGCTTTATGATTTCTTTCTTAAGCAGAGGTAGTCTGGAAGGATTATCTTGTGACAGTTGTTTTCTTCTGTAATTTAAAACTGTTGTATTCAGGGCTTTTTCCAGTTCCGGTATACGATATATTGTATTGTAATCAGAAGCACTGATGGTTTTATTAATATCATAAACCAGCCTGTCATATTCATTATCTTTGAACTGAGCTACCATAAGGGCTTCATATGTCCATTTTGTGGGCATAAATTCAGCTATCCAGGGAACTTTATTCACAGTACCAAGATTTCGGTTGAGCTTATCAAACTGGAACATTGCACCGCTCAGAATCATCATCGGAATCATGAGCAGGGGGACTACTATATATATAGTTATTGCTGAATTAAAAGCGGCTGAGACATTAAGACCCAGTATATTTGCAAATGTTGCCGTAGTAAAAAGAGCAAACCAGTACTGGAAGAAGAGACCTTTAATCCCTAGCAGTGGGTTTGCGACTATGAGAAATAGAAATGACTGTAGTGCAGATATTGCAAATAAGACTACTACTTTTGCCACAAGATAACTGCCATTGCTCAAATTGAGAAACTGTTCCCGTTTGCGAATCTTCTTATCTTTGAATATTTCCTCAGCACTGGTGATAAGGCCCAGGAACAGGGCAACAATGAGGCACATAAAAATATAAACAGGGATATTCTCATTCTCTCTGAAGATATAGGTATTTGAGTCCGGATCAGCTATGTATCTTATTATATATGATAATATAAATCCCAGCACAGGTGCTTCCAGAAGGGTTAATAATACATATTGCCGGTTGGATATTTTGCTGCTCAGGTCCCTGCGTATAAAAATCACAAATTGTTTCAAAAGATTTGGCCTTTTGAGATTTGACCTGGGCCTGGTTTTAATCTTACGGAAGTGTATATGAGGAGTTGACTCTTTATATTTCTCCGCCCATTCAGAGGCCGAGCGTTTTCTGACACCGGTGTATCTTCCAAACTCATCAACTATTTCTTTTTCAAGGATATTGAAAATAGTCTCAGGATTGATGTTTCCGCATGTCGGGCATTCACCAATTTGGCTTTCAACCTGCTCATCGAGGGTTTTAAAATGTATAAGCCCCTCAATAGGGTTTCCGTAGTAAACCATTTCGCCGCCATCATCAAGAATAATTACCCTGTCAAACACCTTATATATCTCTGAAGATGGTTGGTGTACTACCGTAAAAATCAATTTACTTTTCAAAGTCAATTCCCTTAGCAGGTCCACTACATTCTCGGAATCTCTGGATGACAGGCCTGATGTTGGTTCATCCAGAAAAAGGATTGACGGTTCACGAATAAGTTCCAGAGCTATATTCAGTCTTTTCCTTTGACCGCCACTTATGACCTTTTTGAGTACGGAACCTATTTTCAGATCTTTTTTTTCATAGAGGCCGAGGGATTTGAGCATTTTTTCAACCTTGGAGGTTATTTCCTTCCTTGTCAGATCTTCAAAACAAAGGCTTGCAGCATAGTAAAGATTTTCGAAAACAGTAAGATCTTCCATAAGCATATCGTCCTGTGGGACATAACCAATTATGCCATCCAGCGCAGCAGGTTTTTTATTAAGATCAATACCGTTTATTTTCACTGTACCGTATGATGGAGTATAAATTCCACTTAAAAGGTTGAGGAGGGTGGTTTTACCGGCGCCACTACTACCCATTATGCCAATAAGGTTACCTTCTCTTTCGGTTATAGTTAAATTATTAACACCTGATTGACCTCCGGGATATTTGTAAGAGATGTTTTCTGCCTCCAGGCTAATCTTATGAAATGATCTTTTTAGCAGGTAATGGGCTGATATATCGCTGTAATACAAAGGTTGTCCATGCTGATACTTGAGGGAGCTGCCTTTGGCCATGGAATAGATCTTTCCGGAATCAAGAGGAAGCCCGTTAAGGAACAGCTGGTTATCAGAATAATGCTTGATAAAGTACAGATCTACACTTGGGATCCACAGTATGACCAGAAGATTAGCTTCCGTTTTCTCCCCCTCTTGATCAGCCTCGCAGTCCGGGCACCTGGTATGATGCTTGAGCACCAGAATTGAGCTATCATCAGGTTCATTATCAGTATCGTGTTTGACAAATAGTTCTATGCTTTTGAATTCTTCCGGTAAAATTCTGAATACCTCCGCGACCGTATTTATTATATTCATGCGCTGAAGGGTGAACCTTTTATCAGCGTTAACCAGTTCATACAAGCGCATCAGCACAACAGCTTTTTGTGACTGGTTGAGAGTGCGGTTAATTTGTTTACAGATTCCAAATATTTTTACGGAATCCTTTACCGAAGGCGGTTTATTCTCAACCTCGGGGCTAAGATCCATAAGTGGCCCGACATCCCTGTCGAAGAGCTCAAGATATTCATTCACGGAATCGTGGCTGAGCTGTTTCTCGAGAAAATTCACCACATATTCCCTTTCACTTGACAGCATTCCTCCGTCCTGCTTTATGATCAGGGCAAACAGTTGCATCAGTGCTTTCAGGATCTCTTCACTCATAAATAATGATATTGAGAACCACCAGGGATCTAAAGGTAATTAATATTTATTACCGTGTAACATATATTAATCATTAAGAATACGGCAATACTATCCCCTTATTGTCCTGTTATTTCTTTATTGCCAGATCTTCCTCTTCTTTCTTTTCTGTAAAGGTCCGTCCTTCTTTAATCCATTTTTCAGCAGGTTTCCCCAGAAGGTAATGGTCAATAAATTGTTTTACCTTCATTGAATAATCGATCATATTCTCGTCCTTCCTCAATCCATGATTTTCTCCTTCATAGACGAGCATGATAAATGGTTTTTCCATCCTGCGCATTGTAGTGAACATTTCAATTCCCTGATGCCAGTCAACAGCACCGTCTTGGTTCCCGAAAGTAACTAGCAGGGGTGTAGTAATATTTGCCGCATTGAACATCGGTGAATTATCCATGTACTCCTCCATTAAATTCCACCATGGTTCCCTTAACCTTCCCTGTGAAGTTTCGAATATTCTTTGGTTAGGGCTACCGGTGTTCCAGTATATCTCGTTATACATACTTATCATATTTATTAACGGAGCACCTGCTATTGCAGCAGCGAAAAGGTCGGTTTGTGTAATGATGAAACTGGTCTGGTAGGCACCCCAGCTATGGCCCATCAGGGCTATCTTATCCTTATCAATCATCCCTGTTTCAATAACTTTTTCTACTGCTGGCACAACACACTCAACAGCAGATTCTCCGGGGTGATTGGTTTTATAGACAATATCAGGCTGGAAAACAAAAAATCCGTCCGTGGTGTAGTTAGTGGTGTTATAGGCACTTTTAGGGCTCGGGCTGACATATCTGTGCACACCTGTTGATCTTATCTCGTAGATATATACTATCATAGGGTACTTTTTCCCTTTCTCATAGTTGGCAGGATAGAAAAGCGCCCCCTGCATCTCCTTTCCGTCTTTACTGGTATATTCAATCAGCTCACTTCTTCCCCAGAAATAGTCTGACTGCTGGGGGTTGGTATCTGTGATCTTCTCTTTCTTCCTGAAATTGCTGCCAGTTAAGAATATATCTGGTGAATCAGAATAGGTCTCAGACCTATACAAAAACATGTCTGCATCTTCAGCCTTCCTTAATCCTGATATTGAGCAGTCATCATAAATAAGCTTTTGCAATTCTCCATCAGGATCTAGGCTGTAATAACCTGTTTTCTTTGTTTTGTCTCCCCTCGCTGAAATATACAACTCTTCATCCTTTTTAAAATAATCATCCTCGTAATCAAGCCTGACCGTCCTGAAGATAATCTCATCGCCCCTTCCTTCTGTGAGTTTTTTTGCCTCAGCATTAGCAGGAGATACTTTCCAGATATCATACTCATCATAAATGAGTATATAGCTGTCGTCTTCGTACCATCCACCTGAACCGAAAGGAGGTTTAATATCCCTCGGGCTGTCATCCCTTATATTCCATAATTCGGTATCTATTGAAGAGCTTATTACCCTGTTCTCTCCTTCACGGATATCATATACCCACCAGTTTTTATCCTTGAAGTAAGGTATATATTTTCCATCGGGGGATGAATTACGAAGGCTTGTGAAGTTCTTTATTATCAGGTTCTTTTTACCGGTTGATGCATTTACAATATAATGATCAAAATACTCCTGCCTGAAAGCAGGACGATAGGGAAGATATGTGCTTATTATCACATTCATTCCATCTTCAGTGATCCCGTACTCCCTGAATTCCTCATTGCTTATCCTGTAAACTTCATTATCATCAAGATCCCAGGAGCATAGATAAACAAAGTCCTTATCAGATCTCTCATATCTCTTTTCCTGCTCCGGTTTTACAGGGTCATCCTTCCAGTGCCATATATCAACATCCGGTATTTTCTCATCTTTTTTATCCTTACCTTTCTTGTCCTTGCCATTTTCTTTTTTCTCCTTTTCATTCCAGTCATATATTCCGAAATACAGAATACTCATGTCTTTGGAAAACCTTGGCGAAAATGTTTCACGCACACGCATTGAGTCAGGAATCACAACTGTCTCTATGGGGTCAAGTTCCATGATATCCAGATCATTATAAATATCAGTGACGGCGAACACCTTATGATTTTCTTCATGATAGGCAGTATCCTTAAACGACTTTAGGAAGCTGAATCCATTACCTTCTTCTTCCCATATGAGTTTGGTGTAAGTTGTAGTATCGGTATTGATGATCCTTATTGAATAGCTGTCAAGGCTGAACAGTTCTACTCCGTTACCTTTTTTACCTTCGGCATCGATAATATATGCGAGGCGATTTCCTTTCTTGTTAAGGCCATGTTCTGATACATTTCCTATATTCTTCATTATCCCTGATTCCAGATCATAGATATACAGGTCGTAACTTTTCGACTTTTCTGCGGTATAACCGCTCATTATTAACAACTTGCTGTCTTTACTGATTGTAAACCTCTGGATATCATCGAACACCCTCATGTCCCCATTATCAAGGTTTAATAACAAAAGTTTATTTTGTATTTTCTTCTTCTGCTCTCTCATTTTTTCTGTTTCCTCCTCGCTGTATCCCTTCCTGGCTGCCAGCCAGCGGGAGTCATCAGAGAAGGAAGGCGAAGAACAAAGCCCAAGCTTATATTCAGTTTCTTTATCCGATGAGATGATAAACAGTGTATCATTCCCCTCAACCGGAGAGATTGTATATGATATCCAGTTACCGTCATCAGAAAAGGCATAATATCCCAGGTTTTGCCACTGGTCATAGTCTTCTCGTGTCAGGTTTTTCTTCTGGGCTTCAAGCTGAAACGATGCAAGGATTATCAGCAGAGCCAGGCTAATGGTCTTTTTCATATTACATAAGATTTATTTTCATGAATAAAGGTATAAATATAAAGAATACTATTAATCGCCATTCCTGGGAAAGCAGGAATCTTCTTACTAGATCATAGAAATTGAACTATATCACTTCAATGATCCCTGTCAATCTTATATCAGCCGAAGAAGCACCAACCATCAGTTTGATTTTTCCTTTTTCCATAACGAATGAATGTTTTTCCGCATTCCAGTACCTCATCTCATTGGCCGCTTTAACCAGTTTAACCAGGTCTTCCTGTTCAAGTGAAACTGCCTGCCTGTCCACTTCTTCCCGGCCGTCACTGAAAACATGGTTCTGACCCCATCCCAGTCCATAGCCCGGGGGATGGTTCCCCACGCATACAATGGCTACATCAGATTCACTGGCTGCTATTACGGCGGAATCAGCCTTATTGCTTGCTGCGAACTTAACTTCCAGCTTATCTCCAACCGCATTTCTGATACCATCCAGCACAGACACATGGTAGGGGGGAGTTCCTGAATACCAGTTTGAAACAACAAGGTCAGCACTTGGTCCTATAACTGCAACTGATTTTAATTCCTCCTTATCAAGAGGCAATAAGCCATCATTCTTCATTAAGATGATGGATTTCACTGTTGCTTCCCTGGCCAGGTCGATAGCTTCCTGTTTTGTCCATGGTTTCACCTTATCTTCGATACCGATACTATCGTAGGGGTTCTTCGGATTGTTATCAAGCAGGCCAAGCTTAAGCATAACTCTCAATGTGCCCCTGACCGCTTCATCTATCTCTTCTTCTGTAATAAGACCTTTCTTAAGGGCTTCACGAAGGGCAGGCTTATAGTTGTCAAGGAAAACAGTAATGCCAGCATCTATGCATTCTGCAGCTGCCTCAGGGAAGTTATCATAGTATTTATGAGAGTTTACAAGGTGAGTAAAAGCACCGCCGTCGGTGCAGATGATGCCGTTTTGCCCCCATTCCTTAACAGCAATATTTTATAGTATGGGGTGCACGGTGCATGGGATGCCGTTATACCTGTTATATGCTGCCATGAATGCCCTGGACCCACCTTTAACAACACCTTTATAAAAGGGGTATGAATAATATTCACGGAACAGGCGTTCATCAAAATCTGAGGAATTGATAAAGCGGTTATTTTCATTGCTGTTTGCCAGGAAGTGCTTCATCAGGGATGCTGTTTTCCAGTATTTAGGATGATCACCCTGTAGTCCTTAATATAGTATTATAGTACCTTGCCCGATTTAACGAATAAACAATTCAACACTTCAACAATTAATAAAAGGTATGATTTTTGTAGTTAATTTACTGAATGATTATGCTTTAATGTAAATTTAAAACGTTCTTTGAGTTGTTCCGGGATTAAAGCAGAGGTGGGTGTTTGCTATGCTCATCGTCCCCTTACCTTCAGTACTGAAAATAAAAACAAAAAACCTCCTTGCGGAGGTTGATTGTTTTTGAGTTAACGTGGAGATAAGGGGAGTCGAACCCCTGACCTCGTGACTGCCAGTCACGCGCTCTAGCCAACTGAGCTATATCCCCGTAAAAGTTCTGCAAAAATAAGGTAAAAATAATTATATACAAAGTTAGTATTGGAGATATTGATAGTATGCAGAAGGATGAGACAGAGCAATTTACATGGATATAGTTGACTTAAGGAAAATTATTTGGTATATTATTGTCAGTATTTTAATAAAATTTTGACATTATTCTTTTTAATACTTATTTTTAAGCTCTCAAAATATAGAAAGATGGAAATCAAGAAAAACGACAATGTAAATCTGGAAAGGCGTAAAGGTATATTTTTACAATTGGGCCTCGTTATTGCCCTGTCAGTATGCCTTATAGCTTTTGAATGGACAACAGGGACCAGAAAAGATAGTCTTTTCGACACTGGTTCCGAGGAGGTGATTGAAGAGGAAATGATACCGATTACCGAGATGCAGGATCAGCAACCCGAAACTCCTCCTGAAATACCCAAGGTCACTGAGATATTTGAGATTGTTGAAGATGATGTAGCAATCGAGAATGAGATTTTATTTGAAGATGATGAAGCTGACTTCGACGACGAGATTCAAATGTATGATTTTGAAGTAACGGAAGAAGAGGAAGAAGAAGAAGAAGAAATATTCGTTGTCGTTGAAGATATGCCTACTTTCAGAGGCGGCGATGTAAATAAGTTCCGTGAATGGGTTCAGCAAAGAATTAAATACCCGCAGATAGCGGCTGAAAATGGAATACAGGGTAAAGTATTTATTATGTTTGTTGTCGAACCCGACGGCTCTGTAAGTAATGTTAGTGTTTTAAGAGGTGTCGATCCGGCCCTCGACAATGAAGCAAAAAGAGTTGTTGAATCATCACCCAAATGGGCACCAGGTAAGCAAAGGGGAGCACCTGTAAGGGTACGGTTCTCGATTACTGTTAATTTCCAGCTGCAATAATAATATTATACATATAATGAAGCCGCCTTTTGGATGAGGCGGCTTTTTTTTTCAAATTTTATTATCATATCTTTATCGTCGTTAACAAATAATCCTTTAAAGATGAGAAAGGTAATATTCTATTCCGTAATAGTATCTGTATTCTTTGCTTCCTGTTCATCGCCAAAGAAACAGATGGAGTCAGGTAATTATGATGCAGCAATTACTAAAGCTGTTGAGAAAATACGCAAGGACAGGGACGATACAAAAAATATTGACATCCTGGACCAGTCGTACAAAATCGCCCTCGATCAGGACAATGAGAGGATACGATTGCTGAAGCTGGAAGGTAAGCCACAGAATTGGGATGAAATCTACCTGATTTATAAAAAAATGCATGACAGGCAGTCAATGGTAAGAACTGTTTTACCACTGAAATCAGGAAATCGTACTGTTGACTTTCCATATGTTGACTATATGGAGGAAATGATAACAGCAAAGAACAATGCTGCTGATTTTTATTATGCCAATGGTCAGGAACTAATGAAAAATGGGACGAAAGAATCATATCGTCAGGCACATGCCGAATTTTCAAGGGCAATGGAGTATGTTGGTGATTATGAAGGTCTGGATCAACTTATTCAGGAGTCTAGATATTTGGGCATGAGCAGGGTACTCGTAAGAGTCGACAACCGATCGCATATCAATTTCCCGGCTGATTTTGAATCTGACCTCCTTGCACTTGACCTGCCCAGACTTGATAATGAGTGGGTTGAATACCATACAAGGCAAATGGATGAGAATACTGAATTCGATTATGTGGTATCGGTTATTATTAAGGCAATAATGGTCTCACCTGATAATACATTCCAGAAAGATACCCTAATAAAAAGGGAAATAGAGGATGGCTTTCAGTATGTACTCGATACTAATGGCAATGTGATGAAAGATAGTCTTGGAAATGATATTAAGGTTAAAAAATATAAGGACGTACAGTGTGCCCTTGTCGAATCAGTACAAACTAAGGAATGTGTCATTAACGGGGAAGTTGAGATAGTAACTATTAATCCGGCAAAGGTATTAAAAAGCGATCCACTAACAGCAGATTCATACTTTGAACATGTGTCAGCCAGAGCAATTGGGGATACAGAAGCACTCATGCCTGCTGAACTTCAGAAGATACAGAGTGAACCAATCCCTTTCCCGCCTGACCTTGAAATGGTAATAAGATGTACCGAGGCGCTGAAGATGGGAATCAGGGATGCTATGCAACGAAACAGGAGATATATCTACTAATTTTAGCTCTGCTTTTTTATTTTAATAGTAAAAATAATATGCGGTCGTTTTGAATTGAATTTGTGAGTATGGGTAAAATGATTGAAACGGCAGAACAAACCGACCGTGCTGTTCTTGTTGGGGTAGTTCTTCCTCTGCAAAGTGAAGATGAAGTTAAGGAATACCTTGATGAACTGGCATTTTTAACAGAAACAGCCGGTGCTTTACCGGTGAAAACATTCATACAAAAGCTGAACGGCCCCGACCCCAGGACATTCGTAGGTTCCGGGAAGGTTAAGGAAATCGAATCGTATATAATTAATAATGGGATTAACCTCGTCATATTCGATGAGGAATTAAGCCCATCACAGCTCAGGAATATAGAAAAAATACTCAAATGCAGGGTACTTGATCGAACCAACCTTATCCTTGATATTTTTGCCCGCAGGGCAAGAACAGCCCATGCTAAAGTACAGGTTGAGCTGGCTCAATATGAATACCTGCTACCACGACTTACCAGGATGTGGACACACCTGGAAAGACAGAAAGGAGGTATAGGACTTAGAGGACCAGGTGAAACGGAGATAGAAACAGACCGCCGGATAATACGCGATAAAATTGCCAGGCTCAGGCAGCAACTCCAGAAAATTGACAGGCAGATGACCGTGCAGCGTAAAAAAAGGTCAAAAATGGTGCAGGTGGCCCTTGTGGGTTATACCAATGTGGGAAAATCAACAATAATGAATATGATCAGCAAGTCGGATGTATTTGCTGAGAATAAACTGTTTGCCACCCTTGATACAACAGTAAGAAAAGTGGTAATACGAAACCTGCCATTCCTGCTATCTGATACTGTCGGATTCATAAGGAAATTGCCCCATAGCCTGGTCGAATCATTTAAATCAACTCTCGATGAAGTAAGGGAAGCTGATATCCTCTGTCATGTGGTAGATATATCACATAGCGGTTTTGAAGACCAGATAAGGATAGTAAATGAAACATTGCATGATCTGAAGGCAGATAATAAAGAAATAATAATGGTTTTCAACAAAATTGATGCTTTCAGTTATACCGAAAAAGATGAAGATGACCTGAGTATGAAGGAAACAGGAAATTTCACACTTGAGGAGCTGGGTCAGAGCTGGATGGCAAATAATAAAAATGCCAGGACAATTTTTATATCAGCAAGGGAGAAAACAAATATCGATGCCTTTAAAGAGGTGCTGTATAATGAGGTGAAGGTCCTTCATGAGAAAATTTATCCTTATAATAACTTCCTGTACTGAAGGCAAAAGATTATACGTTAGAGACAAAAGAGACGCCAGGCCTGGTGTCTCTACAATGGCTCTAATTTCATTCGGCCGGGGTCATCGCTTCGCTTCGACTTTTTACTTTTGTCTTTTATCTTATATTAAGATTTCCGCTATCTGAACAGCATTAGTTGCTGCACCCTTGCGGATATTATCAGCTGCTATCCACATATTCAATGCATTATCAACTGAATGATCTAACCTTATACGGCCTGCAAATACTTCATCCCTGCCTGAAACATACAGTGGCATAGGATATATGTTTTCCGATGGATTATCACTTATAACTACTCCGTCTGTTTCATTAAGTATTTTCTTAATATCGGCCAGTTTAAATTCCCTTCTAAATTCTATATTAACGGATTCAGAATGACCTCCGGTTACAGGTAATCTTACGGCTGTCGCGGTAATTCCAATGCTTTCATCATTCAGTATTTTTCTTGTTTCATTAACCAGCTTCATCTCTTCACGTGTATAACCGTTATCTAAAAAAGAATCACAATGGGGAAGGCAATTCATAAATATAGGATGAGGATAAGCCATATCTCCCTTTATTCCATTTATCTCATCATCGAGTTGCTTAACTGCTTTCATCCCTGTACCTGTAACCGACTGGTAGGTTGATATTACCAGCCGCTTGATGCCATATATCCGGTGCAGGGGTGCAAGAACCATCAATAGTTGTATGGTTGAACAATTAGGATTGGCAATAATCCTGTGCTCATGTCTTATTGCAGAAGCATTTATCTCGGGTATTACCAATGGCACTTTTTTATTCATTCTCCAGGCAGAAGAGTTATCGATAACAATGGTATTATTTTTGGCATAAACAGGAGCCCATTCCAATGATACATCCCTGCCTGCCGAGAATAAAGCTATGTCAGGCTTCATTTCTGCTGCTTCATCAATACTGATTATCTTATGTTTTTCCCCTTTGAATACAATTTCATTTCCTTCAGATTTTTGTGATGCAACAGGAAGTAATACACTCAAAGGGAAATTGCGCTCATCGAGTACTCTGAGCATTGCCTGTCCTACCATTCCACTTACTCCGATGACGGCAACTTTCTTCATTTACTTTTTTTTGTTTTTTGAAAAAAAAATTTGAAATTTATAAGACTAATGTCGTAAAGATAGTTTTTTAGCTACTTTCATCAATTCGCTGCATGAGAAAAATTATTTATTTATTTATGATGATACCGGGCATGGTGTATGCCCAGGTTATTTGTGAAGATTTTGAATCAGGCCTTTCAGGAAACTGGATACAGAGCCCTGCGAACAGGTGGGAAACCGATTCTTTGCATAATATAAACGGAATTTTCTCACTTCATCATTCCTTTGATAACAATGAATCCGGCTGTGACCGGATAGGAATAATGATCAAAGGACTTCAACCTTCTGCTTCTGAAATGAACTGGGGGTTCAAGGTCAAACATTCCTACAATCCTTCATCAGCCAATAACTGGTCTTTCTTCCTGTTGTCTGATGAATCTCCCCCGGGCATGTTGCCGGGAGGGACAGTCTCAGGGTATGCCCTGGGAGTAAACCTGAGTGGATATAATGATACCCTCAGTTTATGGAAAATTGTAAATGGTAATCTTTCAGTAGTTACTAAAACTTCGCTTAACTGGCAAAATGATATTGGGGTTGATTCGGCTGCTTCACTGACAGTTAAAAGGTCAATTGAAGGTAACTGGGAAGTCTTTATTACCGATGAAACGGGGAGCCAGGTACCTATTGGTTCAGGCGTCGACCCTGAATTATTCTATTCGGGCTGGATAGGAATAGTGTATGAATACTCATCGTCACAGGACCGTAAATTATGGGTTGATGATATTCTTATTGAAGGATATATTGAACTGGATGATCAGGCACCTTGTGTTGATACCGCCTACTTCTGTAGCAGAAATACACTTACACTAAAATTTAATGAGCCCCTGGCTGATATTCTATCAATTGATAACTGTGCACTTATGCCGGGCATTATTATGCCCCAAAATATAATATACAGCAATGAATCATACATGCTCGAATTTGTGCCGGAACTAGCAAATAAAATGTATTATAAACTGGAGATAAATGATGTATGTGACCTTTCCGGCAATTGTAGGTATATCACCATTGATAGCCTTTCTCTTGCGATACCGGAATGGAATGATATTATCATCTCTGAGATAATGTTTGATCCGGATCCACCGGCGAGATTACCCCCGTATGAGTATATTGAGCTATTTAATACATCGTCGTTTGACCTGAATATCAATGGTTTCATACTACAGGTGGGAGACGATGATTATATTATAAAAGAAGGATATATTAATTCAGGTGAGCATTTGCTGGTAACCAATGAAAGTAACATAAGCTCATTTACATGTTTTGGAGAGGTGGTGTGTACGGAAGGTAGATTTAACCTGGATAATAGCTACGACAGGTTAGTTTTACTGAATTCTTCAGGCTCTGTTCTACATGGTATTGATTATGATATTGAATGGTATAGCAACCAGTTAAAGAAATACGGAGGCTGGTCGCTGGAGATGATTGACCCTGCCTATCCTTTTGCAGGACATGTAAACTGGTCAGAATCTAATGACAGGAGGGGAGGAACACCAGGAAGTATCAATTCAGTCAATGGGTTTAACCCTGACCTCGAAAGGCCTGTCCTGATAAATATTTTTCCATTAACAAACAAAGATATACAACTGGTATTTTCTGAAACAATGGATAGAAAAGTGATGGAATCAGGAAGCTGGTCACTTGAGGACAATACTGTTGGGAAGATTTATCTGTCCGATTCATTGATAAAGACTGTAAATATTGAGCTTATTGACAGTTTGGTTAAGGGAATTATTTATAAGATTAATGCAGAGGGTGTTATAATCGATCAGGCTGGTAATAGTCTGATAATTAAGGATAAGAGATTTGGTCTTCCTCGTATGACTGAAGAACAGGATCTGCTTTTCAATGAGATATTGTTTGATCCCCTGCCTGGAGGAGCTGAATTTATTGAATTATTTAACCAGTCTGATAAGATAATCGACCTTTCAGACCATTTTATTGTTAGTTATAACTCTGAAACCGCTGATACGGGAAAGATAGTGTGGCTATCGGAAGAACACAGATGTCTCATGCCGGGGGATTATTATGTCATCACAACAAATCAGGAAGTCATTATCAATACATACACCAGCTGTGATCCCGACAGAATTTATAAGCTGGGAACACTGCCGAGCATGCCCGACAAAGGAGGCGGTCTGCTTTTATTTAACAGGAGCCTCTTATTGATCGATAAGATGAGTTATTCCGAAGGCATGCATTTTAGCCTTCTTGCGGTTACGAACGGGGTGTCTCTTGAACGTATCGATACCGGTGTACCAGGGAGTGATGAAAACAACTGGAGATCGGCCTCAGGGATGTCAGGATATGCTACTCCCGGGTTGGTTAATTCATGTGGTAATGGTACAGACAAGGTTGTTAGTAATGAAGTCATGACCTTTTCATCCAAAAGAATAAGCCCTGATAATGATGGCTGGGAAGATTTCCTGGAAATTAGCCTGGACCTTCCGGGAGAGGAGAATATACTTGAAGTAGAGGTATTTAATGATATGGGGTATCCTGTTCGTAACCTGGCTTCCAACCTGACATCCGGGCGCAGATCAAGAATATTATGGGATGGCTGTGATAACAATGGCTATCCTGTGCGGGAAGGGATATACATAATATGTTCTAAGATAATATCAACAGGGCGGCCACCTGAAGTTTTAAAAGGGGTATGTGCCGTGGTTTATTATTGATCTCCAGTATTGTTTTTTTCCTTTTCCGGTACCATTAGGGCAAATACTATGGAAGGGAATGCAAGCAGGGCTGCAATTAAGTAAGTCTTTTCCATACCCAGACGGTCAGAAAGGGCACCCACTCCCAGGGTCATGACAGAGCTGATAAAGAAGTTAATCATCATATATACACCATTCACAAATGGTAGATGTTTTGTGTTAAGATCATGTATCACGGCCAGATTAACAGACTGAGGTGCTACCAGGAAAATTCCCATTAATATGAGTAAAATTACACTGAATATACCTGATGAGCCGATAAAAAGAAGCATCAAAATCGGTGATATTACAGACACAATTAGTAACGTAAGTCTTCTTCCTATCCTGTCTGAAATAGAACCCGAAAGAAATGTACCTGCAGCCCCTGCAAGCTGAAGTACAGAAAGGGATATTCCTGCACCCCACAACTCCATTCCCTTTCCGGTGAGATATACAGGGAGATAAAGCGTTAGTGATGCTTTCATTGCTCCCCTGAAAAGGGTTATGCCTGCAAGGGTGAGAAAAACAGGCAGAAATCGCCTGAATATAGCAGGGTAATTGGGACTTTCAGTTCTTATATCTTCACTTATGGATATCTTCCTTAACTTGATCCACAAAACAAATGATGCCAGTATACCGAAAGGGATAAGCCTGAGTGTACCATCCAGTCCCCATTGTTCAACAGCAGCCACAACAACAAGGGGTCCCATGGTGCGAGCAAGCTCTCCACCCAGCATGAAAAAGCTCATTCCCATACCTGTCCTTTCTCCTGAGATCTTCTTTACCATAACGGGGGCAGGTACATGGAAGAGAGTTGAACTGATACCGCTCACAAAGAGCAAAATGATCAGTATAATATATAAAGGCGCTACTCCGATCAAGCCCATTGCAATGGTGGTAACTGCAGGTGCGAATATTACAAAATACCTGACTTTGAGTTTTTCTGCCATTATCCCCACCAGAGGGTTAAAAAGCGATGGGATACGCTGGACAACACTTAGTATACCGGAAAGAAACAGGGAAATATTAAGCTTCTCAATTAATAGTGGCAATATAGGTGCCAGAAAAGATGTATAGATATCATGAATAAGATGGGCCAGTGAAATAAGTATAACATTACCCGTCTGAAATCCGTTTTTCCTGACCTTACCTTCATTCTGCATTACGCACCTTAAATTTTATTTATTAATAGGGTCATTATGGAAGTCATTTTAGACTCTGTTGCAGCTGCAGCCTGAGTTACCATTTCATGGGTAATATAATGTATCTTTCCTTCTACACCCAGATCACTAATTATGCTTACCGCAAAGCAGGGGATGCCCATGTGCCTGGCAATTATGACTTCGGGTACGGTGGACATACCTACCGCATCTGCACCTATTAACCTGAAGTGCTTATATTCTGCAGGTGTTTCAAATGTAGGCCCTGTTGTTGCCAGGTATATGCCTTTCTTTATATCAATTTTAAGCTCCCTGGACACTTCCTCTGCTTTTGCAATTATACCTTTGTCATATGCCTCACTCATATCAGGGAAGCGTGGTCCGATCAAATTATTATTTGGCCCTACTAATGGGTTGGGCAGGAAATTAATATGATCTGAAATAATCATTATATCTCCAACCATGAAGTCAGGATTTATGCCACCGGCTGCATTTGACAGGAAGAGGTATTTTATACCGAGGTATTTCATCACTCTTACGGGAAAGACAACCTGTTCTATTGGATATCCCTCATAGAAATGGAAACGCCCTTTCATGGCGACTATCTTCTTGTTGCCAAAATCACCATAGATCAATTTTCCCTCATGACCTTCAACCGTTGAGACCGGGAAATTGGGTATTTTTGAATAATCGATCTCATTTAAAATATTCATTTTGGAGACCAGTCCGCCGAGTCCTGTTCCCAGTACTATGCCAGCGTCAGGTACCGTAAATCCCTTTTGTTTAAGAAAAGCTGCTGTTTCTTCTATTTTCTTTAACATAGTCTAATATATTTTTATTGAATTCACCACCGGCATCATTTTCAAGAAAAACGACATTCACCCTGAGATAATAGAGCCTGTCATCAGGAAAATCATTTTCATTCATGCTTTCCCTAAACCGTATTGCATCTTTTTCTGTTGTAATCAAACATCTCTTCCCTTCGGGCAGGCCGCAATATTTATCTTTTATTTGTCTGTAGTCTTTATTAGTGTAATGATGATGATCAGGATATACAAGGTGTCTTACCTTGAGATTATTTTCACGTAGGTAACTTATTAATGGTTCTGGTTCAGCTATTCCAGTTAACAGTAGAACATTCCCGTGTTCATTACGTATCTGGTCCATGGTGATTCCGGACATTGCCTTGTTAAAAATACTTATTGGCTGATTATACGTAAGGCCTGTGAAGTACAGGCGCTGTGAAGGTGTAATACCTATCTTACCGGAGATGCTTTTTATACCATCTGGTGTAAGGTCATATGGTGATTTTGTAATAATGACAATATCAGCTCTTTTCACTGAAGAACGGTGTTCCCTCAACCTGCCTGCTGGTAACAGATAATCATGGGAAATTAACCGGTTATAGTTAATTAACAGTATACTCAACCCGGCTTCTATATACCTATGCTGATAGGCATCATCGAGGATAATAGCATCTGTTGCGGGGTTTCTTAACAATATTTGATTTATCCCGTTTACCCTTTTACGGTCAACCGCTACTGTAATATCAGGATATTTAAGCTTGATCTGCAGTGGTTCGTCACCTGAGGTATCGACATCATCATTGGGTTCAACGATAAGAAAAGTCTTGGTTTTTCTCTTATATCCTCTGCTCAGTACAGCAATATCATAATATTTAATAAGCACTCTTATAAGATATTCAACATGGGGTGTTTTACCGGTCCCACCAACAGTAATATTGCCAACAGTTATAACAGGCAATTCAAAACGGGTCGACTTCAATATGCCTGTGTCAAAAAAGAGATTACGTATCCTTATTACCAGACCGTATATAAGTGCCAGTGGGAAAAGCAATATTTTTTGCCAATTCCTGTTCATTACCTTATTTCAATGAAATATGGCAGTCTGGCCTGCACCCCTGTAAGTGATCTTAACTCATTGATATCGTCATAATACTTTACCAGCTCACCAAGCTCTTTTCTTATGAGTTTAGACTTTATATCACCGGATAGACTTTTTAGCAGTTTAGTGTAAGGATCTTCAATTTCAGGATATTCCTTTATTTCATAATTTTCCAGGGAGGCAAGTCTGGCGGCTTCTTCTATTGCTTCGGGCAGGCCACCGATATAATCCACGAGGTCTAATGCCAGGGCGTCATTACCACAATACACATGGCCCTGTCCTAGCTCATCAACTATCTCTTTTTCAATACCCCTGCCATTGGAGACACGGTTAATAAATTTATCGTACGTTCTGTCAATATGTTGCTGATACAGCATTTCTTCATGGCTGTTCAATCCCCTGAACATTGATAACAAATCAGAATTTTCATTTGTTTTAACCACATCGGTAGTAATACCCAGTTTGTTTTCCATAAGCTCGCTCACCTCGGGATACAGGCCAAAGACCCCAATAGAGCCTGTGAGTGTTGTAGGATGCGCGAATATTTTTGTTGCCGGCACCGAAATATAATAGCCTCCTGAAGCAGCGTAGTTACTCATTGATACAACAACAGGAATTGAATCTGCGGTCAATTTAATTTCTCTCCACATATTATCTGAAGCCATGGCATTTCCACCCGGTGAGCTGATTCTCAGGACTACGGCGTCATAGTATTTGCTTTCCCTTA
>Ga0272441_10006622_pt1 | contig 19271 bp, 13 predicted proteins | sample SSMProp6N_FD_193582 | JGI IMG/M metagenome (GOLD analysis project Ga0272441, IMG submission 193582) | Marine sediment archaeal communities from Little Sippewissett salt marsh, Falmouth, MA, United States - SSM-Prop-6N | ecosystem: Environmental > Aquatic > Marine > Wetlands > Sediment ... | reverse complement strand
ATCTCCACCTCGCGCGGCGCCAGCCTCTGCACCACTTCTCCGTCATTGCGAGCGAAGCGAAGCAATCTCCACCTCGCGCAGCGCCAGCCTCTGCACCACTTCTCCGTCCTTGCGAGCGAAGCGAAGCAATCTCCACCGCAAATCACGCCATATGCAAGCGAGATTGCTTCGCTTCGCTCGCAATGACGGGATATTTGGGACTGAGTTGACCACCCTCGCCAATCGGCTAAGCAATTACCAATCCCTCACTCTCTCACTCTCTCAATCCCTCAATCGCTCAATCGCTCAATCCCTCAATCCACCCGCACAGTGACCATGCCGTATGCGGGCACGTCGATAGTGCCTTTGACCTCAGGGCCGGGGTGTTCTGTGAGGTCGCTCAGCCAGGTCTTGGGTTGCTTGTGTTTTCGCCAAGTGAGGGCGGCCTTCTCCGGGCGGCCGGATGCACCAAACAGGCGGACAATCCAGGCCTTGCCGTCGTCGCTGGGTTTCAAGGCCGTTACGATGACGCCCGCGGGCTCGACATCGAGAAAGGACGGCGGGACGGGCGCGTCTTCCGCCACGGGTACAACGATGAGGGGTTGGCTGCGCTCGATACCGAACCGCGCGGCCGCGGCCGGGTCGAACCGCGCGTGGGGCCGAATGGCGTAACGGAACGTGGTCGGGCCATCCTGGCTCGCTTTGTAGTTGGTTTCCCAGTAGTTGTTCATGACGTAGGAGTAGAGCGTCTGCGAGGGCTCGATGTGTTCGAGCCAGCCGACGGCGCGCGGGTCGCACGTGATGCGGCCTACCTCGATGAGGGGGGCATCGACGGTGGCCCAGGTGACCCCGAAGTCCTGGTTCGCGATGTCGACCCAGCGCTGGACGGTGAAGTAGTTCTTGCACGCGCCCGGCAGTTGGTCGGCCTCGGGCCGGCATACCGCCCATGGGATGTCCATGTGCATGACGCCTTCGGGCACGTTGAAGGGGAAGGCGAAGTGCACCGCCTCTTGCGCGTAGACATTCTCCTTGTCAAGGGTGTTGATGATCTCGACGCGGCCCATCCCGTCGATGACGCGGATCTCGCGCGTCAGGGCCTTGCACCCCGGGGCGCCGCATTCAACGAGCAGCGAGGCGACCAGCGGCCCGCTCTCCTTGATCGCGATCTTGACCGGGCCGTTCCGTTGGGGATCTTTGGGGTCGCGCCCAGCCACGTAGAGGTAGTCGTTGAGACCGGGGCCTTTGCTTGTGTCTACCAGGTCCGAAGCCGTCAGCCCGCACGCCAGGCTGTTGATCGCGCCGGTGGCCTCATCAATGCCAACCGTCAGGCACTCACTGGAAAGCCGCGTTCCCTCGGCCTTGGCGCAGCCGGCGGACAAGGGCTCGCCTACCCGGAAGAAGAACTTGGCCGCGCCCATTGCGGGAACGTCGCTCGCCAGGAACGCCAGTTGGCCGGTGGAAAGGCGTTGCGAGGGCACGGGGCGGCCTCGGGCGTCTTCGACCCGCTCGCCCGCGGGGCCGTCCACCACGACGAGATCCGTGCGCGGCCATGCGGAGGTGTTGAAGACCAGTACGGCATCGAGGCTGCCGGTGGGCGCGTCGAATCCCTCGAGTGCCTCGTTGAGCAACGCGCGGGAGCGCTTGTCTCCGTCCAAGGCGAAGGCCTGTTTTCGAGCCCATTGCTGTTTGACGAAGTCGCATTCGGGCTCGCTAATGCTGTTGTGGGCGCCCCAGGTGTGCTCGTCGTAGAGAATGATGTTGCGCCAGGCCTCGTGGAACGCGGACGGGTTGTAGCGGTCCGGATCGAGCATCGCGAACAAGGTTTGGGCCTGGACGAGGCGCTCCGCGGCTTCGCGGTTGATGTTGGTCTCGCGCGCAGATGAGGCCGCGCCGTCTTCCCAATACGGGGTGAAATCGCCACGGATCGACGGGATGGCGTCGGCGTACCGCTGCTCGAACGCGTGGAACATCTCGCGGGTGGTCGCGATGATCAGCTTAGGGTACGCATAGCGTTCGTTCCAATCCTTGACGAAGTCCGGAAGATTCGTGTCGGGTGGGCCGTTGTCGCCACCGATGTTGTAGCGGCCGTAGAGAATGTCATAGGGGTAGCCCGCGTCTTCGAGCATGTTGAGGTATCCGAGGATACGGCTGCCGGACGCAAGCGGGCCGCGATGGAACCAGGCGTAGCCCCGGCCCGCGACCCAACACAGCACCTTCTCACGGCCGGAGGGCGAGACCCAGTAGAACGGCCGGTCGGCCCACGCGGAAAGGGTGCGACCGATTCGATGCCCGCCGTTCGGGCCTATCGAGAAATACTTGACCCCGCTCTGGGCGAGGACGGGGATGAGGCCCCAGGTGTAGCCGGGTACGTCGCTGATCATGGCGGCGTCGATTGGGAGGTCGTACTGCTCGGCGAGCCGCCGCGCGTAGCCAAGCAATTCACACAGCTCCTCGGGCCGGCACAGGGCGGTGAGTTCGTTACCGTAGAGCGCGTCCAGGCCGATCCAACCTTTCTCTACAGCGGCTACGAAGTCCTTGCGCTCATCCGGCGGGGCCTTCCTGAGGTAGCAATCGACCGCCCACAGGACCTCGGAGTTCCACTTGAACCGTGCGCCGGGCGGGTAGTCGGCCGTCTTGCGCCCCAATTCCACGCACTGCTCGAGATACCCGCACTGTATCGCCTCGACCTCGCTCTGCACGTGCGTATAGCCGATGTCGACGTGCGAGTGCGGCAGGAGATAGAGCTCCCACTCGCGCACGGGTTTCAATACGGCCTGCCGCGCCGCGACCTCTTTGCCGCCCACTTCGAGCCGCACGTCGGCAGTAGTCTCGTGTTGAACGCGAGGCGCGAGCAGTTCGAGGGTCTGCTCGCCCGGAGCCAAGGCCTGTTTCACGGGCTCGCCGCCTGCGACGGAGACGAGGGCTTCCGTCGGCTCTCCGACGTGGCGGACCTTCACGCGGACGACCTGGTGCAACGCGCCGCCCTTTTCGACCAGCAACTGCGGGGCATCGACGGTGTGAACGGCGGTGAACCCTTCGAGTGTGGCGAGTTGCGTTTCTGCGGGGGCCTCGAAGCCAATCCAGTCGTAGAGGATCCAACTGCCGGAAAGGGTGGTGATGGCGATCTCGTTGCGACCAGGCTTGAGCGTGTCCGCGGGGATTACGATGTCGAAACAATGCGCTTTGCTGGCGGCTATGTCGCCTCGGATCGAGTCACCGGTTCCGCCGCCTCGCGGTGTCGCATGGGTGAATTCGCGCTGGTTCACCGTGATCTTCAGATTCGGGGGGGCGGAGCTGTGGGTGTCGGCCAAGTCGCAACGGAGGCGGCATTCGGCCTTGGGAACCGGGTCCCTGAGGGCAAAAATCACGGCAAAGGTGTGCTGCCGCGAGCCGGCCCACGTGTCAGCAGGGCCGGGATGTACGTAGGGCCAATCTGTCTTCGGGTCCGATGCGCCGACGATGAAGACCGGATCCGCCTCGAACCGAGCATAACCGTTCGGGGCGAGGGCGAATTCGGCCGTGTTATTGTCGGCCTTGCCGATTTCCCAAAGCAGCTCGAGTGCGCCCGCCTCGGCGGGCGCTGCGGCGGCAAGCGCGAGAAGGGCGACGAGAAACGGCAGCAGCGCATTGGCGAACACCAGCCAGCTTGTCATGTCTTGGTCCTCCCTGCAGGATTCAGCCCAAAGGTCTACGACCAACTCAACATGAACAAAGATACGATCCTGTGGAATGGCAGCGCAGGTACCTTGCCTGCATTCTGTCCGTTTGCAGGCGGGACGCCTGCGCCACAAGTTCGTTTCCCTTTGTTGCGTTGAGCAGTACTGAGGATTGTAGCATACACACCGGCCAAGTGAAGAGAACCGTCATCGGCTGCGGTCTTCGAGTACGAGCACAACCCACAGAACCTTGGCATGGTCCCATGCCTTCGCCGGTTCACGTTCACCAAGGCTCACGTGAGAAGCATGCAAGCATGCCCCAAGTCGGACACGGGCCCATCGCCAGGCTGATCGACAGGTGGTCAGGAATACTCGGCAGATGGCAATCCCGCGCGTGAACGGCGTAGGATGGCGTGAAGGAAACCCGGCCGGCGGGTTTTGCCAGCCGCATAGAGGAGAAGTTACGGATGCGAGTTGCACGCTACGGCGCCTTGATAGTGGGAGTGTCGATCATGACCGGATGCCCATGCCCGGACGGTGAAGGCGTGCTCATGACTTTCGATGCGGAAGCCCTGCCGCCGAATATGACTCAGAACAACGTCGAGGCGGAGATCGTTGCGCACAAGGGCCGGCGCGCCATGGCCGTGCATTTCCAGAAGGTCGACTGGCCCAACGTGTTCTTCACGCCGCTCGTTGGCGCCACGTGGGATTGGAGCGAGCATGCAGGCGTCCTGGCCGAGATCTACAATCCTGAAGACAAACCGGTGGATGTGTGCATGCGCGTGGATAATGAGGGGGGCGATGGCGCCAACCACTGCAATACGGGCCACACGAGCGTCCCGGCGCACGGGTCTGCGGCGCTCCAGGTCCGGTTCAACACGGGCGACGGCGACGTTCTCTGGGGCATGCGGGGCGTGCCCGAGCGCGGCCCGGTCGGCTCGGGTTCGGTGATTGACCCGTCCGTGATTACGGCGTTCCAGGTATTCCTGCCGCGGCCGGGCGAACCCCACACGCTGATCCTGAAGCAGGTCCGGTTCTTCGGGGCCGGCGGATCGGTGGAGGACCTCGTGCCGTTGCCGTTTGTGAACCGGTTCGGCCAATACATGCACGCCAAGTGGCCCGGAAAACTCAAGGATGAACGGGCACTCGCAAAGCGGCAGAAGAAAGAGGAACGCGCGCTCCGCGCCACGCCGGCGTTGCCCGGCCGGGACCGGTTCGGCGGCTGGGCGGACGGGCCGCGGCTCGAGGCCACGGGCTGGTTCCGCACCGAGCAGGTGGACGGGAAATGGTGGCTCGTCACACCGGATGGGCACCTGTTTTTCTCGAACGGCGTGGACTGCGTCGGGACGTGGGAGAAGACCTTCATCGAGGGCCGGGACGGGTGGTTTGAATGGCTGCCCGATTCCGAGGACCCGCCCTATGCAGACATGTTTGGCTACCAGCGCGGCGCGCACAACATGGCCGAAGCCATTGGCGGGGAAGGCCGCGTGTTCAGTTTCTACCGGCTGAACCTGTGGCGCAAGTACGGCGAAGCCTGGCCGGACGCGTGGCGCGAAATGACTTACCGCCGGTTGCGGGCCTGGGGGTTCAACACGATTGCCAACTGGTCCCAAGAGGACGTCCTCGCGAACAGCCCGATGCCCTTTGTCGCGTCGACGGGGCTATGGGGTGACATGCGCGAGATCGAGGGCGCCAGCGGATACTGGGGCCGCATGAAGGACGTGTTTGACCCAGGATTCGCACAAGCGGTCGAAAGATGCATCGCGCCCCCCGTGCAGAAGCACGCAGGCAACCCGCTGTGCATCGGGTATTTCGTGGACAACGAGCTTTCTTGGGAAACGGTGCGCCGGGGCACGTTGGCCAGCCCGCCGGATCAGCCGTGCCGCGTCGCGTTGGTGGATCGGCTCAAAGCCAAGTACGGCACGCTTGCGAAGCTCAACGAAGCCTGGGGAACGGACGCCGGGGACTGGGACGGCTTGCGTGTGCCCAGGCACACGACGGAGGCCTGCGACGCCGACCTGGACGCATTCGAATACGCCTTCGCGTTGCAATACTTCGAGACCATCAACACCGCGATCAAACACCACGCCCCAGCCCAGCTCTATCTGGGCTGCCGGTTCTCGGGGGCGCCGCGCCAGACCGTGCGCGCCTGCGCCGAGGTGGTCGACGTCGTTAGCTACAACCTCTACCGCCGCACCATCGATTGCGGGCGCTGGGCGGGCGAGGACGACCTCGGCAAACCCATCATCATCGGCGAGTTCCATTTCGGCGCACTGGATCGCGGCATGTTCCACACCGGCCTCGTGCCCACGGAGAACCAGCGAGACCGCGCGGAACATTACGTCAACTACGTCCGGAGCGTTGTGGATTGCCCGGCGTTCGTCGGGTGCCACTGGTTCCAATTCATCGACGAGTCCATCACCGGCCGCTGGTTTGACGGCGAGAACTACAACATCGGCTTCCTCGACGTGACCGATACCCCCTACCCCGAACTGGTCCGCGCCGCGAAAAAGGTCCACGCCGAGGTCTACGAGCGGCGCTACCGCGGATCTCGGTAAGGGAGATCGCGCAGGACGTTCCGTTTAATCGACTCCGTGCCCTACTGATTCTGGAGGGCGTCGATCATGGCCGCGATGTTCTCCGGCTTGCCGTCCGCAGGCGTAGCGTGGGCGGGCGCCGCAAAGTAGCCGCCGTCTTTGCCCACCACGTCGATGAGGCGTTTCACCTCCTCACGGGTTGCGTCCGGTGTGGCATAGGGCAACGTCCGCTGGGTGCTGATGCCGCCGTAGAAGCACAGGCGGTCGCCGAAGCTGCGCTTCGTCTCGAATACGTCGATCACCTCCGGCTGGAACGGGTTGAAGGTGTCCAGCCCGTTCTCGATCAGGTCCGCGAAGAGCGCATCGACCTTGCCGCAACTGTGAATGAAGACGTACTTCCCGCGCGCCTTGACGGCCCGATACATCTGGCGGACGCGCGGGCTGATGTATTCCCGCCACAGGTCCGGTCCCATGAGCACGCCGGTCTGCATGCCCCAATCGTCCCCGAACTGCATCGCATCGACGTCGTATGCGCAGGCCTTTTCGATGACGCGCAGGTTGTATTCAAGGATCCGATCCAGGAGCCGGTTGGCGAAATCCCGATTCGACGCCATGGCCATGAATACGTTCGGCATGCCCGCCAGGGTCCACGCCCGCTCAAACAGGCTGAAGCCCAGATCCGCCACGATGAACTGGTCCCCTTTGTTGGCCGTGGCTTCGGGGAACGGTCCCCAGATCCTGGGGTTGTCCGGATCGGGAAAGGCGTAGGCGTCGAGGTTTTCCGGTGTCACGAGCTGATTGACCACCACCCCGATATCCTTGTCCACGCTCCGGTCCCACTGCACCCCAAAATGGTCCTGCATTACCTCGGGCTTTACCTCGCGCCATCCATCGGCCGGCGTGCAGCTCAGAAACGCGAAGCAATTGCCCAGCTTGGCGGCAAAACCCGGGTCGCCGTAATACGCGGCCATCTTCGCGTGCGCCACGTGGGTGAAGCCGATGCAGTAGGGGGTCTTGTCCGGCTGCTCGTGGTGCAGTGACGCAAGCACCCTTTCCCGGTTTGTCATGGGCCGACTCCTTGTCAGACGCGTTAGGGGCGATTGTACCATCCCTCGTCTGTACCTGCCCAGGCCCCGTCACTCACGGGGCTCGACGCAGCACAGAAACTGAAAAACGGCTGACAGCCGCCGCTGGTTCGTGTACACTGCACCCGGCGCGCATGGGTCTGCTCTTGGGGAACGGGCCGGAGCGGGGCCCGAGTGGGTGTGGCGCCGAACATGTAAGGTTGTGCCCATCCGTGAAGTGGTCGCTACCAGCATTGGCCATGAAACGCCCGGTCACCACCCTGGTGGCGGTGGTGACGCTGCTTGGCTTCGGCGGTATCACCTACAGCCGGATCCCACTCGAGTTCGTGAGCAACGTCGACGTGCCGATGCTCTCGTGCTGGATTCCCTATCCGGGCGCCGCCCCGGAACAGGTCGAGAAGGAAGTGGCCATCCCGGCCGAGGGCGAGTTCCGAACCATCCCCAAGGTCAAAGAAGTCCGCACCTGGTCCGACAGCGACCGGTGTTACGTTCTCATGGAATTCCAGTGGAAGACGGATATGACCGTGGCCGCGGCCGAGGTGCGGGATCGCATCGAGCGCCTGAAACTGCGGCTTCCCGACGAGGTCGACCGCATCCTGCTCCGGCGATGGGCGCGCGACGAGTGGGCCATCATGTGGTTCGGCCTATTCCACGGGGAAGATCTCGATCACTTGACCCAGCTCGCGCAAACACGATTGCGCAACCGGCTGCAGCGAATCCCGGGCGTGGGCGAGGTCGGCATACACGGCAGGGGAAGCCCCAGCGTCTACATCGACTTCGACCAGGATAAGCTGCGCAGCCTCAACCTGGCGCTGTACGAGGTCGTTGCCAAGCTCCGCGCGAGCAGCTTCAACCTCTGCGTGGGGCAGTTGACCGAAGGAGAAACGCAATACTACGTCCGCGCCGACGAGGAGCTCTCGGACCCGGCCGAGCTTGAGGACCTCGTGATCGGCCCGGGATGCATCCGGGTCAAGGACGTGGCCACGGTGTCCATGCGATCACCGCCCCAGGAATGGCGTTTCACCATGGACGGGCAGCTCGGCATCTACATGTCCGTCAAGAAGGAATCGGAGGCGAACACCGTTGAGACGTGCGACGCCGTCAGGGCGGCGCTTGACGAAGTGGCGCAGGATCCTGCCTTTGGCGGCGCGCGGACGCGTGTCTTCGACGATCAGTCCGATATGATCCGGGCAACGATCTCGGCGTTGGTCACGGCCGGCAAGTACGGCAGCACGCTGGCCCTGGTGGTGCTCTTCGTCTTCTTGCGTAGAATACGGGCGACCCTGCTGGTCGCGGCCGCTATTCCGATGTCGCTCACGGCGGCATTCGTGTACATGTACTTCGCGGGCATCTCGTTCAACATGATCACGATGTCGGCGATGATTCTCTCCTTGGGCATGCTGGTCGATAACTCGATCGTGGTCATGGAGAACATCCATCGCCACCATCAACGGGATCCCGCGCCAATTGTCAACGCACAGCGCGGCGCTTCGGAGGTGGCGCTGGCCATCACGGCCGCAACCCTGACCACCATGATCGTGTTTATCCCCATTCTATTCATGGAAATGGGCGAACTCTCGCTTTACATGAGCGATTTCGCGAAACCCGTCTGCGTCGCGCTGCTGGCGAGTCTGGTGCTGGCGCTCAGCTTGGTTCCCCTGGCCGCGAGTCACATCCTGCCGCGCGCGCCCCGCGGGCGCCCCTTCCTGCGTGGCCTGGCGTCCGCGCGGCATCCTGTCTTCCGAATCCTGGGTTTTCTGAAAGGACTGCGTCCCTTCCAGCGCCTTGTCGGGGCCTACGTAGGCCTGTTGGGGTTTGTGATCCGCCGGCCGGTTGTTGCGGGCCTCCTGTTGGCCGCGCTTGGCGCGGTCACGTACGCGGTGCCCTTCGACAAGGTGGGCATGCGGCAAATGCCGGCCATGGATTTGCGCCAGGTATCTATCAATGTGGGATTCGAACACTACAATGAAGCGTTGGCCGAGAGAACATTCAAACACCTCGAGAGCGAAGTCAACGCACTGCGCGAGGAACTGGGGATCGAGAATGTCTATGTGAGCTACGGGCCCTGGGGAGGGCGCATCCGATCCTATCTGGTCAAGCTCAAGGATCATTCGGCGGACGAGGGACCCGTGCGCACGACCCAAGAAGTGCGCGAGTACTTCGCCGAACACTTTCCCGACCGTCTACCTGGGGCGGAACTTCACTTCGAGATCCCCAAAGCCGGCGTGAGCGAAACGCAATCGATAACGTTGAGCATGCGGGGGAACGATGCGGCCGTCGTGGCGGACCTGGCCGAGCGCTTCAAAGCCGTGGTGAAGGTGCTCCCGGACGTCCTGGATTGCACGACGGATCGCGAATCGGCCCGGCACGAGATCCAGTTGCAGATCGACGAGACGCTTGCATCCGGCCTGGGGGTCAGTCCTATGGTGGTCGCCCGCACCGTTGATTTCGCGTTGCGCGGCGCGCGTCTGCCCTTTCTGAAGAGAGACGGTCGCGAGATTCCGGTCTTGGCCCAGTTCCAGGATGCCGACCGCAGCACCTGGCATGACCTCGACAATGTCGCGATCCTCACGCGCCAGGGCGCTTTGGCGCCGTTGAGCGGACTCGTGACCACCCGGAAGGCGCGCAGTCCGCAGTCGCTCAGCCGCGAGGGCGGCAAGAGTGTGGCCCGCATCACTGTCGAGGCGAACACCGAGAATATGACGGAAGTGCGACGGACCTTGGACGGGCTGGTCGCGTCCTTTTCCATGCCCCGGGGGTACGCGATTGATATGGGCGCCGTGCTCAAGGAACTGGAACAGGGCCAGCAGAGCTTCGCCGACGCGCTGACCTTGGCCATCATTCTGATGTACCTGCTCATGGCGGCCTTGTTCGAGTCGCTCCTGCTGCCGCTGTCCATCCTGACGACGGTGCCGCTCGCGTTCATCGGGGTCTACTGGGCCATGTATCTGACCGGCACGCCGCTGGACATGGTCGCCTTGATCGGGGCCATTCTGATGTGCGGCATCGTTGTGAATAACGGGATCGTCATTGTGGACCACGTCAACCAACTGCGGTGGCGCGCGGGGTTGACGCGTCAACGAGCCATCCTTCAGGCGGGCAGGGACCGGCTTCGCCCTGTGCTCATGACGGCCCTGACCACGATCCTGGGGTGCGTGCCGTTGGCCATCGGCACCCAAACGGGCCAGGATCAACTCTACAGCGCGGGCCGGGCCCTGGTAGGCGGGCTTGCGATGGGCACGATCCTGACGCTCTTTGTCGTGCCCGTAGCCTATTCGCTCATCGATGACGTGCAGAACTGGGCGATAGGTTTCGCGGCCGATCTCACCAGCGTCTACCGTCGGTCCGCCTTTGCGCAGGACTCACTCCACCGGGAATAGGGGATCGAGAAACGCGGGCTCACGCATACTGCTCGGCCAACTCGTACGCGATCTGCGCCCAGCGGGTAAAGCGCTCCGGCCGGTGTTCGCACGTGTGCGTGTCCTTCAGGATCATCTCGACAACGCAGCCCTTGGTCGCTTCCAGGGCGCGCTTGAGGTAATCGCGCACGTGGTCCTCGTCGAAGCCGCCGACAATGTGCGCCGGATGGGGTTTCCAGGAAAAGATGTAGTCCCCGCCGAGTTTCTCGGCGCACGCGGCCACGTCTGAGAAGGGCGAAATCGAGATGCGCCGGATGTTCGGGATAGTGAATACGTCGTCGAGTTTCAGGACGAGGTCCTCGCAGCACCCGTACCCGTTCAACCCGAACGGCGCCAAGAGGCGGCGCTCGTATTGCAGGCTGAAGGCCTCGTGCATCTCGGGCCCGACTTGCGCCAGTTCCTGCGCTTCGGCCGAGGCCCACATGTCGCACGGACGCACGCGCCCCGGAGCGCAGTCGGCCTGCGGAAGCTCGTCCGTATAGCCGACGCCGCCGGAGGAATGGTAGGTGTCGTCGTTGTTCAGCGAGAGGAGGTTCAGGGCCTCATACTGCGCAATCAGCCTGCGGTGGCCCTCCTCGAGGAACGCCATGGCCTCGTGCAGCATGTTTGGGTTCTCGCACATGTCGGCCATCACGTGCCCGAGCCCGCGCAGCCGGCAGTAGAGGGCCATCAGGTGAAACGATACGTGCGCGACGCCCTTCAGCTTCACGTTGAGAATCCCATCGAAGAGTTCTTGGGCTTGGGTGTATGCGCGGGCCGTAGCCGCCTCGTCACAGACGACCTCGGGATAGTGCAGCTTCCCGAGATCCGCCGGTTCCCGGATGACCGGATCGAACGCCCAGGCGCCCCGATTCATGGGGCTGTCGATCTGCCGCGGCTCAAGGCCCCACCCTGTGGTCGTGACCTTCTTGTACACGACCCACTCCGGTTCGAAGACATAGTCGTCCGGCAGGTGCTCGTGCCAATACAGGCGGTGCCGCAAAGACCACTCGATGCTGCGCGCGTTCTCATCCGCACACTGCAGCACGTCGTCAGGCAGCAGCTCCGTCCATGCCCCCTCCGCGAAGATGAGTACCAGGGGCCGGACGCGCTCGAGCCGGTTGTGCCGCTTCCACAGGGCCCGCCGCTCGCCCATCACCGGCAGTCCCGCGACCTCGGCGAGGCGCCTGGCCAAGTCTCGCAGCAGACTCTTGTCCCGACAATTCATCGGCGCGCACCCATCGCTGTAGCTCATCAACCCTCAGTTGCGAGGAGTATCGTCGCGGACGGCATCGAATTCAACTGGCCCGTGGCCGCGCGGGCCGGTGTTGCGCATGATTGCCGCTTTTCCCGGCGTTCTCTCGCACGGAGTCTCGGGAACCCTGAGGCCGGGAGGAAACATAGATAGGTCAGCGCACTATATACATCTGGCGACATAACAACTAGTTCTTCTTGCGCTTCGGGCGTCCATATCGCCCGAGAAGAAATTGCGAGCGGCACCAGAGATAGGCTATAATCCGCTTCGGTTTCTTCGCGCCACGTTCGCGGGGTCAGTTGTCCGCTTGCCCAGCATCGTGCGTTTGTGCCTTGAGGCAGCGCGCAGAGGCGGGTGGCGGGCACGGTGGAATGAGATCGCCGAGTGTAGGGACTTCATTCTTGTACACACGGAAGGTTACTATGAAATCGCTAGTCGAGAACATCTTGTCTCTGGAAGAGGAGGCGAACGGGGTTCTGGAGAACGTCCGCGCCCAAGCCGAGGCCATCGAAGAAGACACGGCGGCAAAGATCCAGGCGATTCAGGAGGAGGTCGCGGCCGATGTCGCGCAACGCGTGGCCGCGTTCCGCGAACACGCGGCAAAGAAGCACGAGCAAGACATCGCGGATGCGGCCCGGGAGTCGCAGCAGGCCCTGGAAGCGGTGGCACAGGTGAGTGGCGATCTGATCCAGACTCAAGCCCAGCATATCGTTCAGGCTTTTTGCGAGTTGTAGCATGGCTATTGACACAATGAAAAAGGTGACCATGGTCTGCCAGGTCACCGCGGCGCAGCGCCTGATCCGGCGGCTCCATGAACTCAGCGTTGTCGAACTGACGGACACGGTGGCGCACTACGAGGGCGCCGAGGACCAGTTCGAGCGGCCGGAAGTCTCGACCGAGGAGTGCGACGGGCAACTTCAGAAGGTCCACCTCATTCTGGGCCTGATCGACCTGTTCGCCCCGGAAGAGAAAAGCTTCATTGCCGGGTTGGCGCCGGTCCCGATGATCATTGACGAAAAGGAGATCGAGGACGGGCTGCACCAGGCCGAACTGGATGCCCACTATGACGTGGCCCTCGAGTTGGACTCACAATACCGGCAGGTCGAGCGCAGGATAAGCGACATTCGGAATCAACTCCAGGAGCTCGCCCCGTTCGCGGATCTCCCTTTCCGCGTTGCGGAGCTGAGCAAACCCGAGCGCGTCAGGCTCGTTTTTGGCGCGATCCCCCCGAACAATCTGGACGCCATGGCCCAAGACCCGGCGGCGATGGACGTACTCGCCTGGGAGCGTGTCGTTTCCGGTCAGTTCCTGCGCAAGAACGGCAGCGGGGGGACGCCCGCCAAGGAGAATGCGAAGCGGAACGAGCCGGTGCGGCTGGTCGTTGCCTTCTTGCGCGCGCAGGAAGAAGCCGCGCGCGAGGTGCTGTCAACCTACGGGTTCGAGGATACGCCCCTGCCGGCGTTGCCGGGCACGGTGCGCGACCATATCCGGGAACTCGAGGCTGACTTGGCGACCTCGGAAGAAACCGTCGAAGGGATTGCCGCGAAAACCAAAGAACTTGCCGTTCACCGGCGGGCGCTCACGGTACTCAAGGCCCTGCGGGAAGATCAGCGCAACACGACACTCGCCCACACCAAAAGCGTCCACGGCAAATGGGCCCAGGTTGTCACGGGGTATATGCGCGAGAAGGACGTGCCAAGGCTGAGAGAGGTCTTCGAACGGGAATTCCCGAACGCCTCGCTTCTTATCGAGGACCCCGGGCCGGACGAGAATGTGCCGGTGAGCCTATCGTTGCCCAAACACGTGCGGCCGGTTCAGATGCTGGTCAATCTCTTCGGCCTCCCCGAGTATCACACCTTCGACCCGTCGCCTTTCCTGATGGTCAACTTTTATATCTTCTTCGGTATCTGCTTCAGCGACTTGGCGTACGGGATACTCCTCGTGCTTCTCAGCTTGTACATAATGAAACGGACGCGCCCGTATGAGGGGGTGTACAACTTCGCGAAGCTCCTGCTGTTCTCCGGGTTCTCGACGATGGTGTTTGGGATGCTCCTGGGGTCCTGGTTTGGCGATCTGTATGAGCCGCAATACCTCGGCGAACGCAACCTCATGTGGAAGATTATGACTACGGTCAGCGTCGTGGATCCCCTCGAGAAGCCGGTCGTCGTGCTGCTCATCTCTCTGGCGATCGGCATGGCCAACCAATTCTACGGGATCGCGCTGAAGATGTACGGCGCCCTCAAGCGTGGCGACAAGGCCACCGCGATCTACGACTGTCTGCTATGGCTCATCATCTTGCCCGGATTCGTTGTCCTGGTGAGCACCTTGTTTGTCAAGCCCCCGCCGTTCGTGCTCTATGGCGGGCTGGCCCTGTTCATCGTCGGCGCCGTGGGCCTGATCCTGACCCAGGGGCGCACGGCGAAGAACCCGATTGCGCGACTGCTCACCGGTGTGGTGAGCCTCTACGGGATCGTGGGCAGCTACGGCCTGACGTCCTTCATCGGCGATACGATGTCGTATTGCCGGCTGCTCGCGTTGGGGTTGACCACGTCCATCGTGGCGTTGTCGTTCAACATGATGGCGAATCTCTTGCGGCCTATCCCTCATGTGGGCATTGTACTGTTCATCCTCGTGCTGGTCGTGGGGCACGTCTTCAACTTCTTCATTAGCATTCTGGGGGCGTTCGTGCATTCGATGCGCCTCATTTTCGTCGAGTTTTTTGGGCGGTTCTACGAGAGCGGCGCCAAGCCGTTCGCACCGCTAGGATTCGATTCACAGGCCGCGATCCTGCGCAAGGAATCCTAGGCAGAACGTGTGTCTAAGTCTGGATGGCTTTCGGAATAGAAGGTTCGTGAAGTGCGGTCAAAGGAATCGTTGACGGAGATCAAAGATGGACCATCTCGTTGCAATTGAAATCGGGCGAGGCTTGGCGATTGCAGGAGCCGGACTGGCAATCGGTTTAGGATGCGCCGGTTCCGGTAAGGGCATCGGCATTGCATCGCAAGCCGCCGCTGGCGTGCTGAGTGAGAAGCCGGACCTGTTTGGCCAGCTTCTCGTGATGATCGCGTTGCCCGGAACCCAGGGATTCTACGGGTTCATTACCGGGATCATGATCTTCATGAGGACCGGCCTGATTGCGGGCGAGTTAACGATTGCCCTCAGCACCGGCATAGCCCTGCTGTTCGTGGGATTCGGCGTGGGGCTGGCGTACTACGTCAGTGCCATGTGGCAAGGCGAGGCCTCCGCGGCCGGCATTGCCCTCGTGGCCCGGCGTCGCGAGGAATCCGGGCGCGCGCTCTTGTTCCCGGCCTTGGTCGAGACCTACGCGGTCGTCGCCCTGCTGGCGGCAATTCTCGTGATTTTCTGGCTGACGTCGCCGGGCGCGCTCGACTTCCTGAACGGAGCCGCCGCGTAGTGCGACGCAGGCTGTACGGCAGCCTGATCGCTGGAAAGGATTGCGCGCTATGGGACTCGAGAACATCAGCGGGGCCGTGCTCGATTCGGCCCGTGTGGAAGCGGATCACATCCTCAAGGTCGCCCGCAAGGCCGCGGAAGACAAGCTCAAGGCCGCGCGGAAGGCCGCAGAACAGGACGCCGAACGCCAGTATCAGGCCGCGGTACGGGCTATCGAAGAAGAGTTCTCCCGCAAGCTGATCCAAGTCAAGGGCGGGGCCAACAAGGAACTGCTCTCGAGCAAGAACCAGTGCTTGCGCAAGATATTCGATGTCGCGCGCGAGCAGATCCTGAGCCTGCCGCCGGAGAAGTACGCCGGGGTCATGCATACGCTCCTTGCGCGGGCCGCGGCAGAGTACGGCGGACGGCTGAGGATTCACCCGAAGGATAACGACGTGTTTGCAGCGGCGCTGGCGGAACTGAACCAGGAACGCCCGCCGGAAGCCCGGATTGAGATCGATGAGGCCGACCCGCTGCCGGAGCAAGGCGGCTTCGTCTTCGTAAGCGAAGGATTTCACGTGGACCAGACGCTCCGGACGTTGCTGACCGATATCGAGCACGAGCTTGCACCGCAGATTGCCGCCGAGGTGTTCGGTGGATAAGGCACAGAGAGTCTTGGCACAGAGAGTCTTGGCACAGAGAGTCTTGGCACAGAGAGTCTTGGCGAGGGGAGAAGTGTGGGCCCTTTGACAAAACAGCAGCATGAATGGGGGTTCGTGTGCGGCCGGATTAGCGCCCTGGAAGGCGAACTGATGACGTACGAGTTCTTCCTCGCGCTGGCCTCCCTCGAACGCCCCGAGGAACTGTTCCATCGGCTCCAAGATACATCGTTGCGGGATTTCATATTGCCGGGCGCGGCCTCCTGGGAGGATTGGAGCACGATCATTGACACGTACGTGCACAACCGCGTCATGTCCCTGCGGCGGGACAGCCCGGATCCCGCCATTGCCAACATCTTCTCGCTGGCCGAGGATTACCTCAATCTCAAGCGCGCGCTTATGAATCAGGGGTCGTATCCGTTCCTGACCAGCATTCTCTCCGAGGAGAAGCTGGCGGCCGTGGCCGGGGGCGATTCGAACCTGCTCCCCGATATCCTCAGACCGTCCGTGGCCCTGCTCAGTACGAGCGTCGGGGGCGACGCGGACAATCCGTTCCTGGTGGACATCGTGCTCGACGGGGCCTATTTCCGCCACTACGTGGCCCTGGGCGCCAGTCTGAACGCGCCGTCGATCACGATGTGGGTAAATGAGCGCGCACTCGAGCGCGCGCTGGTGGTGCTGTGGCGCGCGATGCGCGCGGGCCATCCCCTCAAGCTCTATCAGCAGTACTTCCTGCCTATCGGCGACTACGACGGCGTGATCCGCGACCTCATGGCCACGAGCGATCCACAGGCCTGGGGCGGCCTTGTGCCGGGCGCGATGGGCGAGTTTTGGCGAGAATGCCAGCAGTACCCGGAAGACGAACAGATCGCCCGCTTCGAGGCGCTGGCCGCCAACTACCTGACGGAGCTGGCCAAACAAGCCAAACTGCAGACCGCCGGGCCGGAGCGCGTGGCGGGGTACCTCTGGGGCCTGTGGGTGGAAGCCTTCAACCTCAAGCTCGTGATCAGCGGCCAGTTGAATCGACTGGAGCGGGAGATCCTGAAATCCAGAGTGAGAGGGTGCTATGTCTAGAGCGGTTGTCGTTGGCGAGAAGCCGTTGATCCTCGGCTTTAAGGGTGTCGGGTTTGAAGTGATCCACGCCGACGACGGCGAGAAACTGGCCCACGAATTGGCACAGCTCGCGCGTGCACCGGAGGTGAGCGTCGTGCTGGTGACCGAGAGCGTGGCGGCCGAAGCCCCGGAAGCGCTCCACCATTTCCGGGAAAACAGCAAGGCGGTATTGACCACGATCCCCACCCATAGGGGAAGCGACCACCTTGCGTTCGATGAAATGAAAAGGGCCATCGAGTATTCGATAGGCGTGGACATGTTAGGCAAGGAATGAGGGCAAGGCCCCTCTGCGGCCAGGGAAACGGGAAAGGCATAGAGTGTAGTCATGAGTAATAATCAGGGTGAAGTGGTCAAGGTCTCCGGGCCTTTGGTCGTGGCCCACGGACTGACTGGCGCCCGAATGTACGAGATGGTGCGCGTGGGTGAAGCGCGGCTCTTCGGAGAGATCATCGAAATCCGCGGGGACGATTACTCGATCCAGGTCTATGAAGAAACCGAGGGGATCGGGCCCGGCCAGCCCGTGTTTCGAACAGGCGAAGCCCTGAGCGTCGAGCTGGGTCCGGGATTGATACGTGCCATCTACGACGGCGTGCAGCGGCCCCTCGATACGCTGCAGCGCGAATTTGGCGATTTCATTGTTCGCGGCGCGGGGAGCCCTGCGCTCGACCGTGCGGCGGTGTGGCAGTTCAACCCTGTTGCCAAGGTGGGCGATGAGGTGGGGCCGGGCGACCTTCTCGGCACCGTCCAAGAGACCAAGCTCGTCGTTCACAAGATCATGACGCCGCACGGCTTCAAGGGCAAAGTCACGAAGATCGCACCGGTCGAGGGCAACGTGGAAACCGAAGTCGTCGTGATCGAGACGGCCGAGGGCCCGGTGTCCGTAAACATGATCCAGCGATGGCCCGTCCGCGAGGGCCGTCCGGTCAAGCGCAAGCTGCCGCCGACCGAGGCCCTTATCACGGGCCAGCGCGTACTCGACATGCTCTTCCCGATGGCCAAAGGCGGCACGGCCTGCGTGCCAGGCCCGTTTGGCAGCGGCAAGACCGTGGTCCAACACCAGCTCGCCAAGTGGGCGGATGCCAGCATCATCGTCTACGTGGGCTGCGGCGAACGCGGCAACGAAATGACCGACGTACTGCTCGAGTTCCCGGAGTTGAAAGACCCCACCTCGGGCGAGCCGCTCATGGAACGCACGGTCCTCATTGCCAACACGTCTAACATGCCCGTGGCCGCACGCGAGGCCAGTGTGTTTACCGGCATCACGATCGCCGAGTACTTCCGCGACATGGGCTACTCGGTCGCCCTGATGGCCGACTCGACCAGCCGGTGGGCCGAGGCCATGCGCGAGATGTCCGGCCGGCTCGAGGAAATGCCCGGCGAGGAAGGCTACCCGGCATACTTGGGCACACGCATTGCGAGTTTCTACGAACGTTCCGGCAACGTCGTGTGTCTCGGGTCGGATGACCGAGCAGGCTCCCTGTCCGTCATCGGCGCGGTCTCGCCTCCCGGCGGCGACTTCTCAGAGCCCGTCGTGCAGGCGACCCTGCGCGTTGTGAAAGTGTTCTGGGGCCTCGATGACAAGCTGGCGTTCTCGCGCCACTTCCCGGCCATCAACTGGCTGACGTCGTATTCGCTTTACCAGGATACGGTCGACAAGTACGCCAACGAGCACTTGGACCCGGATTGGTAGAAGAACAGACAGCGGGCCATGACAATTCTTCAGCGCGAGGCCGAGCTCGATGAGTTGGTGCGGCTGGTCGGCATGGATGCGTTGCCGACAACGGATCGGCTGCTCATGCAGGCCGCCAAGATGATCCGCGAGGACTTCCTGCACCAGAACGCATTCGACGACCGCGATACCTACACCTCGCTGCCCAAGCAATTCCGCCTGTTGACATTGGTCCTCCACTACTACGACGAGGCCCGGCCCGCCTTGGCCGGAGGCACGCCGTTGGACAAGTTGCTCGCGCTCGAGGTGATGGACGAAATCGCCAAAGCGAAGCTGATTGCCGAGGACAAACTCGAGGACTTCGACGAAATCCAGAGGCACATTACGGAAGAGATCAAGGCGTTGCCGCTCGAGTAGCAGCGGTTTGCCGCCAAATGCGACACCGAGAACGGAACGGGGTAACAAAGTGGTTACTAGAGAATATCGCACAGTCAGAGACATCATCGGCCCACTGATTCTGGTCGAAG
>Ga0272441_10006621_pt1 | contig 19273 bp, 14 predicted proteins | sample SSMProp6N_FD_193582 | JGI IMG/M metagenome (GOLD analysis project Ga0272441, IMG submission 193582) | Marine sediment archaeal communities from Little Sippewissett salt marsh, Falmouth, MA, United States - SSM-Prop-6N | ecosystem: Environmental > Aquatic > Marine > Wetlands > Sediment ... | reverse complement strand
GATAGGTTACCGTTTGTTGTGTGGGCGTTCTCTCCTAAATTAATTGTATACTGATAAAAATGATTTTCCAATGAAGGATTTGTTATGGCAACTGAGCAATATTATCTTGCACTGGACCTGGGCGCAGAGAGCGGTCGCGCGATTTTGGGGGCTCTGGAGAGGGGAAAATTAGAAATATCGGAAGAACACCGTTTCCCCACGGGTCCCGAATATGTACCCACAATGTATCCCGGTGACGCCCCGGAGAAAATCGGCAGCGATATCAGCCTGATTTGGGATTTCATCCGGTTTTGGCATGAAATCAAGGATGGGGTTTGTAAAGCGGCAACGAAGGGAAATTTGAAAGCGATTGGTGTAGATACCTGGGGTGTGGACTTCGCGCTGCTGGACAGGAGTGGAGGATTGATTTCCCTGCCATATCATTACAGGGATAACCGTTCCAATGGAATGACTGATGAGGCATTTAAACGCTTGGGTAGAAAACAAATATTTGATATTACCGGTATCCAATTCTTGCCCTTGAATACCATATTTCAGCTGCTTTCCATGGTTGTGTATGAGTCACCTTTACTACAAATTGTTGATAAATTTCTCATGGTTCCTGACTTAATCAATTATTGGCTTACCGGCAGGGCTGTGGCTGAATTTACTGAAGCGACGACAACGCAAATGTTGGATGCAAAGACCGGAAAATGGTCAGACCAGATATTATCTGCAATGGGTTTCCCCAAACATATATTTCCGGAAATTGTCCCTCCTGGAACAGTGATTGGTCCTATACGCGAATCGCTTGAAAAAGAGCTGGATCTAAAAGCTGTTGTGGTTGCTCCCGCATCACACGACACAGGTGCCGCCGTGTCGGCAGTTCCAGCCGAAAGTGAAGATTATATCTGGATCAGCTCAGGCACCTGGTCCATTGTTGGAATGAACACCCCTGAACCAGTCATTAATGAAAAGAGCTACTCATATAATCTTACAAATGAAGGCGGGTTAAATGGAACATACAGGTTCTCCAAGAATGTAATGGGTCTGTGGATTGTTCAACAATGTAAAAACCAGTGGAAAAAAGAGGGAAAAGAATATTCTTATACTGAATTGACTTCACTGGCGGAAAAATCACCTTCTCTAAAGTCATTCGCTGATCCTGATTTCGAGGAATTCCTTTGGCCCGGAAATATGGTGGAAAAAGTAAAAAAATACTGTCAGATTACCGATCAGCCTGTGCCCCAATCAGAGGGTGAAGTTGTCAGAACTGTACTGGAAGGGTTGGCTCTGAAATACCGTTATGTAATCGAAAAATTAGAAGAAGTCTCAGGAAAAATGACTTCTGTTGTCCATATTGTAGGAGGCGGCACCAAGAACCGGCTTCTTAACCAGTTTACTGCGGATGCGTTGGGAAGGAAGGTGATTGCAGGCCCGATAGAGGCTACATCCACTGGCAACCTTATCGTTCAGGCAATTGCAATGGGTGATATAAAGAACTGGGAAGAAGGTGTTTCTGTGATAAGGGCTTCATTTGATATTGAAACTTTCCATCCGGGAGATCAAGATCCCTGGAATAAAGCATACGAAGAATTTATAAATAACTTTAATAAAATCAACCAGGCATTTTAGATTAATTTTTCAAACTACCTTTAAAAATCAGGTTCAGAGCGCCCCGGCGGAAGGATAGCATTTAATATTGCCTTTGAGACAGCTGGTTTGTCCGGATTCATGCCCATTTCAATCGCCAGGTGGTAATTGATTAACTGCACTCCTGGAAGGTAAATGAGCGGTGACATATCTTCACCTATTGATGACTGAAATTCAAGCGAATTTGCCACACTCAATTCACGGGCACTTTGCCCATCAGCTATGCAGAGCGTGTGAGCGCCCATTTCTTCTGTGAGATCAATAAATTGCTTATTAAGCTCAATATTTCCGGGGTGAACCAAAGTAATAATCAGCCAGTTTGAATCGAGGGGCGTGAGTGGTCCATGGAAAAAATTTCCGGTATTGTCCCCAATGGTGATTTTTCCAGTGGTTTCCTGCAGTTTAATGGCTCCTTCAAGAGCTGTTCCATAATTGGGTCCGGTTCCGCATATCACTAGGACTGAATGGGAATTTATTAATTCAATTTCTTCTCTAACCTGGGAATCCAGTTCTTTAATGGTATTGTTGATCATTTGTGGCATTTTGTGAAGATTTTTTATTTTTTCTTGAACAAGCTCATCATTTTCTTCTGATAAAGCGAGCCCCAGGAGCATCATTAATCCGCTGCATGCAATGACGCTTTTGGTTTTCGGGAAGCTGGCCTCCGGCCCTTCCTGAGTGATCCATTGGATGGAAGCGTTTTTTGCCAGCAAACTGTTTTCTACTCCTGTCACAGCAATTGTCATTGCTCCCTTATCCTTGCATTTTTTTGAACCGTCAACTGCCCATCCCCGCTCCCCAGAGCGGGATATTGTAATTACGGCGGTATTCGCACCGATAAAGTTTTCAAGGTAGAAATCCAGGTCCGTGGATGGAACAACAAGTGATGGTATTGGGGAATGCGACTGTATAAGGGGATGTGCCATTAGCGCTGCGGTATAAGAACTTCCCAGGCCTGTTAAAATTAATTTCTCAATTCCCTTATCACTCATCAATCTGGCTGTTTGAAACAGCTGATCCTCATTTTTATGAAATGTTTTTTCAAGTGCTGTTCCACTCTCGTAGATATAGTCAAGCATGTGATATTTCAACTGCATTAAAACCTCTCCATTGTTCTCTCATCTATAATTTCTTGTTCTTATTTCTTAACTCTTAAACCTCTTTATATTATAGAATTACATTTGATCAATCTCAATATTATTCTATAAAAAACAATCAGGTATAGATCAGATGAAGGATAAGCACTCACTAGCTGTTGACATTGGGGGAACTAAGATGGCAATATGTGCTTTGGATAAAAATGGCATTGTGGCAGGTGATATAGAAAGCATTCCCATCCCATTTAATGATAAGCATGTTGCTGATTTAGAGATTATTCTTGAGATTATTCATAAGAAATATCATGAACTGAAAAAGAAAGCCATTAAAATCCCGGGAATTGGGATTAGCATTTGCGGATCTGTTGATCCCATGGGAGAAAACGTAATCTATGTGCCAAACCTATATTGGCGAAACATCCCTTTGCGTAAACTGGTTTCAGAAAAAATTGGCATACCTGTCTTCGTGGACCAGGATACCAGGGCGGCAGCATTGGGGGAAGCCGTTTGGGGAATCGCAAAAGGTATAGATTCTTTCTATTGGGTGACTGTGGGAACAGGGGTTGGGTCTGCGATGTTCCTGAATGGGAGTTTATTTACTGGTGTGCATGGCTATTCCGGGTGGCTGGGCCATTCCACGGTAGATGAGATCAATGGCCCTGTTTGCAGCTGCGGCCGCAGAGGATGCCTGGAAACATATGTCTCTGGCCCCTGGATAACAAAAAAGGCGGAGGAAATTATCAGGCAAGGAAGAGGCCAGGGGATTTTGGAAAATACTTCAGGAAACCCAGTAATGGCTGCCGATGTTTTTGAGGCAGCACGGGAAGGTGATTCCGCAGCGGTAGAAATTGCTGAATCAGTTGTCCATCTGCTGGCAAAAAGCATCGGCACAGTTGTCAACATTCTTGATATCCAATTGGTCATTCTGGGAGGCGGCGTTATTAAACACAGCCCCGTTATTGCTGATCTGGTTCTTGAATCCATCCCGCCATTCATTGCGGGGAAAGAGATCCTGGAAGATCTGCAAATCAAACCCGAATCCCTGCCGAATTCGGCTCTGTTTGGAGCTGGAGCAATGGTTTTTCGTTGTTTAAATGAAAACGGCATCAAAGGAACATAATTTTTGGATTTCTTAAAAGTAGAAGGTGAAAATGAGAAATAAAAGATATCTATTAACGATCATTATTTTTTTACTCGTGATTCCGGCATGTTCCATCTCGTTCGGAAACACTGAGTTCGGCGAAGCCGATACTCATGAGAGTTTACCTGCCGAATCAGACAGCGGACCGGATGCACAGGTGGAAGAAGAATCCATGCAGGATGAACCCGATGTCTCTTACAACGGGATCAACCTATCATCTGAAATCGGAGATTCTCTTAACGGGAGCACGGTTCCGGGTGATCCGGCTGGCGAGCCCTTCTGGAGCATGCCAGAGCATGACGAGATCGCGATCAGAGGTTACCCGATTGGAAATGATTACCACGAACCGGTTGTTTACGTCTTTTCCGCAGAAAATTACAGGACACAAAATGAAGCAGCCGCGTCTGTGATGGATGAACTTGCCGGACTGCTGGCGTCCCGACCGGCTGATCCTGCGGTACCGCTGCCCCTCCTGCCCATTTTCAACGCCGGTCAGATGGGCACGGCCAAAATGAAATTCATTGATTTCAACAACGGCAGCGGTGTACGGTACATCACCCAGCTCGGCCAGGCGCTCTGGCCTTTCAACAACAGCGGGATGTTCTACACATTCCAGGGAATGACAACGGACGGTCGCTTTTTTGTTTCCATGATCATGCCGCTCTCCCTTCCCGCACTTGCGCAGTATGATGATTTTCAGCCTGAAGATGATTTTTATGAGACGGCTGAACAATTGATTGATAATCAGATTGTTATCCTGGAAAATGCCTCCGAAGACCAGTTCACACCAACCTTGAATGATCTGGATGCGATGGCGGGATCTCTATCCATAGAGAAATGAGGAGTTTTTTACAGGTCAGAAATCAGGAAAAATTACATCATCACCATGGATTATGAACAGTAGAAAATGATGCCGAAGAAACGCCTCCGCTCCTGTAAGCCTGGAACCTTTCTTTTAATAAATATAATGGGTGTCCTTATTTTCATTTCATTGCTCATACCCCGTGATATACAGGTCCTCAAAACCATCAGCGTCCTTTTCCGCTACAATGTCACGCGAACAATTCCGCTCCTGGTCGTTATTCTGACCGCTTCATTTTTAATCAAAAATCCATTAATCTCAAAACTTGCAGCGGGTCTCGCGGTGTTTTCTTCTTTTGCCCTAGCCTTGAATGGACTGTGGGCGAGTGCCTACTCTGAAAATTACGCCCTGGCGGGATTACTCCCGAGAAGTGATGCTTACTATTTCTATTATGGATCCATTAATCTGCTGGAGCGCGGTTTCCTGCACCATATGGCAAGACGCAGGCCGGTGTTTGGCGTATTTCTTTCATTCCTGCTTTGGGCGGCTAACGGAAATCTGCAAATTGCACTGGGGATCATGGCTTTTTTAGCCGCGGCTGCCTGTTATGCTGGGGTAATGGCAGTGAAGCGGTCAGCAGGGACTGCTGCAGCGGTGGTTTTCTTTTTGGTACAGTTCCTTTTCATCCGCCGATTTCTCGGCATTACCATGTCTGAAACCCTGGGATTTATATTAGGAACGTTGGGGTTTTCGTTATTATTGATTTCTTTAAGGTATATCGGGAAAGATGACCGTCCGGGTCTTTTCTATTTCATATCCGGGGCATTATTCTTTTCACTGGCACAGGCTGCCAGGCCTGGAGCCCTTGCAACGCTCCCCATCCTGGTTGTTCTGGCCGGATGGCTTTTCCGCGGCGGGCAAAAATTTTCCTGGAAAGCTGCGCTGTTCGTATTGCTGGCAGTTTCAGCAGGGTTTCTAATAAGTTCTCTTCAATTTGAGGTTTTCGCCCAGGGCGAAGCCGTGCAGACCAACAACTGGGGATACGGATTGTACGGTGTGGCTGTCGGTGGGAAGGGATGGAAACAGATTTACGCTGATCACCCGGAAATCAATTCCATGCAAAGTGCCGAGAGGGAACGCTATATTCTGCAGTTAATCATCAATGAAATTTCCGCGCATCCGTTTAATTTCGTTAAAGGTATGGGTTTACAGCTTAGAACCCTCTTCTCTACCCAACCTACATACAGTATTTATTCTTATGCTTATTCAAGCAACCACTGGGTGAGCATTGTTCTTATGGCAGTACTTCTCGCCCTTTTCTTCCTTGGATTGGCAGTCTGCATTAAGGATTGGAAAATACCATTATCAATGCTGGTGATTGCATTGTTCGCTGGCATACTGTTTTCCCTGCCGGTCGCTCCCCCATACCAGACACAATACATGCGGGTGTATGCCGCCAGCATCCCGTTTGCGGGGTTCCTGCCGGGATTGGGCTTGCGAAAACTGGAGGAATGGATTTCCATAAAATTCAAATTCCTAAAAATAAACAAAAATATACTGGATGATCAGAATCAGTTTGATGCGACAGCGGCTTCCATGATTATTTTCCTGACGGTTGTCATCCTGCCATTACTCACGCTTCCTTTTTTGCGTGGGGTGAATTTAGAAGGTGGCGGATGTGAAGAGGGTGAGGAGGAAGCGGTGGTGGATTATGTGCCCGCTTCCAGCATATATATTTTTGCCAATACGCCGGACAGGATGACCTGGGTGCCGTACGTATCCCAGCTGGATTACAAGCGCGACATTCACAATATCTGCTGTGAGGATGAGATCCAGTATTTCAAGAATATCCCGACACCAAATACCATATTCACCACAGTGAATATTCTCAATTCCAAAGGACTCTATATCATCGCGGATGAAAGCAATTTACCTGATGAGCGGTCATTCCTGCGGCTTTGCGGCTACATCGAAAATGTCCGCGGCAAGCCATCCGAGAGCGGATTCTTTTACCCGAGCCGGATTGAAGTCCTGGATTTTTAGGCCATCCGCTGCTTCCGCAGTCCGAAACAAACAAAGACCAAGAATGAGGGTAAAGCGAGCGCGCTCCCGCAGGGGAGAGAAAACCTGCGGGATGGTTCATCATCCATCGGTTCTTGTGCCGATTCAGCCTGCCCAGGTGATTGTTCAGGCTGTTCCAATACAGCCGGTTCAAGCAGGGAGAGGTCATCAATCCGGATGGTGCCTGTGTTGGGCGCATCCGGGAAGGTGTTCATTCCGAAAGCGATCCCGGTAACTGCATCCGGTTTTTCAAACGGCTGGCCTGCGTTCTCTTCCCAATCCGCACGGTGGAAATCTGACCAATTTAAGGAGAATGGCACCCAACCCTGCACGCTTTCCGGGGGAGATTCAATCGTGTAAAGGTAAGTTTCCCGGGCTTCCGGGCTGCCGGCATATATATTCACATCAAAAAGCAAACCCGGTTCATTGCCATGCATAAAAAAGGTTAAGCCTTCTCCAGCGCTGAAGTCCTGGCTGTTTTCATAAAACAGGGCACATGTTGCCCAGGCGTTCGGAGACACCTCAAAATCCAGGAGGAGACTGCGGGAGCCGCTGTTTGCCATTTCCGGTTCAGATGCACAGTGCATGGAGGTGGAGGTGGCTTCATCCCAGAACGGCTCCCAGCCGTTGGTGCCTGGGGGATTGTCCGTTTCGAAATCATCAATCAGACCGGAAATGGCTGCCTGTCCGCCCGGAGATGCCGGCTGGGGCTGGGTTTCAGCCTGGTCGTCTGCTTGATCTGTAGAATCTAAAACGGAAGAACTTTCCGGCGGCATAATTGGAGCATCTTCTTTCCAGATGTTGTAGTAAATATTCATTAACGGGATAAACTCCTCGGTTGCCTTTCGGCTGCCTTTTTCGGAAGGGTGGTCGTCACCCGTTGGGTATGCCAGTGTGTCCTGCCTGCCAGTGATGTGCTCGATTTTCCCGTTGGCATACCGGTGATGAGCATTGGCATCTGTCAGGACATTGTAAAAATCAAAAACCGCCACGTTATTCCGGGTGTACCCATTTTCGTCCAGCCAGTCATTTACCAGCCAATTGTTGAATGCGCGGGCGTTTTCTGAGTAGGTAGGATCACTGACCGGCGGCGCCGTAATTACAATGAAAAGCTTGTCCGGCCGGGTCGCAAAATATTTCAAGATTTCGTTGTAAACATACTTTGCCCCGCCCACCGATAATTCTTCATACGTTCCCGGCGGATCATTCGGGCTGCCGGCCAGCTCCGAATTGGGAAAACAGGATTTGAACATAACTATTTGATTCTCTCCCCCCGGATCTGAAAGGGTCCGTGTGAAACCGGAAAGCTGGCCGCTTTCAGTGAAGAGCGCATCCATATAAACTGGGGTTTGGGAGCTCCGGAACCATTCAATCCAGTTGGGAATGTCTGTCCGGTCTCCTATATAATCCGGCCCCCAGCCGTAATTGGTATCGCTGACGAAATAGTTATTCTTCCCGAGCTCTCGGCCAAGGTTGCCATACCCATCAGCCAGCCAGTTTTCACCACAGGAATGGTGAATGAAAATAAGTTTGCCCACCTCATCTGGGGGCTCCGGATCAAGACCTTGGAAGGGCGGCGAAGCAGCCAGTGAAATCAATACTGCTGAAATGATTATTATATTTATATGCCTGGATATTGATGACATAGAATTATCCCTCCATCCATTTGGATATCTCTCTATTAATGATTATAGCGATATGGGAAAAAAATTCAATATAAATGGAAAGGAGTGAAAGGAACTGGATTGTTTGAGATATCTATCTGGAGCCACTCCGATGTTTCGATCTCTTATTTGTGACCGTTTTTATCTTCGTACATTTTCTTGTCGGCAATCTGTAAATGCTCAATCAGGGACTCGCCCTCCTGGGCTACGGAAACTCCAATGGATATATTCATGGATATGTTCGGATGATCTTTGTTGTATTGTTCGAGCTGATCTTGGATTCGGGCAACCGCTTCCTCGGCGACACGGATATCGGAATTGTTCAGGAGTATGACAAATTCGTCCCCGCCCACCCTCGAGATGATATCTTCCTGCCGGAAGACTTTTTTGAATATACTTGCCAGGTCTTTCAACATCTGGTCTCCAACGATGTGGCCATATGTGTCATTAACTCTCTTTAGATCGTCTACATCAACCATGATTGTGCTGATGGGATACAGGCGGCTGTTTTCCAGGCGTTCGATCTCAGTATCAAAGAAGAGCCGGTTGTAGAGACCAGTCAGCGGGTCGTGTGTGCTGAGAAATGATAAGCTTTTTTGGGTTTTCCTCAGTACAGACATGGACGCGGAAATGATGAGCGAAGTAACCAGCATGGTAGCTGTCACAGATACAATCGGTAAGTAGGCAGTGAAGCCGTTATTGTTCAGGAATCCATTAAGTCCGGTTATGCCTAACAGGAAAAATGCGGCTCCAATAAAATTCAGGATGGTGGAGCCGTGGGAATCCAGCCGGACGGATGCCCAGATAAGAAACGGGATCAGGAAAAAAGAAATTGTATAAGCAGTTTCCGCGTCAATCCGGCTCAGGAATAGAAGCAGTTCGATGCCTGCCACGGCGATGAAGATAAGCACTCCTTCCATCACGCGCGGCAGATCTACATCCGGGAATGCGGAGCCAAGCCAAACCAGAAGCACAGGAGAGAAAATCAGGGTACCCAGCATGTGCCGGATCCATTCGGATGCCCAGATGGAAGGAAGTGTTTCTAGGGGGCTGATATCTAGGAAATACATGCCGGTGATATTAAAAGAAGCAGCCACGACAGGGCTGATGATGACGCCGAACAGGACCAGGAAAAAGACCGAGCCGTAATTTTTTAGATCAGCCGAAAAATTCTTGTACTGGAAGATAAAAAAGCTTCCCAGAAGGACAGCCAGGGTATTGCCTGTAGATACAAACAAAGAAAAAAGAATAATATTACCTGAGAGTAGGATGGAAATTACCGACCCAATGAACACACCAGGAAGTGCCGGATAGCCAAACAGCAGGACAGCAGCCAGTGCTAAACCGGATTGAGGCCGTAAGAGGGGATTTTCTGCATTGGGGGGCTGAAAAAATTGCGAGACCAGGGCAGCCAGGACATACAAAGCCGCAATGATTACGCCTCTTCCCACATACAGCGCGATATTGTTAAATGTCTTGCTGTCCCTTTTCATCGCCCTTCCGAATTTGCCAAATCCCTACTCCCAAACCAAGCTGCGGGATAAAAATGCCGGCCGCTGCCGGCACGAGCGAATATATTTTCACTGCCCGCCGCATACCGGGAAACGCTCTGCTTTTTCGTTATGAAGCCGGCTAGGTGTCCGGCTGCAAATTCTGCGGATCCTGTTCCCCAGTATTAATACAATATCATAAATTTAAAAATAATCAAGTGCCTTTTTTCCTCAAACAAAGAAAGTATATAAAGATTTGGTAGTGTACATAATAATGCATTGAATAAGTATTGTTTTTAAAAAAATGTTTACAAATCATCCAGCATTTCACGGCACGCCTGGACCAATTCCTCATCCTGGCTGATTTCCAGGACTTTCCTAAAATCCTGTTTGGCAAGCTCCTCATCCCCGATTTCCCTGTAAGCAATTCCCCGATTGTAATAGGCCAGCTCGGTTTCGGTGTCCAGCTCAATGGCGCGCGTAAACGATTGGATCGATTCCTCCGCATTATCCTGGATAAGCAGCGCTACACCTGCCTGGTAGTGAGCCGATCCTTGCTCAGGATTCAGCCGGATGGCTTCATCGAAATAATCCAGGGCTTCTTCCAGTTCGTTTTGCATCAAATACACACGGCCGATGTTCTCTAGGATGAAAGGTGAGTCGGGAACGAGCTGAAGGTAGGTTTGCCATTGGTCCAGTGCCTGGCTGTATTCACCGGTCTGGAAATATATGCGGGCACGTGTGTCGTAAATGAGCGGGTTTCCCCCGTTGGATGGAGAGATATTATCAAGCGCTGCAAGCGCGGCCTCTTCCCGCCCCATTAAAAGGAAGGTTTGTGCCCGGTTGATATCAGCTAGGAGATAATCCGGATTGAGCTGAAGGGCTTTGCTGAAGTCGGAAAGGGCGAGTTCATATTCAGCAATGTCCATGTATGTGGCTCCCCGGTTATTGTAAAGATCCGGGTTCGAAGGATCAAGCTGTATCGCGCGTGAGAAGTTGGAAACAGCATCTGAAAATGAACCTGACGACCTGTAGGCGTTGCCCCGCCAGAAGAGAATGGTCGGATTTTGCGGATCAATCTCTACTGCCCGAGAATATGCTTCCAGCGCTTCTTCAGTCTGTCCCATCTGCATGTAAACCATCCCCAAATTCACCAGCACATCCACATTTTCCGGAAGGGCTTCAGACACCAGGTTTAGATCAGATAATGCAAGGTCGTATTCTTCCATCTGGAAATAAGCTTTTGACCGGTTGAAGCGGACTTCGGAATTGCCGGGATTCTCCCAGAGCACCTTTGCCCAAATATCCGCCGCATCTTCATATTTGCCCATGTTGTAAAAAGTATTCCCGCACCTGGCATTCAGTTCTTCTGTTTCACCTCCAAGTTCTATAGCCCTGCCCCAGGAAGAAAGCGCCTGGCGGTAATCTCCCATGTTGAAAAACATCTCCCCCTGCAGGGTGTATGCAGCAACATTTTCCGGATCCAAGTCCAAAATTTCTTCAATCTCATCCTCAGCGCTCTGCCAGTCATTCTGGGCAATGTACAGTTCTGCCGCCCCGAAAAAAGCTTCCGGGGATTGCGGATTGATGTCCTTCGCCTGCTGATAATCAAGGACTGCCGCATCCAGCAGACCGGCTGCGGCTTTGATGGAAGCGCGGAGAAGATAAGCATCCTCGAAATCGGATTTCAATTCGATGGCATCGTTCAAGTCCTGGAGTGCGGCTGTCCTGTCGCCTATCTGGTCAAATACCCGGGCGCGAAGAAGCAAGGCTTCGGCGCTGCCGGCATCCAGGTTCAGTGCGTCTTCTGCATCCTGCATGGCCTCTGCAATCATGGACTGATTTAAGGCGATATGCCCTCTCCCCAGATAAGCTTCCATTAATTTGGTATCCGCTTTGATGGCTTCCGTATAGGCGCTGTATGCGCCAGCAATATCGCCGTTATCCGCCAATGTTTGCGCATCCAGTACCAGATTTTCAGCTCCGGTTGTGTCGTTTATGAAAAAGATGTTATTGGCCAACAACAATGCTGCGATGATTATTATGCTGAAAATTATGCTGTTGGTCAGTTTCTTTTTAGGAATCAATCTCTTCCGCCTGGATAATCTAGAAATCTCTTTGCTAATTAAAATATTACATTCAACATTACATATATTTAGAATTTTACTAAATCCTTATGTGAAAATAATGATGATAACATCCCCGTGAAAAAGTTGTTGAATAGTGGGTTTTACCGTAAGTTCCTCATGTGGATAATACAAGCACCCATTCAGGAATGCGGCTGCATGCCACAATCCACCAGGCTGGGATATATGTGCTGGTGAGTAAGGAATGATTTATCTTTCCGGTTTCATTTATCTTGATATCAAATATCTGAGAATTAAATTTTTTCAATACATTTTGATCCGCAAATGAGGAGAGAAAGATTGGTGGTTTTTTTCATTGATCGTCTAATGAATATTCATCATTTTCGCATGTGGGATAATTGCATGAGAATATTCCATGACGAAGGGAAAAAATGAAACCATACCATTCCGAGATAGTATTGCCAGGCGGCGTTATGAAACCCGCTCACAATCACTATATACGCAGATTGTCGGCAATGAAAGACCAGTTTTTAGATAAAGAGGAAGTGGAAAAGATTCTGGATAAGGAAGACGTAAATCTGTACGAAGTGTATGAGAACACCAACCCGGAAAAGTCCGGTGAACTGCAGTTTGGCACTTCCATTGTGCATCCGGGGAAAGTTGGCGAAGAATATTTTATGACCAAGGGGCACTTTCACAGCATACTGGAAACATCAGAGGCATATTACTGCTTGAAGGGCAAGGGTATCATGATGATGGAAGATCCGGAAGGAAACTGGGAAGCAGCGGATCTTGTTCCGGGTGTTGTGCTGTACGTCCCGCCAAGATGGGCGCACCGCTCAATAAATATCGGGGATGAAGATTTGATCACATATTTTGTTTATCCAGGTGATGCGGGGCACGATTACGGGACAATTGAAACGATGGGGTTTCGGAAACTGGTCGTTGAAAGAAATGAAAAAGCGGAGATAATCGATAACCCAAGATGGAAAAAATAGTCTTTTCAGGTGGGTTGATTTATGGAACTTAAAAAAGCCAAGATTGTTGTAACCCCGACTTCTTTTGCAAGGAATGATCCTTCTCTCAAAACCTACCTGGAAAGCCGGGTTGGAAAGGTAGTATATAACCAGACTGGCAAACCATTGAAATCCAGCGAGTTGATAGCGTTAATTGCCGATGCGGACGGATATATCGCAGGTTTGGATGAAATCGACTCAGCGGCAATCAAAAGCGCTCAAAAACTGAAGGTGATTTCACGTTATGGCGTGGGGCTTGATAATGTGGACCTGGAAGCCGCTGCGGAAAACAAAATTATTGTCACCTGCACACCCGGTGCCAATGCTTCAGCTGTAGCGGATCTGACAGTTGCTTTCATTCTTCTTTTATGCCGGCCCATATGCAGGGCAGCCGAACAAACCAGGAAAGGTGAATGGCCGCGAACGAACGGATTGAGTCTTGAAAACAGGACGGTCGGTTTATACGGTTTCGGTGCTGTAGCCAAACAGGTTGCCCAAAAATTATCCGGATTCGGCTGCCGGATTAATGCGTTTGATGTCAGCTGGGATGCAGAAGCTGCTGAGCGGTTGAATGTGAATTTTTCAGAGAAAGCCTCATTAATAAATGAATCTGATTTCCTTTCCCTGCACGTACCGGTTTTGGAAGAAACGCGCAACCTGGTGGATAAGAGGTTTTTGGAGGAAATGAAAACGGGCTCATTTTTAATCAATACCGCACGCGGAGAGCTTGTTGATGAGCACGCGTTAGCCAGCGCAATCCAGTCCGGAAAGCTGGCGGGGGCAGCGCTGGATGCGTTCCAATCCGAACCGCCGGAAGAGGGTAACCCACTTTTGCAGCTTCCCCAGGTGATCACGACACCCCATATGGGGGCACATTCTGAAGATGCTACCAACCGTATGGGCTGGATGGCTGTGGAAGACTGTCTGGCAGTTCTGGAGGGAAATGAACCGGCAAACCCCGTTATTTCGAAATAGAAGAGGAGAGATTTGATATGGATAAGAAGCAGCAATTAAACAGGATTAAAGAATTGGGCCTTTTGGCAGTCATCCGGGGTCCCTCCGAAGAATTGACATTAAAGACAGTGGACGCATTGGTAAAGGGGGGCGTTCTTGGCATAGAAATTACCTTTTCCACCCCTAATGCTTATTCCGTGGTGGAGCAGCTTGATAAAAAATACGGAAATGAGATTGTTTTAGGAATGGGGACGCTTACAAAAGCGGAGCAGGTGCAGAAAGCCGCGGAAAACGGTGCTCAATTCCTGGTCAGCCCCATGTATGAAGAAGATTTATGCACAGAAATGGTTAAAAGCGGTCTGTTGAATATGGTAGGTTCTTTTACGCCGACCGAAATTTTTCACAGCTACAGCATGGGAGTGGATGTGATCAAGATTTTTCCGGGAAGCCTGGGCGGACCCTCATATATTAAAGCTCTTCGTGGACCATTTCCTGATATTCCCTTCATGCCAACAGGCGGCGTAAGCGCAGAAAATGCTGCAGACTGGTTCCAGGCAGGCGCCATTGCAGTAGGTGCTGGAAGCAATTTGTGTCCAAAAGATCTTGTCCTAAATGAAGAATTTGAAGAAATTACGCGGATCTCAAAAGAATTTGTAGCAGTCATTAATAGGGTGAAAATATAGATGAATAATACTCAAAAAATCCCGGAACACGTCAAATTGAAAGAGCAGCCAACATTCTATTTCGTTGGGGTAACGACAGGTAAATCATCTATCAACAAGGTTTTTCCGCTCTGGATGAAAGAATTGGGCAGGGAAGATGTTGTTTTAGAAGGAATTGATCACCCAATTCATGATGAGCCGAAGGCATACAGAAAAACAGTGGAACAAATCAAATATGATCCCCTATCACTGGGGGGATTGGTAACCACTCACAAGATGGATTTGTATGCCGCCGCAAAGGATATGTTTGATTATCTGGACCCATATGCCAAACTATGCGCTGAATTATCCAGCATCTCAAAAAGAAACGGGAGCCTGGAGGGGCATGCGAAGGATCCGATTTCGGCAGGGTTGAGCCTGGATGCAATTATTGGAGAAGATTATTTTGAAATGACAGGAGGTGAGCTGCTAATCTTTGGTGCGGGGGGATCTTCATTAGCAACAGTCCTGCATTTAATAAATAAGGAGAAAAAAGCTGACCGCCCGGCGAGAATCACGGTTGTGAATCGGTCTCAGCCCAGGCTGGACCACATGGCTGAAATGGTGGCAACCCTGGATACAGATATTGAGATGAAATACGTACTCAATAAGGATCCTGAAGTAAATGATGAACTAATGGAGAAGCTGCCTTCGGCGAGCATTGTGGTCAATGCTACTGGTATGGGTAAGGATACCCCTGGCTCACCGATAACGGATGAAGGCGTTTTCCCACAAAATGGAATTGCATGGGAATTCAACTACCGAGGCGAATTGGATTTTATGCACCAGGCCTTGAGCCAAAAAGATGAAAGGGGATTGCATGTGGAGGATGGCTGGGTTTATTTCCTTCACGGATGGACACAGGTTGTGTTCCAGGTCCTTCATATTGAATTGACAGAAGAGTTGTTTGACCGCCTCGACAATGCAGCAGAAGTGGTACGGTCCTGATTACGATGATCTTAATATTTATTCTTTAAATAAGAATATGTGATACGTGATGATAAGAAAAAAACAAAAATTCAAATAGGAAAAATGGGAAAATGTATTTTTTTCTTTGTTAGTTATATCTTTTCATAAACCCTTCCATTAATGCAAATATTTCCTATTCCATTTATTTCTCAAAATATATAATTACCCTACCATTTATTAAAAAACGGGAGATAATGGTCCATAATTTTGAGACAGGTAGAGACAAATTTTACAGCGGTGCATTATTAATTTCCTTCCTTGTGGGAATAGCGTTCCGAATTTACCATTTATTTATCATTGGATTTGATGTCCCGTTCAATTTGGGGGGATTGTTTTACCAGATGTCCCTCGAGATTATCCAAAACGGATTTGCACTGCCCGCAACAATTCCATATTATTTTCCGGGCGGCCTACCCTTTGCCTACCCGCCGATACCTTTCTATGTCCAGGCAATCATCATTAAAATATTCTCTCCAGAATTGTTCGTTACAGTCAATCTTCTGCCGCCGGTAATTTCGGTATTCAGTCTTATCGCTTTCTATTTTCTGGCCCAAAAAGCCATTAAGGAAAATGTTGGAGTGATCGCAGCGTTTTTTACATTTTCAATCATTCCGATTGCTTTTACAGAGCAAATCGAGGCGATGGGGCTGTCAGAAGCTTTTGGAACGCTGACACTTGTCCTGTATACATATGCACTTTTATGGGCGAAAGACAGGCGCCAAAAACTTGCGTGGATCTTCCCGGGAATCATGCTGGGAATCTGCGTTATGAGCAGTCCGGGTTCAATTTACGCTTCCATCCTCATATCAATATTTTTCCTGGGTGTGGCTATCTTTGATTTCCTGAAAAACAAGGACAGCTATTTCTTCATCGGCACCTTCATTGTCGGAGTGGCCGGAATCCTTGTCTCATCCCCCTACTGGTTTACAGTCATTTCGAATCACGGTTTAGCGATTTTCACAAATCCGTTCACTGCACAGAATACGCAACTCATTACCGAACTCCTGAAAAATGCCTGGCTATTCAGGTTCATCTATGCTTCCCCATTTTGGAATGCGTTGTTTTTATTCGGACTCTTGTCTGCTTTCATAAAAAAACACTATCTAATATTATTCTTTTCTATCGTTTTGATGCCCATACCCCGGGAAAACTGGATCATGTCCATTCCAGCAAGTTTGATAATCGGAATTGGTATTGTTTATTTGTTTGATCTGTTGGGAAGGATTCCTGGAATCAATCCAAATTTTGTGAAAGTTGCTCTAATCTGGACCATGATCTTGTTTTTTGGTTTTGATTCCCGATTTAACCTGCTGTTCCGGATTAATGACGATACCTACCGGATTTCCGAGACCCAAATCAACGATTTGGTAAAAATGAGAGCATCCAACCTGATTCCTGCTGACCAGTATGTAGCGGCTGTGGGAAATTGGGGTTTAATTGAATGGTCTCCCGCATTGTTGAAAAGAACTGTAATCAATAATCTTTTTGGTCTGGAATGGCTGCCGGAAAAAAACAAGAAAAACCTTGCCCTAAGCGAAAAACTGCCCGAATATACAAGCCCAGGTGAGGTTTTTAAAAGCATCCAGGAAGATTTTCAAGATTTGAATAGAATTTATCTTGTAGCTGATATGGAGTATCTGGACCAATTGTACGATTCTGGAAACAACCCTCGAGTGAAGTTTGATGTGTTGGAGAGATATGATAACCTGGGATTAGCCCTTGTAGAACCCAGGTGAGTATTCATGGGATAAAAAGTATCACCATGGTTATTTTTCGGATTTTGGCAATTTATTAAAAAGCTGATTTTTTCGAAAGCTAAAAATTATAGAATGATGAAATGAAGAAAATGATTGATATTTCGGATCATTTCAATCTTATTATGAACACTCAATGGGATTGAGTTTTGATTTATTTCTTTGAAAACGAACATGATGTTTTTTTATTTCTTGACCATATTAGTGAAGAATGAAAAGGAACAATAATGTGCTTAATAAACCAGTACATCAATGGGATGAAGCCCTTGATTTTTTGAGTTGAAAATGGAAAAAGAATTTCAAAAAAGAATAGTCATTCCGGATTTTCTTTCTCCTATCCGAATTGGGTTTCTCTATTTATTGATTCCTTTCCTTGTTTTTTCCCTGGGATATATCAAGCTCATTTACTCCATCCCGATCGTTGTCTTTCTAGCATGGGCAGCTGTTAGATGCTGGAAGAATTCCAAAAATGACTCCATTTTTTCTTTTAAATCAAAGAAGAATCTCCTGATCGGATCAATCATCCTGCTTTGCTGGGTGTTTTTGTCCGGAATAGGCGGGTATGCATTTCAGAACCCTGATTTTCACGGGCGCAATGCGATATTCAGGGACCTTGTGACAATGGATTGGCCGGTAATCTATACCTATCCCGGAAGAGATATAAGTTCCGGTTATGGTTTCACCTATTACATCGGATATTGGCTGCCAAGCGCTTTTTTGGGAAAATTGTTTGGATGGGAAATGGCGAATTTTGCCCTCTTTATCTGGACTTTCATTGGTGTCCAACTAGCCGCAATTCTCTTGATGAAAAAAACCGGGTTGAGTTTTATTCATTCAGCCCTGTTATTGATCTTCTTCAGCGGGATGGATTTTTTAGGCGTGATTGCCACACGGGGCTTTCATTCAGATATGTATCCAAATATCTGGCCGCCGATTCAGCATTTGGAGTGGTGGTCACCCGGCATGCAGTTTTCATCATTCACCACACAGCTTTTCTGGGTGTTCAACCAGGCGGTCCCAGCATGGATTTGCTTATTAGTAGCCATCAATCTGACTTCCAAAAAATTCATATTTTTATTGTTAGCCCTGTGCGTTTTCCTGTCCCCGATTCCCGCGCTTGGGTTTTTGCCCATTGTGTTATTTTATGCCTTTGCAAATATTAATCGGGATGAATTATCCATTGACCAATTGAGAAAAGCGGGGGAAAAAAAGTTCTCCCGAAAAATATTTAAAGACTTCCGGGAGATGTTCACAATAGAAAATGTGCTTGGTGGAGGATTGATTTTAATTGTTTCAATTCTTTATTATTATTCATCTTCAAGCAATGTACCCCGCCAGATCAGCGCGATCCGGATTGAAAATGTGTACTTCATGATCTTATATTTGATTTTTTCCTTGTTCGAATGGATGCTTTTATGGCTGGTGTTGTTGGATCAATACAAGAAAAACGCATTGTTTTATATCATTGCTGTATTATTAATCTCTGCTCCTTTGTTGTTCCTTTCTGATTATTTTGTTATATCCAAAAGAGCGACAATACCGATGCTTTTGATGCTGATGGTATGGTGCGGCAGGTATTTGAACCATAGACTCGACAGGCGGCGTGTCCTGATAATTTTTATCCTCATAATTGGATCATTTACCCCCCTGTACGAAATCAACCGGTCGATTTACCGAACGTTCGTTTATTATTTTCAGAATCAGGACAGCTCTGGAGTAAATGGATCTTTGTATACTCCAAATTCAGATCTGCCCGAATTTCCTGACAAGCCGGAGCTGGATCACCCCGGTGAACTGGTTGCGGATAAGTATTATACGATGTCGGTTTTTAAACCTGAACAGCTCGGAACCAAGATTGGCCCAGTCTCAAAATCCATTTTTTACCGTTACCTCGCCAAATGATGG
>Ga0272441_10006620_pt1 | contig 19274 bp, 15 predicted proteins | sample SSMProp6N_FD_193582 | JGI IMG/M metagenome (GOLD analysis project Ga0272441, IMG submission 193582) | Marine sediment archaeal communities from Little Sippewissett salt marsh, Falmouth, MA, United States - SSM-Prop-6N | ecosystem: Environmental > Aquatic > Marine > Wetlands > Sediment ... | reverse complement strand
CAAGCGTCAAGCGATCGAACACGATTAGGAAGAGGGAGCGACGAAACCTGAAGCCTCGAAAGAACGAGTTCCGCCAAAGTGGCAGATAGCGCGATGCATTTCCCGATACTACGAACGTGAGGCCCGCGAACCGCCTCTTCGGCTCTCTTCGATCCCAATTCGCCGTCGGCCGGATTGAGACCCACCGGATGGGATATTCTGGAGAAGGCGAACCATCTCCATTTCCTCGGCCGCCTCAGGAGCGAAGCGATCCAAGCAATCGAAGTACGTCACGAAGCGGAATCGGAAGACATCTCCTTCGCACAGAACCGTCACACCCGGATGCACGCACGGATGTTCGATCGGTGCGCCTTCGCGGATCCGCTGGCGAAACTCCGGCACGGCGTTGGCCGATCGTGACACGACGTGAAGCCATCCGATGGTGAACGGAACGTCCTTGGCCTTCAGACTCTTCCTGAGAAGCGCAACATCCACAGACGTCGTGATGTTGAAGAACGGAACGGGATACTGCTTGAAAAGCTCCTAGTGATCGCGGCGCGCCCAGTTGTCAAAATCGATGATCATTGGTTGGCTTTCCATCCCACGCACCTCCAACCAACGACAGCTCCTATGAGCACGAACTCGAACCAAGCCTAGTATTCGTATGAGCCTGTGACAACTTCCGGATCTAAGCGGGAGTCTGCTCGGATGAAAGCGGGGGCCCGCTCCAAGCCCAACATCCGAAGGACCCCCACGGGGGGGGCAGGACGGATTCGGCGTCAGCTTCTATGTCGAGATCCGCTCTAGGAGCGTAGGGGATCGATTTTAGGACGCGTTTACTGGCCGTCTCATTGTGCATGCATCCGGAAGCATCGGCCTCTCAATCCGCATGACGTTCAAGCGAACGTTTCCAGCTCCTCTCGCATGGTCCAACGGCCTCGTATCGCGCTGGTGATCGTTGGCTCCTTTACCCCACCGGCAACACCTCCGGTATGCCGTCGTCAAGCATGGCCAACACTGACTCGAAGCCGTGTTGTGAAACCCAGCCCAGCTCCTTCTGCGCCAAGCCGGCATCATAGACGCGATCAATACTGGTCGGCAGCTGCCACCCCCTTCGATCGAACTCTGTTGCTAGAGCAGGAACATGCAGTCGAAGAAGCCTAGCAGCATCAACAGAGAGTTCCTTGCAGTGCCTTCGTTGAAACGGCGTAGCGCCCGAGACGATGAACCGACGGAAACCTGGCGGGCGAACCTGTATCACACGCTTGTGGACAGAAGCTACATCGCGAACATCGATGCTCCGGTGGAGTCGAAACACCGCCATTTGGTCTGCGGGTTCGGGAAAACAGCGTGACATCCGAAGGACCGTCACAGGGATTCCGCTTTCAACGGACAGCTTCTCCAAGAGCTTCTCGGCAGCGATCTTGGTCCTGTGATAGATCGTTCGAGGTAACGGCTCGACCGTCTCATCGATCCAGCTGGCTTGCCCATCCAGGTTGGACGCATCTCCGTACAGCGCGGTCGTACTGGTATACACGAAGTGCCCAACGCTATGCCCCATGGCCGTCCGCATGATGGATTCCGTCGCGTCCACGTTGATATCGAAGAAATCGCGGTCGGACATGATGCCAACGTGGGGAGCATGCAATGACGCGCAATGGACAACGACATCAACACCCTCTAGCGCAGCTTGCAGCAGTTCCTTGTCGCGGATATCTCCAACAATCCCTGCCGTCGAGCAGGGAGTCCTATCCAGCCCAACGACAACGTTGTCACTCATCAGCGCGATATAGATGCCACGCCCTACACGACCTGCTGTTCCCGTAATCAGGATCTTCAGGCTTCTCCACCTCCCATGGCACGATTATCGGGCTTAGCGGGCTCTGTCTCGTTCCCGGCACCTCCCCTGGCCCTGGACCAGACTGATGCCGATCCCCACATCTGGCGGCTTCCCCAGGATACGACACGACGTCATTTCAGACACGATTGGGTCCTGCTTGGTTCGACCAGAGAAGGCCCACGAGGCCGGCGGATCATGAGCTGCGCCCCAAGTTCGATTCGAGTCTGACGTTGAAGTCGATACGAACGGACATTCAGGGCACAACGCCAAGTACCGGAAAGCAAGAAGTTCACGAAGATCGAAGTGGAAACACCGGTTGGGAGCCTGGAGGACTGAGTGCAGAACGAATCAGCAAGGCGGCGATTCCAGCATCTTGTTCGGGCCAGAGGCGGGACCAGAGTCAAGGTCATGCATCCTGTCGATGGAGACGAACGATGAATGTCGAGCCTTGTCCAGGCTCGCTCTCGACTTTGATTGATCCGCCATGCAGCTGAACGATCTGCTGACAGATGGCCAGACCGAGACCTGAGCCGCTTGCTTCGCTTCCACGATGCCGAGATGAATCCAGGCGCACGAACCGCTCAAAGACCCGGTCAAGATGCTCGGCGGCAATCCCGATGCCGCTGTCCCGCACCCGGAGCACCGCTTCTGCCCCCTCCGCAGCGGCAGACACCCAGACAGAACCTCCTCGTTCCGTGTAGCGAACCGCGTTGTCCACCAGATTGACAATGAGTCGGCGAATCCTGACGGGATCGCCGGCAATGCGGATGGTGTCCGTCTGAGAGGACAGCTCCACTCCGCGCTCTTTCGCAAGCGGCTCCAGCGCAGTCAAGACCTCACCAACGATCGATCCAAGGTCGACAGCGCTGGTTTCCAGTTCCTCCCGATCGAGCGAATCTCCGCGGGCCAGGGTCAGAAGCTGGTTGACGAGTCTGTGCATCGAAGATGACTCTTCCGCAATGGTCGCCAAAGCATCCCGATAGGCCTGGGTATCTCTTTCTCGCCTCAGTGCCAACGTCGCCTCAGCTTCAATCACGGAGAGCGGAGTTCGCAGCTCATGAGATGCATCGTCAGTGAACTGTCGCTGCCGCGCAAAGGCCTTCTCGAGCCTGTCAAGCATGGAGTTGATCGTCTGTGCAAGTCGTCCAAGTTCATCGCGTGATTGCACAGGCACACGTTTCGCAAGATCCGTCTCTTCTATGGCACGCGTAGCTGCAATGATCCTATCCACGGGCTTGAGGGCACGCCGGACGAGAAACAGCCCACCGATTCCCGACAGAAGAAGCGTAAGCGGAGCCGCTATGAGCAGCGTATTGCGAAGTGTGCGTAATGCGTAGACCATGTCATCAGTCGGCCGCCCCACAACGACGACGGCTGTTCCCGCCTCAATATCGAGGGGCTGTTGCGATTCGCGAGGGGGAACGGACCTTCGGATCGCCGAATCGGGGGGGGAGATCGGCAAGGATTGAGGCACCAAAGGAGCAAGAAGGTAGCGGACCTGAGGCCCGTCTTCGTGATCGACCGTCACATAGGTCGCTGTACCTGCAGCCGATGCGTCCAGGACTGACGTAGAAATCGTGTCATCGCTGAGTCGGTATCCGATGGCCGTCCACCCCTCTTCTGCCAGGATGAAGGCCCCGTTAATCTCCCCGAGCGGCGCACGGGGCGGGTCAACCGTGAGCATTCCGATGAAATCCGGCTGGCCTGTCACCTCCTCCAGACGATGAGCAAGCGCCCTGTCGAGAGACACAGCTAGAGTGTGCCTCAGTGTCGCGTAGACTCCGATGCACATCGCGATGAGTAAGACCGCAAGGACGACCAGATACCATCCTGTGAAGCGAGCGCGAACGGAACGGAAGATACTCACGGAACCCTCAATCGGTACCCTGCGCCGCGTACGGTTTCGATCATGCTCGAACCTTCACCGGAGTCAATCTTCGATCGCAGCCGTCGGACATAGACATCCACAAGGTTTGAGACAGAATCGAAGGCGTTGTTCCAAGCATGTTCCTCGATCATTCCGCGAGAAACCACAACGTCGGGGTTGCGCATCATGTACTCGAGGATCGCGTACTCCTTCGCGGTGAGGGCGATCTCAACGCCGCCACGTGTCAGCCTGCGTGTCACGGTGTCAAGACACAAGTCACCGGCCCTCATTTCGGCAGATCGCGACGGTGACTGCCGTCGCGTGAGTGCGCGTACACGCGCGACCAATTCATCGAAGGCAAAGGGCTTCACAAGGTAGTCGTCGGCTCCCGTATCGAGTCCGGCCACACGGTCGGCTACCGCGTCTCGAGCCGTGAGCATCAGGATCGGAGTCTTGAGACCGTTTTCGCGAAGCGTGCGGCAGACACTGAGGCCATCCTGCACCGGCATCATGATGTCAAGGACAATCAAGTCATAGTCATTGATCTCGGCGTAGTACTGGGCCTCCTCCCCGTCATGGGCTACGTCCACCGCGTAGCCTTCTTCCGCCAGGCCTCGACTGACAACCGCGGCCAGGCGTTCGTCGTCATCGGCAACCAGGACTCGCATGTCGCTCTCCTCCATGCCGTAAGTATAGGCGTCTAGACGACCGGAAGTTGAACATGCCCGCGCCTCGGGCACATTCGAGGAAGCAAGCCCACCGGATTGACCTGATCGACTCGTCGCAAATGAAGCTCGTCGTAGGGGCTGGGGCACGTCCCACCTGAGCAGGCCACTCGTTCTTCGGATTCTCGGCAAATACAGCCGCCTCGCAATCTGGCAATCGTCAAAGGGCTGACAGTCACAGGACAGCCACTGGTTTGAGCCGTAGGCAACACTCATTGGGGCCGCCGGAACCCGCCGCTGTCTTCTTGAACCGGAAATGCTCACGTTGCCTCCGTTGGTTCGCCGTCTTGTGCAACCCGTTTTCGTCCAGTTTTAGAAGACATTCTGAGCAAGACCCTCGTCGTCACAGATGATCACCGTAGCCTTATCGATGTTGGGATGTGCGCTGAGGGTTCGCGAGAACGCCATCAGATCAGATGAGCGCTTCGGCTTCACCAAGAACGTCATCTCCAGGCGCTCGCCATCTTGGACACTTCGCGTGTTGATCAATCGATGATCTCGCAAGTATTCGCTGAAAGCCTTCTCGTGGTATCGGACGTCTCCCCGCCCGGTGGTTGGCACCGTGAACTTGACCAACGTCTCGCCCTTGGCACGCATCCCGATTCGCGAGTAGCGGATTGCGACCATGAAGATGCCGATCAAGCCTACGCCAACGGCGGTCTCGCCAAACATGCCCACGCCGATGCCCATGCCCGCTGCCAGAGAGAGAAAGATGAACGCAGCGTCCTTAGCGCTCTTCACGGGCGTTCGGAAGCGGATGACAGCCAGTGCGCCAACGAGCGTGAACGCGCGTGCGAGTTGGTTCGAAATCACAAGCATCACCAGGGACACGATCATCGCGAGGTAGAGCAGCGTGTGCTGGATCGATACCGAGTAGCTCCCAGGTGGTGTGGAAAGCCGATAGACGAGTGCTACGTACATCCCCAGAGCAAGGCTCATCGAGATGATCGTGAGTGTGGTTTGCCAGTCAAAGCTGAACGCTTCATAGAACATTGACATGATTCCATCCTTGCTTCTTGGTGGGGTTCTCGCCGAGCAGTTGTGCTATGCTGAGCGCGTACTTCGAGCAGGCTTGGCGTTGAAGTCCGTGGGCGTTGATGAGCCTGGAAAGAAACGGCGGAACGATCTCGTTGAACTTGACCTCGAGGATCGTCCAACCATACAGAAGCGGAACGAGTTCGTCCTCGCAATAGAGTTCTTCAATCGACGGGCAGAGTTGCGCCCGGAGATTTCGATCGAAGGTGACCCGAACCGTGTCCTGTTGGCCGGGCCAGACATAGGCGATGCGGTCGTAGACAACCAGAGAAGTTGGAGCGAACTGCCACCGATCCATGCTCAGCAGGAGTTGGCCCAACACACTTCCTGGCTCATCTATCGAAGCATCGAGCCCCAAGCGCCCACGCAATCCTTCGATTTCCTGCTCGTGCAAGCGCATCTTCCGCTTGGTGTAGGTTTCCCCCCGGCGCTGTTTGCACTCGAGGAACACAGCAGGTGTATCACCGTTGTTGTAGCCCCGCAGCCGGTACTTGCGCCGGTTCTTCTCTCCCGCCAGCTTCTCGTGATAGCAACGAAAGGTCGGAGAGTCGAAGTAGATGCTCCGTACCGTGTAAGAATCCCGCGGCCGGTGTGCTCCATACTTGTCGAGCTCAAGGTGCGCTTCGAGGAGCGCCTTGATGGACCCGATACGCTCGGATCGAATGAGATACTTGAACTCATGCCTGCCCGTCGTCGGCGTCTGGATGTCACGCGGCACCTCGACTGACTGAAGCTCGCGACGGACACGTGTCTGCATCCGCCGAAGCGATAAAACGGTCCTCTCGGTTCGTTCTGCGAGTCCTTGTCTCATGCTAGGTCCCCGGTGTCCCGCCAACGGCTTGGCTTGCTTGCCAATTGAACGCAATGTGATTCGGCGAGTTCACATCAATGAGCTCAAGCGAAGGGCCGTTGCCGTCGGCTTCGTCGCACCACACACCTTCATCGTTGTAGGCAACGCAATCGACCCAAAACCCTTCCTCATCGACCACCCGCAGCGTCTCGCCGCCGTTGGAGAGCTTTCCCTCCTCCCATGCAACGACCTGGCAATCAAGATGAGCATAGGAGTCCGCATCGGCCGCAATCACGAGATAGCCGCCTGGTTCGAGGATGGTGCCGTCTGAGATTGAACAGAGAATGCCGTCGTCGACTTGCCATCCGGAGAGATCCGCAGGCGTCTCGCCGTTGTTGTATAGCTCGAGAAACTCGTAGTGCTCGTCAAGCCCTTGGTCCGGCGACGGGTTGAAGTGGATCTCCGTGATGATGACGTCCGCGAGTTCAACGTCCTGGGCATCGATATAGCTGCATGCCTTCGTGGACTGAGACGCGGCAACCTCCACGACACCCTCCATGGCGGCCTGGGAATCGGCGAGCGTCCCGCTGAAGCTGTACGGGGAGAGCTCACCGGACGTATCCACAAGGAAGGGCACGACTGAATCGAAGGTCTCGCGAATCAGCGTCTCGATGAACTCCTGCGAGAAAACGCTCTCGAGAGCCTCCAGTACATAGGTGTCGTATACATCCTGATAGACGGGATCCGAAATCACGTAGCTGATAAGGGGCCAACTGTCGCCAACACTGGAAAGGTCGATCGACGTTGAAGACCCCGTACGCGGCGCAAACGATTCGTTCAGGTCCCAAGGGATCCAGTGAACGATCCCATCGAGGGAGGTATACAGGTAGTAGTTCTGAGGCATCTCACCATACGAGTCCCAGTTGCCGATCAACCGGTTGATGGCAAGCCATCGCAGAAAACCGTCGACGTCGAAGACAGACTCCAATCCGGCCCGCCAAGCGGCTGCGTCAGCACGCGAGGCGTGAAGCGCCTCGAACACGGCCTCGAGATCACTCCAGTCGGCTTCCTCCTCGTTGGACTTCTTCTCGAAATCGGATTCATCGAAGCTAGCCCAGTCCGCGGATCCGCCTTGCGGTTTGTAGAGGTTTCCACTGCTCGAACCGAAGAACGCATCAAGGAATGCGTCATCAGGCGTCTCGGTCATCGTATACAAGCCAAGGAACTGCTCGCCGCCGCCGATGTCAAGGTACACCTGGTAGAAGGCAACTTCAGGCGTTGGAACACCGAATGTACGGAAGATCTCAGCGGCCACGTACTGTCGAACGTAAGATGCATCGATGGATAGATTGCCGAGTGAGAGATCATCGAAACCAAAGAAGCGTTGGTTCAGAACCGCCGGATTCGTGTCTTCGAACTCGTCAAAGTCGAGATGGAACGGGTACTTCAAGGATCCCGAACCTGCAGCGTTTCGCAGCGTCGAGTTTCCTTTGAATCGAATGCCAACGTCCTCCCAAATCTGGCCCTGGAATCGAACCGTGCACGGTACGTAACTGAGGGAAGCGTCCGTCGTCTGGTTCACCAACATGTTGGAACCTCCGGGCATGGCCCCCGCGATCGGCGGTTCGCCTGGCATGGCCGGCTGCTCAGCCCCCATGGGAGGACGTGGATTGGCCTGCGGGCGCTGGGCGGATGCGGGAGATTCATTGCGCATCCCCGCGGCTGACATCCCCATTCCTGCGCCCGCAACTTCTTCGACCATGAGAGACCAATCCTCGGCAGCGATCGCGAAATCGATTCGTTGGACGGTGGCTCCGGGGAAAACGGTTGCGTAGTCCTCATCCTCAGGCGCATCTGCCGTTTCGGGTGAATCGAACCCGGCAGCTGATGTCGAAGCATGGGTTTCCTTCCCCGTGTCTGCAGATGGCTGGTCGGTTGTCGCGCCGGGGTTCAGAAGCTCTTCGAGCACTGTCTCAAGCGGATCTACGGCAGCAGAGGCCTCGTCGCTTGCCTCGAGGCCCGGCTGCGAGAAGACACCCGGGATCAGAAACAATGCGCAACCGACAAGGATAATGACGATCGAAAGGGTCCATTTGGTCATGATTACCTCCACGATGCCCGGGCCATGATTCCCTGTTCTACCCGGGACACTGTGAGGAGAGCGTAGGGTTCGAAGATGAACGCAAGATGAACAGGTCGGCATCGAAGGCGGTCATATCTGGCGGGGAGAGGCACCTCGAGCATCCAAGATCAACCCAGGAGGAGGAGCGGACCCGTGGAGTTCTGTTTCCGTTCTCCAGCACGCTTGTATCCCTTCAACAGAAGCGATCATTCGCACATCTCCGTAGGACGAATGAACGCTTCATCTGTCGTTCATCTTCCTCTTGCATGATGTCCGTGGCTGCAGTCTGCCAATCTTCAGAAGAACAATGAAAAGGAGAGAATCATGGAAACCGGAAGCTACAGACTCAGATCGTTCAGTTCCGTGTTGATGCTTTGTGCATTGCTCGTTGTCGGCATCGCCCTATCTGGGTTAGGTGGTGGCAACAGTGACGTAGGAGAAGCAGCGGCTACGAATCTCACCTATCCGATTGTCGATACGGGGCAGGGCAACTGCTACAACAGTGATGGAGAAGCGATCGCATGTCCGGCCGAGGGCGAAGCCTTCTACGGCCAGGATGCTCAGTACGAGGGTGCCCCGTTCGCGTTTCAGGACAACGGCGACGGAACGGTGACCGACCTGAACACAGGGCTGATGTGGCAAGTGACCCCGAGCTCTCAGTCATTCAGCTACGAAGAGGCCGTCGAGTACGCAGAGAACCTTGAACTGGCCGGCTATGACGATTGGCGCGTGCCAAGCACGAAGGAGCTGTTTTCGATCAGCGACTTCTCTGAAGGCTGGCCGTACTTCGACACGGACGTTTTTGACATCGCCGGTCGCAGTGTCAGCAAGGACGAACAGTACTGGACCGAGTCCTACGTCGGCTTGACGCATGGCGGGCAGGTCTCTGCGTTCGGCGTGAACCACGGCACCGGGCACATCAAGTCCTACCCCGTAGACGGGAGGGGCAACTACGTGCGCGTGGTGCGCGGTGAAAGCTACGGCGTCAACGACTTTGTTGACAATGGAGACGGAACGGTCACGGATGTCGCGACCGGCCTCATGTGGTCGCAGGATGACAGCGGCGTTGGTATGGATTGGGAACACGCGCTGGCGTACGCCGAAGGCTCCGAATTGGCCGGCTACGACGACTGGCGGCTGCCCAACGTCAAGGAACTCCAGAGCATCGTTGACTACAGCAAATCCCCGAATGCGACGGATAGCAATGATCTCGGTCCGGCGATCGACACGGACTTCTTCAACATCACGGCCCTGGCTTCTGGAACGACGGCGTACGATCCCGACTACGGCTGGTTCTGGACGGGCACGAGCGCCTACATGAATGAGCGGAGTCCCGAGTACTACTACGCCTGGTATGTCGCCTTCGGCACGGGGGTAGGCCCCACGGGGGAAGACACCCACGGAGCAGGCGCTGTACGCTTCGACACGAAAGCCGAAGGCGGAGCGGCTGGCGAGGATGCCGCGCGGATCTTCAACTACGTCCGATTGGTCCGTGACGTGGATTAGCGATCCATCTCACGTGTGAGGCGAAGGAGGGGATGGGGCTAAGATTCCATTTCCTCCCGCTGCTTGGGTGCCTGAAGGGTGAATGCAGAGTTGCTTTGCGTTTTGCGAACGAGCGAGTGAGGGTCCCTCTTCTCGATGCACAACGTGGAGACTCAGTGAGAACGGGACTGCCTGCAGCTAGGCATCTCCGCTGGCGACGCTTTGCGGCAATCTCCGCATGCACCAAATCGGCAGGTGGTGCTTGGAGATCGATGTCGCAAGCACAAGTTCGAATCCGTGCTTCTGGTAGTAACCGACATTTCGGGCATCGTGCGTTTCCAGGTAGATGGGCATCTGCTGACTGTCCACCCAATGTAGATAGGCACGTAGTAGCGCGGAGCCAATCCCCTCGCCCTGGTGTTTCGGATCTACAGCGACGCCCCAGAGGTAGGAATGCGGACGGCTCCCCATGATCTCTTCGTGGACGCGGTCAACGAAGTTCTCGCACTCCATCGATCTTCTGTAACAGCGGAGACCCAATACGAGTGGAGTGAACAGGAAACCGTGCCGAGCATACTCCCAGAGAGTGAGGCTCGTATGCCCTGGAGGGAGGGCGAACAGCACTCCACCCATATCGCGAGTTGTGAATATCTCGCCATAGTGCAGGGCGCACCTCAGCACGTTCCGCAGATACCACGGTAAGATACGAGAGCGCCTTATTGGGTTTGGAAAGTAAGACGCGAACATCGGGTAGTCAAAGAAAGCCGCCGCAAGAAGCGCCGCTGCTTCGCTGAGGTTCCGAGTCTCCAGAGGAACGATCTGCATCTTGGTTTGAGCCGATCCAGATTGCGTGTCGATTGACTTGCCCCTTCCTGAGTGTCACAGAGCCCACGTGAGTGAGAAGACGGTAACCGACCCCTCGCTAGGTCCACTCATTATGTCCGAACCAGCCGTTCCGGCCCAGACCCTGGTTCTGATTGCGGGCCGTTCTTGGGGGGGCAGGCGACTTGCATCCATCCGGCTCATGCGAGCACTCCTCGTTGCCGTCGATGGAACCCCCGCTGCGCATTTCATCTGCCATTCATCTTGTCTTCGTATGCTGCCTCATCAGCGTGTTTTCGAAGGAGCACAAGTGATCTCAGCCGGAAGAGAGGCAAGCGAACAGAGGGATCGGCGCAATGGCCTCGTGCGCACGTGCAACGATGCTGCAACCGCGTTCCCGGAGCGCAAGAACCGCAAGGGACCAGCATCCACGAATAGGGTGACGTCCGATCGCAATCCGCGGGGACACAGCGGTCGCTTCTCCAGCGGCCCCAAACTCCCTGGCGAGTGTGCTTCTACCCGCAATGAAATCGTTCGCGCAATCCGGACGATTGGGCTGCCTTGCAGCCTGCAAAGGAAGTGATAAGCAAATGAAACGACAACGAAAGGTCATTGCATGGGTCGGTCTTGCCGTTCTTGTCTGCTGTCTGACGGCGTGTACGGATCTCTTGACAGACAGTGCCGATACAGGGGATGTCAGAACCGCGGCAGGGACTGCGACGGTCATTCTCAATGGAGACGAAGCGACCGCGATCGGCGAGGGCGTGACGATCGACGGCCAGGTGATCACCATCATTGCACCCGGCTCGTACACCTTCCGAGGCGAGCTCGCCGATGGTCGCATTGTTGTGGATGTGGGCGACAACGACGATGTCACTCTCGTTCTCGACAACGCCGAGATCGAGTGCTCGACGTTCTCGCCAATCTACGTCGCCAACGCAGACAGCGTCGTCATCCTGCTGGAGGACGGCACGACCAACTACGTTGAAGACGGCACGTCGTATAACCTCGATGCAGGCGAGGACGAGCCGGATGCAGCGATCTTTAGCCATGATGATCTGACGATCACGGGCGGCGGATCGCTGACCGTGATCGCCAACTACGACGACGGGATACGAAGCAAGGACGATCTGCTGATCGAGAGCGGCGACATCACGGTGATTGCGGCCAACGATGGGTTGAAAGGCCGGGATTCGATTACGGTTCGTGATGCGGACATCGAAATCGAAGCAGGAGGAGATGGCCTGCAGTCGAACAACGACGAGGACACATCCAAGGGGGTCGTGGTCGTCGAGAGTGGAACGATCAACGTCCAAGCTGACGGTGACGGGATCCAGGCGGAGACAAGCTTGATCATCAACGGTGGCGAGCTGAGTCTCATCACCGGTGGCGGAAGCACTCACTCCGTGGGGTCTACCAGCGCGAAGGGGCTGAAAGCTGGATCCTCCCTAACAATCGATGGCGGAACGATGAACATCGACTCTTCAGATGACGCGATTCACTCAAACGACACGCTTGTCATCAACGATGGGGAGATCGTCATCTCGTCCGGCGACGACGGAATCCATGCTGACACGTCACTCGCGATCAACGCAGGCGACATCACCATCCACAAGAGCTACGAAGGCATCGAAAGCATGGACCTCTCACTGAACGGCGGAACCATCCGCGTGGTGGCAAGTGACGACGGCATCAATGGGGCGGGTGGGAACGACGGTTCTGCCCTCGATGGCCGCCCGGGCCAGAACCTGTTCAATGAATCGGCCGACTGCACGATGATCATTCGGGGTGGTTATATCTACGTTGATGCCATTGGCGATGGGCTCGACATCAACGGTCCGATCACCATGACCGGAGGCACCGTTGTTCTCCATGCCCCAACGGATGACAGGGACGGAGCACTTGACTGGACCGAGTCGTTCGATATCTCGGGTGGCTACCTCATTGCCGCAGGCAGTTTTGGCATGACAACACAGGCGCCAGGCAGCACATCCTCGCAAAACTCGGTCCTGGTGAACCTGGACTCTTCGGTTTCTGCAGGCACATTGATCCACATCGAGGATGAAGATGGCGGCAGCGTCGTCACATTCGAGCCCTCGAAGACCTGGCAGTCGTTCTTGCTCTCAACGGCATCGCTTGAGTCCGGCGAGACCTACAACGTCTATGCCGGTGGCTCAGCAACTGGAACGAACACGGACGGCCTCTACTCAGGTGGCACCTACAACTCTGGCACAAGCGTGGGGTCTTTCACGATCTCAAGTGCTGTGACCGTCTTGGGACTACAGGGCGGGACAACCTTCCCGCCCCCTCCGGGCGATGGACGCTGGTAGGAGAAGGGACATGGAAACGGAGATGTCATGAGAGAAGGACGATGGCTAGGAGTCGCGGCGCTGGTGATGGCCTGTGCGATAGCTGTGTGTGCCGACGGCGTGGAAATCGACGGCATCGTGGAGATCGGTGCTGAGCTTCTTCCGACGCTGGACACGTTTGCAGAGTTCGACGTAACGATCTCCGGCGAGATGTGGGAAGTGGAGAGCGAGGCCGAAATCTCCATGACGCCATCGTTCGGAGGAAGCGAAGCCCTTGAAGTGGAGCTCGATGTAGGCTTCGCGAAACTGAAGCTGGATACGGAGATGGATCTCGATCCATTCGAACTCGAAACGGTGGACACCTATGCGGACGTCGATCTGTTCAAGTGGGAGATTCTCGAGCAGGATCCTGAAGTGAAGCTCTCGTCCGATCTCTTGGTCGGTGCCGTCTTCGAGAAGTCCGTGAACCCGTACGTAGGCCTGCAAACACGCCTCCGTTACCAAGACCATGCATTGACGAACACAACGGCCTTCAGCTTGGCTTCCTTCGACATGGCCTCGGAGTTCGAGGCAGATCTGGACTTCGGACGATTTGACCTTGGCAAGATAGGTGCAACCGTCGAAGTCTACGGAGACATGTCGACCGACCTGATTCCCTTTGACTTCTCGCGTGCCCGGTTGAACATCAAGGTGTCGAAAGATGAATGGTCGATCCTTAGCAGAGCGACCTACTACGGCCGCGGGGACGTCAAAGGCAGGGTCAAGCTCAAGATCGAACTCAACGCAGCAGAAGTCGCGGTGTGGGGAGAATGCAGCACTACATCGAGCACACCGTTCAATGTCGGATTCAGCTTGAGTTTTCCCTGCGGCCTACTCAACCAGAACGCAGAATGACCCCCACCGGATCCGATTCAACTGTGAGTCACAGTCGCCACGAACGGCCTTCGAGACACGACGCCAAGTGTGCGGAAACAAGAGGTTCTCGGTGATCGAAGTGGGAAAAGCAGTCCGAAACCTTGGGGATTCGAGCTTCGAACGGCCCATCGGCCGATGGCAGACTGAATGATGGACCTGTGTCTTCTGCGCCACTTGGGCCTTGCAGGAGCGCCCTTTGACACGATGCCGGACCTCAAGAGGAGATCCGGCATCGCTTCATCGGGTTCGAGACGTTACTCGGGCGACACGGTGATCGTTAGCTGGTCATTGGGTCCAACAACGACGTCGTCGATGATCAGCCGTGGCGTTGTTTCCACAATGATCGAGTAGGTGCCTATAGGTAGCTCGACGGGCGGTTCTCCGACGACACCCTCACGCACGACTTGCTCGTCTTCATCAAGGATGCGGTACACCAACGGAAGCGCCGTTCTGAGTGCGTCGAGCAGCTCGTCGGCGCTCTGGGCATCCACATAGTACCCGCCCGCCGCAGCGGTGATTTCCAGGAACTGCTGTCGCGCTGCCTCGCCGGCAGAGCGTGGATCATATCCGACCAGCCGGAACAAGATATCGGCCCCGGATTCGGCCAGCGCTCCCGCGGCGGCCACAGGATCTCCACCACAGGTTTCCATCCCGTCGGTCACCAGGATCACAAGATGAGGCCCTTCAAGATCTCGCAGATCTTCGGTGATCTCGCCGATTGTATACGCAAGCGGCGTCTTGCTGCCTGTCTCCAGCACACCAACCTCTGCCGCCAGCAGCTCACGATCGAGCGGTTGCAGCGGAACGAGGAGATCGCTTTGCCCACAGCCCTTGAACGTTCTCAGCCCGACCGTGCTTGCCTCCGGCATCTCCTCGATGATCTCACGAAGAACCATCCTAGCGATTTCGATCTTCGGTGTGCCATCGATCGCATCCGCCATGCTCGAAGACAGATCGAGGACGAGGAGGATATCCTTGGGCAGCCGTCCTCGCTGAGCTTGGGCTTCATCCGACAATACAATCTCTAGGTTCCCAATGGCCGAGACAATCGTGATGGGGTGCTGCGTCGAATCCGACAGACCCTGGTCATCCGTTACTTGAAGCGTCACGGTATAGATCCCCGGTGTTTCGAAGATGTGCTCAGGATGGGTCGCAGTCGACCCGCTGCCATCTCCCAATGACCAGGTCCAGTTGACGATCTCACCGTCCGGATCGGTCGAGCAATCGATGAGTTTCACCACCGAGCCAGCAGGTGCCTCAAGGGGCGCATCGATGCAGGCAACCGGAGGCGCGGGAAGAACCTCAACCGTTTTTGTGATCCGCGCTATCGCTCCTTGATCGTCCTCTACCTCAAGCGTCACCTCATACGTACCGGGCCCCGGGAACACGTGAGCGGGATTAGGCTCATCGGAACTCGTGCCATCCCCGAAATCCCAGCGCCAGCGAACGATCTCGCCATCGGGATCTCCCGAGCAATCGATAAGCTCCGTGGGGGTATCCGTGGGGACGGATGCCGAAACCGGATCGAAGCAGGCCACCGGCGGGATATTGAGATTCTCGAGCCCTTCCGCGATATCACGTTTCAGTTCCAGCGTCAGTTTCTGCTGAATGAGCCCGCTTTCCTGCCATGCCGCAGCGATCTCACCCTTTGCAAGCGCGATCATTTCTTCGATTCGAAGAAGCTCCAACCCGGCAATTTGCGACTCCCGTGTTGGGGGAGCTTCAAGCGCTTCTTCAAGAAGGCGAGGCTTCTCCTCGACGAGAAACCGCTCCTCGATCCCCAGCAGCGCCTCTCCCAACTGCTGAATCCGCTGCTCGAATTCGAAGTTCCGGATCTCATCCTGCAGAAGGTCGTCGCTGCCTTCATCAAGGATGCGGTTCTCCATCTCGCTGAGATCACTACGGACCGCCGCGATTTCTTGGATGAGTTGATGAAACTCACTCTCGGTCTGTCCTGCTGCATGAGCTGCAAGCAGAGTGCCTGCGAGCATTACAATGATTGCAGCAACAATCATCGTCTTCTTGCCGTACAAAGGTACCCCTCCTTGTGTTCGAACCGTGCCTGACTCCAGATCTACACCTCTAGAGTCGCCGGGTTTCCTTTCTCGCAAGGAGGTTTCGCCCGTCGTCTCGGGTCAATCGTGACGGCTTGTCCACACACCACAAGCCACGGACTACAAGCCATGTAGCAAGCCTCCGTCCACGGGGATCGCGGTGCCGGTGATTCCGCTCGCTTGCGACGAGCACAGGAACGCCACCATCGCAGCCAGCTCCTGCGGGTCGAGCAAGCGCCCCAGCGGGACACGATCTGTCCAACGGCGAGCGATGTCTTCGCGCTTGGCTCCGCTGTGCTTCGCGGCTTGATCGATCAGCTCCTGCATCCGCTCGGTATCGAACGGTCCGGGGCAGACACAGTTGACACGGATGCCGTCCGCTGCCAACTCACGCGACAGCGTCTTCGCAAGCGCGACAACTCCGGCGCGGAAGACGTTGGAAAGCCCCATCCCCGGATCCGGCTCCCGTGCGGTGAATGATGTATTACAGAGGATCGCCCCTCCGCCCTGCTCGCGCATCACCGGCGCGATGTCTCGACACAGCCGGACCACCGACATCAGCAATCCCTGAAACGCCTGTTCCCAGTGCACATCTGCGAAATCCAGAGCCGTTCCCACCGGAGGTCCGCCGGTGTTCGTGATCAGGATGTCGATCCGGCCGAACCGTTCCAACGTTGTGCGGGCGGTTTGCTCTACGTCTTGTGGCCGGCTCAAATCCGCCACAACGGGGAGAACGTCTACGTTGCAGGCCGCCCGGATCTCACGTGCCGCTTGTTCGAGCGGATCGGCCCTGCGAGCGCAGATCGCAAGTGATACGCCTTCCTGCGCCAGCCGCTGCGCGCAGGCACGTCCCAACCCACGGCTGGCGCCGCACACAAGCGCAACCTTCCCGGTAAGCCCCAAATCCATCTTCGCACCTCCCCGATCCGTTCTCGCGTTGCTTCCGGTGTACAACCACAACTGCGTTGACATCATTGCAGCATCTTTCCTATGCTGTGTCCACGACTTGTCGATCTCACAATACACGGTTCGCCCGCGAGGGAGGCAACGCATGGATACCATTGCCGGTTGGGCGTACGGAGTCACATGGGGAGCGTTCCCCCTGGTTGTCTTGCTGGGGTTCGCAGCTTATGCGCTGTTCGGCGCTACGGCGGTTCTTGTCTCGCTGAAGCGCTATGTCCGTTCACTGAGGCGAGTTCCCGTGAAGGTGCATCGCTGGATGGCGATCGTCGCGCTGCTGCTTGCTACGGTCCATCTGATCTTCGGACTCTCGGCGTATCTCTAGCGATCTGTCTTGCGACACTGTCGGCTCCGAACATCCAGCGATGCGTAAGGATCCGGCATCTTTCAAGCAACCTCTTGATATACGTAGACCTCGATCCGGGAGGACTTGCCTCAACGGGCTGCAATCCGCCAGAATGATGATCGTTAATTGCTGGAGTGAGTCTGGGGAAGGAGCTATGGGAGAAGCATCGGCGTCGAGCACCCAGTCGCGGGAGCCGGAGAAGAGAAACCGCACGCTTGAAGAAGAGAACGCCGCGCTTCGCGACGCCCTTACAACCTGTGACCAGAAGCTGCAGGCACTGTTTGCCGCCTCAACGGATGCCGTTCTGTTCGAGTCGCTTGAAGGCCAGGTTCTCGAATGCAACGACCGTGCTTGCGCCTTGTACGGATACTCACGTGAAGAGCTTCTGAAACTCACCGTCGCAGATCTTGTGCCATCTGAGATCTCAACGGCATTCCCGGCGATCATCGATCAGCACAGGACAACAGGTGGCATTTTTGTGACCGCCGTTGGGATCCGTCATGACGGATCGCGATTCCCCACCGAGGTCAGCACCAAGCTGTTCTGCATCGGAGGCACGTCGTTCATCGTTGCAGTTGTCCGCGACATCACGGATCGCCAGGCCGCGGTAGAGGCACTGGAAGCATCCACCCGTACGCTGGAGAAGCTGCATGAAGTCGCTCACAGCCTCGATCAGTGCGACACAGAAGGCGATGTGATCGATCTCACGACGATCGCCGCCGTTGAGGTTCTCGGCCTACGGAGATGTGCGGTGGTGCTGTTCAACCAAGGCGTTGCCAGCACACGTAGCATATCGGGCATCTTTCCCGAACCGCTCGTAGATCGGCTCACTGACTCGGATGCGGCAAAGCGGGTTCTGGATTTCGGGATTCCGATCCGCATCGATCACGATGTCTCCGAACTTCGACCGGACTGGGTGTCCGGCCTTTGTGCTCCGGTGGGCCGAAAAGGTCTCTTCTTCGCCACTTCGGCAGACGCTTCCACGTTCGAGTCCCAACTGATCCGACAGCTGGAGCTGCTCCTCCGCTACGCGTCCATCGTTCTCAACCGCCTGCACCTGGTGAGAGAGCTTGAATCGAAGGCGTTTCTCGACCCACTGACCGGAGCCTTCAACCGCCGCTACTTCTCGGCAACGATCCCCACATTGGCCGCTCAAGCGACCCGCTACGGCGGGGTGATCGGCTTCCTCCTGATCGATATCAACCGCTTCAAAGAAATCAACGATCGTCTCGGCCACCTTCGTGGAGATCAGGTGCTTGTGGCAATCGCTGCACTGCTCCGCCGACAGATCCGTGCAAGCGATCAACTCGTGCGGTTCGGCGGGGATGAGTTCTTGATCGTGCTTCCTCGCAACGGAGACAGCATACGGATCATGAAGCAGCGCATCCGCTCCGCCGTAGATCGGTGGAACGAAGAGCAGAAACTCACCGACTTCCCCGTTCATCTCGCGATCGGAACGGCCTCGTGGAAACCCGATGTGGACGGGCCGCTGGAGTCCGCGCTCCACGAGGCGGACATTCGGATGTACAAGGACAAGCTTCCCAAGGCCTAGACGAGACCGAGCCGGCCAGCCTTCGGACCTAGTAGTCGTCGGGACGCAGTCCGAACTCGGCGGCTTCCACCCATGCCTGCGGTCGATCGAAATACTCGGCAAGGGAGCTGACCGTAAGGTAGTGTTCCTGTTCCCGCTCGGCAAGATCGGTAAATAGCTTACGCATCGCGTCGTCGTCCGCCTTCATGGCATGATCGCGGTAGAACGCTTGCGTGACTTGCTCGATCTCCATCGCTCCCCGAAGGATCCCGAGCATCGACCGATCGGCAAACAGCGTGTTCCGTCCTCCTTCGACCTTCCCGGAGACAACGGTTTTCACTTCCTCAAGAAGGTTGACCGCCGTGTTTTGCAGCGGAGTCGCCGCTCCCTGTTCTACCGGTTCCATGGCTCGTAGCGCGTCGGCATGCGTGTGTTCCTCCGCCGCCAGCAGATCGAGAATGACAAGCGCCCCTGGATCTTCGATCCCCTCCTTG
>Ga0272441_10006619_pt1 | contig 19278 bp, 17 predicted proteins | sample SSMProp6N_FD_193582 | JGI IMG/M metagenome (GOLD analysis project Ga0272441, IMG submission 193582) | Marine sediment archaeal communities from Little Sippewissett salt marsh, Falmouth, MA, United States - SSM-Prop-6N | ecosystem: Environmental > Aquatic > Marine > Wetlands > Sediment ... | reverse complement strand
TAAATATGGAGGGCGACTGTGATTCGCCCGGGGCCGGAGATGGGTTCAAAGTGCTAAAAGATATCGTTTCGATATCCTCTTCGCCCACTCGGCCGCCCCAGTCGCGGCCAGGGGCGCGCGCGTCCCGCCCGCTGGGGCTTCCCAGCCCGAGAAATGTCATTCTGAGCGGAGCAACGCGGAGCGAAGAATCTCGGCCTGAAAGCCCGAGACCCTTCGCTTCGCTCAGGGTGACAGTCCTTCGGGGCTCGGGCTTACCCGAGCATCCCGCTCCGTGCCCTCCGTGTCTCCGTGTTTCAAACGACGCCGACGCGCGCGACGATGCCAGGGTCGAGGACGCGCTTTACGAGAGCGCGATGCGCGGCTCGATCCGCGCGCAGATTTTCTGGCTCGTGAACCGCGCGCCATACAGGTGGCGGCCCGTCGGGCGCATGAGCTTCCTGCCGCGGCTGCTGTCGCTGGCCTCGATGTTGAACGTGTCCGAGCCGCGGCTGCGGGAGTGGGCGTACCGGGCTCGCGGAACTTCGCTCAAAACACGGAGACACGGAGCTCACGGAGAAAAACTTATTTCTCCCGGGCTTTTTGTTTACCCCCAGCCCTCTCCGTGCCCTCCGTGCCTCCGTGTTTTAGGGGGTCGGACGCGGCTGGGGGACCGCGCTCCATGCCCGCCGGGGCTTCCCGGCTCGGCACTCGCCGACCCGCTGGGGCTTCCCAGCCTCTCTCCGCGCGAGCAGATGCTACAGTCACGGCTGGGGGCGCGCGCATCATGTCCGTCGGCACTCGCCGACCGCGCGGCCCGGCAAATCGGGGTGGCGCGCCCGCGCCCGCGCGACTATCATGGCGCCCGTGCGAATACGGGCCCTCTTCCTCGCGCCTCTCCTCGCGGCCGCCGGGTGCGCGCCGTCCGGACCGTCCGGCTCGGATACGAGGAGCGACACGCCGTTCATCCTGCCGCACGCGCTCGCGCGCGCGGAGAAGGTCTACGCCTGCGAGCAGGCCGGCTGGGCCGACGCCGTCGCGTCCGTGCCCGGCATCGGCGAGCGGCGCGTCGTCCGCGTGCCCGCGTTCGACGAGGAGGGCATGCCCTCGGCCGGGCTCCTCTCCTCGTGGACCACGGACGAGTGGCTCTTCGGCTGGAAGGGGCGCGCGGGCGCGGTCCTCAAGATGCCCGGCGACCAGGGCCTCGCCGGGTGGGGATGCGAGCATTTCTCTAAACTAAAAAAACGCGGATTCTATATCACACTCGTAAAACCGCGCGAAGAGGGCGACCCGGAGCGCCGCTTCGACGAGGGCGGCGCGGTCATGGCCTCGCCGCCGATTAAAAATTTCCCGCACGGGCGGCTCATCGTCGCGCGCGACCTGCAACCTGCGATCAAAGACTTCTTCCGAAGACAGCGCGTCCAGGCCGGAATGAACGGCGCGCTCGTCGAGCTCGACACCGCGTGGCTCAAGGTCGGGCACGTGGACGAGCTCGTCGGTTTCCTGCCGGCCGCGGGCGCGCCCGGCTTCAAGCTCGTCGCGCCCGATCCGGAGGCGGCGATGAAGCTCCTCGCCGAGCTCCCGCCCGAGCGCGCGTGCTTCGCCGCCGCCGGAAGCCGCGAGCACGCGGGCGCGGTCACCGAGTCGGCCATCCGGTGGATCGAGTCGGCGGGGGACCTGCCCGAGGGCAAGTGGGGCTTCGTCCGGATCATCAAGGGAAGGGGCGCGAGACTGGTCGCGAAGGTGCGCTCGGTCAAGAGCAGGCGCATCACGATCGAGAAGGTCTGGGACACGCGCGACTTCTCGGACGCGAAGTCGCCGGCGCTTGGACTCGCGCGCGCTCTCGCCGGTCGCTGCGACACGATGCCCATCTGGTTCGACCGGCCCGACGCGACGAGCCGGTATCTCCTCGTCGAGGACTCGAAAATGTGGATCGACGCGGCCGGGGACGAGTTCCCGGCCGTGGTCGCCGCGGGTGAGCTCGCGGCCGACCGGACGCTCGCGCGCATGAACGCGGCGGTCGCGAAGCGCTGCCGGGAGGCGGAGCGTCTCGTGCGCGCCGCGCTCGGGCTCGACGGGAAGGCGATCGTTCGCCTGCCCGGGCTCTTCGCCGCGCCGGGCGAGGGAGACACGGGCGCCTTCAGCCTCACGCCGAGCCTTGTGAACCTCCAGGTCTTCAACCGGGAGGTCGTGCTCCTGCGGCCCGCGTTCGCGCGGCGCGACGCGGGCGACGACGGGACAGACCTCATTCTCGCGGCCGCGCGCCGCGCGCTCGCGGCGCCCGATATCCGCCTGCACTTCATCGACGGGTGGGACGCGCTCCACCGCAACAACGGCGGCGCGCGCTGCGGCATGAACGTCTGGCGCGCGCGCCGGTAGGCGCTACATCTCCTCGAGCGGCGTGATCCCGAGAATCCCGAGCCCCGCGGTTAATACACTGAGCGTCGCCTTTGTGAGCGCGAGCCGCGCGTCCGAAAGCGCTCGGTTGGGATCATGTGAAATGCGCGTCGCGTCTATCGGAATCTTCGCGTTGACAGTGATATCCGTCGCCGTCACCAGAATCCGGCACGCGTTGTAGAAGTTGTTGAACGTGCTCGCGACCTCGACGAGCGCGGTGGCCGCGATGCACGGTTCGCACTCGTCGGCCGCGCGGCGGAGCGCCTCGGGCCACGCCGAAAGCGCGGCGAGCGCGGCCGCGGCCTCGTCCTCCGCCAGGAGCGAGGCGTCGAAGTCCTCCGGCGCCTCGCGGCCGGCCTTTCGCAGCACGCTCGCGGCGCGCGCGCGCGTGTACTGGAGGTAGGGCCCCGTCTCGCCGTCGAAGGAGAGCGCCGTCTCCCAGTCGAAGGCGACGTCCTTGACGCGGCGGCGCGCGAGGTCCTCGAAGAGGATCGCGCCCACGCCCACGGCCTCGGCCGCGGCGTCCTTGTTCGCGAGCTCCGGGTTCTTCTCGTCGATGATCTCTCTCGCGCGCGCGGCCGCCCGGTCGAGCACCTCGGAGAGGAGCACGACCTTTCCCTCGCGCGAGCTCATGGCCCCGTCCTTGAAGCGCATCATGCCGAAGTCCACGTGCTTGCAGCGCGCGGCCCATTCGCAGCCCATCCTCTCGAGCACGCGGAAGACCTGGCGGAAGTGGAGCCGCTGGTCCGCGCCCACAACGTAGAGCATCCGCGCGAACTTGTACTCCCTGTAACGGTCAATCGCGGCCGCGAGATCGCGCGTCGCGTACAGCGTCGCGCCGTCGGCCTTGCGGATGAGGCAGACCTTCAAGCCTTCATCTTCGAGATTCACAATGAGCGCGCCTCGACTTTCTTCAAGAAGCGAACCATCTGGGCGGCGCTCAGCGAATAATATCCTCTCGTCATAGCCAGCCACTTGCTTTCCTTCTAGAAGGCTCGCCACATCTTGCGAGGGTTTTCCCGCATACTCGCTTTCACCTGAAAGAACCTCGAACGAGACGCCGAGCCGCGCGTAGACCTTCTCGAACTCGGCGAGCGAGGCGGCGCGGAAGCGCTCCCACAGCGCGCGCGCCTCCGCGTCGCCCGCCTCGAGCGCCTTGAAGGCCGCGCGCGCCTCGTCCTCGAGGCCCGCTTCCCTCTCCGCCTCCTCGTGGAAGCGCACGTAGAGATCGTTGAGGTGGGCGACGGGCGCGGCCTCGAGCCGCGCCTCCTCGCCCCACTTCCGGAAGGCGACGATGAGCTTGCCGAACTGGGTGCCCCAGTCGCCGAGGTAGTTGATCCCCACGACGCGGTAGCCCTGCGCGCGGAAGAGGCGGCCGAGCGCCGCGCCGATCACCGTGCTGCGCAGGTGACCGAGGTGGAAGTGCTTCGCGGTGTTCGGGCTAGAGAAATCGATAACCACCGTCTTTCCCGAACCGTCGTCGCTGAATCCGTAGCGCTCGCCGGCGGCGAGCGCCGCGCCGAGGACTTCGCGCGCGAGCGCGGCGCGGTCGATGCGGACGTTGACATAGGCTCCCGAGGCTTCGCATTCGAAGGATTTCTCTTTCAATAAGATAATCGCATTCGTGCAATCTTTGGCGATTTTCTGCGGCGACAGGTGAAGCTCCTTGGCCAGCCGGAAAGCGGGGAGTGCAAGGTCGCCCATATCACGTCGTGGAGGTGTTTCCCAAAGCCCATCCACCAGTTTAACGGGTAGATTGTATAGAGTGGCTATCGCTCCCGAACATACCTGCCGAATTTGCGCGGAAGTTCCCGATCCGTCGAGAGGCTTGGGCTCGTTTTGTTCAGACACTAAACGCGTGCTCCGCGGTCTACGCCCGCACCGCGGCGACGAACGGCTCGTAGCGTGGGTCCTCCCGGAGCCACGCCAGGTCCGGGTCCTTCCGGAGGTGCTCGAAGTCGCTGTACCCGACCTCGACCGCGCGCCGTAGCGCGTCGAAGGCCTCGTCCAGGCGGCCGGTGAGCGAGAGGCTGCAGGTCAGGTTGTAGTGCGCGACCGGATCGTGCGGCCGGAGAGAGGCGAGGCGCCGGTCCACGACCAGCCCCTTCTCGTAGTCGCCGCGCTGGGTGTACGCGTGCCCGAGCTGGCGCAGCGCACCCACGTGCCCCGGCGCGGCCGCGACCACGCCCTCCCAGAACTCGATCTCGAAGGCGGCGGGGTCCAGGTGTCCGATGCGGATGGGACGGAAGAGGGCCGGGACGAAGCCGCGGCGGTACATCTTCGCGAGGTCAGTCATGTCCGTTTCCCGCCCGGGAAACGCCCGGGAACGCCCCCCGCTCCGGACGGGATTCTATTTTTTCCCGGGCGACCGCGCAAGTGAAGGTTTACCCAGCCGGGTCGGGGCGCGCCCCGGCCGCGCGGTCGATGCAGGCGAGGACCTCGCGCGCGGCGCGCGCCGAGGCGCCGGGCTCCCCGAGGCGCCCGCGGACTTCCCCGAGGTCGCGCCTCGCGCGCGAGAGCCGCGCGTTGTCCGCGAGGAGCGCGCGCGCCTCGGTTGCCACGCGCGCGGGCGTGACCGCGGACTGGACGAGCTCGGGCACGACGAGGCGCCCGGCGACAATATTCGCGAGCGCGATGCACGGGATCTCGACGAGCATCCGGCCGACGAGATAGTTGGCGAGGCCCGTGCGGTAGCAGACGACCATGGGCGCGCCCATGCACGCGGCCTCGAGCGTGGCCGTGCCGCTGACCGTGATCGCGAGGTCCGCCCCCGCGAGCGCGCGCGGCGCGTCGTCCGCGACGACATGCGCGGGGACGCCCGCGTGCTCGGCGGCGCGCGCGGCCTCCTCAGCCGGAAGCGCGCTCGAACTCGCGGCCAGAAGAAACCGGAGGCCCGCTTCCCCTTCCGCGAGCCGCCTCGCCGCGTCGAGGAAGACGGGAAGATGCGCGCGGACCTCGGCCGGCCGCGAGCCGGGCAGGAGCGCGACGGCCCGGCCACCCTCGCCGATCTCGAGCTCGGCCCGCGCGCGTGCGCGGACGCCCTCTCGATCGGCCGGCAGCCGGTCGAGCAGCGGGTGCCCGACCCACGCCGCGTCGACGCCCGCCGCGCGCAGGAGCGGCACCTCGAAGGAGAAGGCGCAGAGCGCGCGGTCCACGAGCCGCGCGAGCTTCCTCGCGCGCGAGGAGTGCCAGGCCCAGACCTGCGGCGTGATGTAATAGACCACCGGCACGCCGCTCGCCTTCGCCACGGCCGCGAGGCGCATGTTGAAGCCGGGGTAGTCCACGAGCACGACGGCGGCCGGCCAGTCGCACTCGACGAAGTTCACCACGGTGGAGAAGGCGCGCCGCGCCTCGCGCAGGTGCGCGGCCACGTCGGAGAGGCCCATGATCGCGAGCTTTTCGATGGAGACGATAATCTCCGCGCCCGCGGCCTCTAGCTCCTTTCCGCCCATGGCCGCGATGGAGAGGCCGGGGCGCAGGCGCCCGAGCTCGCGCGCGAGCGCGCCGGCCGCGAGGTCGCCCGAGCGCTCGCCGGCGACGATGAGAAGGCGGGGCATCATGGCCTCACAGCACGCGCATGGTCTCGGCGATGCGCGCGATCACGCGCATCGCACGCAGGCCATGCCGGCCCGGGACGACGGGCTCCACGCCCGTGATGACCGATTCGAGGAAGCTCTCGATCTCGAAGGCGAGGGGCTCGGCCTCGGCGACCTCGAGGTCGACCACGTCGATGAGCTCCCCGAAGAGGAACGCGCGCGGGTCGCCGATCGCGGCGAGATCGACCTTCGCCAGGTCGATCGCGCCCGAGGCGAGCTTCTCGCTCTTGCGGTAGACCGCGGCGCGCCGGTTGAGGTAGTCGAGCGAGACGTAGCTGTCGCCCTGGAAGACCCGCAGGCTCCGCTCGGCCTTGGCCGAGACGCGGCTGGCGGTGATGTCGGCGACCGCGCCGTTCTCGAACTCGATGCGCGCGTTGGCCACGTCGACGTGGGGCGAGAGCACCCGCGCGCCCAGCGCCGAGACCGAGACGACACTCTGCCGGACGAGGTGCAGGATGATGTCGATGTCGTGGACCATCAGGTCCAGCATCACGGAGATGTCCTGCGAGCGGAACGAGAACGGCGCGACGCGCCGGCTCTCGATGTACTTCACGTCGCGGATGTGAGGCAGCGCCGCCAGGAGCGCCGGGTTGAAGCGCTCGACGTGTCCGACCGCGAGGCGCAGCCCCTCCTCGCCCGCGAAGCGGACGAGGTCCTCGGCCTCCCCGATCGAGCGCGCGAGGGGCTTCTCCACGAGGACATGGCAGCCGGCCGAGAGCAGCCTCCGCGCGAGCGCGTGGTGGTGCTCGGTGGGCACGGCGAGGCTCACCGCTGCGGGGAGGCACCCGTCGGGCGGGTCGGCGAGCAGCGCTTCGATGTCGGCGTAGGGGCGCGCATCGCAGCGCGCGGCGACCTCGCGGGCGCGCGCCTCGTCCGTGTCCACGACCGCGACGAGCCGGACGTGCTGCATCTCGTGGTAGATCCGCGCGTGGTTCCGGCCGAGATGGCCGACGCCGACCACGGCCGTGCGGATGGGCTCGACGCCTCGGTCCATGCCGGTCAGTCCCCGGCCTTGCGCGGCACGCCGGCCTCGGCGCGGTCCACGACCGCGAAGCGGATCTCGGCCTGGGCCACGATCTGGCCGCCCACGCGCGCGCGCGCCCGGACCGCGCCGACGGCCCCGCGCAGGCGCAGGGAGTCGGCCTCGAGCACGAGCTGGTCCCCCGGCACGACCGGCCGGCGGAGCTTGACCTTGTCGAGGCCCATCAGGACCGCGAGCTTGCTCCGGTCCTTGCTCGAAAGCTCCCGCATCATGAGGACGCCCGCGGCCTGGGCCATGGCCTCGATCTGGAGCACGCCCGGCATGATGGGGTCGCCGGGGAAGTGGCCCTGGAAGAACGGCTCGTTCGCGGTCACGTTCTTGAGCGCGACCACGCGCCGGCCCTCGGTGTAGTCGAGGATCCGGTCCACGAGGAGGAACGGGTAACGGTGCGGCAGGATCTCCTGAATCTCGCGCACGTCCAGGCTCATAGGTTCGCCCTCCGTCCGAATGGTCCGCGCCTCGGCGTCGCCCTGCAGTTTCCGGAGAATCGCACGGTTCAGCCGATGGCCGCTGCACCTCGCGTAGACGCGCGCCTCGATGGCCGCGCCCGCGAGGCCCATGTCCCCGACGAGGTCCAGCACCTTGTGCCGCAGGGGCTCGTCGCCGAAGCGCAGCGTGTTCTCGATCGCGCGGTCGCCGTCCACGACCAGCGTGTTCTCGTGCGAGGCGCCGCGGCCGAACCCGGCCGCGCGCAGCGCCTCGACCTCGCTCGCCATGCAGAAGGTGCGCGCGGGCGCGATCTCGCGCGCGAAGGTCTCGGGCGTGAGCTCGAAGCAGCCCTCGCCCTGCGCCAGCGGCGCGCCCGGGTAGTCGAGGACGTAGGTGACCGTAAGCGGTCGCCCCCGCTCGAGGGGCGTGACCGAGATCGAAGCGCCGAAGTCACCGTCCTTCGCGCTCTCCTCGACGGTCAGCGCCGCTTCGCAGCGCAGGACGCGGCGCTCGCGCTCGAGCGGCACGACGCCCGCGCCCCGGATCGCCTCGACGTAACCGAGCGCGCTGCCGTCGAGCCCCGGCATCTCGTCCCCGTCGACCTCCACGAGCAGGTTGTCGATTCCCAGGCCGAACGCGGCGGCCGCGAGGTGCTCGACCGTCTGGACCGCGAGCGCGCCGCGCCGGAGCATCGTGCGGCCGCCGAGGCCCTCGATCACGAGATCCCCGCCCGTGAGATCGACCGGCTCGGGCACGTCGGTGCGCCGGAAGACGAGGCCCGTCCCGGCCGGCGCGGGCGCGAGGCGCACGTGCCGCACCTGGCCGGTATGGAGCCCGATGCCGGAGAGCTCGACGGCGCTTCCGATCGTAGTCTGTTTCACCGGACCGCTCCTACTCGTTTTCCCCGACCTCGCTCGCCGGAGGACTCGCGCGAGGGAGGGGGACGCCGTTGACCACCTCCGTCACGGCGTCCGTGATGTCGGCCGCCTCGCTCGCGTAGACCGCGAGCGCCAGCGGGGAATCCGGGACCTCGCCGATGATGCCCTTTTTGCCGATGGCGCGGACCTCCCTGGGCGGGAGGAGGGCCACTTTCTGCAACACGATGTCGATCTCGTTCGCCCGGGCGTAGTCCCGGATCGCGGCGAGGACCTCCTTCAGGACGTCCTCCTTGAGCTGGAGCTGGGCGCCCTCGACCTCCCGAAGGTACTTCTGAACCTTCTTCTCGTACGCGAGCTTCATCAGGTCCAGCTTCAGCGCCCTCTCCCGGTAGGCAAAGCCCTTCCGGTCCAGCGGTGAGGCGCGAAGGCCCGCCGCCTCGTCCCGGAGGCGCTTGGCCTCCTTCTCGAGGTCGTCGGACTGCGGCCGGTAGCGCTTCTTGATCGCGGCGAGCCCCTCCTCGCGCTTCTCGGAGCGTTCGATGATGCGCTGGATGTCCACGACCCGGATGCGGAGGCCGTGCGCCGCCGGCCCGGCCGGCCGGGCCGGCTCGGCCGGCTCGCCGGCTGGAGCGCGCTCCGCGGCGAGAAGCGCCGCCGCAAGAAGGAAGAACGCCCGCAGTGTCCATGCCCTGTCTCTCACCTCGATCCTCCCCTCTGCCCGCCGCGGTCGGCGATCAGAACGCGGCCGTGAAGTAGACCTGCACCCGGTCGGTATCGTCGTACCGGTCGTCGTTGACGGGCCAGGCCCAGTAGATGCGGATCGGCGCGCCTCCCATCTGCCTCGGCAGGACGATCCAGAGGCCGACGCCCCAGGAGCGCTTCATCTCGTCCAGGTCGAAGTCCTCGTCGCTCGGCCAGACGAAGCCGACGTCGTGGAAGACCGATGCCCGGAGCGTCCCGTCGGCGAGCGGGAGGGGGACGATGAACTCCGAGTTCTGGACCAGGCGGAAATTTCCGCCGATGGCATCGCCGTCCGGCTCGGGGTCGCGCGGCGAGATCGAGCGGGAGTCGAAGCCGCGGACCGAGGCGATGCCGCCCGCGAAGAAGCGCTCCTGGAGCGGCACCTTCTCCGAGTCGTCGAAGACGCCGGCCCAGCTGGCCCGGCCCTTTATGACGCCGATGAACGGCACGCCCTCTGGCGTGCGCCAGGCCGTGAAGTAGCGCCGCGCCGCGAGGTGCACCTGCCAGAAGTCGCGGTCCCCGCCGAGCGTTCCCCCGGCGGTCTTCTCGTCGGCGCGCAGGTACCAGCCCCTGGAGGGCAGCGGGGGCCAGTCCCGGGTGTCGTAGGTCAGGTTGACGCTCACGCTCGAGATGAGGTCCCGGCCCTCCTCCTCCCGGATCAGGACCGATGCGTCGTCGTCCACGTGGTGGATGTCGATGTCCTCGAGGGAGTACCGCACGCCGATGCGCAGCGGGCGCAGGCCGAAGAGCCGCCGCGCGACGCCCACCGAGCCGCCGACGCGTTCCACATCGTAGTCGTCGCGACTCCGTTCCGTGTCGAAGAGGCTCGTCGAGAGGCTCCAGTGGGCGGGCGTGTCGCCGATCCAGGGGTCGCGCCAGCGGAGGCTCAGGCTGTGGTAGTCCGAGCCGGCCAGGAAGGAGAGGCCCAGCGACTGGCCCGCGCCGCGGAGCGCGTTGCCCTCGACGAGGTCGTACCAGCTCTTGGGGGGGTCGAAGAGGTCGAAGTTCTGCTCGCGGATCGAGACCTGCCCCACGACGTCCCCGCTCTCCGGGTCGATCGAGGCGCCGAGGTTGAGCCGGCCGGTCGTGGTCTCCGCCAGGTCCACGAGCACGTCCGCCTCGTTCGCCCGGCCGCCCGGCCGCAGGTCGATCGAGAGGCGCTGCGGATCGAAGAGCCCGCTGCGCATGAGGTTGCGCCTGCTCCTCTCGAGGTTCAGCGAGTCGTAGACCTCGCCCGGGCGCAGCTCGATCTCCCGGCGCGCGACGTTGTCGTGCGTGCGCGTCCGGCCGCGGATGTGCACCTCGCCCACGCGCAGGACCGGGCTCTCGCGGACGTGGTAGACCACGTCCATCGTGTTCGGTTTCGCGCCGAGCCGGCTCTCCGCGCGGACGCGCGTGAAGGCCCGGCCGTGCCGCCCGAAGAGGTCGCGGATGCGCCCGCGGTCCGCGACCAGGCGCCGCTCGGAGTAGACCCCGCCCGGGGTGATCGAGGTGAAGGCGCGGACGGTGTCCGACGTGAGGCTTCGGTTCCCCCGGATCTCGACCGAGCCGACCCGGTAGCGCTCGCCCTCCTCGACGAGGAAGGTGACGCGGACCGGCTGCCGCCGCTCCGTGGGGATCAGGCGCTCGGGGGGCGCGAGGCGCACGCGCGCGTCCAGGTATCCCAGGAGCCGGTAGTAGGCCTCGAGGCGCCGGGCGTCGCCGCGGAGGGCGTCCTCGGTGAGCCGTCCGCCCCGAAGCCAGCCCCGGGGGCGCGACTCGACCACCCGCACGCCCGGGACGAAGTGCGCGCGGAGGAGCGCCCGGTCCGAGATGGCGCGGTTGCCCCGGATGCGGATCTCGCGGACGCAGAGGTAGCGGCCGTCCGCGACGCGGTAGATGACCTCCACCTCGTCCTCGGAGACCGGTCGGACCTCGGCCCGGACGACGGCGTCGAGGTACCCCTTGGCCCGGAGGCTCCGGGCCAGGACGCCCGCGTCGGCCTCGGCCACGCCGCGCCGGAGGCGGTCCCCCTTCCGGAAGGAGAGGTGCGATCGCATCCTCCGGCGGCGCAGGTGCGTGCGCGGCGGCCCGCCCTCGGGCGCCTCGAAGCGGATCGCCTGGACCACCGGCGCCTCGACGAACTCGACGGTGAGGGCCACGCCCTTCCCGGCGGCCCGCGGGAAGAAGCGCACGTCGTCGAAGCAGCCGGTCTCCATCAGGCGGTCGCGGTCCTGCCGCACGAGCTCCGGGCGGTAGCGCCCGCCGGCGACGAGCGCCATCCGCCGCCGGACCGTGGCCGGCCGCACCGTCCGCAGCCCCTTCAGGTCGATCCGGACGATGATCGGCCCGGCGCGCCCCGGCGTCCCGGGCTCGCCCGCGCGCGCGGCGGCGCCGTGAATCGCGGCGAGGAGGGCGAGCGCGGCCGCGAGCGCGCGCATGGCTAGAATGCGACCTCCGCACCGGCCTCGGCCGGAAGTGGCTGTCCGGTGTACTCCTCCGCGGTCCAAGGCTCGAAGCGGAGCATGTTGCGGCGGAAGGTCAGGTTCACGTCGCCGACCGGCCCGTTGCGATTTTTTGCGATGATGAGCTTGGCCGGTCCGGCATGTTCGCTCTGTTCGTTCGGGGGCTTGTAGTAGTCCTCGCGGTGGAGCAGGAGCACGAGGTCGGCGTCCTGCTCGATCGCGCCTGATTCGCGCAGGTCCGAGAGCTGCGGCCGGTGGTCGGTACGCGACTCGGCCTGGCGGTTGAGCTGGCACACGGCGAGGACCGGGATTCGGAGCTCGCTCGCCAGGGCCTTGAGGCCCCGCGATATCTCGGCGACCTCCTGCTGCCGGCTCTCCACGTTTGACGAGCCGCGCATGAGCTGCATGTAGTCCACGACGACGAGGCGAACCCCCTTGCGCGCGACCATCCGCCGCGCCTTGGCGCGCAGGGCGACGATCGGCATACCTGCGGGCGTGTCGTCGATGTAGACCGGCGCGCGCTCGAGCACGCCGAAGCCGACCTGGACCAGCCGGTCGAACTCGTCCTGGGACAAATGCCCGCTCCGGAACTTGTGCGCGTCGATCTTCTCGTGGATGCAGACGAGGTTCTGGGCGATGATCTCCTTGGTCGTCTCCATGCTGAAAACGGCCGTCGGCTCCTGCGTCTCGAGGCGGTGCCCTCCGCGTGTCCCGCCGCAGCTGAGACAGTCGATGACGTTCAGGGCGAAGCTCGTCTTGCCCATGCTCGGCCGGCCGGCGACCACGATGTACTGGCCCTTCTGAAAGCCGCCGCTCAACTCGTCGAGGTCGCCGTAGCCCGTCGGCAGGCCCAGGAGGTGCCCGCCGAGTTCGCGCATCCGGATCGCTTCTTCGAAAGCAGCGTGCAGGATATCGCGCATGTCCGCGAAGTCGGCGCCCAGTCGGTCCGTGGCGATGCGGTAGATCTTCTGCTCGGCGTCCCCGAGCAGCTCCTGCGCCTCGTGCGCCCCCTCGTAGGAGGTGCGCACGATCTCCGTCGCGGACGCGATGAGCTGGCGCACGATCGACTTGTCGCGCACGCTCCGGGCGTAGAACTCCACGTGCGCGCTCGTGGGCACCGAGGCGGCGAGTTCCGCCAGGTACGTCGCGCCGCCCGCGCCCTCGAGAAGCCCCCGCCGCTCGATCTCTTCGCGCAGGAGCGCCGCGTCCAGCGCCTGTTTTTCGTCATAGACGTGAACGGCGCACTCGAAGATCTGCCCGTGCCGCGTGGCGTAGAAGTCCGCCGGCCGGAGCATCTCGGCCGCGATGCCCGCGGCCTCCCGGTCGAGCAGCATCGCCCCGAGGACGTGCTTCTCCATCTCCTCGTCGTGCGGCGGGACGCGGTCGAACAGGACGTCGGCCATGGGGTTACTCCTCGACGATCCAGACCTTCATCTCGGCCTTGATCTCCGGCGAGACGCGCACGGGCACGGGGTAGACCCCGAGCGCCCGGATGGGCTCGGCGAGCTCGACCCGCTCGGCATCGAGCTCGATCCCATGCTCCTCGCGCAGGCCGGCGACGATCTCGTCCGCGGCCACCGATCCGTAGAGCGTCTCGCCGTCGGCCCTGGCCGTGAGGGTGAGGGAGAGCCCGTTCAGGCGCTTGGCGAGATCCTCCTCGCGGAGGTGCTCGGCCTCCTGGCTCGCGCGGCGGCGCCTTTGCTCGGCCTCGATGCGGCGCTCGGCGTCGGGCGAGGCCGGGAGCGCGAGCGCCCGCGGCAGCAGGTAGTTGCGGGCGTAGCCGTCGGCGACCTCGACGAGGTCCCCGAGGCGGCCCAGGCGATCGACGTTCTCACAGAGGAGCACCTTCATCGTGCGGCCCCCTTTCCTAGCGGCCCACGTAGGGCAGGAGTGCCAGGAAGCGCGCCCGCTTGACCGCGACCTTGACCTGGCGCTGGTGTCGCGCGCAGTTGCCCGACCGCTTGCGGCTGTAGAGCTTGCCCTGCGGGGTCGAGAGCTTCTGGAGCGTGCGCACGTCCTTGTAGTCCACCGTCTTCACCTTGGCCTTGCAGAAGCGGCACTTGTTCCGCTTCTTGAGGGCAAATGGCTTCTTCTTGAACGCCACCGATGAGCCTCCTCTCCGCTGCGTGGGCTGCGCGCCCTCCCTAGAACGGGATGTCGCCGCCGCCCGTGTCGAAATTCTCCTCGTCGCCGCCGCCCCGGCGCGCGCCGGAGCCCTGACTCCGGCCGCCGCCGCCCTCGCCGCGGCCGCCGAGGAACTGGACGCGCTCGGCCACGACCCTGAGCTTGCTGCGCTTCTGGCCGTCCTTCTCCCACTGGTCGAGCTTGAGGCGGCCCTCGATGAAGCACGGGCGGCCCTTGGAGAGGTACTCCGAGGCGGTCTCGGCCTGGCGGGCCCAGACCTCGATATCCACGAAGGTCGTCTCCTCGCGCATCTCGTTCGACTGGCGGTCCTTCCAGCGCCGGCCGACCGCCAGGCCGAAGTTGGCCACGGCCGTCCCGGTCGGGGTGTAGCGCAACTCCGGGTCGCGCGTGAGATTGCCCATCAGGAAGACGCGATTGAGATTCGGCACGGCTCCTCCCCTCCCTACGATTCCTGCGGGACGCTCGACTCGGCCGGCGGCTTGGCCGGGGGCTCGGGCTCGGCGTCGGCCTTCACCTCGCCCTTCTCGACCTCGGGTGCCTCCGACGGGACGGCGACCGGGGCGGCGGCCGGGGTGACGACCGGGGCGGCGGCCGGGGTGACGGCCGGGGCGGTCCTGCGCTCGAACCTCTTTCTCCCGGGCGCCGAGTCCCTCCTCTCGTCGAATTCGCCGCGCTCGCTGTAGTGCGGGATCGCGGTCCCGTCCTCGTCGCGCACGATGAGCGTGCGCAGCACGATCTCGGAGAGCCGACAGCCGCGCTCGATCTTGGCGATGCCGTCCGGCGGCGAGTTGAAGTGGCCCATGATGAACGCGCCCCGGCGGTGACGTTTGATCTCGTAGCAGAGCTTGCGCTCCGTCCAGGGCTCGAGGTTCACCATCTCACCGCCCGCCTTCTCGACGAGGCCGGTGATCTCCTCCCGAATCTTGTCGAACTCCTGGCGGGCCTTGTTGTGGTCCACCAGGAACATTCCCTCGTAGAGCTTCACGCGCGTTCTCCTCCTATCCGTTCGCCTCCGGCGGCGCCGCGTTGTAGCGGTTCATGCACCGCTCGATTCCCTCCTCGAGCCAGCACTCCACGGCGCTGGCCGCCTGTTCCACCGCGGCCTCGGCCGCGTCCGACTCCTCCGCACTGAATGCCGAGAGCACGTAGTCCCGCGGGTCTCCGCGCGGCGCGCCCACGCCCACGCGCAGGCGTCCGAAGCGATCGGTCCCGAGCGAGGCGGCGACGCTCTCCAGGCCCCGGTGCCCGCCCGCGGACCCGCCCCGGCGGACGCGCAGCCGGCCCAGGGGCAGGTTCACGTCGTCCGAGACCACGCAGAGCGCCTCCGGAGCGAGCCGGTAGAAGTCCAGCGCCGCGCGCGCGCTCCGCCCCGAGGCGTTCATGTACGTCCCCGGCTCGACCAGGAGCACCCGGCGGCCGCCCCGGGCCGACTCGCCCACCCGCGCGAGGAACTTCCGCCGGCGCACCTCGACCTCCCAGCGCCGCGCGAGGGCCTCCACCACGCGGAAGCCCACGTTGTGACGCGTGCGCGCGTACCGCCTGCCCGGGTTCCCCAGGCCGAGAACGACGAACATGGGGGTCGTGGCTCACTCCTTCCCGCCGCTCTCTTCCGCGGCGGCCTCCTCCTCCTTGCGCGCCGTGATGACCTCCGGCTCGACGGCGGTGGGGGGAGCGGCGGCCTCCGGCTCGGGCTCCTCCTCGCGAGGCGCCATCACCGCGACGACGACCGCGTCGGCGTCCTGCTCCTCGGAGAGTTCGACCCCCTCGGGGAGCGTCATCTCGCGTGCGTGGAGCATCTCTCCGAGGCTGAGCTCGGTCACGTCCACGCGGAGGTTCTCCGGGATGTCCGAGGCCGGGCAGGAGATGCGCACCTCGCGGCTGCGCAGGTCCAGCACGCCGCCCTCGGTCGTGCCGCGCGCGGTGCCGCGCAGCTTCACGGGGACGGATACGTCCACGCGCTCGTCGAGCGCGATCTCGGCGAAGTCCACGTGCAGCACCCGGCTCGTGGTCGGGTGGATCTGCACCTCCTTGAAGAGGGCCTGGCGCGGCTTGGACTCGCCGTCCACCACCAGGCGCACGACGTGCTCGCCGCGGTCCAGGAGGCGCTCGAGCGTCTTCGCGTCCACGGCCAGGGACTGGGCCTCGCCGCTGTGGCCGTAGATCACGGCCGGCACCGATCCGGTCCGGCGCAGGCGCCGGGCCTCGACGCTGCCGCTCGTCTCTCGTTTCCGCGCAGAGATCTCTTGAGGCATTCCTCGTCCTCCCCTTCCCGTCAGTCCAGAAAGAGCTGGCTGACGGACTCGTTCATGTGTGTGCGCTTCATGGCTTCCCCGAGCAGGCCCGCCACGGACAGCACCTTCAGGGACACGCCCGGCAGGGGCTCCTGCGTCGGAATCGTGTCGGTCACAATGACCTCTTCGAAGCCGGCCTTCGCGATCTTCTCGAAGGCCTTCCCGCAGAAGATGCCGTGCGTGGCCGCGGCCCAGACGCTCCGCGCGCCGGCGCCCTTCACGGCGCGCGCGGCCGCGCAGAGCGAGGTCGCGGTCGTGATCATGTCGTCGACGATGACCACGTTCTTGTCCTTGACCTCGCCGACCACGTAGGAGTGCTCGACCTCCTCGTCGCCGACACGGCGCTTGTCGATGAGCGCGAAGGAGGCCTTGAGCCGCTTGGCGAAGGAGTTGGCCATCTTGAGCCCGCCGCCGGTGTCGCTCAGCACGGCGAGGTCCGGAATGGCGCGCTCCTCGATGTACTGGACGAGGACCGGCTTGGCGAAGATGTGGTCCACGGGCACGTCGAAGAAGCCCTGGAGCTGCGTCGCGTGCAGGTCCACGGCCAGGACGCGCGAGGCGCCGGCCGAGACGAGGAGGTTCGCCACGAGCTTGGCTGTGATGGGCACGCGGCCCTCGTGCTTGCGGTCCTGCCGCGCGTATCCGAAGTAGGGGATCACGGCCGTGATGCGCTCGGCCGAGGCGCGGCGCAGTGCGTCCATGATCACCAGGAGCTCCATCAGGTTCTCGTTGACCGGCGCGCAGGTGGGCTGGATCACGAAGGCGTCGGTGCCGCGCACGTCCTCGAGGATGTGGACCTTGATCTCGCTGTCGGGGAAGCGCCCGACCTCGGCGCGGCCCAGGGGCAGGCCGATCGACTCGCAGGTCGCCCTCGCGAACCCGGGGTGCGCGTTGCCGGTGAAGACCCGCATCGTATTTATGACGCGCCTCCTTTCTGCCGCGCGAGGAAGGTCTCCTCCACGCGCTGAAGGTCCTCGGGCGAGTTGACGCCGAGTCCCTCGCCCGGCCGGGTCGCCAGATACGGCAGGACCCGGAGGCCCCGCTCGACCAGGAGCCCCACGACGTCGGTCAGGTAATACTCGCCCTGCGTGTTCGCGTTGTCCACGCGATCGAGCGCATCGAAGAGGTCCCGCGCGCGGAACCAGTAGGTGCCGGCGTTGAACTCGCGGATCGCCGCCTCCCCCTCGGAGGCGTCCTTCCGCTCGACGATGCGGACGATGCGGCCGTCGTCGCCGCGGACGACCCCGCGCACCACGCGGCCGTAGGACGCGTCCTCCTTGCCGAGGAAGCTCATCAGCACGCACGCGGCGTCGTGCCCGGCTCCCAGCTCGGCCATGTCGTGCAGGCTCTCGCCCGTGACGAGCGGCGAATCACCGCAGAGCACCCACACGCCCCCGTCCGCGCCCTTCAGCAGCGGGTGAGCGCAACGCGTGGCGTGGCCCGTGCCGAGCTGTTCGACCTGGGGAACGGTCTCGACGTCCGGCGGCAGCATCGCGCGGACGCGGTCGGCCTCGCAGCCCACGACGGCGATCACGCGCGCGGCGCCCGCCTCGCGCGCCGCGTCCACGACGTGCAGGACCATGGGCCGCCCGCCCACGGGAAGCAGGACCTTCGCGCGGTCGGGCTCCATCCGCCGGCCGCGGCCCGCCGCGAGGATGATCGCGGTGCCTTCGGTCACGCGCCTCCCTCCAGCACCGCGCCGCGGGCGGCGCTTCCGACGAGCCGCGCGTAGCGGCCGAGCCACCCGGGCGCGTCCGGCGCCTTCGGCTTCGTTTTCGCGCGCCGCTTCTTCAGTTCGGCTGCGCTCACGGCGAGGTCGAGCGTCCGGTTCGGGATGTCGATCGCGATCTCGTCCCCGTCGCACACGAGCCCGATCGGGCCGCCCCGGGCGGCCTCGGGCGCGACGTGCCCGACGCAGGGACCGCGCGTGCCGCCCGAGAAGCGGCCGTCGGTGACGAGCGCGATCTCGTCCGAGAGGCCGAGCCCGGTGATCGCGGCGGTCACGCTGAGCATCTCGCGCATACCGGGCCCGCCGCGCGGGCCCTCGTTCGCGATCACGATCACGCTGCCGTTTGCGATCTTTCCGGCGAGGACCGCGGCCATCGCGTCCTCCTCGGACGCGAAGACCCGCGCCGGCCCGCGGAAGACGCGCGCCTTCTTCGAGACCGCGCTCTGCTTGACCACCGCGCCCTCGGGCGTGAGCGAGCCGGTGAGGATCGCGATTCCGCCCTCGGCGGCGTAGGCGCCCGTGCGCGGGCGGACCACGTCCGCGTCGGCGACCTCGGCAGTTTCTGCAATTTCGCGCGCGCCCCGGCCCGAGACGGTGGGCGCGTCGGCGATGTCCTCGCCGAGCTCCTTCATCACCGCGGCGACGCCGCCGGCCCAGTGCAGGTCTTCGAGAAAATGCTCGCCGTCGGGCCGCAGGTTCGCGAGCTGCGGCGTCTCGCGGCTGATGCGGTCGAAGTCCTCGAGCGCGAGCGCCACACCCGCCTCACGCGCGACGGCCAGGAGATGCAGCACCGTGTTCGTCGAGCCGCCGAGCGCCATGTCCACGCGCCCCGCGTTCTCGAAGGCGGGGCGCGTCATGAATTGCCGCGCGGTCGCGTTCCCTTGCACGAGCGCGACGATGCGCTCGCCCGCGGCCGCGGCGAGCCGCTGCTTCTCGGCGCCCACGGCGAGCGCCGTGCCCGTGCCCGGCAGCGAGAGCCCCATCGCCTCGGTCAGGATGGCCATGGTGTTCGCGGTGTAGAGCCCCTGGCACGAGCCCGGTCCCGGACAGGCCTCGAGCGCGCAGGCCTCGAGCTCCGCCTCGCTCATCTTCCCGGCTTTCCACCGGCCGACCGCCTCGAAGGTGCCGCGCACGAGGTCGAGCTTCTCGCCGCGGCGGCGTCCGGTGAGCATGGGCCCCGCGGTCACGACCACGGCCGGCAGGTTCAGGCGCGCCGCGGCCATGAGCATCCCGGGCGTGATCTTGTCGCAGTTGGTGAGGAGCACCAATCCGTCGAGCGCGTGCGCGAGCGCGACCGACTCGACCGCGTCGGCCACGAGCTCGCGCAGCGGAAGGCTGTAGCGCATCCCCGCGTGGTTCATGGCGATGCCGTCGCAGATCGCGGGCACGCCGAAGCCGAAGGCGCGGCCGCCGCCGGCCGCGACCCCGCGCTCGATCGAGCGGAAGAGCGCGTTCATGGTCACGTGCCCGGGCCCGAGGTCCGGGGCGGCGTTCGCCACGCCGATGAACGGGCGGTCGAGATCCGAGAGGCTCACGCCTGTGGCGTGGAGAAGCGCCCGGTGCGGCGCGCGCTCCGGGCCGCGCTTGATGGCGTCGCTTCGCATCCTCAA
>Ga0272441_10006618_pt1 | contig 19280 bp, 19 predicted proteins | sample SSMProp6N_FD_193582 | JGI IMG/M metagenome (GOLD analysis project Ga0272441, IMG submission 193582) | Marine sediment archaeal communities from Little Sippewissett salt marsh, Falmouth, MA, United States - SSM-Prop-6N | ecosystem: Environmental > Aquatic > Marine > Wetlands > Sediment ... | reverse complement strand
TCATAGCCCACCCCGCCGGGAGAAACGATTCCGCCGCTCGTGGAGAATGCCGCGACTCCCCCGATGGGAAACCCGTAGCCCCAGTGGATATCAGGCATGGCCAGGCAGGGTCCGACAATACCTGGCAGACAGGCTACGTTTGCCACCTGCTTTATGGCCTCGTCACTTCCCAGCATACGTTCAATCGCGGTATTTGCGTAAATTATTCCCCAGGTGCGCATAGGCGGTTTGCGTGGAATCTTTAAACGGTAGGGATCGATACGTTTTACGGCCAGTCCTTCCATTAACGCTGCCCTTTTTAAGTGTCCAGAATAATGGTGGTCTCAAGTCCGTGTTCGCATTTTTGTATTTTGAGACCGTGGTAGGTAACCGCCTTTATCTCCATTGCCAGCGGTGTTTGGGTATATTTCCCATCGACTCCGGCTGTTACGGCCGTTTCATAAACCTCATGAACAACGAAGTCTGCAACCCGCAGACCCCGGACTTGGATCAGATACAGTATTTCCTGCAGCCAGCGCACCATCGTATCTGCCAGATCAAGGCCGTCTATGTTGATGTCGATGGAAACCTCTTGTTGAACCCCGCCGGCATCAAGGATGTCGACCAGGGCCGCCGCAGCCTCATGAAATAAGGCTGCTATATCAGGGGCATGTACCTGGATGCCTATGTCTGCTGTGTGATCAATCAGTCGGTAAGACATGAAGACGTATACCTTGTGTACAATTTGCTATTTACTCCTTACTATAATTGATTGTAGATGTCATCTGCGGAAGTCAAGCAGGAGCGTAGCCTACAGATTCTTGATGAAGCCGGATAGTTTGCGCTCAAGGTCAAACAGAGCCCTTCGCCTGTGAGAGCGCTTGTTTTTTTGGCCGGGAGTAAGCTCGGCAAAGGTTTTCCCTGAAGACGGATCGTAAAATAAAGGATCATAGCCGAAGCCGCCAACGCCAGCCATTCTGTCCAGGATGCAACCCTGGTAGGATCCTTTACCAATGATCAGATCACCATTTGTCAAGGCCAGAGCCACCACACAGACAAATTCGGCTTCCCGGTTTATCTGCCCCGCCATCTTTTGCAAGAGCAACTGATTATTGTCTTCATCGGTTGCATCAGCACCGGCAAATCTGGCGGACATCACTCCGGGCAGGCCTCCCAATGCTTTCACTGACAGCCCGGAATCATCTGCCAGGGCATTCATACCTGAAGCCTGCGACCATGCTCTGGCTTTTTTTGTAGCGTTTTCTAAAAAATTTGAACCGTCTTCAACGACTTCGATTTCCAAATCGATTTCGGGCGGGGTGACAAGCTGAATTGCTTGAGTGCAAAGTATTTCAGAGATCTCACTGATTTTTCCGGGATTCGTCGAGGCAAGCAGGATCTTCAAGGATTAGTCAACGCCTCGTTTTGTTTTTTCATAAGTTGCTCAATGCCCTTTTGAGCAAAATCGAGCAGGGTAAACATTTGTTCCCGGGAAAATGGCGCGCCCTCTGCCGTGCCTTGAATTTCGATGATTTCTCCTTTGCCGGTCATGATCACATTCATATCCACATCAGCTTTTGAATCCTCATCGTAATTCAGATCCAACAGAATAGCATCGTCTATGATACCCACAGAGATTGCGGCCACCTGATCAAGGAAAGGGTTTTTGGCAATGACGCTTGTTTTAATCAGAGAGTCAACAGCATCTTTCAATGCAACGTATGCTCCGGTTATCGATGCGGTCCTGGTTCCCCCATCGGCCTGGATCACATCACAGTCTATCCATAATGTCTTTTCCCCGAGCAGGGGTCGATTAAATGCGGCCCGCAGGGCCCGGCCGATAAGTCTTTGAATCTCATGAGTTCTGCCGCCTATTCTACCCCGGGAGGATTCTCTGATTGACCGGGAATTTGTGGAAGACGGGAGCATCCCGTATTCAGCGGTTATCCAGCCAACGCCGGTATTTTTCAGATGCGGCGGAACCCTGTCTTCAATATTAGCGGCACAGATAACCTTTGTATCACCCATTTCAATCAGGCATGATCCCAAGGCATGTTTGCAGTAACCCTTGGTAATAATAACATCGCGTATTTGATCAGCCATTCTGCCATCCGAACGTTTTGATGCCTTTGGCTTGGCAATTCCCTTGTTTTTCAAGAGTTCTTCAATAGAGGCCATAAATTTCCTCGTGCATGCTTTTGGGGACATACTACGGGGAGAAGCAGGAGAAGTCAACTCTCTTGGCGTAAAATTTCGATGCTTGACACGTTTCAGCCCAGTCAGGTAAATCCTCTAAATGATGTGGAGAAAATTTCAGTGAGGTTTGTGAGGGCTGTCCTGGCTGGGGGAGGAGTTTGTTTTTTTGGTCTGGTTTTTCTGGTTCCTTTTATGTTCGGCCATATTCCCGAGGATTATGAAGTATGGATCTTGCAGGCCATACGGGAAGCACAGGCACACTTGCATCTGGTTCCGTTTCTGAATTCACATCCAATCTCTGAGGTTAATCCTTTAAATGTGCTCACCCTTTCCCTGATCCCATCGGGTGATATTATATTCTTTCGTTTGATCGGCGTGATTCTCGCCCTGCTTGTCAGTGCCGTTGTGTTTGTTTTTTGTGCCAGCCTATGGAACCTGAAAACTGCGCTGTTCGCAACTCTCATGAGTATTACGAGCATGGGTTTTATCCTGACCTACACCACACTGTCCGGCGTGGTTATTCCGGCGAGTCTCGGCATTATTTCCTATCTGATTTTTTGTCTGGCGTATTTAAAGGATAAAAAAGGATCGTGGTATGTTTTTGCATATCTGCTGGCGAGCCTTGCCGTAATCAGCGGTGGCTGGATTCTGCTGGCTTTTTTCGCTTTCAGTGTCATTGTTCTGATTTTTCTTGATCTTTCACCCGCTAAATTCGCTGCAATCAGGGCCGTGTCCGGCATTGCGATATTAGTTGTTTTTTTGTTGGGATATTATCTGACTTACCGCATTGCCGGGGGAATTTCGTTTGTATCGCACAGTCTTTCTCCCGGCTCGGATCTAAGGATTTTTGCAAGTATCGTTTTGTTCGGTAAATATAGCCTTCCCTGGCTGCCCCTGATTGTTCCTGCCTGGATATATACTGCCCGGCCAGGGGATCAGGATGCATGGCGTAAGCTGCTTCCTATCAAGATTGCCTTTGTCATGTCCCTGGCATGTCTTTGGCTATCCCGGCACTGCCTTGGGGGGTATGCCGTTTTAGGTGTACCCTTTGGTGCAATCCTGGTCGGATACTGGCTGGGGACAGGCATGAAATCGTATCCCAGATTCAAATCTCTGCCCTACAGCGCGGTATTGTTGGCAGGAGCAATTGCTCTGGCCACAATGTTCGTGGTTCTGGGAGCTCCCATGTTCAGGGCCGGAAGTGTTGGGTGGATAGAGGTTTATATACTTTTGGGTGCTGCCGGTGCTCTGATCGCCTTTTTCCTCCTGATCAGAGGAGGTCGCCTCTATTGGGCCCTGGCGATTAGTATCCTGGTAATGCTGGGGAGTTCGTGGGCCTACTCGCTCGTATATTCCCCTTATAGGCTTGAAACAAGGATTGAAGCCATTCAGAAAATGGCAGCCCACACACCCCTGGTAGTTTTTGAGGATGATCTGGTCATGCGGGGATATCTGGGTTATATCGGCAAGCAGCCTGTCCTGGTGAGCAGAGACATAGTTCCTCTCGGAGTGCAGGCCTATCTGGCGGTTACAACGGATGATCCGGATGATCTCATTGAAACACTCAACAGCAGGATGGAAGCCACGCTTGAAGATTCCTTTGAAGACCGTAAGGTCTATACCCTCCTGAAACTTTCTCCCCTGACGTTGGATTAATTTAAGACCGGCAGCTTTTTTGAGCATCCGGGCGATTTTCTGCCGCTGTGATCATTGTTCGGCAAGCTTCGGCGCACAATGCAAATTTCCGATGTTCTGATTGGAAATTCCCATGCTGGTATATGTCCGGACAAGCAAGGTGTCGAGATCAGGATCATTAATATTCAGATCCTCGGCCTTTTTCAGGTACATGTGGGCCTCTGGCAGTTTTTGCAATTTCCAGGCGGCATAACCGCTACGATAAAACAGGATTCCGCCGTATGTCTTGAGGTCGAACTGTGATGATTTCAATAGTTCGGCATTCATTTGATAGACGTTTGCATAGTCTTTTTTCTGCCAGTATGCATTGGCCAGACCGAGTTTGGCTTTGTATAAATCCGGCTTAAGCTTGAGGGCCTGCTGGTAGTTGTTAATGGCATTGTCTAACTGTCCCATCAGCATCTGCGAAAGGGCCAGATTGCTGATGGCCATATAATCGTATGGCACCTGTTTAATGGCGGTAATACACAATTCCTGGGCTTCCTGCGCACGTCCCTGCTTGATGTAGAGTACTGAGAGATTCACATTGGCAGGGGATGAATCAGGGTATTTTGCCAGAGTATCTTCCCAAAGAGTCTGTGCATTTTGCCAGACATCATTTTGCCATCTGGTCATGTAGGCATAGGAAAAAATCACTACCACAGCCAGAGCGGTTGCGAGGAGTTTCGGGAATTCAGGAGATAATTTCGGGTGCTGAAGCCTGAGTTCCCAGAGCCTGGCCAGGCCGTATCCCAGCAGGACACACCAGCTTAATGAAGAAATCAGGGCATAGCGGTCAGCCATTACCTGCGATATTGGCAGGATATGCGATACCGGAAACAGAAAGATATAAAACCAGATGACAAATACCGTGTAGAGAAACCTCTTCTTTATAAATGCCAACAACACAGAGCCTGCAATCAGAATATTAATTCCCAGGAATGTCCAGGCCTGCCATTGATGTGGATCTGTATAGAGTTTTATCGGATAATCAGCCGCGTAGTTGATGGTGAAACCCATGAGTTTTATGTATTCGATAAAAATCTGGGATACTGCCAGCAGATTGGTCCAAAATGAACCACCATGATATGGTTTGATCCCTCCGACTTCGGACATCATATTTACCAGTCGAATAATCATGGGGATCACCAATATGAACAGGGGGATGTATAGAAGGAGTCGTTTTTTCCAGAATCCAGGGTCCTTATGATGGGCCTGAAGGGCAAAATCCAACACGACCATTATGGCAGGGATAACCAGAGCAGTGGGTTTTGAAAGAATCGCCAGCACAACCATAATCCCGCTGAGTGCATAGCATAACATAGAACCTGCTCTTGCCCTGATAAACGCCCAGAGACTCAGGAATGTAAATATGCCCAGTAGGGGTTCCTTGCGGGCATAAAGCCATGCGACACTTTCCACATGCACGGGATGCACGGCAAACACGAGGGTGGAGATTGTGGCCCAGGTAAAACTTAGCGTTTCGCCCACAGAGAATGCCTTGAAGAGTTCCAGCAGGAACAGCCAGCAGAAAAGCACCATCAGATAGTATAGGGTAATGCTGTGCAGATGCATGCATAAGACAACGTTTTCTTTCCATAGGGTAAAGTCTATCAGGTAGGAAAGGTCGCGTACCGGCTGATAGGTAGATCCTTTGTGGAAACTCAGGATCTGCCCGAGGTTATCCAGGCTCAGCGAGTGAATCGTGGTTCGGTTGAAAAGCGCCGGGTCATCCCAGTTCGTGGGATCGTTATCGAGGATGTTGGAATAGATGCCGAATACCAATATGGCAATCGCTGCAAATAATATCCAGCGGGTTTTTGTGTTAGTCATATTTTGTGCTGTCGTCAATTTATAGGATCCTTTCATCGTCCTGGTAATGATTTTTTCATGAAATTTTGGCCATCCTCAGAAAGGTTAAGCATCAGGCGGAGACCTTATAGTCCGGTGGCGCAAAGATCATGACAAAAGTGGCAAAGAATTCCGGATCGAATTCATGGCACATTTCATGTTTCATATATTTGAGAGCTTCAAAGGTTTCCTTAGCCCGCTTGTAGCTGCGCATTGTAGTGAGTGCATCAAATGTATCGGCAATGGCACAGATGCGGGCATAGAGATGGATTTCATCGCCTTTTTTGCCGTAGGGGTAGCCTTTGCCGTCATGCTGTTCGTGATGTTCGAGTATAATGTGGGCTGCCTGATCACTCAGATGGCCGGTTTCCAGCAGGATTTGATACCCCCATTGAGGGTGACGTTTCATGACCTCCCATTCCGCCTTGTTAAGATCGGTGGGTTTGTTCAGGATGGACAGCGGCACCTTGGTTTTGCCGATATCATGCAGGAAAAATCCGCAACTCAGCGCTTCAATGTCGTGTTCTCCGCCCTGAAGCCCGAAAAGCTTTATCGCCAATGCAGTTGCAAAGATACCCACGTTCACACAATGAGTATATGTATAGTAATCATGAGATGTTATACGAAACAGATCCTGCATAACGGCCTGATCCTCTACAATATTCTGGATAAGACACTTGATGGATCTCTTCATATCAGCGATGGTATTTGCTCTGGGATCGTCAAATGCGCGCTGCATGGTATGTGTGGAGGATGTGTAAAAAACTTTTGCCTTTTCCGGAGAAGGAATGCGAGGGTTTGCAAGTATCTTGTCCAGATGCTTGGCGGTGTATTGCTGAACGTGTTTTTGGTCATGGGCTTTGACAAAAAGCTCTGTGGTGCCGGACTCGATCAGCCGTAACCTGTGTTCTTCGCTGAAGGCCACATTCTTTCCGACAAACAGGATGTGCTTGCCCTCCTGTTTGATGTAGAGCTCGAAGCGTTTCTCTTCATTGATCTGCATGATCTCGAGCAGAATAGGGGTATAATTCATATTGTGCAATATCGGAATAATGAATCTGGTTCTTTAGGCAGAGAGTAGTTCTGTACTTTGATATTAATCGTTGATATATCTACGCTCACCAATGTGATGGAGGTTGGTATGAGCATTTCGGTGAAAATGCAGCAATATGCCCTGGGTTCATCCTTTATTCGCAAGATGTTTGAGGAAGGAGCCAGGTTGAAATCCGAGTATGGGGAGGCCAATGTATTTGATTTCAGTCTCGGTAATCCTGATATAGCACCGCCCCCAGAAGTACTGCAGACCATGTGTGAAGAGGCCTCCAGCATGTTTCATGGTTATATGCCCAATGCCGGCTACATGGATGTACGCCAAAGAGTAGCCGAGTATGCAACAGGAGAATATGAGGTCAAACTTATACCTGAAGATATCATTATGACCTGCGGCGCTGGAGCCGGTATGAATGTTGTTTTGAAATCCATAATCGATCCGGACGACGAGATTATCGCCATTGCTCCCTACTTTGTCGAATACCGTTTTTATGCTGAGAATTACGGGGGGAAACTTGTTTCCGTGAGTTGTGACGATACATTCCTGCCCGACATTGATTGCATCCGATCCTCCATCACCGAGCGTACTAAGGCCATTATCATAAATTCACCCAATAATCCCAGCGGCAGAGTGTATCCTGAAGAAATATTGGCCGGTTTCAGCAAGATGCTTGAAAATTATCCCCGGATTATGCTCATTTCTGATGAGCCCTACCGCAGGCTGGTCTATGATAACCGCAAGGTGCCCTCGGTATTGAAGCTGATTCCAAATTCGGTGGTGGTTACCTCTGCATCGAAGGATCTTTCCCTTGCCGGCCAGCGTATAGGATACATCGTCCTTGGCCCGGGCATTGAGAATAAAGATAATCTTGCCAATGCGCTGATCATGGCCAACAGAATTCTGGGTTTCGTCAATGCACCGGCCCTGATGCAACGTATACTGGCCAGGTGTATTCATATGAGTATTGATGTAAATATTTATGCCCGGCGCAGAGATGCCCTGTGTGCAATGATGGACTCTGCCGGGCTTGAATACGCACCACCGGAAGGGGCCTTTTATTTGTTCGTGAAATCACCCATCCCCGATGATGTGGAATTCTGCAGTGTCCTGCAGAAAGAGAAAATCCTGGCGGTACCCGGTACCGGCTTTGGATATCCCGGCTACGTCAGGTTCGCCTATTGTTGTGAAGAGGACAAAATCAAAGCCGCCGGCCCAGGCCTTCTGCATGCGCTAAGGAGTCTGTAAGCGTATTTGGACGACTTAGAAGGGTATGTCGTCGAATTCGCCACCGCCGGAAGGTTTATTAATAGTGGTTGGCTCAGCGATTGATTCGGGTACATAGTCCTGCGAATCGGATGAGCTTAAGATCTGCATCTGGTTGGCAACTATTTCCGTAGTGTAGCGTTTGTTGCCATCTTTGTCGTCCCAAGATCTGGTCTGGATTCTGCCCTCAATGTAGATCAGCTTGCCCTTGGAAAGCAGCTTTGCACAATTTTCAGCGAGTTTGCCCCACGTGACGACGCGGTGCCATTCCGTTCGCTCTTGCCGTTCCCCGTTTTGGTCATTCCAGATTTCATTTGTGGCCATGGTAAAGTTCGTGACTGCTTTGCCGCTTGGTGTAAATCGCATCTCCGGGTCCTTACCCAGTCTGCCAATCAACATGACCTTATTTATCGATCCAGCCATAGCCCCTCCTATTCTTTTCTCATGAGCTAACTCGGTTTTGTCTGATAAGTCAAGGTCTGATATTAATTTGATATTGTATCATAAATGTAGAGTTGTGATCATTGCTTGACACCTTCATACCCTTACGATAAATCTTATCCATGTCTATACACAAAAACACGAAGTATATCTTTATTACCGGCGGCGTTCTGTCTTCTTTGGGTAAGGGATTGGCTGCGGCCTCTATTGGTGCCGTAATGGAAACCAGAGGATTGAGGGTAACCAATATCAAGTTGGATCCGTACATAAATGTCGACCCCGGCACCATGAGCCCATTTCAGCACGGTGAGGTCTTTGTTACCGAAGATGGAGCGGAAACCGATCTCGACTTGGGGCACTATGAGAGATTTACCTCGGCCACTCTGAACGCCAAGAATAATTTTACAACCGGGCAGGTGTACGACAGCGTTATTCAGAAAGAGCGCAACGGAGAGTATCTCGGCAAGACGGTCCAGGTAATTCCTCATATTACGGACGAGATCAAGATGAGGATCAGGCAGGTCTCCGATGGCTACGATCTTTCCATTATCGAGATCGGCGGCACGGTAGGCGACATCGAATCGCTCCCTTTTCTTGAGGCCATCCGTCAGTTTGGCTCTGACATAGGACGGGACAATGTCCTTTACATACACCTGACGCTCGTACCTTACATCAGTACCGCCGGAGAGTTGAAGACCAAGCCTACCCAGCACTCGGTTCAGAAGCTCAGGGAAATTGGAATACAACCCCAGATAATCTTGTGCCGGACACAGAAGCTACTCTCAACCGAACTCAAAGACAAGATTTCTCTGTTCTGCAATGTGGAAAAGGATGCGGTGATCAATGCAATCGATGTCGACAGCATATACCAGGTGCCGCTTGTATATCACAACGAAGGGCTCGATGACAAGATTGTTGATTATCTTCATATCTGGACCAGAGAACCACATATGCATGAATGGGAGGAATTGGTAGAGAAAATTAACAACCGTGATCACGAGGTGAACATTGCAATTGTCGGTAAATACGTCAAGCTTACCGAGTCATACAAAAGCCTGAACGAAGCCCTGGAGCACGGAGGTATTGCCAATAACACAAAAGTCAACCGCGTCTTTGTGGCTTCAGATATGCTAGAAGAATCAAATGACATTGGCCGGTATTTTGAAAACATTCACGGTATCCTCATACCGGGAGGATTTGGAGAGCGAGGCATAGAAGGTAAGATCATGGCCGCCCAATATGCACGCGAGAACAAGATTCCATTCTTCGGGATCTGTCTGGGTATGCAGATGGCAGTGATTGAATTTGCCAGAAATGTCTGCCAGATGTCCGGTGCCAACAGCACCGAGTTTGACCCGGATACAGCCTATCCGGTTATCGATTTTCTGCCCGAACAACGCAATATTACCAGAAAAGGCGGGACAATGCGGCTGGGTGCGTACCGCTGCCAGATTGCGCCTGAAAGTCTTGCAATGCAGGCCTATGGCATGGAAGAAATATCCGAAAGACATCGGCACCGCTATGAAGTCAACGACAAGTTCGAGCAGGAACTTACAGAATGTGGTATGGTTATCAGCGGGCGCAATCCGGAATCGTCTCTGGTTGAGATTATGGAATTCAAGGACCATCCCTGGTACGTAGGCTGCCAGTTTCATCCCGAGTTTAAATCCAAGCCCATGAAAGCGCAGCCTCTTTTCCGTGATTTTATCAAGGCGATTTACCGGTACTCAAACGGGTCACAGTGATGCAGACTGTCAGTGTCGGGGATGTTCATATCGGCCGCGGCGATCTGGTTTTGATCGCAGGACCGTGCGTGATAGAATCCAGAGAGCACGCCCGTTTTATGGCCGAGACCTTACGTGATATCACCGCCAGGATTGATGTCGGGTTTATCTTTAAAGCCTCATTTGACAAGGCCAATCGCACTTCGATAGATGCTTACCGCGGGCCGGGAATCGAAGAAGGACTCGACATACTCAAAGAGATTAAGTTTTCACTTAAGATCCCGGTAACCGCGGATATTCATCTGCCGCAGCAAGCTGCAGCGGCGGCTTGTGTGCTTGATCTGATCCAGATTCCGGCATTTTTATGCCGGCAGACTGATCTTCTTGTCGCAGCCGGGTTAACCGGTCAGCCGGTCAATATAAAGAAAGGTCAGTTCATGGCGCCCTGGGATATGGCCAATGTGATCAAAAAGATTGAGAGCACGGCCAATAGTCAGGTTATGCTTACTGAAAGGGGAGTATCACTCGGGTATAACAATCTGGTATGTGACTTGAGGAGTCTGGCGATTATGCGGAAAATCGGAAAACCCGTGGTTCTGGATGTTACCCACAGCCTGCAGTTGCCCGGAGGCAAGGGAGATGCATCCGGAGGAAACCGAGAATATATTCCCAATCTTGCCAGGGCCGGGGTTGCTTTTGGGTTGGATGCACTGTTTATGGAGGTTCATGATTATCCAGACAATGCCTTGAGCGACGGGCCTAATTCTTTGAATATTTCAGATCTGGAAGTGTTGTTACGGCAACTAAGGCAGATTCATGAGGTAGTGGGATGAAATCAATCAAGATGCTCATACTGGATGTAGATGGTGTGCTCACCGATTCCAGAATCTACTTCAGCGATGAAGGCCATGAGATGAAAGCCTTTAATTCCAAGGATGGTCATGGGCTTAGACTTCTCATGCGGGCCGGTCTGGATGTGGCCATCCTTACCGGCCGCACATCCAGGGCCGTGGAACATCGAGCAACTGACCTGGGAATTACGCATGTCATCCAGGCCGCAAAAGACAAGAAACAAGCGCTTTTGGAATTGGCGACGACCGTCGATGTGGATCCGTCTGAGATGGTATACATGGGAGATGATCTGGTCGATTTGCCACCGATGACGCTGTGTGGACTCAGTATAGCACCAGCCGACGCGGTTGATGAAGTCAAAAGAAGAGTTGATATTGTCACCAAACTTCCCGGGGGTTATGGTGCTGTCCGTGAGGCGGTGGAAATTATCCTTAAACGGCTGGGTCTGTATGATACGGTGATGGAACGCTATGTGGTATAAAAAATTACTCATTGTTGTAGTCGGGGTAGCAGCGATTGGAATGATACTGCTTTTGCATGGAGGAGACAGGGATACTGAATCAAAGATTGCCGATAATGGGCCGATATTGCGGTCAGGAAACAATATTGTTATGCATGAAGCCCAGCATGAATCACGGCCGGCCCTGGCCATATTTGCGAGTGAGGTGGTGGAAAAGCCGAATCAAGTCGTTATATTAAATAATTTTAAACTCGTTCAGTCCGGTCGCCTGAACATCCAGGGAGAAACCGCAAGATATGATATGAAACATTCAGTGCTGGAGGTAAAGGGTGATGTGATCCTGCAGACCAAAGATGGAGTCAAGGCATTTCTAAACGGATTAATATGGGAAAGGCAGACAAAGAAAGCCTATACGGATAACCCGGTAAAAGTGCAGGCCGCCCAGGGACTGATTGACGCAAGGCGGGCCGAGTTCGACGACGATTTTTCATCAATACGGTTTATTGGTAGTGTTCATGCGAAAATATCTGAGAATTATATTATTGATTAGTTTGCTGATGCCGGGTGTTTCGGTTGCCGGGGAGCTAATGGTCTCCGGGACTGAATCCGATATGATCGAAGTTGAGGCCGATAGGCTTGATGTCAATACGGAAAAAGGCGAGGCTACGTTTCAAGGCGATGTGAAGGCCATGCGTGGCGATATGGTTATAACAAGCAAGATCCTGAGGCTATACTATGATAATGCAACAAGTAAGGTAAACCAATTGATCGCTGAAGAGGATGTCGCTCTTGCATGGCAGGATAAAAAGGGCCTGTGCAATAAGGCTGTCTATCTTCTGGATGAGCAGAAAATCATGCTTATTGGAAATGTTAATATTACCCGGGGCGATGAGATGCTGTCCGGGCAGAAGGTTACCTTTGACATGGCATCGGATCGACAGGTTGTAGAGGGTCAGGGAGGGCGGGTAAAGATACGCATAAATCCCACCGAGGAGTCAGGTATACTGCAATGGGAGAAATAGTTCTAAAGGCTCAAGCGCTTGAAAAAAGCTTTGGCAAGGCCCATATAATCAAAGGACTGTCAATTCAATGTTACCCTGGTGAAATCATTGGCCTTCTTGGCCCTAATGGTGCTGGCAAGACCACAACGTTTTATATCATAGTCGGACTGATACAACCGGATAAGGGACAGGTATTTCTCTGGCAGGAAAATATTACCAGTATGGATCTTTCCACCAGGGCAACACAGGGTATCGGCTATCTTCCCCAGGAGCCTTCAGTATTCAGAGGCTTGAGTGTTGAGGAAAATATAATCGTTCCCCTTGAGGCCAAGGGCATAAAAGGAGCATCCCTGAGGCAGGAGTGCGATGATATCATCTCGGCCTTTGGTCTTACGCAGGTCCGGAAGAACAAAGGGGTTTCTCTTTCCGGAGGAGAGAGACGCAGGGTTGAAATTGCCAGGGCATTGGCTTTGAATCCGCTCTATTTGCTTCTTGACGAACCCTTTGCAGGGATTGATCCTATTACAGTCAGAGATCTTCAGGATATGATCATGGACTTGAAAAAAAAGGGAATTGGTGTCATTATTACAGATCACAATGTTAAGGAAACATTAAAAATATGCGACAGGGCTTACATCATCCACCAAGGCTTGGTGATTGAAGAAGGATCACCTGAAGATGTTGTAGCGAATGCACAGGTACGGCAAATATATGTGGGCAATGATTTTACGTTGAACTAAAAAGGACAACATTGATGGCACTGGAGCTGAAACAACATCTAAAACTGTCTCAACAGCTTATCATGACTCCTCAACTCCAGCAGGCAATCAAGCTGCTGCAGCTTTCTCGTCTGGAACTTAATGAATATATAACCGAAGAGCTGGAAACGAATCCGGTGCTTGATGTGGATGTCAGCACCCAACGCGAAAAAGAACAGATAGACCTTGAAGATAGCGCGCTCTTGAAACGGAAATGGGAGGCGTATCTTGAGACCTATGGGCAGGATAACATCCCCTACTACGAGGATGACGAACGGCCTTCGCTCGAGGCAACGACCAGCAGACAGGAAGGGCTTACGGATCACCTCCTGTGGCAGCTTCGCATGAGTGATTTTACTGAAGATCAGCGCAAAGTCGGAGTGTTCATCATTGGCAACCTTGATCACAACGGCTTTCTGAACATCGATGTGGAGGTCATCTGTGAGGCAACCGGAACTGATCCGGAATTGGTTGCTTCCGTGCTCAGTCGGATCCAAACATTTGACCCGACGGGAATTGCCGCCCGTGATCTGAAAGACTGTCTTTTTATCCAGGCCCGTTTGTTCGATCTCGAAAATTCTCTGGTGTGGAGGATTATTGATGGGCACCTTGAGGATCTTCAGACCAAGAACTATGACAAGATAGCCCATGAACTCGATGCAACGGTTGATGATGTGGCCTGCGCTGCCCAGATTATAACTCAGATGGAACCCAGACCTGCCAGAGATTATACAGATGAACCGCCGCAATATATTGTTCCGGATATCTACGTGGTTAAGGTGGAAGATGAATTTGTGATAGTCCTGAATGAGGAAGATATTCCCACTCTGAAGTTGGACCAGGAATATCAGAACATGCTGGTATCGGACAATACCGGAAAGATGGCCAAGGAGTATCTTCTGGAGCGAATCAAGTCTGCCCAATGGTTGATCAAGAGCATTCAGCAACGGCAGAGCACACTATGTAAGGTTACTGAAAGTATCGTTAAGTTTCAACGGGCGTTTTTGGAACAGGGCATCCATCGTTTGAAGCCGCTGGTACTCAGGGATGTGGCTGATGATGTGGGTATGCATGAATCTACCATCAGCAGGGTCACCTCGAATAAGTATGTCCATACCCCCCAGGGTCTATTTGAGCTGAAATATTTTTTCAATAGTGGAATTTCCAAGAGTGACGGAAGTTTTGTAGCCTCACAGAGTGTTAAGAGTGAAATCGAAAATATTATCAGATCCGAGGACTCCAGGCATCCTTTAAGCGATCAGGCAATAGCCATAAAGTTGAAGCAGCGAGGGATAAATATTGCCAGACGCACGGTTGCAAAGTATCGGGAACTTCTGGCTATTCTTCCATCAAACAGAAGAAAGAAACATTACTGATGCGTTAATTCGGCAAGGAGGAACTATGCATATAGACATAACCTTTAAGAATATGGATTCATCCGATGCATTAAAAGATTATGTAACCAAGAGACTGTCAAAGCTCGATAAATATATTGACAGGCCTACCGAAGCTCATGTTGTGCTTTCGGTGGAAAAGATTCGGCACAAAGCAGACATTATGCTGAATGCAAATGGATTTATGGTTAATGCTGTTGAGATAACTGAAGATATGTATTCGGCAATTGATATGGTTATGGATAAGTTGGAACGGCAAGTAAAGAAATATAAGGGAAAACTACAAGATAAAAAAGGTCCCCGCACATTTCAAGCTGAAAGTGTGCCGGAGGAAGGTTCTCAGGAGCAACCCCGTGTGATCCATGAACATGATTATTTTGTGAAGCCTATGAGCGTGGATGAGGCGGCATTGCAGATTGGAGTAACGAATAAGAGCTTCATAATTTTTCAGAATACCGACACCAATCAAATTAATTTTATTTACAAAAGAGATGACGGTGACTTCGGGTTGATAGAACCGGTGATATGAATATCGGAGATATTCTCAAACCTGAATGTGTTGTGTCTGATATCAAGGCTTCGACCAAAAAGGAAATCTTGGCCGAGCTTTCCGGGCCTATATCACAGGTATATGGAGTTCCTCTGGACGAGATGGTCGAAGTACTTTTAAACCGTGAGAAATTGGGCTCCACCGGCATTGGTGATGGGGTGGCAATTCCACACGGAAAGATAAAAGGGCTTTCTGCAATTGCTGCTTCCATCGGAAAAAGCAAAACGGGTTTGAGGTTTGATGCGCTGGACGGTAAACCCTGTCATATATTTTTTCTGCTGGTAGCCCCGGCCGACTCAATCAGCGGTCATCTCAAAGCCTTGGCCAGGGCATCAATGCTACTGAAAAATGCATCCCTGAGAGATAAATTGATGGATGCAAACTCTGCAGAAGAACTCTATCAGTTTGTCTTGGAACACGATAAAATACTCAATGAGCAGTCTTAAGACGATTCATTTTCGTATAGCTGTGTATAGAGATAGCGGTTATAAATTTTGGAGAATGCACTGAATGGCTCCTCTTCCGGAGTGGCTTCGATGATTGCCGAAAAGCCAATAAGTTTGGCATCGAAATCATCGAGCATATGTAAGAACAGCGCCTCTAGGGACATTGGAAGTTTCGGCGAACCGAATTCCAGTTGCCCGTGGTGACTGATGATTATATGCAGAAGCTGGAGGCGCAGTTCTTCAGGAAAATCTTCAATCTTTGCAATGGCCTGATCCGTCATATGAGCGGATATATAGATATGACCGATAAGTCTGCCCATGGGTGTCATGTCTATAATTTTATTACATGAATATTCGTAAATCTTGCCGATGTCATGCAGGAGCGCGCCGGCAATGAGTAAATCCTTATTTATTCCTATATGGGTATATACCGGGTACAGGGCGATAATAGATTTCAACATGAACAATGTATGTTCCAGCAAACCGCCCACATAGTTATGGTGAATCCCCTTGGCTGCAGGTGCTTTTATGAAAGCCCCTTTGATGTCCTGATCAGAGAATAGCGAATGTATCAGGAGGCTAAGATGCCTGTCTTGAATGCCGTTGATAATCTTATCAAGTTCCTCCATCATGGAGGTGATATCACGTTTCGTTGTGAGAATAAGCGTTGACATGTCCACTTCGGACTCATCGAGTTTGACGATTTTTTCAATTCTGAGTTGTAAACGGCCGTCATAGGATTCGGTGCTTGCACGAACACCTGCTACTGCACCGGGGTCTATGGCAGCAATCTGCTGCTGGGCGTTATCCCAGATAATCCCCGGTATTTCTCCGGTCATATCACTCAGTACAAGTTTGGCGTATGGCTTTCCGGTCTTGGTTGTCAGTAGATTTCTTTTTGATACCAGAAAAACCGATTTAATTCTGTCACCCTCACCTATTTCGGTGACAAAACGACCTTTGGGAATCATAACTTTCCCCCTTTCCGCATAATGCTGTGCTTATACTTAGCATACCAGGATACATCTTGCAGGCTAAAATATCAATCCGGTTTGCTCGAAGTAGAATTCCGAGATTGATAAGCATCTGCAATGGTCATAGTGCCATACCACACGGAAACGTTATGGTCATTGCGCCATAAGCCGTTGTGGCAAAATTTGCTGACACTAAATTTTCGTTAGCATGAACAATGAGTTAGATGGCATTGAGACAATGGAAGATTCTTGGCATGCTTTTCGCTCTTTAAGATGGGTGGTTTTACGGAAAAAAATTGAAGCGAGCGGGGGATTGAAGATGGTTACAATTTTTGAACGGCAAGGGGTACTCATACGCATACTATATTATTTTAAAGAAAGGATTGGATAGGACGTCATGAGCAGAAAAGATCATATTATCAACATGGATGAGATTAAAAAAGTAGCTGTTGTCGGCACCGGTGTGATTGGTGCGGCCTGGGTCTCTCTATTTGCGCAGAAAGGCTACTATGTTAATGCCTATTCACGACGGCCCGAAACCAGAGAACGCGGAAAAAACAGTGTACGTTCCAATCTCGATTTTTTTGTTGAGAAAGGGGTCCTGAGTGCGGAAGCGAAAGACCAAGCGCTTGAACGGGTGGTGTTTTTTTCAGGAATTCCGGAAGCTGTCAAAAATGTCGATTTTATTGAAGAATGTGCGGCTGAGGTATATGATATTAAAAAGCCTATTTTTGCTCAAATCGACAAGTATGCCCCGCCCTATGCCATTATCGGCAGTTCCTCTTCAGGGCTTCTTATGACCGAGATCCAAAAGGCGGTTGTTCATAAACATCGTTGTGTTATCACTCACCCCTGGAATCCCCCCCACCTGATTCCCCTGATCGAAGTCGTACCAGGAAAGGAAACAGCAGAGGAGACTGTGCAGACGAGCCTGAAATTCATGGAGCATCTGGGAAAAATTCCGGTTGTGGTACGCAAGGAAGTTCCAGGTTTCATCGGTAATCGGCTGGCAGTTGCCATCTGGCGCGAGGCTATCGATCTGGTCGAGAATGGTGTGGCCACGGTTGAAGATGTCGATAAAGCGCTGTATGCCGGGCCAGGAATCCGGTATGCCTTGATGGGCACCCATATGATTTATCATCTGGGGGGCGGAGAGGCCGGCGGGGTCGGACATTTTATCGACGGGATAGGGAATACAACCTTCAGTAAGATCTGGGAAGAACTTGCCACCTGGAATTATATAACCGAACCAATGAAGGAAAAATTAATTGATGGTGTTAACCATGAAATGAAAGACAAGAGTTTTCAGGATCATGTCAAGTGGAGAGACGACAAGCTCTTTGAGCTTTTAAAAATAATCTACGGAGGATTTTAACATGGCGAAGAAAGTGATGAGTGCCGAAGATGCTATTAAGCTGATAAAGGATGGAGATGCGGTTGCTTTTGGAGGGTTTGTCGGGAACGGTCATCCGGAAGAGATTTCATCCACACTGGAAGAGGTGTTTCTGAAAACAGGTGGCCCGCGCAATCTTACTATTGTTGGTGCAGCCGGGCAGGGTGATGGCGATACCAAGGGCTTAAATCACGTGGCGCATGAAGGACTGGTCAAACGAGTGATTGAAGGCTACTGGAATCTGGCTCCCAAGTTGGGTAAATTGGCGCTTGAGAATAAGATCGAGGCCTATAACTTTCCCCAGGGAGCGGTTTCATGTCTCTTTCGCGAAATTGCCGGAGGCAGGCCTGGATTTATTACCCACACCGGGTTAAAAACCTTTGTCGACCCTCGAATGGATGGCGGAAAAGTCAATGCAAGGACAACCGAAGACTTGGTCGAATTGATCGAAATAGGCGGTAAGGAAAAATTGTTCTATAAGGCCTTTCCAATCAATGTAGCGGTTATCCGGGGAACCACGGCAGATTTGAATGGAAATATCTCTATGGAAAAAGAGTCGGCATCTTTGGAGATGATTTCAATGGCTCAGGCCGCCAAGAATTCCGGCGGTATCGTTATCGCGCAGGTGGAAAGGATTTCGGACAATGGCCGTTTGCATCCATTCCTTGTAAAGATTCCCGGAATTTATGTCGATGCGGTCGTGGTTTCCAAACCGGAGAATCATTGGCAGACATATCTTGAACAATACAATCCCGCCTATTCCGGAGAAGTCTATGTGCCGGTCCAGGAGATTGATCCGATGCCGTTTTCTGTCAGGAAACTGATCTGCCGGCGTTCTGCTATGGAGTTGATACCCGGAGCAGTGGTCAACCTGGGAATTGGGATGGCGGACGGTATTGCAGCAGTTGCCGCTGAAGAAGATATCCATGAATTATTCACTCTCACGGTTGAATCAGGGCCCGTAGGCGGTATCCCTGCCATGGGATTGAGCTTTGGGGCGGCTTCAAATCCGGATGCCATCATAGACCAGACGTACATGTTCGATTTTTATGACGGGGGCGGGCTGGATCTGGCGTTTCTGGGTATGGCCCAGGCAGACCGTCACGGGAATCTGAATGTCAGCCGTTTCGGTACGCGCATGGCGGGCTGCGGTGGATTTATCAATATTACCCAGAATGCCAAAACCGTGGTGTTTATCGGAACGTTTACCGTTGGATCCGAGGTGGAGGTTCGGGACGGAAAATTGAAGATCGTCAAGGAAGGCAAGCGCAAG
>Ga0272441_10006617_pt1 | contig 19284 bp, 18 predicted proteins | sample SSMProp6N_FD_193582 | JGI IMG/M metagenome (GOLD analysis project Ga0272441, IMG submission 193582) | Marine sediment archaeal communities from Little Sippewissett salt marsh, Falmouth, MA, United States - SSM-Prop-6N | ecosystem: Environmental > Aquatic > Marine > Wetlands > Sediment ... | reverse complement strand
TTTCTTTTCCTTCACCACAGTACAGGCACTTCCTTACGGATCCGGTCTATGTCATCAGAATTGATTACATCAAATACTGGCGTTCGGGGTTGACAGCCAGCGCGAAACGTTCATACTCTCAACTCACAGTGGATCTGTGTGTTGCATCCTCGACGTGAACTTCTCTGCCCGTTTTCGCGCCGTGTGTGCGTCAGTTCTCAGAGGCACTGGAATGTGCGGGCGCAATCGAGTTGCTGGGGCGGAGGTCGGGTGCGTAAGACTCATGCCAGGCTGGCGGACCCGGCATGGGCCAGGGGATGACTGCTTATCAACGATATCCTACGGTGATGTACGCCGGCGCGAGCGTTACGCTGCTCACTCCTTCGGCCGTACACATTTCTCCGCAAGAGCCCGTTTGGCCGGACACTCCCCGCGCGGAGAAAGGAGGTGATGAGCCCATGGACTACCGCTAAGAGCGTTTCAGAGAGGATGTATGGTTGCGTACCTCACACTGTCAGGGATGTGTAGTGGAGGAAAGAATCATGATTACCGAAAACGTGAAATCCATTGTAGTGTTTTGTCTTTTGGTTGGCCTGTCGGTTGTAGTGACGACGGCGCCCCCGGCTCAGGCGGAGCCGCCGAAGGTCGTTTGTGTGCCGTGGTATCCAGCGAATCTGGCGGTCTCTCATGACACATGGACGGGAACGCCGATCACTCTCAAGGGGACCGCTCACGATCCCGATGGAGACAGCGATCTGGCCACCTACGAGTGGAATTTTGGCGACGGCAGCCCGCCGGACGTGGGGGTGGTAACGGATCCATACGTCATCGAGACCGCACACGCGTACGGCGGCAGCGTCGGTGACATCTTCGTAGCCACGCTGACCGTTACCGACGCCGGCGGAGAGACCGGTTCCGACAACTACCTCGTGACGATTCGCGACGGTTCCGTTCTGTCGGTGCAGGTGAACGTCGCCATTGACGAAGGTTTGTGGAAACTGCACAAGGATATGTCCCGGGGAACCTATCCCGATGGGGCAGACTACGGGTATTTCTCCTATGGGGACAACAGTGCGGGGGCCACAGGTGCCTGCATCGAGGCCTTTGAAATCCACGGCCATCTCCCCGACGGTAATCCCAAGGAAGACCCATACGTGGAAACCGTTCAGAGAGGGCTGAACTACCTTCTCGCCAATACGCACGCCCACCCGATTGAAGTCCAAACGGCAGGTGATCCCGACACGAACGGCAACGGAATTGGGCTTGGATGCTACACGGACTGGCATCACAGCATGTATGAGTGTGGCATCACCTTGATGACGTTTGCCAGCAGCAAAGCTTCAGGAATGTTGGCCGCAACGGGACCGGCGGATGTTGTGGGAAGGTCGTACGGCGACATCGTTCAGGACATGGTCGACTATGTGGCATTTGGACAAACGGACTCCGGTTGGGGCCGAGGGGGTTGGCGCTACCAAGCGAACTACGGGCATTCCGACAACTCGTGCTCGCAGTGGCCCGTGATCGGCATGGAAGCCGCCGAGACCAATTTGGGAACCACGATCCCTGGATTTGTCAAGACCGAGCTGCCTTTCTGGATCGATTACATTCAAAACGACGCCAGTGGTGGATCGGGGTATACAGGTCCTGGTGACTGGGTCAATGTCGCCAAAACCGGCGGCTTGCTGTGCGAGATGAGTTTCGTCGGCGACGAGCCCAATACGACGCGGGCGGATGCTGCCTGGAAGTACATCGGTGCCAATTGGGACAGCGACTGGGAGCATTTTCCGGATAGTTACTATGCGTTCTATTCGGTGATGAAAGGGTTCCGGCTCATGGGAATCTACACCCTCCCGGACGGAACCGACTGGTACGGCGATCCTGCCCGCGGATATGCCGCTCATTTGGTCAACGAACAAGACAGTGCCGGAAGTTGGCCTTGGGGGCTTTGGTCTAGCCACCCGTTGTCCAGCGCCTGGGCCCTGCTGACGCTTCAGGAGACGGTGGTGGAGCCGGGCCCGGTGGCGGATGCGGGACCGGATGTGCCCAAACACCCGCCGGTCATTGAGGTTCAGTTCGACGGCTCGGGCTCCTATCACCTCGATTCGGACAAGGAGATCGTTCTCTACGAGTGGGACTTCGAGGACGACGGTGTGTATGATTTCAGCAGTTCGGAACCGACGGCCGCACACGCCTATCCGGCCGTCTACAATCCCGATGGGACCATCGACTGGCTCGCGACGGAAGCCGACTACACGGTCGTTCTCAGGGTCACCGACAACAGCAGCTCGCCCAAGACGGATACGGATGAGTGCATCGTCCACATCACGCCGCCTCCGTGGCCTCCCGTGGCTGATCCCGGCGGTCCGTACCTGGCGGCGAAGTGCGAGGAGATCATCCTCGACGGCTCGGGGTCCTACGCCCCCGGTGGCGAACTGTATCCCGACCCGACCCATCCGTGGCACGGATTCCTGGTCAGTTGGGAATGGGACCTCGACAACGATGGCGAATTTGACGATGCCACCGGCGAGACGGTGGAGTGGATGAGCTGTGAGAAGGGCCTGTACGTCGTCGGATTGAAAGTGACGGACAATCTGGACGCCACGGCCAGCCAGGACACGGTCATCAACGTGGCCAACCGCCCGCCGGTGGCCGAAGCAGGCGGACCCTATAGCTGCGCCCTCGGCGAGATCACCTTCAACGGCTCCGGCTCAACCGACCCCGACGAGGGCGAAACCGAGACCCTGGAGTATCGCTGGGATTTCGAGACGGACGGCATCTACGATACGGCGTGGTCACCCGATCCCACCGCCACGCACACGTATTCGGTATGCGAAGACCACACCGCCACGGTGCAGGTTCGGGATACTGACGGCGCGACCGACACCGATACGGCCGACGTCGTGCCCAACCGCCCGCCGGACTGCTCCGACGCCTATCCTGATCCTCTGTTCCTGTGGCCGCCCAACCACAAGATGGTGTCGATCGTCATCCTGGGCGTGACCGATCCGGACGGCGATCCCGTGACCATCACTGTCACCGCCATCACCAGTGACGAGGCGACCGCTTCCGACTTAGGCTCAGGCGGCGCCAAGCACGCGCCGGATGCAGAGGGAGTCGGAACCGACACCCCCATTGTCCGCGCCGAATCTTCCGGTACGGGCAACGGACGCGTCTATGAAATATCCTTTGACGCCGAAGACGGAATGGGTGGCACATGCAGCGGCACGATCAAGGTCTACGTGCCGCACGACCAGGGGACCGGCGATGCCCCGGTGGACGACGGCCAGAATTACGATGCCACCAAAATAAACTGATCTATTCTCTAAACGCAGTATCCTCGGGGGAAACAGCCGACAACTGCTTCCCCTTTTCTTTGCCTGCCGAGCGAGATCGCTTTCCCGGCGCGCCGGGACTCCTCGCAATGACATATACGAGTCCGCCGTGTCATTGCGAGCGAAGCGAAGCAATCTATAGTCGCACGATTTATGAAACGCGGAGCTACGCGACGGGGCCGAGGGAGTAGATTAGGGCGGCCAGGAGCGCGCCGAGGATGGGGCCGGCGACGGGGATCCAGCTGTAGTTCCAGTCGCTGGCGCCCTTGTTTTTGATGGGTACCAGTTGGTGGACGAGGCGCGGGCCGAGATCGCGGGCGGGGTTGATGGCGTAGCCGGTGGTTCCGCCGAGCGAGAGGCCGATGGCCGTGACCACGAAGGCGACGGGTAAGGCGCCGAGCGAGCCCATGCCGACCTTGATTTCCTCCGTGGCGGCGGTGACTTTCGGTCCGGCGATGTACAGCACAGCCAGGATCAGAACGAACGTGCCGATGACCTCGCAGAGAATATTGCTGAGAGGCTTGCGAATTTCAGGCCCGGTGGCGAAGGTGGCGAGGATGGTGCCGGCGTCGGTGCTGATGTCGTAGTGATCCCGGTAGAAGAGCCAGACCAGAAAGGCGCCGGCAGCGCCGCCGAGGAGCTGGGCGAAGATAAAGAGCGGGACCTTGGCCAGAGGGAACGTCTTGGCCGCTGCCAGGCCGATCGTCACGGCGGGATTGATGTGGGCGCCGCTGAATTCACCGCTGACGACCACGGCGGTGAAGACCGCGAGCCCCCAGCCGATGGTGATCACGATCCAGCCGCCGTTGTGTCCCTTCGTTCCTTTGAGACAGACGTTAGCTACCACGCCGTCGCCGAGAAGAACCAGGATCATGGTCCCGATGAATTCCGCCGCAAACTCGCTCATAAGCCTTTCTCCGATGGGGTCGTCAAAAACAGTGGGGGCGGCACAGGCCGTCTCATGACATTCGCACTACCGGTCCCAGTCGCGCACGCGACCTACCGCCTTGTGCCAGTTCTTCAGGAGTTTCGCGCGCGTCTCGGGATCCATGTTCGATTCGAACTGGGCCCCTTTCTTCCAGATCCGTTTGATTTCGTCGAGGTCTTTCCAGTACCCGACAGCCAGGCCGGCGAAGAACGCCGCTCCCATGGCGGTCGTCTCCAGCGTCTGCGGGCGGATGACCCTGATCTGGGTCACGCCCGCCTGGAACTGCATCAGGGCATCGTTGATCGAGGCGCCGCCGTCGACGCGGAGCTCGGTGATCGGGATGCCGGCGTCGTCGGCCATCGCGTCCAGCACGTCTTTCGTCTGGAAGGCAATGGATTCCACGCAGGCCCGGGCGATATGGCCGTCGGTGGTTCCGCGGGTAATGCCGAAGATGGCGCCGCGGGCGTATTGGTCCCAGTACGGGGCTCCGAGCCCCGCGAAGGCCGGGACCATGTAGACGCCGCCGTTGTCTTCGACCGACGTGGCGAGCGCTTCGACCTGCTCGGACCGGGTGATGCAGCCGAGGCCGTCACGCAGCCACTGGACGACCGCACCGGCGATGAAAATGCTCCCCTCGAGGGCGTATGTCACTTTGTCGCCCAGCTTCCAGGCGACGGTGGTCAGCAGGTTGTTGTTGGAATCCTTTGGTTTGTCCCCGGTATTCATCACGATGAAACAGCCGGTACCGTAGGTGTTTTTGATCATGCCTTCTTCGGTGCACATCTGGCCGAACATGGCGGCCTGCTGATCGCCGGCGATACCGGCGATGGGGGTATGCGCCGCGGGAAAGGTGCTCGCGGTCACGCCGAAGTGCTCGCTGCAACTCTTGACTTCCGGAAGCATGGAGGCAGGCACGCCAAACAGCGCGCACAGCTCGTCGTCCCATTTCTGCTGGTGGATGTTGAAGAGGAGGGTCCGGCAGGCGTTGGACATGTCGGTCGCGTGGACCCGGCCGTTGGTCAGCTTCCAGACCAGCCAGGAATCGACGGTGCCGAAGGCCAGCTCGCCGACTTCCGCCCGCTGTCTGGCTCCTTCCACATGATCCAGAATCCACCGAATTTTCGTCGCGGAGAAATAGGCGTCGATAACCAGCCCGGTCTTTTGCCGGATCATCTCGGTGTGCCCGTCGCGCTTGAGCTCGTCGCAAAACGCCGACGTGCGCCGATCCTGCCAGACGATGGCGTTATGAATGGGTTCGCCCGTCTGGCGGTCCCAGACGATGGCGGTCTCGCGCTGGTTCGTGATGCCGATGGCGGCGATCTGGTCTCCGTTGATGTTCAGCTTGGCCATGGCCTCGGCTGCCACGCCGGCCTGACTCGACCAGATCTCTTTCGGGTCGTGCTCAACCCAGCCGTTCGCAGGAAAGATCTGCTCAAATTCCTTCTGCGCCACGGCACAGATATTGCCCTCTTTATCGACAACCAACGCGCGGGAACTGGTGGTGCCCTGATCGAGTGCCAGGATGTACGTCACTTCAGCCATAACAGAACGCCTAATTCATGTTGATGGATCGGATCCGGAGCCAACGTTGCTCTTCAAAAGGTCCCAATAGAGCATCCGTCGGGTTCCTTGTCAAACCTTTGTCCCCCGGGCTGCCCCTCTCATCGCAGCGGTTGTGACCGGCACGCAGTACGAGGCGGAAGTCGTTGTTATCGTTCGATCTCGGGACGTGGCCGGCTGTGATGTGTGTGTGAACACATCCTGGTATGTGTGGCGGGTGGCAGCATCAAGCGGCAGCTTGGCGATGGGGGACTTGTCTGCTGCGTGTGGCGCTGTACAAGCTCCGGGCCTTGCGCCATCGCCAAGTCCTTCGGCCTTGACGCTGCTCCCCCATAGCTGTCCAGGGCCTGGAACAGTGATGCCCGAAAGATTGCACACACCCCTGTGATTCGGGCGGGCGGTTTTGGCCTTGCATGGCGGGGCATTTGGCCGTAGGATAAGCGCTGGAGGCATGGAGGAGGCCAGTTGATGTTTGGCAGGACCTTGTGATGTCGTCTGACAAACTGCGGATGTACCGGAAGCCCGATTTGCGTAAACCGAGGCTGCTACTGGGTTTCTCGGGCTGGATGGACGGCGGCGACGTCTCCAGCGGCACGATGAAGGTGCTGATCGAGCGTCTGGAGGCCCAGCGTTTCGCGGAGATCGAGCCGGAGGGATTCTACATCTACAACGTGCCCGGGGGGATGGACGTCTCGGCCTTGTTTCGCCCCCACTGCCGTATCCGCAAGGGCCTCATCCGGACCTTCGATTTCCCCGAAAATCCCTTTTACGTCGTCGAAACCGCCGATCTGGTCCTCTTTTTGGGCAAGGAACCGAATCTCTTCTGGAGCGACTACGCCGACTGTATCTTCGCGCTGTGTCGGGAGTTGGGCGTTGAGATTGTCTATTTCATCGGCAGCGTCTCGGGCCTGGTGCCGCACACGCGCGATCCGCAGCTTTTCTGCTCGCTCTCGAACGGAAAGCTCAAGCCGCGTTTCGACGATTACGGCGTGAAATTCAGCGAGTACGAGGGTCCGGCCAGCATCGTAACGTATTTGACGACAAGGGCTAAAGACTGCGGGATCGACATGGTCAGCCTCGTGGCGACTGTGCCGGCGTACGTGCAGGGCAACAATCCCAAGTGCATTGAGGCCGTGACGCGACGCGTCGCCGGCATGCTCGGCGTGCACGTCGAGATCGACGACCTGCGGGTCATGGCCGATGAGTTCGAGCGCAAGCTCAGCGAGATCGTCCAGGAGGAGCCCGAATTGGCCCAGAACGTCGTGAAGCTCGAGGAGAACTACGACAACGAGGTTTTCAATACCGAAATGGGCGATCTGAAGCAGTGGCTGCACCAGAAGGGTATCCGGCTGGACTGACGTCGCCCGCAACAGCGCATGGAGGTATCATCAATGCGAAGCTCCCCCTTGGTAAGACGAATGCGGCAGGCGTTTTTGACGGCGGCCGTAGCAGGCGTAACTCTTTGTACGACGGCTCTTTCGCAGGAAATTGTCGGCCAGCCCGGCGAGAGCCCCGAGCAGCGCGACGCCCGCATGAAATGGTGGCGGCAGGCCCGGTTCGGGATGTTCATTCACTGGGGCGTGTATTCCGTGCCAGCCGGAACGTACAAGGGCAAGCAGATCGGCGGCATCGGCGAGTGGATCATGAACCGGGGCAAGATCCCGGTCGCCGAGTACAAGCAGTTCGCCAAGCAGTTCAACCCGGTCCGCTACGATCCGGACGCGTGGGTGCGGCTGGCCAAGGAAGCCGGCATGAAGTACCTCGTCATCACCTCGAAGCACCACGACGGCTTCGCCCTGTTCGATTCGGCGGTGACCGACTGGGACGTGGTTGATGCCACCCCGTACGGCAAGGACCTGCTGGCGCCGCTGGCCCAGGCATGCCGCAAGCACGGCATCAAGCTCGGCTTCTACTATTCGCAGGCCCAGGACTGGAACCATCCGGGCGGAGCGGCGGCAGGGGGGCACTGGGACCCGGCCCAGGATGGCGACATGGACGTTTACATCCGCAACATCGCCGCGCCGCAGGTGGCTGAGATCCTCTCCAACTACGGCAAGCTCGCGGTTTTGTGGTGGGACACGCCCACGAACATGAACCGCCAGCGGGCGGACATGCTGCTGCCGCTGATCCAGCTCCAGCCGGGCATCATCACGAACAACCGCCTCGGCGGTGGCTACGGCGGCGATTTGAGCACGCCGGAACAGCACATTCCCGCTACCGGCATTCCCGGCCGCGACTGGGAAACCTGCATGACGATGAACGGAACGTGGGGCTTCAAGAGTTACGACCACAACTGGAAGCCCACCGAAACGCTGATTCGCAACCTTGTCGACATCGCAAGCAAAGGGGGCAATTACCTCCTGAACGTGGGGCCGACGAGCCTGGGTGAGATTCCGCAGCCGAGCATCGAGCGGCTCAAAGAGATCGGCAAATGGATGAAGGTCAACGGCTCCTCGATCTACTCTACGACGGCCAGTCCGTTCTCGCGTTTGACCTGGGGACGTTGTACGAAGAAGGTGCGTAAGAACGGGACGACGCTCTACCTGCACATCTTTGAGTGGCCCAAAGATGGAAAGCTGCTGGTCCCCGGTCTGCGGAACAAGGTCCGCAGAGCCCGGCTGCTGGCCGATGGGCAAACGCTGAAAGCGGGAGTCAGCGCCGACGGCGTCGTGATCGAGGTGCCCGCCGAGCCGCTGGACCCGATCGACACGGTTATCGTTTTGCGCGTCCAGGGTGAGCTTGACATCAAGAAGGTTCTGCCGAAGCAGGCCGCGGACGGGACGATGACGTTGCTCGCACCGATGGCCGAGATCCACGACGTCGGCGGCGGTTCGACGCCGCAGGCGGAGTCCAAGTACGGAAAGCCCAACATCGGCTTCTGGCTCGACGACCGGGACTGGGTGAGCTGGCAGTTCGAGATCGAAAAGCCCGGTCGCTTCGACGTCGTCGCGAGCATTGCCTGTCCCGCTTCCGGCAGCAAGTTCGAGGTGGCCCTCGCCGGTGAAAAGATGGCCGTCGAGGCACCTCATACAGGCAGCTACGAGCGTTTCAAGACGGTCACGCTCGGCACGGTAGAGGTGAGTCGCAAGGGCCCCTGCGAGCTAAGCATCAAACCGGTGCGCGGCCAGTGGCAGGCGATGAACCTGGGACCCGTTGTCCTCAAGCCCGCGTCGTGACGTGTGCTGTGGCTGGGTGCAACTAAGAGATTCAGCGGTGTGCGTCTTGTTAACAAGAGTTTTGCAAAATGGAGATTAGACTTGCTTTAGGGAGGAAAAATCTTTTTGTCGATTTTTCCTCTCGAAAACGTAAGTGCTTTGGTTATTGGTATTTAAGTCGTGTCTTCAAGGAAATCACACCAACGATTTCCTTGAAGAATATAAGCCTAATCTCCATTTTGGAAAAGTTCAGTTGTTAATTTGAAAGAAGCCCTCGCAGAGAAGTCTCATGGAGGAACGCTTTCGTGGCTATGCATCCTGTCTTGATTCGCTTTCTCTCGGAGAAGCGCGACGTCTTCGGCCTCAGGGGCGTCTTGCTTACGCTTGGTCGGCAGAAGGTCCTCCTGAGCCCCGCTCAGTTTCAGCGATGGTTCGGCCGGATGGTTCTTGGTGCGGAGGTCTCTGATGTCGCCCTTTTCGAAGCCCTGGGCGCGACGACCGTCCACTCGTTGGATTATACCGGCACGTTGAACGCGACCATTGCATGCGATCTCAATCATCCTTTGCAGAGCGAGACCCTTGCCGGAAAGTACGACGTGGTTCTGGACGGCGGAACACTCGAGCACTGCTTCAATGTCGGCGTCTACATGGAGACCGTTGTACGGTTGCTGCGCGTGGGCGGACGCGTGCTTCACACCAGTCCCTGTCAGGGGTACGCCAATCACGGATTCTACAATTTTCAGCCAACCTTCTTCTTCGACTTCTACGGTGCCAACGGCTTCGACGATATGCGGTGTTTCATCTTCGAGCATCTGGATGAAAACTACTACAGCGAGAACTGTCAGGTGCAGATCACCCCGGTCTCGGCGCTGGAGACCGGGTTTGCCAGCCGGAACAATACCCTGGTTATCTTCAGCGCCAGAAAGGCGCGCGAAGCAAGGGCGATTTCGTTTCCGCTGCAGAGTGTCTACCGGCAGCGCACACTTGCTTAGAGGTGGAAGTCCTCTATGGGCCCGGCAGCGGGAACCATTAGCCGGACGGCGAGGGCTGCGGCCGTGAGGCGGGGTCTGAAGGAAGCCGCAGGCAAAGCACTGGCTCGACGAACAGGAATCGCATAGAAGGCGACACTGTCGGATGAAAAGGCGTACATCTTCAAAGTCCAATAGCTGCCCGGAAGGCAGGGTCGTATATGCGGCGGCCATATGTGGACAGATTGGGAGGTCTCTTACGATCTGCGCGAAGTCGGCGAGCCGTTCTATTTCAAGTACGGCACCAAGCCGAGCTATGGGTGCAACGCGGGTCTGGTGCGTCTTCCGCTGGAGGTCACCGGAGGCAGAGACGTACTGCTGTTCAGCACGCCGGACAATCCGGGAGCTTCGCGCGTTCGCATGACGGTGTGGGCGAGCTTTGACGGGGCCAGGACCTGGCCCGTGAAAAGACTCGTGTACGAAGGTCCCAGCGCTTACTCGTCGTTAGCCGCCGACAAGGACGGCAACGTCTTTCTGCTTTTCGAACGAGGGCGAAAGAAGCTGTATGAGACCATCGCCGTGGCTCGTTTCAACCTTGAGTGGCTTGCGGGCGGGCGCCACTGGCGGGAGTTTCTAAAGGACTGATGCTCTTCGATCATGGCGCCCGGACGTAATCTCAAAGTGGCGACGGCGTTGGATTATCCCTTTCCGTAGCCGGAATCGATTCGTTGCCTGTTTATTGAGTCGTGCAAATGCCGATACGGGAAGTGGACCATTTCATGGGAATCCGTGATAGAGGTGCTCGTATGAATCGAAGACGCTTCATGGCGACGATGGGTTCGGCATTGGCGACGGTCGGTCTGGTGCCGTCTTTGGGATTTGCCAGAGGGAGGCGAAGACCCAACATCATCTTCATCATTGCCGACGATATGAAGCGGCACATGTTCAACTGCCTCGCTGAGGGGAAAGGCAAGAATCTGACACCCAATATCGATCGCCTGGCCGCTGAAGGCACGCTGCTGATGGGCCAGCACGTCGCCTCGCCCGTATGCACCCCGAGCCGATACAACTGTTTGACCGGGCGCTACGCCAGTCGAGCGCGAAACGCCGGCTTTCTGGCGACGACTCGGCAGAACGGCCAGAGCGTGGTAACGTGGAATACGCACATTCTGCCGACCGATCAGACGCTGCCCAAATTGCTCAAGAAGCAGGGCTACGTGACCGGCATTGTGGGTAAGAACCATGTTGTCGAGGTCCCCGGATACAAGAAGCTGGCCTATCGGGCCGATCCGACCACGCCTCAGGCGAAGAAGGTTCTTGCCGAGAATTCAAAGAAGATCAAGGCCGCGATGAAGGCTTGTGGCTTCGACTATGCCGAGAGCATTTACCACAACAATCCGGATGGCAATGGGCCACGGGCTCTGGCCGTCCACAATCTGGACTGGATCGCCAGGGGCGGTCTGGAGTTCATCGATCGGAACAAAGACAAGTCGTTCTTCCTCTACTTCGCTTCCACGGTTCCCCATGGCCCGTCAGAAAAGGAGCGGTCCTGGGCGGCGGACCGCCGAATCACTGCCGACGGGATACTGGATGAGCCGTTGGACGTGTTGCCCGCCCCTGAAACGTTGCCCGCGCGTCTCAAAGCGGCAGGCATCACGGGCGGCGGCAAGGAGAACGTGCTCTGGCTGGACGATGCTGTGGGGGCATTGATCCAGCGCCTCAAGAAGCACGGCCTGTACGATGATACGATCGTCTTCTTCTTCACCGATCACGGCCAAGACGCCAAAGGCACGATCTACCAGGGCGGCGTCGCGGACCCGAGCATTGTCTGGCGCAAAGGTGGTTTTCCGTGCGGACCGGTGAGCGAGGTGTTGATCTCCAACATTGATTTTGCCCCGACGATCCTGGATTTGGCCGGGGCGGGGTCTTCCGAGGGCCATTTTGACGGCCGCAGTTTCCGTCCCGTGCTCCAGGCGGAAACCGACGCGATTCACGACACGCTCTACTTTGAAATGGGCTACACGCGCGGGGTCCGAAAGGGACGCTGGAAGTACCTGACCCTGCGATACCCCGAGCGCGGAACCAGAATGACGCCGGCCGAAAGACGACGGATACTCCAGCGATTCAACGCCAAGCAGAAGGAACACGGCAAGCGAATCATGACAACCGATCCGTCCGCCCCGTTCAGCCATATCAGCCTCATCCCTGGCGGCGGAGGCGCCGAAGCGGCCTCGACGGGCAAGTACCCCGGCTACTACGACGCAGACCAGTTGTACGATCTTTCGCGAGACCCGGGCGAACGGAAGAATCTGGCGAACGATCCCGCATACGCGGAGAAACTGCACGAGATGAAAGGGGAGCTGATCAAATACCTCGAGCAACTTCCCGGCGGTTTTGCCGATCTCAAGCCAGAATTGTAGAACCGGTCACCATGAAGGAATCCCTCTTCTATAACTTCTCGATTCCCGCCAGTACCAACATCGTCGGCCGGATTGTCGCAGAGGCCGAAGAGATACTGTTGGCAGCGATTGCCGAGGCCGAGTGTGTCGCGAAGTTCTGGTTGGAGCCGGAGCCCGGGATTGCCCATACGTACGGATTGACTTCTGGTGAACTACGCGAACTGCTCGGCGTGGCCACCGACAAACGTGAATTGATTCGGAGATACTGGAATGAGCACTTCGGTGTCGTCTGGAGGCGGTGTACTTGTCACACTGTACTTCGGTGCAAAGGAGAAGGGAATGGATCCGCAGATTTCGCAGATTGGCGCAGATTTGAGGGACCGACAGGCGCATGCTATCATTGGGGCGGCGATGGCGGTGCATCGCGAGCTTGGGCCGGCGTCTTGACGGCCGTCTCAGCATATGGTAGGATGTAGCCATGAAAGTTGTAAGTGGTAGAGTGATTGCCGGCAGGATCGTCGTTGAGGGCGAGCCTTTGGAAGAGGGCTGTACCGTCACGGTGCTGACGCCGGAACGGGATGAGACATTCGTGCTGGATGTGGAGGCTGAAGCGGCGCTGCTGGCGGCGCTGGCTGAGGCTGATCGCGGCGAGACGATAGCCGGTGACGGACTCCCGAACAAGCTACGAAAGTGGTTGTGACGTAGGATGGTCCAATGCCTGTCGTATTCAGATATAAGGGCTTCCGGTTCTTCTTTTACTCGAACGAGGGCGACCCGTTGGAGCCATTGCATATCCACGTGCGAAAGGCCGAATGTGTCGCGAAGTTCTGGTTGGAGCCGGAGCCCGGGATTGCCCATACGTACGGATTGACTTCTGGTGAACTGCGCGAACTGCTCGGTGTGGCCATCGAGAAACGTGAATTGATTCGGAGGTACTGGAATGAGCACTTTGGTGTCTGATGCTCAGGCAAAACAGGTCAGGTTTGATGAGGACACCATGTGGGTCGATTTAGCGGACGGGCGCACGCTCGGTGTTCCGCTTGCGTATTTCCCCCGTCTTCTCAACGCTTCGCCTGCAGAACGCGCGAAGTATGCGGTGAGCGGTGGGGGGGCAGGCCTGCATTGGGATCATCTCGATGAGGACATCTCTGTCCCTGCCTTGCTCCTTGGCATCGGCGACAGAACCCGCAAACCAGCCTCGTAGTTGTGTATCGGGATGTCCGGGGACAGCATACTCAGTTTAAGAGTGAAATAAATAAGGTGTCCCCTGAATTACCGTATAGTTATTATTGGGCGTGAGACTATGAAAAAGAAGACCATCATCCTTCTTGCGGGTGCGGCCGTAACCGTATGTGTCCTTACGCCCATTCTAGCGCCTTCCAGTAAACACCAAGCCCTCACGCTGGCGGCGACACTGCTTTCGAGCGCATCAGCGGTAATGACAATGACGTTGGCAATCCTTCTCTTCAACCGATTCGGTGTTGAGCAGGACGTCCTCAAGAAACAGTTCGACTCCGTGCTTTCACTGCTGACTACACTGCGTGAAATGCGCTTCCTCATGCAGGCCACCGAGGGGGAAGGCGAGGTGATGCCCCAACTCACACCGCTGAACCCATTCGCTGTACCGACTTTCGAGATGTATTACGGCAGGACGATTGCCTTCAATGGCTATGTTCTGAAGAAGTTAGAGCCTCTTCACGCACGCCTCTATGACGTATTCCTCCCCGTATCAGTCGTGCAAGCGTTGGAACCCATTACGCCAAGTGTCCTGTCAACTGGTTTCGACCCAGACACCAAGGCAAAATGCGCCTTTCACTTCGTTGGAGAGGGCGAAGGTGGCGAAGAAGAGACAGTCTATCTGATCTACAACGGTGCCGAGATGACGTTGATAGACTTTCTTTTAAAGTGGTCAGACATAGTAGATGCAATCAATGCGTGGCTGCAGGAACACGCGGCGAACGCTCCTGTTTTGAACATCCGGCACCTGACAAAGAAGGATGCCGAGCCAACAAGTGCGCTGTATTCCGAATCCGCGCCGAGCGTGTCTTCGGAAGCGGTGACTTGAATCGTTGCGCCGGGACGGATCGGGGTTACGCCGAATGAGGTCGAGCCGTGCGGGTTGGTTATCGGCGCGAAGGTCGCGTCGGGGGATTCGGGAGCGAAGTGACTCTGTTGGGGAAAAGAAAAATGGATCCGCAGATTTCGCAGATTGGCGCAGATTTGAGGGACCGGCAGACGCATGCTATCATTGGGGCGGCGATGGCGGTGCATTGCGAGCTCGGGCCGGGGTTTCTCGAGGCCGTGTATCAGGAAGCGTTGGCGCTCGAATTTGCGGATTGCCGAATCCCGTTTCAGAAAGAGGTCGGACTGCCGGTCCATTACAAAGGCCGCAAATTAGCCTGCGGATATCGAGCTGATTTCGTCTGTTATGAGAGCGTCATCGTTGAGCTCAAGGCGCTGCAGAACCTCAGCGGCGTCGAAGAGGCCCAGTTGCTCAACTGTCTGAAAGCTACGCGCCTGGAGCGTGGCCTCCTGCTCAACTTCGGGCGTCCCAGTCTGGAATTCAAGCGACTCATCTTTAAAAATCTGCGCAAATCTGCGAAATCTGCGGATCAGAATCGATGAGACCGAGAAGGCCTATGAGGCGGGCGAGCCGAAATCGACGATCGTTGTTTCGGACAGGCGGCGCGTGATGATCTCGGCGGCGAGGTTGGTCCATTTTTGGCAGGCGTCGAGGATGACGCTGTCGGTGGTCACGACGATGGTGTCGGTCTGGCTGAGCTCGGTGTCGGGGCTGAACGTGAGGCGGATGTCCCAATTCCAGTCGTTCTTGCCGGCGAGATCGCCGATGAGGGCCTTGAGCCGGCCGCTGTTGGAAACGGGCCTGTCCAGCAGCCACAGGGCACGTGGGACGGCGATTTGGGTCAGGAATTCACCGATGAGCGTGACGGCTGGGATGGTCTCCTCGACCTTGCGGTATGTGCCGTGGATGCTGGCGAGGTCGCGGAAGCAGCCGTCGCGGCCCCGGAAGATCAGGCCTCCGCTCATGGCGGCCTCGACGGTGATCAGCAGGTTATAGCCGTCGATGGCGATGGGGTGGTCCGCAAGCTCATCGATATCGACGCAGTGTCTTCTGCGGCGTTCCCGCTGCTGATCCGAGCACGCGCTGCGCATTACGGCGAGGCGCTGGCGCTGCGTCAGCGAGAAGCGATCACCCACCAGTTTCAGGGCACTTTTGTCGGCGTAGCCCTTTGTCAGCAGTAGCGAAAAGTCGGCCAGTGCGGCCCGCAGATCGGCCAGGGCCTTGGGCGCGAAAAGCTCCGCATCGGAGGGATGCGGCCCGCGATGTGTACGTTTATCCGGCACTTTGGGATTTACTATTTACGAGTTACGAATTACTATTTGGCTTCGTTTGCTTCATGCAATCCAATCGTAAATCATAAATCGTGAATAGTAAATCCAAATGCCCAGTCATAACTTAGCACGTATTGAAATCGACGACCTGCAGATCATTGGCTACTCGGTAGCCGGCGAAGAGACGGTGGTGTCGCTGCCGCAGCTCGACGTTTGTTTCGACGTCGGCAAGGCGCCGGACCAGATCATCTCGGTTAACCACGTCCTGCTGACGCACGGCCACATGGACCACTCGGCGGGGTTCGCCTATTATCTTTCGCAGCGCAAGTTCAGTGGTCTGCCGGCCGGGACGATCCTCGCTCCCGCCAACCTGATCAAGCCGATGCGCACGATCATCGATGCCTGGGGGTATCTCGACGGCAACAAGGTCCCCGCCAGGCTGGTGGGCGTCCGTCCCGGCGACGAGTACCAGATCAAACCCAACCTGATTACGAGGGTCTTCCCCACCAAGCACAGCGCCGGATCGGTAGGATTTGCTGTCATTGAACAGCGTAAGAAGCTCAAGGCCGAATACCACGGCCTGACCGGCCCGCAACTCGTCGAACTCAAGAAGCAGGGCGTCCAGATCGACCAGCCGCTGGAGGTCCCCATCGTCAGCTATTTAGGCGATACGCAGTATGTGGATTTCGCCCAGCTCGAGTACGTCGCCCGCAGCAAGATCCTGATCGCCGAGTGCACGTTCTACGAAGACGAGCACGCCAGCCGCGCCGCGGCCGGCCGACACATGCATATCGATGAGCTGGCCAAGCTTCTGGGAAGCATGCAGAACGAGCACATCATCATCACGCACACGACCCAGCGAACGCCGATGCACGAGGTCCGCAAGATGCTCAAGGCCACGCTCCCGTCGGACATTTACGAAAAAGTCATCATTCTGATGGACCGGCGCAGCAGACATCGCGTTGCCGCAGGGCGCAAACGCGCAGCACAATGACCACAACGGCGGCCCCGACCGGTGCCAGAATAGTCCAGGCCAAGCCGGCGAAGTTGGAAACGATCGCCACACGACCGAACTCATGGGCGCCCAGCGAGCGGGCCGTCGCCGCCTGAAAGAGCAACTGGCTGCCGATCAAAACACAATCCGCTAATGCCAGCGCCGCCAGCAGAAGCACGAGGCCGCCGACGGAGAGCGAGCGCAAGCGCCGCACCGGCCCCATCCAATCCGCCTGCCGAAAGAACAGCCACACGAGGACAAGAAGGCCGGAAAGCGTCGTCGCCATGACCGCAATGCCGAAAATGCCGAGGCCGTACCCGCGCAGGCCGAGCCACGTCGCGGCCATCACCCCGCCTTGCGAGAGGCCGCTGGCGATGTAGCCTGCCAGCAGGTACAGCAGGACGCCCAGCGCCATCCAGGACAACCGCTGCAGCGACCGACGGTGGCCGTACACCTTGGCGAACTCGCCTTCCAGCTCGGCCGCATCACCCAATCGATGCCGCGCCACCAGAAACGCCTCCGCCTCGGAAAGCCCCGTTCGCCGGAGACTCCCGATTTCCTCACGCAGATGGCTCTCCAACTCGTTGATCTCGGTGTTGCTAAGCGTCTCCGACGCCGCCAGGCGGGCGCGCCACTGCTCGATTCGTTTCTCCACGTCACACATGAGGTTGTCTCCCATATAGCCGTTTCCCTGTATTGCGCGTCAACGGCGAGTGACGCCTGCGTATTGTCATTGCCGGCTGTAAGCGGTCGGCATACGCCTCATAGTAAGAACAATCAGTACGGCCGCCAGTAGGAATGGCATCAGCATATGCCAGCCGAATTCTGCCCATCCCCACATGCCCCACGCATCTATAATCTGCAAAAAACCGTCCTCCGGCATTCGCCTGTACAGAAAAGGGCGTGCCAAATTGAGGACCCACCACGATGCGACTATCGCGGTTGCCACAAAGACATTCAGGCATAGCTGCGTCCACCTCCTCGGGGCCCCGGCCTTAACGAGCGCGCACGGGGCGTGACAGCGCCATGCAAGGGTCGCAATGGCGGCGAAGACGGCCACGCGCACGATGCTCGTGGCAAGGACCAACCATCCGCTGCGCACGCCGCCGGCATAACCGAAGTATGCCGATACAACGGATGCGACCGTGCTAAGCCGCGCCGCGAGGAAATAGCCCAGAACACCCATGACCATCCAGTGAAGCAGGTTAGCATGCGGCTGGCGCTGTGGCACGTCAGCGTAGTCCATCTCCAGCGTGTGTGTGTCGCCATGCCGGTGATGCACAATGAGGGCGGCTTCGTCGTCAGAGAGCCCCGTCGCGATCAAATGCTTGATCTCATCGCGCACTCGGCTCTCTGGCTCGATGGGTGTCTCGAAGAGAGCCTTGCTGCCCAAGGGGATGGGATTTCTTCCTGCGCTCGACCTGCGTCGCATGAAGAGGACGATGAGCACCCCGATCAGCAGGAACGGCATCACGAACTCCCAGCCAAATCCAACCCGAGATTGCGCGCTGGCGACATGGGCGTATCCCTCGTGCGACATCGTCCGGCGCACAACGGGAGAGAACAAGGCCGCAATCCACCACAAGCCCACCAACGCACAGGCAATGAACATTCCCGCGCGCGTCGAGATCCCGAGCTTCTGCGGAGCTGTTCGTGACGGCGATTGGTAGTGTGTCAGGGCAAGCCAGGGGATGGCGATCCAAATCGCGACCCATGCGACGCCTGAAAGAGCAGTAAGGCACCAGATGTTTCGCACGCCAGCAACATATCCTGAGCATGCCGATATCCATGATGCAATTAAACTCAGCCGTGTCACAAAGTAATAGGCCAGGATACCGGCGACCATCCAACAAAGTCGATGGGCCAGACGCCTGTGTGGGTGCGCTTTTGCGAATTCCGCTTCCAGAGCCGGCTTGTTGCCGAGCCGCCGGGATGCGACAACAAACGCCTCATCGTCGGATAGGCTGGATGTTGTCAGTTTCTCGATCTCTTCGCGCAAGTGGGTCTCCAACTCGTGGATGTCGGAGTTGCCCAGTGTTTCCGAGGTTGTCAGGTCGGTGCGCCACTGCTCGATTCGCTTGTTTAACTCAGACATGGTGTCTTCTCCCACAACTGCTGTAAGGCGTTATGCACCAGCATCCACTGGTCTCGGTGTTTGGCGAGGGCCTTGGTGCCTTGTTTGCGGAGTCGATAGTACTTGCGTTTCCGGCCGGCCTCGCTGGTTTGGGCGTACGATTCGACCAGCCCCTGCCGTTCGAGCCGGTGCAGGACCGGGTAGAGCATCCCGTCGGTCCACGCCATCTGCCCGCCCGAAAGCTCGCGCACGCGTTTGATGATGGCGTACCCGTAACTGTCGCCTTCGGCGAGAATGGACAAAATCATCGGCGCCGCAGAGGCCGCCACCAAATCTTTCGATACCGCCATATGCATACCTCCCGTTCTTTACGTCAAAGCTATATGCATAGTAGTGCTATGTATCATTTCCGTCAAGAACAAAATTCACAAAATCGCGAAAATTTTGTCCCGAGGGGCAATGTGTCGCCGCAGTTCAGTGGACCTTGTCATGTTGACCAATTCATGTGCGGCGTGTTGTCCTGAACGGAGCGCAGCGAAGG
>Ga0272441_10006616_pt1 | contig 19288 bp, 14 predicted proteins | sample SSMProp6N_FD_193582 | JGI IMG/M metagenome (GOLD analysis project Ga0272441, IMG submission 193582) | Marine sediment archaeal communities from Little Sippewissett salt marsh, Falmouth, MA, United States - SSM-Prop-6N | ecosystem: Environmental > Aquatic > Marine > Wetlands > Sediment ... | reverse complement strand
GACGACCGATTCGGTCGAATCACTCGTTGCCGGTGCTGTGAATGTCGCTCAGGCATTGAACGCAGACGGCGTAGCCAACACGATCATCTTCACGATCGAGGCCGGCACAGAGCTGGCAGATGCATCGATGGCCGCCAACCGTGTTTGCTGTTTCAGCATACCCGGCAACGAATCCTATGTCGCCGGTGATATGACTTACGATGCCTGGCAATTATATGATGCCGCAATCGCCTGGCTGGATCTCCGGATTCCCCAACCGATTGCAGACTTTAGCTTCGATGTGGATGCAAGTGATGCAACGGGAAATTATAATGGCACTCTCGAAGGTGATGCGGCCATTGTAGATGATGCAGAAAGAGGAGCAGTCCTTGGACTTACGGCGGATGGGTTTGTGAGTGTCCCGGCGGATTTAGCGAATGAGCTGGAAAACTTTTCATTCACTGCATGGGTCAATTATGGTGGCGACGTTCAATGGGCCGGACTCCTGGGGATGGGACAGGCTGCAGATCATAGTACTCCCTACTGGGATTTTCATATGAGAGCTGATGGGGTCTTGTCGTATTATGGTTCTTTAGTTGAAGTTTGGCCGGGAGACGGTACTGCACAGATTGTAACCGACTTCACAATTCCTGCTTCCGAATGGATCCATATTGGTTTTACTTTTGAGCTTGGTACAGGAGGAACTGTCTATGTAAATGGTGTAGCTCAAACACAAGAGCCCTGGAACTCCTCAAACGATCACGATGTTTCACCGAGTATGATAGCAGCAGAGATTGTTAATATTGGAAGAGATACCTTTAATCACGGAACGTTAACCAATACATTAATTGACGATTTCAAATTTTATAACATGGTTCTTTCCGCTGAAGACATTGCTATGATATGCGATGCAGAGAAATAGGCTCATTAGGAGTTTTAACTGGAGAGACAGACTGAATAGCCCTCCTTGTTTGATTTTTAGGGCCTGCATTTATATGCAGGCCCTTTTGGAGGATCTTGGATGGATTCTCTGATATTAATAATAGTGATATGTTAGTAATGAAGTTTTATACTTTGGAAACATCAGTAAGAAAAATTGGACTAAATTATCATTTGTATAAATAGGAGCACGCTCAAGAGAAAAAGGCCAATTGCTTTAGCTTAGCCTTGTGTTGATTGATAGTATTTTTAAAAGTGTAGGTGAAATCGTATAGGTAATTAGGTAGTAGACAAATAGTGTGCTTATTAAATAAGGAGGAGGAGTAATGTCTAAATCGACAAATCTGATTAGGTTTGCCATCATTATATGTCTTTTGTCAGGGCTCACATCGGGTGCTGTGGAAATCTTTGCAGCAGACAGCATACCCGCCCAGGAGCAGCCGATTAGGATTATGCCGCTGGGTGATTCGATTACTGCCGGCGAACATTACGGGTACCCAACTTACGGTGAAAGAACGGGATATAGAAAGCCTCTCTATGATCTTCTGGTAGCAGACGGATACGATGTAGATTTTGTGGGCAGTTTGAACTGGGGATACGACATAACACCAGCCTTTGACTGTGACCATGAGGGACACCCCGGCTGGACTGCCAAGCAGATTGCCGTGAACGTTTATGGATGGTTACAACTGAACCCGGCTGATATAATTCTGGCCCATGTGGGCACCAACGGATTAAAGGTCGGCAACGTTCAAGATGTGGAACAAATGCTCGACGAGATGGACAGGTATGAGATGGACAACAATGTGGAAATTACCGTATTCCTCGCCCGTATTATACATCGTTATGAAATGGGTGCACATGAAACAACGACCGCCTTTAATGATGCCGTCGAAGCCATGGCATTTGCCCGCGTGCAGGACCAGGGAGATAAAATCATCATGGTCGATATGGAAAATGGTGCTGGTATCGACTATATGACAGACGGTCTTGATATGATTGGAACGACCTACCCGGGAGTTAGCTATGACGTTGCCCATCCCTCGGATCAGGGCAATATAAAGATGGCGGAACTGTGGTTCGAGCACCTGGAGAACTTCCTGCCGCAGCCGTATTCAGCGTATTATCCCTACCCCCGTGACAGAAGTTACATATGGCCTGGAACCTTTACAGAGTACCAATGGTCAATTCCCGCCCCCAGGTGTCCGGACGATGTCGTAACCTGTAATGTCTATATGGGAACGGATCCAAATGCGCTGGAACTGATTACTGCAGACGAGTCAAATGATTTTCTCTCCAGTGATTTATATCCCATAATCGCCGATACCAGGTATTACTGGCGTGTGGATTGTAACGATCCAAACGTCGGCAATCCTGTTATCACGGAAGGAAGTGTGTGGACTTTCCATACATTTGATCCTGTGCCGTATGTCTATGCGGGACAGAATCAATCCGCGCAGTTACCCTCCAGAGGAAGTAAGTCTCTAAGCTTGCAGATGGATGCCATGGTTTATGATCAAGGAGATCCCAATTCAGTGTTATATTATCTCTGGTCCGTAGAGTCCGCTCCTGCTGATGCACCGGATGTTGTCTTTGATGATAATACTATAGAAGATCCGTGGGTTACTTTTTCCTCAGTCGGCGAGTACATCCTTCGTTTGTCGGCCAGCGACGATGCCCCGGTTGAGAGTCAGGAACTGAAAGATATTGGCAGTGACACGGTTGCCATTACAATCAAACCTTAGAAATCCAGGCTTAGTTGTATTGTGAATGAAGATTTATAGAAGTGCAGGTTAAATATTTACGGAGATTTAATCGTATAAATATATATGAAGTCAGAATTATACACTCAGCAGTTTTTGGTTTTTATCTTTCGTTAACCGATGAGTTTTGAAAGGAAGGAGGTAAAATCCTGTAAAACATTATCCTGGGCATATATATTGGAATGTAACTAAGGTAAAAACCTTTATCATTTATTTCTTTATTATGACAGTGTCGAGTGAAAGTAACTTTTTTTGCGGAAATTAGGATGATATAGAAAGGAGGTCAAAGAAAGGAGGTTGCGGATCGGATTAATGTTATGTTGCGTGGTCCAGTGCCTGCCAGATACTTGGTAATTTATTTCGGACCCACGTGTAAACCTGTATTGTTGTATCAGAGTTTAGAGGAGTTATTATGTCAAAGAGAATTGTAATTATATTAATGGCCGTTTTATGTCTTGTTAATATTTCAACGGCCTTAGAACCTGTGGCTAACTGGCCGCTGGATGATGGAGCCGGTACGGTAGCCGCAGATGTCGTGGGCGGCAATGACGGTACCTTAATCGGTGGCGTAACCTGGCTCGCCGACGGCGGAGCTGCCTTCGACAACATCGACGGCAGCCACATCGAAGTACCCCATGCCGACGTGCTGGATTTCGCCGACGAGAGCTTTACGATCTCTATGCTGGTTCGTTACGACGCCCATCCGGGTGATACCGACCGCTGGATCATCAAGGGCACACACGGTGATCCCGGTACCGGCAGCCGCTATGAGATATTCCAGACTAATGGTGACCAAATCCGTTTCGCTATCGACAATGGTCCGGACAATCTCAAGTCCAGCCTTAGGCCGGAGGGAACGAATGCGGCAATCATAACCGGTGATTGGGTTCATGTTGTTGCTGTTCGGGACGCAGAAAATGACCTGCTGTCTCTCTACGCCGACGGCGTACTGCTGGGAACGTTAGCCGATACTTCGGGCGACATTTCCAGCGGCGAGGATATGTGGATTGGTGAATCGACCGACGAGGAAACCACAGCGATGGCGGGTGATATGAGAGACATCCGGATCTATGATGTTGCGTTAACCGAGGATGATATCGCCGCGATCTATCCAGCCGCTGCGGGGCTTGGAGCGACAGCCGCGTACTCTCTTGATACCTCGATGCTGCCGGATGAGACCTGGGACCATGACAACAATTCCGACCAATGGGACGGCACGGGTATCGGTGAAGGCAATCCCGGCGGGATTAGCGCGATCGACGGGTATCTGCGCATTCAGGAGACGGGTGACCCCAGGGAACACGGATTCCCGGATCCGGGCAGCAACCGCAAGATCTATTTGGCGCACGACATAGGTCCTGACGGAGCGTCGCCCACGATACTTGACGATGGGGTAACGCTCTTCTTCAGGATGCGTTTGGCGACCGATGGCCCTCTGGATCAAATTCATCCCGATGGCGGCGGCGACATTGTCGATGTGCCGGCGACCGGTGATGGATATCTTGTTCACGATTCAGGAACAGGAAGTATTGGCATCTTTCAGGCGGCCGGAGGTCAGATTTCATTTACTCTGACTACCGCCGAGGAAAATGGAATCGAGAGTGGACTGCACATGAACAATCTGAACGGTGCGATTGTGAGTGGTGACGTGGACTGGAACGAGGACGGCACTCTCAATCTGCTCCCGCTTGACCCCACGGTCTGGCATGATTTCTTGGTAACGATCCAGGCGGACACCTCCGGTGTAGGAACACATCAGGTCGATATATCCGTCGATGGAGCTCCGGCACAAACGTTTTTGGTGACGGCGGGCGGAGGAGTTGGAGTCGTCTACGAAGGGATCAGCTACCTTTCTTTGGGTCTCGGAAACACGGCTCAGAGCGGGGCTATTGATGTGGCGGCCTTAGAATTTGCGCCGGGCATAATCATGCCTTAAAAAGGCCGGACAGCAGAGAATGCTTCAATATTTCTCAAATAAGATTCAGGGCCTGTGCCGTATGGCATAGGCCCCTTTTTTAGTATAAAGCTACTGACAATGTACGAGTTTGTGCACGATTTATAATATTTCAGTAGGCTAAAAACATATATTTTTTCTTGACGATTATATAGAGATTTTGGTATAAATAATATAGAAAGGTGGCATATTTGAATATTTAGACAAAAAGAAGAATTTCATCTTTTTTGAAATGTTTTGGTAAATTGAAGGGTGTTATAAGCAAATTAGCTAAGGATTTTAGTCGATATTATGGTTTAATGTGAATATTTTCCAAATAAAGTCAAACCGAGTTAATCTAAAGGAAAGGGGGTTTGTTCGATCAATCAAAAAGTTTCATGTGTTAATATTTCATATTCAATAATCAAAAACAAGTTGTTCTTTAGTTTGTGTTTTTAAGTCTTTTAATGGAGGTGTATTATGTGTAAAAAAGTGATGTTTCTAATCTCGCTTGTGCTTTTCCTGGCGGTTAATGCTCCGGCGGCTACATTTACCTGGGACAGTGGCGGAGCAAGTAACCTGTGGAATGTGCCTGAGAACTGGGAACCAGATGGATTACCCACCAGTGCCGATGAAGCGCAGATTGAGGATCCAAATGCAAGTTGCCTTATAGATTCTTCTGTAACGGCGGAGTGTTCAGCTTTAGCCATTAACGGTAACAGCTACCTGGAAATGACGGGTGGTTCTCTTTCGATGGATGGTTACCTGTCCGTCTCAGATGCAACTGATGCTAACACCACAATGGTTATGAGCGGTGGCGTTGCAAATATGGGCACCTTAAATGGGACAGATGGTAGATTACGTGTTGCCTACAGGGGTATAGGCACTTTTATTATGACCGGCGGAGAGCTAAACGTCTATGATAAAGTCGAGGTAGGCAGACAGGCCGATGCTTTCGGCTATTTGTATTTGTACGACGGGACCATTAATTTCTCAGGTACCTCAACCGACCTTGAAATAGGTACAAACGGTACAGGATATGTATATCAATACGGCGGTGTTTTCAATGTTCAGGATAATATCAAATTAACTCAGAATAATCCTGAAGCTGTCGCTCGCTTGTATCTGTATGGTGGTGTTATGAATGCCGGTAATCTCCGTGATCCTGAACAGATGTTGGGAGATCCTTTGATGGATATCACCGAAGGTATGCTTATACTGCCGGGTGATTACAGGGAACGTGTGAACGAATATATTAATAGGGGATGGATTGTTGGTTATGACGGTTTGGGTTTATTAAATGTGGTATATGATGCAGACCCAAATGAGACTGCAATAACGGCCAGTAACCTGCCTCCCGAGCTTGCAACGATTCCGAGTCCGCGTAATCGGAATACTGTCAGTCGTCCTGTTACTCTTAATTGGGTACCGGGTATATATGCATCTTCCCATGACGTATATTTCGGTACAGATCCGAACGCAGTTAACGATGCCAACAATGTTCCCGGTCTGTGGCCGGAATTCAAAGGCAATCAGGAACTCAACAGCTTCGATCCCGGCCCGCTTGAATTAGGTCAGACTTATTACTGGCGGATCGACGAAGTCAATGAATCAGATCCGAATAGCCCATGGAAAGGCGTGGTATTTGAATTTACGATTACAGATTACATAGTTATAGAAGGCTTCGAGTCCTACAATGAGATTCCCGAGACGGATGCGGGAAGCAATCTGGTCTATAACACTTGGTCTGACGGATATGGAAACGAAACAGTAAACGGATCAACCATAGGTTATTCCTATGGAAACTCTCTTGAGTATAATAATGTTCACGGTGGCAATCAGTCCGTACCATTTGGATATAATAATACTACCGCTGCTTATTCCGAGGTTTCGCTGAATATTGCCGATTTGGGCGTTAGCGGCGACTGGAGTGCAGATAATTTAAGCGTATTATCGCTATGGTTCTACGGCTTCTCGTCCAATACAGTTTACGAACAAAGAATGTACATCAAAGTTAATGGCACCAAAATCGTGTATGACGGCCAGATAGACAACCTGAAACAACCTTCCTGGCAGGAATGGCGAATCGATCTTGATGCTTATAGCATCGATCTGAGCAATGTTACCGAGCTTAGTATCGGTGTCGAAAGGACTGGTGCTTTTGGTGGTCCGGGTAGTATATTAATCGACGATATCAATGTGTATGCAGCCGCGGAATCGGAGTGATTAATATAAGGCTTTTTTTGAAAAAGTCTGCCTTATAGATTATTTAAACAGAATCGGCATCCCGTATTTTCTGAATTCTTACGGGATGCCGATAATAATTTACGCGTTTGTTTATTCCGGTATTGCTCCACCTGATTTGCTTTTCGAGCGAACAGGGTACTGCATAATCAATTTTGTAGAAATGGGGGTATTATGGAAACCAGAAGGCATGGATTTACATTAATAGAGTTATTAGTAGTAATAGCGATTATTGCACTTTTAATGGGAATTCTTATGCCCGCATTAAGCCGGGTTAAGGAAGCTGCCAGGCGGGCCGTATGTACCAGCCAGGTCAGGCAGATTGGTACGGGTATGACAGCGTACACTTCGGATAACGATAATCGCATGCCGATATATAATTCCAATGTCAATGAAACCAATCCGTATATGTTGATTCACTCCTACGCGTTATATCGCAGCGGTGGAGAATATGTAGATACATCCGGAAAACCTATCCCAATGAAACTTGCCGTTTTATACGATGGTAAATATATAGCTGATCCCGAGGTGTTTTATTGTCCTTCTAATGTAAATCCCCTGTATAAATTCGAGTATTACAACGATCCGAAGCCTTGGGGTACACTTCCCCAGAATTCCAACTCCATAGGTGGGAACAATCAATGGGTGCGAATGGGATATACATATCTCCCTATAGATCCGAGTATGCCGAAAAGCAGCTCTACCGGAATGCCGGTGGAAACGGCTCATGCCATTGACAAGCTCGATCCGCGTATTCCCTACATGACCGACTTGATTCGGCATAAGTATCAGATAAGCCACGAGAAACATGGCAATTATGCCGTCAATGCTTTATTCAGTGACGGACATGTGGAAATGTGCAATGATAGTAGGATTTTCGACCATCAAGTGTGGGATCAAATGGAAAATGGCGGTGTTTTGGAATTAACGGGGAATTATATTGTTTTTCAGTTAATTGGCGGCAGAATGGTCGATTAACCTCTTTGAAATCAACGCTTAAAGGCAGGACTCTTTAAAGTTATCCCGATATCTGTTTCATCGGGAATATTTTTTAATATGGTGAATTCAAGTCAATGTCGATAATAAAACGAGTTTTTAATTGTTTTTTCCTGTTGTGTGTACTTTTCAGGCTGCAATCTGCCTATGCTCTGCCTGCTTTTCCCGGCGCCGAAGGTTTTGGGGCCATGAGCGAAGGCGGACGCGGCGGTGTGGTCTTAAAGGTAACCAATCTAAATGATCAGGGTTCGGGGAGTTTACGCCAGGCGGTTGAAGCCGATGGCCCAAGGATAGTAGTATTCGAAGTTTCAGGTACGATTGAATTGCAGTCAAGCCTGAGAATTCGCAATTCGCATATTACGATTGCCGGTCAGACCGCCCCGGGGGACGGGATATGTCTGAAAAATTACGGCTTAGTAATTACGGCCGATCATGTGATTGTTCGATATCTTCGTGTTCGCCCCGGCGATAACGAGGGGCAGGAATTGGATAGTGTATCAGTTTCAGCAGGATACAATATTATTATAGACCATTGTTCTGCGAGCTGGGGAGTCGATGAGACCCTTTCCGTGGCTGGTTCGGAGCCGGAGCTCGGTAAAGTGACAATCCAGTGGTGTATAATCTCCGAAAGTCTTAATTGTGCAATTCATTCCAAGGGATGTCACGGCTACGGCTCTTTAATCCGGGGCGGCTGGGGCAACGGATATACCTTTCATCATAATCTTTACGCCCATCACAGAGGCCGCAATCCACGTCCGGGTAATTACAACAACTATAGTATCGATCCCAATGGTTTGATTTTTGATTTTCGCAATAATGTGGTTTTTGACTGGGGCGGTTCGTACGCCGGATATAATGCCGATTCTGACAGTATTACCATGATGAATTTCATAAGTAACTATTATAAACAAGGCCCCGATTCGACCGGCGACGTAGCATTCAGAGAACAATGCAGGTTCAGCAATGCGTATTTCCAGGATAACTGGATGAACGGCTCTCAACCGAGGGACCCGTGGAGCCTTGTGAGATTTGATGATTTTACCCACGACGAAATTGAGGCGTACAAGTTACACGAGCCGCTTATTGTCCCGGTGGTCCATACGGATAATGCAGGGGCTGCTTATGAGATGATTCTTGCAGATGCAGGTGCCTCGTTTCCAATCCGTGAAGAAGTGGACGCCCGAATTATTAACGACGTAATCTACGGGACAGGCGGTATTATCGATGACGAGGACGAAGTCGGCGGATGGCCCGTCCTTGATTCTACGAATCCCCCGGTTGATACCGATGGTGATGGTATGCCCGACGAATGGGAACTGGTAAATTGTCTTAGTCCCTATAATCCGGAAGATGCCGCCGCCGACCGCGACGGTGACGGCTATACGAATATCGAGGAATATATTAACTGGCTGCCGCTTAACGAACCTATGCCCCCGAGAACGGACTTGAATTGTGACAACATCATCAACTTCCGGGATTTTTCATATTTCGCCCTTCACTATCTGCAAAAATGCAGGCACCAATGGTACTATGATAAATATGACCTTAACAATGACGGAGAATTTTCTGTGGCCGATTTATCATTAATTGCCCGGGACTGGCTGTCCGAATTTTAGTACTCGCCGAACGAACAGTCAGAAAATCTAAATCGTCATCTGGAAAATTTCACCGGTGCGTTCCAGTTCTTCCTGCTTATGTTTGTCAATACCGATCTCGGCATCGGTTAAATAACACGCCGGGTCCGGGGCCCAGGGGTCGCCGAAATGCAAATCCGCCCGGACTCTCAAACTGCCGCCGCAGATATCGAAGAACCTGCAAAGTCTGCATCTTCCCTTGATATATTTTCGGCGATTTTTCAGGCCTTCGAGCAGCGGCTCGCTCGTATCAGTCCAAATCCTGCTAAACGGCCGCTCCCTGATGTCACCAAGCTCGTAATGCCACCAGAACTGGTCGGGATGGACTTTGCCGTGAAAATCGATACATCCGATTCCCACACCGCTGCTGTATAATCCTCCGCCGTTCCATGTAAGCAGCTTGTAAACTTTTTCCGCCCGGTTGGGATATTCTTTCTTCAGTTTCAAATACAAATAAACACCGTCAACATGATTATCTACGGTCAAAATATCTGTTATCTTCCCGGCTTTTTTGTATTGCTTTGTTTTGGCCAGAATTGTCTCGATTGCACTTTTAGTTTGGGCATGTGTCAGGTCTTCATCCGCCATAGCCGCCCCCCTGCCGCTCGGGACAAAATGGTAAAAACATGCCCGCTCGATATTCTCCGCCTCGAAAAATTCAAATAGACTTTCCAAATCCCGGACATTCTTCTTCGTTAAAGTCAATCTAAGTCCGACTCTCACACCGGCGTCCTGACAATTCCTGATACCTTGCACCGCCCTATCATATGCACCGGGTACGCCGCGAAACTTATCATTTACCTCGCCGATACCATCCAGGCTAATCCCGACATAGGATACTCCGGTCTGTTTTATCTTCTTTGCCAGAGATGTTGTTATAAGAGTTCCGTTTGTTGATATAACCGCACGCAATCCCCGCCCGACGGCGTATTCAATCAATTCGAACAAATCCGGCCGCATTAACGGCTCACCGCCGGAAAATAAGACTGACGGAACTCCGAAGCCGTACAAATCATCCAGAACAACTTTTGCCTCGTCGGTTGACAGCTCGTCGTCGGCTTTTTCTGTGCCGCTGTTGTTATAACAGTGCACACACTTGAGGTTACAGGCCCTTGTTATATTCCACACAACGATTGGACGTCTTTCGGATGCCGATTTCGGGACAATCTCACCGTCGTGTTCACCCGAACCTTTCTTACCATCCATTGACGGCACTCTGGATGGTGAGCCTGTCGAACCATAACGAAGCCAGTCTCCCGGTGTAACCTGGTCACAATACAATTTACTGATATTTATCATTTATGAGCCTGTATGATATTTTTCAACCACATTAACCGCTTCCGGTGGAACATACGCGCAAAAAGGTTCTTCGGCCATATAGTTCCCCGTGGCTGCGTACGCCCTGCCGCGACAACCGCCGCATATCTGCCTGTAACCGCAAACGCCGCACTTGCCTTCGAGCTGATTACTGTCACGCATTCTTGCGAGGTCTTTGTTTTCGTACCAGATATCGGAAAGCTTATCATCGAGTATATTGCCGCATTTTACAGGTAAATAGCCGCATGGAAAAACATCCCCCTGATGTCCCACGAACAATACTCCGAGACCGGCAAGGCAGCCTCTTAATGTACCGCCGTGTCCGCCTTTACCCGCCTTTATACTCGACGAGATCCCCTGCTCCCGGATAATACGTTCGTAGTGAGGTCCGCAGGTTACCTTCAATTGCAGCCGGCCTCGACTTTCTAATTTGTAAATATCCAGCATTTTCTGTTCGTACTGTTGGGGCGAAAGCATGTCAGTCTCTGCCAATGATTGTCCGCAGCCTACGGGGACAAGCATAAATATATGAACCGCCGCCGCTCCGAGTGACTTAGCCATGTTGTAAACATCTTCGATTTGATGGGCGTTGTGTTTAGTCAACGTCATATTAATCTGGAACGACACTTTTTGTTCTCGGAGATACCCGATACCTTCTATAGCTTTTTCAAACGAGCCGGGCATTTGCCGCAGCCTGTCATGAATCTCGGCGGTGGCTCCATCGAGGCTCACCGAAACCCTCATCACTCCACTGTCATGTATTCGCTTTGCAATAGTGGAATCTATCAGTGTGCCGTTTGTCGCAACGGCAGGAATAATTCCGAGCGACCCGGCAATGCCGATTAGCTCGAATAAATCGTTCCGGCAGAGCGGCTCGCCTCCGGAAAAAACCAGCATCGGCATCATGGATTGTTTTTTCCCCAACTCGGACAATTGTTCGAGAAGAGTTTTCGCCTGAGCGGTGGATATATCTTTACAGGCGGTATTATTCGATTCGAGCCGCCGACAGTGCGAGCAGGCCAGGTTACATTTTATCGTGCTCTCCCAAAATAACAGTCTGAGCATCTGCTGTGGTCCGGTAGTCTCTCTCACGAGTGCACACCCTTCTTTTGACCTGATTCAGACGTTATCGCCTCGGCCTGCCGGACAATTGTGTTTATCAGCTTAGCAGCCTCCGTCGGACCGTTCTCCTTAGCTACAGTGTCAACATTTTTAATTACACAATGCATCAATTTATTAACAATCCGATTAACCATCATTTCCAGAACCTCTCGACAAGGTGCTTCCTGCCGAACTCCCACAAAAAAACGCTCCATCTCATTCTGGCTGATTTGGATGAATTTCTCTTCCAGTTGCCCTATCAGAGGCCCTATTTCTTTTGCCCCCAGCCAGTCCATAAATGTGATCACATCTTCATGAACAATCTTCATCCCGGCGGTTATATCTTCTTCGCGGGCTTTACGGTTCTTCCCGGCCACTTCGGAAAGGTCGTCAATGCTGTAAAGGTGTACATTGTCAATTTCATTCACAGATGGCTCGAAATTACGCGGGACCGCAATATCGATAATCAGGACAGGTCTCTTTTGCCTGTCGTTCATTATTCTTAAGAAGGATTTTTTGGTGTGCAGATAATCCTTAACGGCGGCCGAAGCGATGATAATATCCGCTTCCTGTAGTTGTTTCTGCAGGTCATCCCATTTTTGCGCCGTGACTTTATGCCGTTTCGCTAAATTCAAGGCTCTATCATGGGACCTGTTGATAACATTGATGTCTCTGCATCCTGTTTTAAGAAGATGCTGGACAAGAAGCTCCCCCATTTCGCCGGCCCCGATAACGACCGCTTTTGCCGATGAGATATTAGCAAAAAGCTGTTTAACAAGTTCGATGGCGACTCCGGCGACGCTAATCCTGCCCTGAGAAATCGATGTAACCGTGTGGACTTTCTTGCCGGTGCTAAAGGCACAATGAAACAGACGATTCAGAATTTTTCCTGTGCTCTGTGCGGTGCAGGCAAGACGGTAGCTTTCCTTGACCTGGCCGATAATCTGTGCCTCGCCTATAATCAAACTGTCGAGGCTCGAAGCGACTATCAGCAAATGCCTGACTGAATCCTCGTCGCTGTGTATATATAGATATTCCTGAAATTCCTGCCGGGGGATATGATGGAATTCCGATAAAAATTTCACTAATTCATTCACTTCGACCGGATTAATCCGATTGCAGGCACAGTATAATTCGACACGGTTACACGTCGAGAGCAGGACAAACTCAGCCTCTTCGAACTTGCCCTTAAGCTGCCTCAGCACCCGGAGTGTCTGTTCGGAGTCAAATGCCAGCTTCTCAAGAACAGCCAACGGGGCACTTTTATGATTTAATCCTAAAACGAAAATTTTCATTATTGTTCCGTTACCGACTCAGCCCTTGTTTCGTAATATATACCGGCGGTGCTTTTTTTAGCTCTTTTTCCGTAGTCAGTACTCGATAGGATGAGATTCCACATGCCCGGCTCATATGCTTAACGGTCTGTTCTATATCCTTCATATCTTTTCCATGGATCATTGTGTAAATATTGTACGGCCAGTTTTCTGTTGTTTGCCGCTCGTAGGCATGGCTTACTTCCTTAAATCCCGCCAAAACAATACCGGTCTGCTCGACGCTGTCCGGCTCAACCTGCCAGGCAACCATCGCACCGGCTGAGAAACCGACTTTTAGGTGATTCACAATTGCTCCTATTCGCCTGAGTTTACCCTGCCGTTTCCAATCTTCCAGAATGAATATGAATTGTTCCGTATCTATACTGGCTTTCTCAGCCATATCTTTAAATGGACTGCGGCTTAATGAAAAACCTTCCTGCAGAACTGTTAATACCCTTGTCTCGATATCGGATAAATCGGATGTCATAATCTTTTTTATCACCTTACCATATATGACGTACTATTTGGAGCATTTGTTCTATTATTATCCCCAATTCCAAGAATATTTAGATAATTATTGGCTTATTTTAATAATTTATCCCGGCAAATTACAAGAATACTTTTTCCATGACTTGCCGCTGCTAAAGACTTGAATATACAGTAATTTTCGTGTAAGAACTTGATAAACATAAAAAACAGCGTCTGAAAGGACAAAATGAAACAGATAAGGATTGCCAGCCGAGCCAGCAAGCTTGCCCTGATACAGACCGATTTTGTTCGTAAATTACTCGAGAGCTTGTCTCCGGACATCCGATGTTCCATTGTTAGAATTACTACCAAGGGCGACCGCGAAAAGTCGGATTTTCTTTATCAGGCCGAATCTAAAGGCTTTTTTACTTCCGAGGTGGAAAACGCCCTTCTCGACGGCAGAGCGGATTTGGCGGTGCATAGTCTAAAAGATCTTCCCACAGCGCCCGGAGAAGGGCTGGTGGTCGCTGCAATACCGAAAAGAGAATCTCCTGCGGACGCACTTGTTACAAGAGATAAAATAACTTCCATCGATGATTTGCCGCCCGGCTCAACGGTGGGAACTTCCAGTTTAAGACGCATAGCCCAGATAAAATTGCTCAGGGGTGACCTCAATTGTGTCCCTTTAAGGGGAAATGTCGAGACCCGGATTAAGAAAGTAATGGAACCGCAGGTTGATGCAATAGTCGTAGCCTGTGCCGGATTGAACAGACTCGGCCTCGCCGATACTATTTCCGTAATTCTGCCTCCGAAGGAATTTATTCCCGCCCCGGCGCAGGGAGCGCTTGCGGTGCAAATCCGCTGCGATGATAAGGAACTTGCCGAATTGGTCATGCAGATTGATGATGACAATTCTCGCATTGCAGTGGAAACCGAAAGGTGCGTCCTTGAAACCTTACACGGAGGTTGCAGCATTCCTCTCGGCGTTTTTTCGGAGATTTGCAGTGAGATAATTACAACCAATGCTATCCTCTGCGACCTTGACGGCGGAAACTTTGTCAAGCGGTCGGTAACTTCTTCCATCGCCGAGGCCAAAACCGGGGCAGTGAAACTCGCCCGGCAATTATTAGCCGAAGGAGGAGAGGAAATCCTCACAAAAATCCGGAATAATAAATAACTGCATTCAGGATATTTAATGTAGTATAATTGTTTCATAAATATGTATCTTCAGTAAAAATTACGGAGCTTTTGATATAGACAAAGGAATGAAATACAGGGTAAGACGTTTTGCCATGTGGGCTGCGATGGCGTTGATCACGCTGTTGTTTTTTCTTTCCGTTTATGGTGCATTCCTTGGTCCGAAACGTGCAAAGGAATTCTTTAACAGTATCCCTTTGACCGTTTTTTGGCTGGTATTTATTATACTGTTAATTGCCGGCATTGGATTATTCAGGCGGCTGATACGCAAACCGGCACTTTTGCTGATTCATGCCGGTTGCATTTTTGTTTTTGCCGGCGCTCTCTGGGGTTCGGTCAAAGGACATACGCTTCGGCAAAAACTTCTCGGAATCGACAAAATACCTTCGGGCTTTATGCAAATCTACGAAGGTCACTCTGATAATCGTGTCATCTCGCAGGACGAACAAATCAGAGAACTGCCCTTCTCCATCGGCCTAAAAGATTTTCGAATAGAACATTACAAACCTGAGTATCTTTATATACAGAGCCGGCAAGGTGACTATTGGAGATGCCCCGTTGAAATCGGCGCCGAATACTTTTTAAGCCCGGAGTACGGCATGATAAAAATCATCAGGGTTTTCGAGAATTTCAAAATACCTATGCAAGGCAAAAACAGAATCGCTGTTGACGACCCGGGGCCCGGTTCCAATCCGGCTCTCGAAATACAGATTGTTTCCCCGAACGGGGAATCGACCACGAGGTATGTCTTTGAACACCTCCCGGGACATATGCACCCCGGGGACGAGCTTTCATTAACTTATCAAAGAGTCATCAGCGAATATATCAGCGAACTTCAGGTCGTTCGTAACGGCAAGGTCGTAGCCGAGAAAGATATCCAGGTTAATCATCCCTTGCGCTATGGCGGTTATCATTTTTACCAGCAGGATTATGACCGCCAGGCCGGTCGTTATACCATCCTGGAGGTCACTTCCGACTCCGGCCTGACTTGCGTTTATGCCGGATATATGATGTTGTGCATCGGTCTTTGCTGGCATTTCTGGATTAATAAATTGTCCGGCAAAGGCAAACAAATTCTCAAAGCAGAGGCAAAAGGCAAATAGATGGAAATTAAATACACAATCCAGGGCCTGCTGATTTATATTACCATCGCCCTCTATCTGCTTGCGCTTTTCGCGAGTATCTTTCGCCTTAAAAAATTCGGACATTTGTTGTATTTTCTCGGTTTTATCGCGGCGGTCGTCTCCTTTGGTTATCGCTGGTATCATGTTCGCCATGTCCCGATGCAGAATTTGTTCGAAGTATTCCTGTGCCTGGGAATGATTTACCCTGTCTCGCTTTTCAGCCGGTACGTCTTACGCATCGGCGGGCAGACTGCCGATATGCTCATCGGTGCCGTTGTACTGTTCCCTGCCGGTTTTATTTTTAGTGCCAATCCGCTGAAGCTGCCGCCGGCTCTGCAAAGCTGGTTGTTCGTGCCGCATGTCACTGTTTATGTCCTTTCGTATATATTTATGGCAAAAGCCGCCTTCCATGCCGTTCTTCAGCTCCTCGGTAAAAATCCCCGATCCGGCGACAATCTTTTACCGCCGGAGGAAGCTACTTACCGATTGACCTGCGTCGGCTTTCCACTTCTGACTATGGGGCTTGTCCTCGGAAGCGTCTGGGGCAAACGCGCCTGGGGCGATTACTGGGGCTGGGACCCGAAAGAGCTTTGGTCGCTGGCCTCGTGGCTTGTATATGTCGGTTATCTGCATTTTCGTTATATGTTCGGAAAGAAACATCCTCGAATCAACAGTATATGGGCGATTGCCGGCATAACAGTTATCGTAGTGACTCTGCTTTGGGTGAATTTGTCACGATTTTTCCCCGGTCTGCACAGCTACGGTGCAACTATGTAAAAAATTTTGCCGGTATTCACACAGTGTCATTAACAATCCCCCCAAGCAAATAATATTTACCGAATATTAAATCGGGCGTCGAGTTTGAATAGTCGTTTCGCGGGCAGGTTAAGCACGTCCGATTCCTCTAATGATAAACCGGTGCGGATTTGCTCAAGAATATCCCCGATTTTCTTTTCGTCGGAAGCGATAATCGTAAACCAGATATTGTAAACGTCTTTTCGAAGATAGCTGTGGGTCACTTCAGGAAACCGCCCTATTATTTCAGCGGCATGTTCTACCCGCTCAGGTTCGATACGAACGGCGGCCAATGTCCCGGAGAAACCAAGTTTTTTGGAATCGAGACTGGCGCCCATCCGGCGAATTACCCCGTCTTCGAGCAATCCCCGAATCCTGGCCCAAAGTTCATCTACCGGAATTTGCAGTCTATCCGCTATGATATCGTAAGGTCTTTCTCGCAAAGGAAAATTATCCTGCAGTTCCCGGAGTATTTGGCCGTCGATTTCGTCCATTAAGTCTGTTCCTGAATATTTTGCGTTTTGCCGTTTCGTTTGCTTTTTGCACAAATTCGTCTTTACACTTGACCCTTTCATATATGAGATACTATAAGTAAGGTATGCAAAAACATATAAAATGTAAAGCTCATATATAGCAATATAATTTATCTCGTATTTTGGATTGAACGTATGGTATTATTTAAAAAGAGCGAAAAATTATTCCGAGACTCGCAAAAAGTCATCCCGGGCGGCGTCAACAGTCCCGTCCGCGCATTTAAGGCCGTCGGCTCTAATCCTGTTTTTATCGAAAAGGCCAAGGGGGCGTATCTTTACGACGCCGACGGCAACAGGTATATCGATTATTGCCTTTCGTGGGGGCCTATGATTCTCGGCCACGCGAATCCACAGGTTCTCGGCCGGGTTAAAAAAGTCATGTCCAAAGGGACCAGCTTCGGCATACCTACCGAGTTGGAAACGCAGCTCGCCCGGATGATTGTCGGGGCAATCGGCTCGGTCGAAAAGGTCCGCCTTGTTAGTTCCGGCACCGAAGCAGTGATGACCGCGATTCGCCTTGCCCGCGGGTGCACGCATCGGGATAAAATCATAAAGTTCATCGGTTGTTATCACGGCCATGTCGATCATATGCTCGTTCAGGCCGGCTCCGGTGCAACGACGCTCGGCTCTCCCAGCAGCCCGGGAGTGCCGAAGGATTTTACAAAACATACGATTCTTTTGCCGTACAACAATCATAAAATGCTCGAAAAGACTTTCCAAAAAAACCGGAAAAAGATTGCCGCGGTTATCGTCGAGCCGATAGCCGGAAATATGGGAGTTATATTGCCGCAAAAGAGATTTTTGCAGACCATTAGAAAATTATGCACCAGAAACGGCAGCATTCTAATCTTCGACGAGGTCATAACCGGATTCAGAATCCGATACGGCAGCGTACAGGAGCTATTTCGTGTCCAGGCGGATTTGACATGCCTGGGCAAGATTATCGGCGGCGGATTTCCAATCGGTGCCTGCGGAGGAAAGGCCGAGCTGATGGACCAGCTTGCTCCGGCCGGCAGGATATACCAGGCCGGCACCCTTTCGGGAAATCCCGTCTGCGTCGCCGCCGGTATTGAGACATTGAAGCTGCTCAAATCGAAATGGATATACTCCGCCCTTGGGCGTACCACGGAAACTTTATGCACCGGCTTAGGAGAAACACTTACCGAACGGAGGATAGAACATTCCATCAATCGCATTGGTTCAATGTTGACCATATTTTTCCACCGAGGCGAAGTGACCGATTACGATTCTGCCGTTGAATCCGATACCGGGATGTATGCGAAATTTCATAACGCCATGCTCAGAGAGGGGATTTATCTTCCCCCCTCTCAATTTGAGGCCTGTTTCGTATCTACCGAGCATAAACCAAAGGATATCGAAAGCACAATTCTCGCCGCCCGGAAGATTAAGCTTTAATTCTTTGATTCCTGAAATTGGGTTCGTTTTTTCAAATTCCTTTACGCAATTCATCCTTCGCAGCAGTGCTGCTGCGGAGAACGGATACGCATCACGCATCACTCAATACGAACAAACCTGTCCCGGCATAGCCGAAGGCGACGCCGGATTGGGTTCGTTTTCTTATACCGGCGAAGTCGCAGACGAAGACGGATTTCACCTATTTGCTTGTCATAAAAGAACTTACGCCAATTTGGGGCCAATCCAAATTGGGTTCGTTTTGCATTTTTTGTTTGGGAAGTATCGGTTACACTGGAATCAGATTTTTGTATTGAAGCTTTGAAGCAGGCTCTTAGCTTTGGCAAACCGAAGGTTTTTAATACGGACCAAGGCAGCCAGTTTACCTCGATAGAATTTACAAATTTACTGATGGATGCCGGTGTTCAAATCAGCATGGACGGCAAAGGTCGAGCATTTGATAATATTTTCGTGGAACGCTTATGGCGTACGGTAAAGTATGAGGAAGTATTTTTGCGGGACTATCAAACGGTATCCGA
>Ga0272441_10006615_pt1 | contig 19288 bp, 12 predicted proteins | sample SSMProp6N_FD_193582 | JGI IMG/M metagenome (GOLD analysis project Ga0272441, IMG submission 193582) | Marine sediment archaeal communities from Little Sippewissett salt marsh, Falmouth, MA, United States - SSM-Prop-6N | ecosystem: Environmental > Aquatic > Marine > Wetlands > Sediment ... | reverse complement strand
TACTCATGAAGCATTTCGAGTATGGTCGAAATCTCATTGCTGCCGTACGCAAGGTCGAGGTAGACGGCTTCCGACCCTCTTAAAAACTGTAATCTTTCAAACGGGCGCACACTGCTTCCGGGAAGAACGAACTTGTCGGTGGTGGTACAAATCGGGTTGACCTGGGAATAATCGGTGTTATCGAGGACATCGTAGGGAAGTTTGTAATGTTCAAGCGCCGACCAGTCCGCAAGCGGCGGTTCCTTGACCTCCCCGATCACGCCCGGCTGCATTACCTCCCACGTACAGCCCCACGCATCGGTGTATTTTCCCGTCAGGCCAACGAGTGGTTTCTCCCTCTCCGATACCGGGACGTTCAGTTTCGGTTTAAGAAAATCAAGCGGGTACAATTCGATAAACTTATCGAACTCGTCCCTTCTGAAAATATCGATTCCCTGCAGATACCACACATCCCTCGGTGTTCTTTTCACCGATTCGTGCCTGAGAGTTTTTATTACAAGCTCGCGAGATGTGGTCATTTCCTTAAACCAGCGACTTTACAGCATCGACTATTTTACCGGAGGTCATTCCGTATTTTTCCGCGACGATATTTCCCGGAGCGCTCGCGCCAAATTTATCGATCCCGATGTTCACCCCACCCGACCCGGTCCATCTGCACCATCCGTATGTCACTCCCGCTTCGACCGAGACCTTCGCGGTCACGCTAGATGGAATCACCGATTCTCTGTATGCTTCGTCCTGTTCGGAAAAGACTTCCATGCCTGGCATGCTGACAACACGCGTCGGAATACCATCCGCTTCAAGCGCGGCCTTCGCATCAAGCGCGATATGAACCTCGGAACCTGTCGCGATGATTATCGCCTTCGGCTCTCCATTCGCTTCGGAAATTACGTACGCGCCACGATGAAGCTCGGTTGCCGGGGCGAGATTCGATCGGTCGAGCACGGGAAGACCCTGGCGCGTGAAAACAAGCGCGGTCGGATGGTCTTTCTGATTCATCGCGAATCGCCACGCCTCGACAGCCTCGTTCGCGTCGCACGGCCTTACTACCATTAAATTTGGGATAGCTCTCAGCATCGCGAGCTGTTCGATCGGCTGATGCGTCGGGCCGTCCTCACCGACATGCACCGAATCGTGTGTCCAGATATAAATTTCCGGAAGCCCGTTCATCGCCGCAAGACGCACCGATGGCTTCATGTAGTCCGAGAAAACAAAAAATGTCGATGTGAACGGTCTCATCCCGCCATGCCATAAAATTCCGTTACTGATCGCGGCCATCGCGTGCTCGCGCACACCGCATCGAAGGTTACGCCCCTCGCCTGTGAGTCCGTCGAACGAGCCGCCATCGTCGATTTTACCCTTAGTCGATGACGACAGGTCGGCATCACTGCCAAACAGCCATGGAACCTCAGCAGAGATAGCCTGGATCGTTTTCCCGGACGCTGCACGTGTCGCGAGTTTTTCACCGGGACTGAATTCCGGGAGGTCTGAATCCCACTTTTCCGGAAGTTCATTTTTGAACGCCATAACAAACTGATCCGCGAGATCGGGAAATTCAGCCTTATAAGAATCGAATCTTTTATTCCAGTCATCCTGGAGCTTAGCTCCATGCTCGCTGATTTCGCGACACTTTTCCGTTACCTGTTCGGGCACATGGAATACTTTTTCCGGCCACTCCCATCCGAGCTGTTTCTTTGTACGGACTATTTCATCCTCGCCAAGAGGTGCGCCATGCGATGCAGATGATCCCGCTTTGGCTGGTGATCCATATCCTATTGTGGTCTTGAATTCGATTATCGAGGGTTTCGATGTCTCCGCCTTCGCTATTCCAATCGCCGCATCGATCCCGGCGATATCAGTGTTTCCATCCTCCACCCGCATCGCCTGCCAGCCGTATGCATCAAATCTCTCCAGCACATTCTCTTTAGTGAAGCTGAGTGACGTGGGGCCATCAAGCGAGATATCATTCGAGTCATAGAGGAAGATCAGTTTTCCGAGTCCCAGATGTCCGGCGAGCGACGCAGCCTCGGCGGCGATACCCTCCATCAGGTCACCATCGGAAACAAGCGCGTAGGTGTAGTGATCGATGATTGTATGCCCGGGCCTGTTAAAGAGATTCGCAAGATACCTCTCGGCGATTGCCATGCCGACGGCGTTCGCGGTTCCCTGCCCGAGCGGACCGGTCGTCGCCTCGACCCCGGGTGTCATGAAAGACTCGGGATGTCCGGGTGTTTTCGATCCCCACTGCCTGAAGTCCTTGATGTCATCGAGCGATACGTCGTAACCCGTCAGGTGAAGAAGCGAATAGAGAAGCGCGCTTCCATGCCCTGCCGACAGAACGAACCTGTCACGATCGAACCATTTTGGATCGTCAGGATTATGCCTCAGCCACCTAGTCCACAGAACGTACGCGAACGGTGCGGCACCGAGCGGTAAACCCGGATGTCCCGAGTTCGCCTTCTGAATCATGTCGATGGACAAAGCCCTGATAGTGTTTACGCACAGGAGATCGAGTTCATGCATATTATCAACCACCCTGGAATAACTTTCCGGGAATTAAGGCTACATCCTATGCATTTTTAGGCTTCGATGCCAGTAAATGACGGGGTAAAACCGCGATGGATTTTTTCAAAAGGGATTAATCGCCTGTTGTTCCGGATTCACCGGTATCGTCCGGAGCCTCTTCCGGGTCATCAGCCTCGGGCTCCTCGTTCCCCGATTCGTCCAGAATTCCTGAAAGGTCATCCTGCTGTGATCTTTCGACGGGAAGGGGCCAGTCCTCGAGAGTGTCCGCGAATACAATCGCCCCGGTTTCCCCGGTGTATACCTGGAAATAAACATCCGGTGCCTCGCTCTCAATCGCCGCGTACATTAACGCACCTGTGTTCAGCTCAAGTGCGAGGTCCATTGCGTCTTCAGGCGACAGACCGTCTTCCGGGACGATTTCGTACTCTTCGAATGCCTCTTCGAGATCTGCACCGGGGTACTCGATTATTGAAATTCCCTCAAGCTGGTTAAGCTGGCTTTTTATCTCCTGAACGATCTGACGGGTAAGGTCAGCGCCCTCGCCGGAATGGTCATCCACGGTTATCAGCGTAATTGTCTCAACGCCCGCATCGTCAAGACCGTCCTGTACTTCCCCGAAGAAATCGCCCACCGGGTCCGGCGGTGGCGGCTCGGGTTGCTTCTCGCAGGATGTAGCCAGAATAAGGACACAGATGGCAAGAAGTATCCCGCCATGTATCGAGATAGCTATGAAATGTTCACGCAGGTTCACGGCGTCTCCCCGACAGCCCTCATCATGACCAGTTTTTTCTTTACCGGTTCAACGGGCCGTCCTAATAACATCGACTTCCAGCGCATGCTGGTTTCGTCTTCATGAACATATTCAATCTCACGGTAAACTTCAAGTCCGGCACCGATTTTTTCCTCCAGAACCCCTCGAATTGCTCCAATCTCAAAAAGTCGGGGTGAATACACAACGAATATGTAAAAATTTCCCTCCAGTGCCTGATCTCCCGGCCATAGGTCCCCGTCCTCAAAATTTGAATCCAGCAGGTGAAGGTTCGCACCAAATTCATACCCGGCAGTTTCGTGCCCCAGCCGGTAATACATCGTGTCATCATCGTAAAATATGTAGAAATTATCGTCTTCTTCGACCGAGCCGTTTATGTCCGACGCTATCGTAGCCCACGGGATCACGTAAGTTGACTGTATGTACTCCACTCCCCTTGAATAGTTAACGGTCGAAAGGACATTGATCACCAGGATGATCACTATCGCCGTAACTCCCGCGATTCTTAAGGGGCTTTTCAGCCCTGCCTCGTAAACAGAAATTCCGATCAGGACGAGGAACATCGGTGCGATAAACATCAGCCTCGATGCCGAAAATTCGAGCCCGATCCCAAGAATCGAAAGCGCGAGTGCTCCGATCGGAAGGGTTATAAGGAATGTAGTCGCGAGGAGGTTTACGAGAGGTGATTTCCTTGCACACCAGACAATAAACAGAAGGACCAGCAAGGCTATCAGAAGCGGGATTGTCAGATAGAGGTCCCATGGCTGGATAAATTCACCCGCCAGGAATGAGTAACACGAAAATACGAGTCTGGCAATCGTGCCCTTCAGTATTCCAGCAAAACCCGCCATACCAGATCCAGTCGCGTTTGCCAGCTGGATTACGGCAAGGATCAAAAGTGGTATCGACCAGATAAACAACCTGACCATCGCCATCCAGTACGGTTTTGCGCTTTTCTTATGTCGAAGCAGGTAAACAATGTGGGCAGGAATAACGACGATCGTCAGATAGCTCGATGCGAACGCTATCCACATGAAAATCGCATACCACACCGAATGATCCCATCGCGGTTTTTTATCCCACGTAGGGGGGATATTTACGGGCTTCATCAGGAATAAAGTCGCACATGTTACGGCGAGCGCCGAAAGACCATAGTACCTGAGCATCGGGGCGAACAGAGCAAGGTGTGCGCTCGAAACAAGAATAAACGACGCGAGAATCGTGGATTCAACGCACCTAACACGCCTTTTAACAAGCCTGATTGTCTGGGTAATTAATACGATGTAAAGAAAATAGGAAAGTAACCTCGGACCCGCTTCCATGAAAATAACCGAGGCCTTTGCAAACATGAAATACAAAGGCGGATGTACATCCCCGGCTATTTCAAACACGGAATTAATCCAGCTTGTAAAAGCAAGCCTGAATGTGAACGCCTCGTCCCCCCACGTCGGAAGAAATCCGCGCCACCCGTAAAATACCGACACGGTAAACAGGCCAGCAAGAAGTACAGCATAAGCTATCAACCGCGGACGGTCTTTGCGAAGCTCGCTGTAATACTCGCGAATCTCACTGTCCCGGCTATCGCTCATCCGTCACTCCCCGTAGCCCTGATTCCAAACAGCCGACACCATCCGGTTGTCAGCGCGTTTATCAGTCCTGAACCAGGGACATCATTCGGAAGTGCCTTCCCGGTTATATACGACAGAATCCTGTTCCGGCTAAAACCATCATTTTTCGATAATTTCAACCTTTTCGTCAGGATAGTTCCAATATTGAAAAGCACCCACCAGTGTGCGTAGATTGTTGCAAGCACCGGTTTTCCACGAATCCAGCACTCCGGGATTTTAAAAAGAGAGTCGATCAGGATAAGCGGACTTAGAGCAATCAAAATTGGAAAATCAAAAAACAGGATCTGGGTGATAAGTCGGTTTCGTTCCTGCAGGAACGCGATCCGTGACGGGTTCGCCCTCCGGACCGAATGACTTCCCGTATGCCTTACAACCGCATCGGGACACTGAACAACCGGATATTCCAATGCCCTTAAATAAAACCCGATGTGCACGTCCTCGTAGTAAAGAAAATAGTCGGGATCGACCGGGCAATTACTGTCTTTTTTCAAAAGAAAACATGCACCGGAGGGATAAACGGCTTTAGTTCTGTCTGTGAAGACACCCGGGATAAGTTTCAGAACGTAATTGAGGCTCGCGTTGGCATTGCCATCAAGTTCCGACTCACCTTCGTTCAGGATAACCGCACTGACCGCATACGCTCCGGACTCGACGGCGGTTTTCATTAATTCCTCAAGCCAGCCTTCGGTAAATTCAAGGTCATTATTCGCAATTACGAGGAAATCCTCCGATGTCAGGTTCCACGCAGCTTTTATGGCGCCAGCATAGCCGAAATTCTGTTCGAGCTTTACAAAATCAATTCTATTCTTCAGTTCTTTTGGGATTAGAGATTCGGAGGGGACCGGTGACGCATTATCGATCACGGTCACCGGGACAGTGTCGGGAGTTGTGGCCGCAAGCGACCTCGTGCACTGAGGGAGCACATCAGCGCCATCATAATCTACTACCACCACTCTCACCGAGTGTGAAAATGGTGAATTTACCTGCATGGTGCAAGTTTACACGCGAAACCGCATTACATTCAATCTGGTAGTGAGTTTTCTGTTGTTTATTGCCAGCCTGTACCGTCGACAATCTCTATACCGATAAGATTCATCGATTCAAGCTGCTTTCTGATTTCCCTGTTCCATGAGGGTGAACAGAGCACGAATATCCTGTGTGACATGTCAGTTCGGGGAAATTCAGGGGGAGAGGTCGGGGCATTAAATCCCGGGTACACCGATCCAATCTTGCTCGATGAGCTGTCAACCGGAATCACATGTGTCACGTTACCGATTCTCTCCGAAATGGACGCAGAAATATCGTTTACGGGCCAGAAGAATATTTTTGTTTTATCCCGCATGTCAGCCATTTCAATTAACTTAGCCCCAATGTCATCAAAAACTTTTTCACGATTCTGCCTGGACTGAATCCCCCTTCCGTATGCAGCGGTTCCATCCTTAAAAACACGCGGCACATCGTATTTATTGTTGAGAAATCCCCTTGAGGGCATTGCATCCATATCAGGTTCCGCAAGCCTTGCGACATTCACAAATCCAAAACTCCGGCTTATTACTCGTTCCTCGGTCATAACACTTTCAAACCCGAAGCTTTCCAGGAACACCTCGAGATGAACCGGTGTCCAGTGCAGCATGTGCTGGGGATAAAGGGATTCGTCCGGATTCCTTGTGAAATGCGGAACCTCGGTGATCAGTATCCCGCCCGGCCGCAGATGTCTTTTAACCTCTTTTATCCACTCTCTCGGCCTTGTGACATGCTCCAGGACGTAATAACTCACGGCCGCGTCCATTAAATCAGTCACTGTTCCGTTTCCGCAGGATGAAAAAAGGCCCTTTTCCGCTACATGGTCCGATGACTTTACCAGCGGGTCAATACCTTCCGCATGGTACCCCTTGTCGTTCAGGATACGGCAGAATTCACCCGTAGCCGCTCCAACTTCAAAAATGGATGCGCCTTCCGGTACCTGTTTTTTTATGATTTCGAGTCGTTTATCAGGATTAAAATCGGGCTCGATACGCTTAATATCTGATTCCAGCGTGAATGCGTCCCTGTAAAAATCATTAAGAAACTCGTCCGATGGCACTTTCCCGGCGTAGACAAACCCACACCTTCCGCAAATTACATCCTCCAGTTTAAATTCATAACGTCCAAGTCGCGAGGGCAGTATTACCGTGCGGGAACCAAGGAGACTCAGATCCTCTGATTCACCGCAGATGTCACAACTTTTTGCTGTCCAGTCAGAATTTCTGATTTTATCGGGCATTGCAACCAATTATACGAAGGTACTCCTATCAAGGATTTCGACCGTGGGTCGGAAGGCTGAAACGAAAACAAGTGAATTTTTATAAAAATTCCGAAAAAAAACGAAAAAAGGGCTAAAGCCCGAGGAAATCCTGTCGAGAAATCTCCGTATAGGACCATAAGGTCCCCAATATTTCATGTTCCCTGAAGGTGTTCCGGACACCAGAGAGGGAAAAATTCCCGGAAGAGGCGGCGTCCAAGGTGGGGTGCCCCCCCTGGGGAGGAGGTGACAGAATCTGAACGATCCCCGAATCGCGTAGATAACGCGTTTAAGGGGAAATTTGTGCTTTTAGGGCACAAACCAGCTCTCCCGGATAACCTTCCAGTGGGTAAATACCAGAGGTGGTTACCGGGATGCGGGGCATGGAAGCCTCGCACCATCACAACAACTCATAATCTCAAGGAGGAGATTGCATGAGTGTTCTGCAGATTAACCAGAACATTATCTCCCTGAACGCACTAAGAAGTTTGGGGCAGACAAGCCGGGCGTTGGGACGCAACGTAGAGCGACTTTCAACCGGCTTGAGGATCAACCGTGCGGCCGACGATGCTGCCGGTTTGACCATTTCTGAGCGCCTGAGGGCGCAGATCCGTGGCCTTAGCCGGGCCAGCCAGAACGCACAGGAGGCTATCAGCCTTATCCAGACCGCTGAAGGTGCCCTGTCCGAAACAAACGGAATCCTTCAGAGGATCCGCGAGCTGGCAATCCAGGCTGCAAACGGCATTCTCACACAGAATGATCGTAACGAGATCCAGCGCGAGGTCGACCAGCTGATCGATGAGGTCGACAGAATCGCGAACTCCACCCAGTTTAACTCCAAGGCCCTTCTGAACGGGCAGGCCGCAGCGCTTTCCAGCGTTGACGATCCTACCCGGACCGACCTCGTCATAACCGGCGCTGTCGGCAAGGGCGGCAACTTCAACATCAACACAACGCTCCTGACCGAGCCCACGCTGGCTGCGTACAAGAGCGACCACATGCACACCATCGCCGGCGCCGACCGTGTCGGAATCATCAATGGCGAGGTCACCTACCTCAACCATGCGGGATTCCTCTCAGGCTCGAGTAACGTCGGCCTGGACCAGATGGAAGTGCAGAGCCAGACCACGAATGGCCGACTCCTTGTGAGTGCGGGATCAGCGGTGGTCAGTGTAGTGGGAACGTCTGTTGCTGTTGCCGGTGACGCCATCTACGATGGCATCAACGCGCAGGAGATAACACTCGGTACGGACCGGATCCGCGTCGAGGGTTTTGATGTGAACGGAAATGTCGTCAACTCGTCACTCCTTGTGACTGCCGGTACTACATTCGCCAGCCTTGGTACTTTCCTGGAGAACCTGTTCTACTCAGCGGTGGGCACAGACGGTGTCGTCACCATGGGTGCATCAGATGGACAGCTTACCTTCCAGAACATCACGGCTGTGTCAGTTGTTATAAGCAATCTGACATTCTCGGACGTAGACCTCTCCGGATCGAAGCTTGATCTTGGAGTTACCCCGTTCAGCCTGAGCGGTATCGGCACAACCACACCGACATCGGTATTCGTTGACCAGGTTTCGGCAGCCATCACGGCAAACTCGAACCGTGTCGTCGAGACCGTTACAGGTGGCACGCCGTTTGCGCTGGGTGATGCGACCACAGGTGAGCTGAACATCCGGTTCAACGGAAACGTGACCACGGGTTCCGATGAGATTGTGATAACAACACTGGGGCAGAACGAGCTCCAGCAGTACGGAACCGTCACACAGACATCAACCCCAGCGGGCTTCTACACCTTCCGTGTATCAGCACTTTCGGAGCGGACCTACAGGGTGACAAACGTGGACACCGGAAGTGTTTCAAGCACTATCTCCATAGCGCAGGCAGGAACCGCGAACAACCTTAACCTTGATTCATTCCAGGGCCTGAGGCTGGCATTCGACGCGATCCTTGTCACCGGTGAGACCGGAATTATCCACGTCAGCACAAACAACGTGCTGCCGGCCCAGAACACCACACAGCTGCAGTCAATCGCTGCATTTGTGGACAACGGTGTATTCAACGGTCGCGACTTCGTGGAACTCGGACTCGCAGCGGTCCCGCTTGGCCGCACGACAACAATTCTTCTCAACAAGACTGACACTGTCGAGGACTTTATCGGCAAGGTCAGCCTTGCGATCGCAAACCCGAACTCAACACTCGACCTTAATCTGGAGGAGACACTGACCGGTGGAGTATATCCGGACCTTGTCCACTACAACCTGACCGGACCGGCACAGGGCACGATATCGATCGCCAGCCCGATTCCGGGTGTCGAGCTTGTATTCTCGGGTGATGAGAACACGATCAACGCTATGAGCTGGTTCCAGGTCCAGGACACGAACCTGGCCAACTACCAGGTCAGCGTTGTGAACATCGAGGACGGTTCACTTGTAGCTACCGGTGAATCAAACACAGGTGTCCTCAGGGGCATCCTGCCCGGTGTCGAACTCAGGTTCGATACAACGCAGGGTTACACCCTTGATCCTGACGGAACGGTGAACCAGGTACAGACACCTTACAACCTCGATCCTTATACGCGGCCGGGCATCAGCGTGGCAGCTAATTTCACCGGTGAAAGTTTCGTACATATCGTACCGAACGCACTGGTATTCCAGATTGGTTCCAACCAGGGCCAGAGTCTGGAACTTGCAATCGGGCAGATGGATTCCAATGCTATCGGAATTGCGAGCATTCTTGTCGTAAGCCAGGATGCCGCAGAGAACGCCATCACACAGGTTGACGGCGCGATCGACCGTGTAGCCAGTTTCCGAAGTCAGCTCGGTGCTGTCCAGAACAGGCTGGAATCGACCATCAGGAATCTTGATATTGCCCACCAGAACCTGTCATCTGCCGAATCGGGGATCAGGGATCTGAACGTTGCGGAAGAAGTGATTGCTTTCACACGTAACCAGATCCTGCTCCAGAGCGGCACGGCGGTCCTGGCACAGGCAAATCAGTTGCCTCAGACGGTCCTGCAGCTGCTGAGATAATTATCTCTGACAATGTTGAAGGTTAGGGAGGTTATCTCATGGCCAATATAGGAAACCTGGGAGCAGCTGACTCCAGGCGGATCGCAAACCAGGGCGAGATCAAATTGCCCAGGCCGCGACCGAAGCAACCTGCCGGGACGAAGACGGATGCATTCGCGTCCGCGCGCCGGGCAGCAGAGCTGAAACGCATGGAAGAAGCTCAAAGATCTCGGGACTCCGCAAACGGGCGGGTACGGGCCAGTGAGAGTAAACAGGAGCCATCAAAGCGAATGTCCCTTGAGGAACTCGCCGAGGTGCTCCGGAAGGTGAACCTCACCTTCGACCTGTTCGAGATCCAGGCGACATTCACCATCGATCAAAAGACTGGTGATGTGTCCGTCAAGATTATCAATCAGCGGACCGGCGAGGTGATCCGAAAGATTCCGCCTTACGATGTGGCAAAGGTCGCCGAGGCCTTGAAAAACGGCGACGCAACGGTCACAGACGTCAAGGCCTGATGTGGCCCTTAATCCACCAGGAACCGAGCCTTATCAGGAATCTGGAGGAATAAAGGCGGGAATACCGAGCTTCATTCTGTGTTTCTTATGAGCTTTACAGGGGGCCTTCCGGCTTCCTCTCCCCGGAAACGGAGGGCCCCCGATTTTTAAAATCTTCAGCCTTTTGTTCATTAGACAGGATATATTTCATCAAAAAAAATGCATATTCAGCATGAAAATCGAAGGAGGACAAGGGACTGCCGATATAAGTAGATAAGGCGGGGTGGCTTATTCTGCCTGTCGGAGGACGAGGAACTTATGGCTGGTAACATTACATTTTCCGGGCTATTCTCCGGATTATCCACGGATAATCTGGTCGAGGCTCTTGTCAGCCTTCAGAGAACCCCCATCACCCAGCTCGAAAACCAGGCTGAGCAGAGATACTTTGAAAAACTGGCTTACCAGAGGGTTAACAGTCAGATACTTGACCTTAAGGCGTCCTTCCTGAATCTCAGGCTGGAATCCACCTTTCGCTCGAAATTATCCAGTTCCTCCCAGCCGTCCATCCTGGGAGTCGATGCGGGATTCGGTGCCTCCCCCGCAAGTCACTCGGTACTGATCAACTCAATAGCACGCGGTGCGCAGGCTGTCAGCGGACTCGGAAACCGTGCCCTCGAACGCGCCGGGGTCAAACTTTCCCAGGGCAACACCGCGGGAATTGCCACAATCGCTGTAACAGCGAACGACCTCGGTGGAACCCGTGCACTGACCAATACACTCCTTCAGGACACACAGCAGGCGGGCACGGACTCGAGCGCCGTAACCTCCGGTGACCGGATAAAAATCGATGTAACCCTTAAGGACACATCCACGAACACCGTCTACTTCGATTTTGCCGGAGACTCGACCGACACGCTCGAACGGCTGCGACAGACTATCCAGGCGGCATTTCAGGGTGAGGCGCAGGTTTCCATAGATTCCAGCGGCGCTTTCCTTATTACCGAAACCGACCCGGCCGGTGTGAATTCTATCGCTCTCACCGGCCTTACTTTTATTGACCAGGACTATTCCGGAAGCACTTTCTCAATCTCCACCGGAAACACGACCGCGGGAAACACAGCAACCTACAGGCAGATCGTCGGAACGAAAACCTTCACCACCGGAAACAGCGCGAACATCGCTACCGGTGCGGAGCTTTTAATTAACCTGGATCAGTTCTCCGGTGGCGCTCTTTCCGGGGATGAGACAATCGAGATCAGCGGTACCCAGTACGATGGAGACAGTGTGTCATCCTCTTTCTCGATCGATGGAACCACAACCCTGAACGGTCTGATAACAGAGCTTCAGACATTATTCAACGACGCTCCCAACCCTCCATGGGAGACAACCGTCACGCTGGAAAATGGAAAAATCACACTTCGCGACCAGTCATCCGGCACCAGTTCGACCACTATCTCGATGTACTTCGATGATCCGGATGGCAACCTGAATCTTGCATCCGGGACTTTTGTCACGGTCAGCGAAGGACTTGATGATGTAACGCAGACGATAAGAACTTCCGGGTTTACCGAATCGGCAAAGGGAAAACATATCGTCAACGCCACCGAAGGGCGTGGAGGAGTTGTAACCGGTACGGTCAGCCTTGACGCGGGCACCATACTTTCATCTCTCGGTGTTACGGAGACCGGGCTGTTCACGATCGACCGTGACGACGGAAGTGGTGTTGTTGATCCGGTCACGGTTTTCGGGATAACGGAAAGAAGCACTGTCCAGGACCTGATCGACGCTGTCAACGCCCAGGTTCCCGGCGTTACGGCACAGCTTGTTGACGACGGTGCCAGCTCATACAACCTCCAGATCACCGCTTCAAATGGCGGAGTCGACATCAGACTTTCAGATGACTCTGCGGGTAACGGAATCCTTGAAAATGTCCTCGATCCCGATACGCTCAGCGTGGATTCGGACATAAGCACACTAACGGACTCGGGACTGGCATCTGTCGATTCCGCAACAACCGATTCAGCCGATTACACGTTCACGACGACATTCACACCTGAGAATGGAGGTCCTGTCCAGAGGCGTACTGTCGTGGGAACCGATGGAACCTCGATCACAACTCTAATCGAAAATATCGAACTTCAGGGATCGGCGGGCGCATTTTCCGAGGGAACCGCGCTAATCTACACCGACATATCAAGCGAGCTGCAGGTCAGTCCCGCAACGTCCACGTACCTCATGGGCGCAGCCGGGATCTCTGATCCCACAGGAACATCAACACCTCCACTGAATATTTACACTTACATGGACAATTCGGGAGTAACTGTTCCAATCACCTCGGGAACCTTTACGATAAACGGCGTTCAGCTTACTGTCGACAACACATCGACTCAGACACTCGACGAGATAATGGGTCTTGTCAATTCATCTGGAGCCGGCGTGGTTATGCAGTATGACTCCACAAACGACAGGTTCCATATTTATCGCGCGGATGAAGGAAACACAGGATCGATTGTCCTTGGCGGCGCAGGGGACACATCGAACATCTGGACATCACTCGGCCTGACCACAAACGCGGGAGCTGTCCAGTATGCGGGAACCGCGGAGGGCAGCGTCAACGCGGACACGGCGCTCGCGTACGCCGGTCTGAGCATGCCCCTCGTCAGCGGGACCTTCACGATCAATGGGGTCAAGATAACCGTAAATACTGCAACCGACAGCCTGAACGATATTATCGACAGGATAAATAATTCGATGGCGGGAGTTACGGCAAGCTTTGACAGCAACCAGGACCGGCTGACACTTACACAGGACCTCAGTGAGCCGCCTTATTTCAACCAGATACAGATAGGAAGCGCGACCGATACATCCAATTTCTGGACCGCGATGCGCATGACCGATACGTACAGCATTTCCCAGGCAATCGGCTCAACGAGAACGAAGGCGGAAGTAGTTGTTGACGGCACAACATACCTTCGTGACACGAACGACATAGACGATATCATCAACGATGTAACGCTTACGGTTAAGGGTACATCCGACGACCCGATAGCGATCGACATCACGTCGGACACATCCAGGGCAACAGAAGCTATAGCTGATTTCGTCGTTGCCTACAACCAGCTTCAGGTCCTGGTAGATGCCGAACCGCTTTCGGAGGATGAACGTGACAGTCTTTCTACCCTTACCGATTCACAGCGAAACTCGCTGACATTTACCGAAATTGACGCATATGAAGCCGAACGTGAGGAGTTATGGGTACAGGAGTATCTCTACAGATCATCCACTCTTAACCGGCTTGACTCGACACTCAGACTGAACCTGTTTCAACCGGTCGCATCTGCCGGTGACGGTGAACTCAACATGCTATCCGATCTGAACATCACCACAGGATCGGTAGGACTGGGTGTTGATCTCGCACGATCATCATTTCTGGTGGATGACACAACCGATCGGGATACAATTATCGCCGCGCTTGAAAATAACAACACTCTTCAGACAGCGCTTGAAGACAGCGCTGACGAGGTTCTCGCGCTGTTCGGGAACGACTATGAATCCACGGTCGAGTTAACCGGAACGAAGGACATTTCATTCGGGGTCACACTTTCGGCACCAATGAGTTTCAGTATCGGAAACGGCACCACACAGGCAACGGTCAGCCTGGATGTCGGATATTACACCCAGGCGCAAATTGTGTCTGAAGTTACGAATTCGCTTGCGCAGGCGGGACTGGGTGGCGAGATCAGAACATACATTACGTCCGGAGGTTACCTGCAGTTCGTCGCAGAGACGGAAAGTGGTCGCTCGAGAATCAGCATCCAGGATCTTGCTGCAGGATCAAACATCGCGAATTCCCTTGGAATAGCCTCCCAGACAGTATCGGGAACCGATGCCGGACTCAATGCGGGCCTTGCTCGAAGGCTTGATGCGTACCTCGAAAGCTATACAGGCACCGGAGGTGTCATCAAGCAGAAAATAATGACCGGTGGTTTGATAGATCAGGAGATTTTAAGAATTTCAAAGCGGATAGAAGATTACGAGTACAGGCTTGGTCTTTATGAACAACGGCTAAGAAGGCAGTTTGCAAGCATGGAAGTTGCACTTTCGAATTTCGAAACGACAAGCCAGTTCCTGGAAGCACGTCTGAACGCGTCAAGCTCGTCGGGTTCAGGCGGTAGTAGTGGAATTAGCCTTACGACCTGACACTCTGGTTACTGGAGTCACGATATAGTATGATTGGGCCGGCTGAGATAAAGGACGCAAATATGGAAATCACCATAGATGGCAAAGCTGTCTCGATCGACACCGGAAGTATCAGCACTTTCAGCGACCTGATACACCATATTGAAGAGACACATGTTGTATCGCCCGATGTGATCACCCGGATCGTCCTGAACGAATCCGAACTTGACCAGGGCCAGGAGATCGGGCTTGGTGGTTTTCCTGTAACAGATATCGATTCACTGGTAATTTCCACTGCCAACACGCTCGAACTTGCCCACGAATCCCTCTCGGACTCCCAGGAGTACCTGCCCGCTCTCGCCCAGATTCTGGAGGAATCCGCCGCTACTATCCGCGAAGGCAATATCCGCGAAGGGCTTCAGCAGGCAAGCGAGGCACTGGAGATAATCAGTTCCTTCGGCGAAGTCCTCGACAGCATCCGTGGCGCGTTCCACATTGACTTTGCCCAGGTCAGGATCGACGATTTCACGCTTCTCGACAAGCTACTCGACCTTAACAGGCACGCGGGTGAAGTTCTGAAGGCTGTACAGGACGAGGAATGGACCCATTTCGCCGACCTTATCGAATACGAACTTTCGCCACTGCTCTATGAGTGGATGGCTGTAATACCTGAACTCGTAAAGCTCCTCCCCCGGTCCGGATCCGAAACTCCACCGGCGGATGAGGATGAAAATATTCAGCGGGACACAGACTGATTACTGATGTTACCCGCTGGCGGGGAGGGTCCTGAAAATCGGGTCAGATGGGAACGGTTGCAATGGATTGCAGCTAAGGAATGCTGTGCACGCATGTGGCGTCAGCAGGACCCGCAGAATTTGTAAGGGCATTCGAGCGAACATTCGCGAACAGAGAGAAAGAGTGGAAGGGGGTTGGCTATGGCCCATCCAGTGACCACGTTTGAAACGGACACAGGCGAAGATTCAATATTTGACCGCAACATAAATGCCCTTCGGGCCAACAACGCAAAGCTTGCGGAACATCTCCTGTCCCTTGCATCAGGTTATGACGATGCCGAATTCCCAGGCTGGGAATTCGCCGTGCGCCCGGCACGTAACGGTGCCGATACAATGTTCGCAGTTAACGGCGAGACTGAAGTAGCCCTTCACAGCGTATACAATCCGCTGCGCGAAGCAGCCGACCAGATAAGAGGCGCAGCAGGTGATATCGGACGGAACTACTTCGTTTTTCTCGGTTTCGGGCTTGGGTATGCGGTCGAGGAACTGATTTCATCGGATGAAAGTAACATCAAGGCACTTGTTGTCGAACCCCATCTTGCAGCATTTCTTAAAGCTCTTCAGTCACGCGACCTTACGTCGATCCTCCGGGACCCGCGTGTGGTTTTTGCCCTTGGTACCAATCTGGATAATGTTATTGCCAACTTCCTCCAGAGGTACCAGATCGCGGACGTGACCGGTGTAGGTTTCATTGAGATTTCAGGGCGCTCTCACCTCCCTTCATCCGGTTTCTTCTCGAAAATGCTGGAGAGGCTCAAGGGTGTGCTTGTAACCACCGGCGGCAACCTCCAGACCCTAATGCTCATGGCGTGGGAGTACCAGAAGAACACAATGATGAGCCTCGGGTATATCGCCGACAGTCCGCCCGTAAGGACGGTGTTCGGCGCGTTCGAGAATAAACCCGCAATAATCGTAAGTGCCGGTCCAAGCCTTCAGAAAAATATCGACCAGATCAAAGATTACACTGACAGGGCGGTAATAATCGCGGTCGACACTTCACTTCGACCGCTTCTCGCCGCGGGAGTCGAACCCCATTTCATCTGCACGGGCGACCCGCAGGAGGCCAACTGGAAACATCTTCGCGGAACCGAGACTTCCAACGCATATCTTGTCGCGGAGCCAATGACTCACTCGATGAGTCTCGAATATTTCAAAGACCGGCTGTTTATTGCAAGTTACGGCGACAAGGTGATGCAGTGGGTCGATCGATACCTCCCGCCTGTCGGACATGTTGCCTGCTGGGGATCCGTAGCCACGATGGCGTTCGACCTCGCCCGCAAGATGAAGTGCGATCCGATCATCTTCGTGGGACAGGACCTGTCCTATCCCGGCGGACGCACGTATGTGAAGGGAACATATTTTGAAGACGAGATGAAGATGGACATGTCGGTCGAGGCTTTTGAAAAAAACCATACAATCTACACGCTGACCGACATCCATGGTGAACCGGTTAAAACCAACCGACAGATGTTCGCTTACAGTGAGTGGTTCAGGACAGAGTTTACCCGCACGGAGGCAAGGGTAATCAACGCGACCGAGGGAGGCATCCTCAGGGAGAACTGCGAGATCATGCCCCTGAAGGAGGCCGCGGATAAATATCTCAACACGTCATTTGAAGCCTTACCGGTTATCAGATCGGCAGGCCGTGATTTCGAGGGATACGATCTAACCGACCTGCAGCAGGCGGTATTCGACACAATAAAAAGCATGAACAAATGCGTCGATCTGTGCGAGCGCGGACTGGGTAAAATCAAGGAGGCAGTTAATTCGATCCTGCCCATGAACACCCTTCCGCAGGTTTACTGCGCGAAACTGATCGCGGAGCTTGACGGATATCGTTTCCAGCTACTGCAGGAACCGGCACTGAAGAATTTTCTGGAGACAGCAAACCAGACAGGAGTCCTGAATTTTCATCGGGGTTACAGATCGGTCAACGGTAAGGACTTCTCGCGTGTGATGTTCGAAAGGGCACTGGACCTTTTCACGGGACTTTTCATGTCCACCGCACGCACCGCACGCGGAATCATGCCTTTCTTTACAATTGGTTTTAAACATCTTCATGAAAGGACAGGTGCAGGCAATCTGGAATCGAGGGATGTATGTCAGAAGACAGAGCAAACATAAGGGGACAGTATCTCGAACAGATGGTTGAATCCGCATCGCAGGAAGGTCTGCTGATGCTTCTGGTCGACGGGGCCGTGAATTTCATACGGCGGGCTATCCACTCAATGGAGACCGATAAGCTTGAGGATGTCAATCAATGCCTTATAAAGGCCCAGAACATCTACCTCGAGCTCGTCGTCACGATGGATCTCGATGCCGGGGACTTCGCCGAGAGCATGGCGAATGTCTACCAGTACCTTTACAACCTTCTGATAGAAGCCAACCTTTACAAGGATTTCGACAAAATGAAATCGTGCCTGAAGCTGGCGGAAGATATTCGCGAAATATGGAAGGAGACGATAGACCGGGCAAATTCCGGGGATGAACCAGGGGACAGGAAGACTGCACCATCGCCATCTGACCCGGTTGATGTCACCGAAGTACTGAAGAAGAAAACCGGAGTGTACGAACCTGCGGGTTCGGCCGGAATAGCAGAGTCGGAGAACTCGTCCGACGATATTCCGTCGAGGCTGAACATAACGGGCTGAGGGTAAACATGCTGGATAAGCTCAAACAGATGCTCGAAATAAGCAATGCCCTGGATAAAGCGCTTGATGAAGGTGACGTGGATCGTGTGACCACGCTGATGACAAGACGCAGGGACCTTGCGGATATGATGGGCCCGATGGATCCGGAAAACGAAGACATGAAATCCGGGAAAATCAGGGAGATCCTTCATGCAATTGTTGAAAAAGACAAAGAGCTTGAAATAAAAATGCGCGCGATGATGGATAAAGTCCGAAAGGCCATGCAGGCCGTAAAGGGCGAACAGAATGTCGTTAAGGGATACCTGAAACAAACGGATACTTCTGAACCGAAATACCTGGACAAGGAAGGATAAGCTGACTGAATGAAAGTCGCTGCGGTCATATCTGCCCGAACGGGATCGACAAGACTCGACCGAAAGGTCCTGATGAATCTCTGTGGCCAGCCGCTTATCTCGCATGTTATCAGGCGCTCCATGAACTTCCCGGGCATCTCATCAAGCTGCGATGTCGTACTTGCGATCCCGCATGGCGATGCCGAAAACGACCTTGCCGTAATTGGCGAGTCGAATGGCGTAACCGTGTTTCGCGGGAGCGAAGAGGATGTCCTGTCCCGCGTTCATGGTGCCGCGAAAGCCGCTGACGCGCGCGTGATTTACAGGATCACCGGTGATAATCCGCTGATCGATCCCGGTGTTGTCTTTCGCACATGGCATGGATTCACCGAGGGAAACTGGGATTACGCGGTCATGGAGGACACTCCGCTCGGAACAACCGCAGAGGTTATAAGCGTTGAGGCCCTCGAACGTGCGAAATATATTGCGGATTCCACCAGTATTAACAGGTACCGCGAACATCCCACACTTGCGCTTTATGAAAACGGCGATCTGTTCAGGATGCGTCTGATCCCCTGCCCCGATGAATGGAATCACCCCGACTGGCGTTTCACGGTTGA